>Ga0163144_10027076_pt1 | contig 11116 bp, 9 predicted proteins | sample OliLak19BULKMAT1_FD_123175 | JGI IMG/M metagenome (GOLD analysis project Ga0163144, IMG submission 123175) | Freshwater microbial mat bacterial communities from Lake Vanda, McMurdo Dry Valleys, Antarctica - Oligotrophic Lake LV.19.BULKMAT1 | ecosystem: Environmental > Aquatic > Freshwater > Lake... | reverse complement strand
CTGTCTTCAGCAAAGCCTATTTGTTGAGTAAATTTTTCCACATCTTCGCTATGGCTTATAAATAGTACAAAAGATTCTTTTGTTGAATATGTTCGTCCAGAAGGGAACGTCCTTTCTCCGGCTTCTGAATGCTTCAAAACTGACGATTCTATGCCTATATTTAGGAGCAATTCCTGTAGCCCAACTAAATATTTACGGCTTACAGATGATGCTACGCCGATCCCATTTGCAGCTACATATCCGTCGAGTGTAGCACCTCGAATAAATTCTTTGACACACTCAAAGCCGGAGCATCTTATAACCTTTGGAACCGTCATGATGTCGTGGTTTTCCAAACCAAGATATTTAAAGAAATTAGATAACTCGCGGGAATTCGCTGTCCAGTTACACAGATTTTCAACTCTTTGATCTGGCGTCTTATTTACTTCTACACCAAAAAGATCATTTACTAATTTGGAAAAATGAGGACCGACGTTGTTTTCTAATTGACACAAGGAAATTCCGTTTTCGCCAACGCTTCCATCGGATGCCAAATATCCCATTATCCTTGCGAGTTCTTTTGACATTCTCTTCACTTTTTTAACATTCTTTGAATTGGTCAAGCGTTCATAGTCAAAACTCTTGTTCAAAATCTTTGTAAAATACTTAGACTGTTCATTCCAAATATTCAAACCCTTTCTCCCAACGATCATATCACCTGTAGAAATATCCACAGCCTCTTTCCATTCCAGTTCGTATAACTCATTTAAAATGCACAATTTATGATTAAGAGTGCACTTTATGCTACGACCTTTACCAATGTCAAATTGCATAGTTTCTGCAAATCCATTGTTATAAACACTTGTAATCTGAGCCGGTCTGTTTTCTATATTTCTACTAAAAATAGCAGACGTTGTATCAAGGAATTCACCCTCGTCTCCTCTTTCAAATTCGCTTACATCTAGTAAACCACTTGATGTCAATATAGTGCTTTCTCCAGCAGCTAAACAACTGCTGATGCTATGGCAGAGGTGTCGTTGTGCAGCAGCTTGTAACTTTACTCGCTGTGTCCAAACGATTTCTGAAGCACATGAACCATGCCAAGGAGATTTCTTGAGTAGTTCGTCTATTTCAGTCGGCGTGCCTTCCTTAAGAATTATTTCGAAACCATTTGCTCTTGCCCAATCCCACACGCGGGCGTGTAGAACGTGAAACTCTTGCCAGTGATCTCCGTTTTGGTCAACAAAGTCCGAACGGAAGTTCGTGTCTCCTGGATTTCCCTTCTTTCGACGTTTGTACGAGATCATAAACAAAGGTTCAATGCCACTTGTTGTACGTGTCTCTATTGATACAGTGCCCGCAGGAGCAGTAGTCAACAAAGCAATGTTGCGGCGACCGAACTTAGCCATGTCTTCGTAAAGAGACAAACCGCTTATCGTCTCTCCGTTTTGAAGATCGATCGTTTCTGACTTAATGCGATTGAGGAATGGATTGTCCTTTTCTAGCTCATAATCCCAAATCGGGAATGTTCCAAGCTCTTTTGCCATATCAACAGAAGAACGGTATGCCCCAAACTTGAGAGTCTGATAGATACGACCAGTTGTACTAATGCCCTCGTCAGAACCATATGGAACCCCAATGGCAGCCAACGTGTCTCCAAGAGCGGTGATGCCAGTGCCCGTTCTGCGCCCTTCAAGGCATGCTTTTAGAATATTTGTCCACAAATTAAGTTCCCTAAATTTGACATCATCGGCTTCTGGGTCTCTTTTGATCTTCTCAATAATTCGATTAATAGATTCATGCTCAAGATCAATCATGTCGTCCATCAGACGCTGAGCGATCTTGGAAGCCTTATAGAATTCTGCATAATCAAAATACGCCTCTTTGGTAAATGGGTGTTTTACAAATCCGTATAAATTAACCAATAATAGCCGGCACGAATCATATGCACTTAACGGAATCTCGCCGCATTGTGAATTATTAACATACAAGGATTTGCGTTTATTGTTTTTTGTTTTTGACTCCCATCCCCCTACGAAAAAGTTATGAAAATCATCAACAGTTCCATTATAAACGTCTTCTTGTCCATCAGACTCAACAGAAACAACGCGATGATTAAATAGTGCAGCTTCTTCTTTTACTTCACTGAAAGATTTAAAGCCAAACTTTAACTTTTTGCCGACACGAAATGAGAGCCCCTTGGCCTTGCATGCAACTTCCCACTCTTTCATGGTTGGTTCTTTGGTAAGTTGAAATTTGAGTTCTGTAAATATCTTGACTTGCTCAACTTTTGTATTAGCCATTTTCTTTGAATAAACGGCATGAATACTGTTCGCTCGTTTCTCTTTGGTGCCACGAGCATTTAAAAATAGATTTGAGCAGGAAGTTCCACATAGACCTTGTTCTCTTCTGGTATAATCAATTTCAAAATCTTTTTTACACTGCTCACATACTTTGGTAACTAAAACGCTGTTATCTGCAACGCGAGCTTCGTAACCCTGACTGGCGGCATTGAGTAAAGTTTTTTGCAAACGAGGATCGAATTCTGAGAATCCCAATCCACATTCTTTTGCAGCCCAAATAGACAGTGTGGTTACAGAGCTCCATTTAGACTTTCTAAAATTGCTAAAATTCTGAGGCAATCCAAAGCTTTTTGCATACTCAATCCAATCATTTCTCGAAAACCTATATCCAAGTTTTTTTACAAGCTCTTTAGCATGATTTTCGATTTCTTCATTTGTAAATCCGCTGAATCTGCCATTTTTTTCACCCGCGACGGCTTCAGACATGTTTTTAGAATATTCAGCCCACTTTTCATCAGACCATTCCGTTTGAGCACGACGCATCGGATTGTTTTCGCCTTTCATTAAGAATCCATGAAGATGATCGTGATCTTCTTTTGACATAACCTGAAGGTTCGAAGGAGCGTTATTCCTGCCGTTTCTATCTTTATGGTGTACAACGTAGCCAGTTGGTTTGTTGCCAAATTCATGACGTGCTATTAATGTGTGCTCGGCTACATTCGTGGCAAACCCATTATTTAACCAAACGTAGTCTTGTGATTGAGAATTAGATTTAGGAAAGATATCCTTCCAAGACGCTTCATACTTTGTCAATGTTTTAATACTATCTCCAGCAACCATGTCTTTTACTTGCTTATAGGTTCCATTGGACAGTTTAAACTTATGATTATCTGTGACTCGGATGGTCAGTCCGCCCTCTAGTGTCAATTTGTAAATCTGCTTTTTAAAACCTGTAACTCTTGGGTTACGCATTGTGCGAATTGTTACTTTCCCATTGTCGTCGTAGCAAAAAACAGGAACGTCATTGCCTTCTTTGGCAAGGTGGCTAATTTTCACATCACCGCGACCATCAGCGACGTATACCAATGTATCTCCAGTTAAGCAAGGATTTGTAGAAATTGTCTTGAATCCTAAAGCAGCGTAGCAATCTGCTGGTGATTCTTTTATGATATTATCCCAAAACAGCAAGCCAGGTTCTGCCATCTGCCAAGCTGACTTGACAATTTTATCCCATGCTTTTTTTGCACTAATTTTCTTAGATATTGATGGCGTTTTAGAATCGACAGGCCAACGTTGTTCGAAATCCGTATCAGCATCGACGGCGGCTAAAAACTCATCGGTTAGTCGAACAGATATGTTTGCTCCAGTAATTTTTTGCACGTCATACTTGACTGAGGAAAAATCCTCATTAGCTGGATCATAAAATTCTGTCGTAGTATTAATTTCACGTGCGGTCCCTTTGTTAACCGTAATCGGGATTGGCTTAATTCCGTCTGCCAGTATCTTTACAGACTCGGGATGGTGAATGCAAATGGTTTGCATCTCGGCACCGCGCCGGCCATGTTGTCCGACTTCTCTAATACTATTTGAGTATCTGCTCATTAGTGGTATAATTCCAGTTGATGTCCTGGCTGCGTTTTGCGTAACCGAACCTGATGGGCGAAAATTAGATATATCAACGCCAACACCGCCTCGCCTTTTGCTTATTTGAACAAGTTCTTCGTCTATTTTGCATATTCCAGAATATGAATCTGCTGGAGAATCAACAACGAAACAGTTACTAATGCTAATAAACTGGTAAGGATTTCCGATACCGTACATTGGGGAACCCTGTGGAATAATCTTAGAAAATTGATCAAAGTATTGAAAAATTTCAGCTTCCGTCAGTGGATTTTTAAATTTCTTTTTTTCAATACGTGCAAACTCAGAAGCAAGTCGTTTGTGCATATCGACTGGCGTACATTCAACTAGATTTTGGGAGTTATCTCGCAGTGCGTATTTGTCAAGAAAAACCTTAGCGGCGAGTTCATCGCCGTTGAAGTATTCCACGCTCTTTGCAAACGCTGTATCATAGGTAAACACGGGAGGTACGTTATCTGTCATATCGATCCTTATAAGTGAAAATTTTTAAATATGTCGCAATCGGATTATTGATTAAAATATCATAAATAACCTTGTCCTTCAATGATATTTGTTTTGAAAACTAATTGTGTTTTTGCTAATTGCTGAGTCTAGCACTTAGTCTTCGTCAAACACGCTGTTGAAGCCCATTTTTTTAGATTTGTTTTGGATTTTAGATACAGTTGACCAATCTATATTTGTTATTTCGGCTAAAGCAGAGGTAAAGTGATCCATTCCCACGATGGCTATTTTATTTTTATCAAATGACCTTGCTCTTAGTGCGTGGATAGCTGCTGTTTTGACTAAATCTTTAACGTGTGCACCTGATAATTTATCCGTTTTTTCTACTAAACGGTCCCAATTTACATCATCTTTTAACTTAAATTTTCTAGAAAAATTCTTAAACATTCTCATTCTACACTCTTCCTTGGGTCTAGAAATTTGAACAACTCGATCAAAGCGGCCTGGTCGATTTTTTAAAGCGGACTCTATCTTATCTTGTGAATTTGTAGTGGCAAGAGTTATGACATTATTAAATTCTTGAACTCCGTCGAGGTAGTTCATTAATTCAATGACTCCGCCGGCGTTTCGAGCTTGATCTCTGTCTTCAGCTATATAATCAATATCCTCTATCATAAGAACGCATGGTGCAAGGTCTTTTGCCATTTCGCAAACTCTTTTAATATCAAGGCTTGTGTTTAGATGATCTGGCATTGCGTAAACAACAGTGGCGTTGATTTCTTTAGCAATAATTTTACACAAAACAGTTTTACCTGTTCCTGGCTCTCCGGCTAATATTAGCCCACCTTTTAGGGGTATTCCATTGATATCGAGATATTCTTTTAGATCAAACATTTCGTTTATACGAGATCGTATAAGCGACTGTGTTTCTTTTGGAATGATTAAATCATCCCAAGTGACATCTTTTAGATTAAGATATTTACAATCAGCGTCGATTTTCTTTCCCTTATACATGTTATTTTTATGTGAATAACTTATCCATTCTTGGAGAGCAGAATCGTTTTTTTGTGAAGAATAAATTCTATAAACGATTTCGCGAGGTCCGAATTTATTAATTGATACACATATTTTTTCTTTATTTTTTGTGTAAATTATCATAGCGTGTTTGTATATTTTCTGAAATACACCGAGGTCAGTCTCTAAATTTTCATAAGTAACGGCTACTTCTCCGCTATCATCATAAAACGTTTCATTTATTTTGGTGTATTTTTTTTCTAATTCAAAGAATGTTTTCATAGTAAACTGGCATATATTATGTGAATACATTCCCATGATTTCTTCAACTACTGTAAAATCTTTTTTGCCAAAGTTTTCTTTGATCCAAACAACCTCATTTCCAAGGCCATTGCCTCGAATTAGAGCTTCTGTGTATTGTTCAAGAGTTGCTTGAGAAAGTTTGGTTTTTTGATCGAATGACATTGGTTTACCTATATTAGATATCGACATATCGTATTAACATTTTGACAAAATTATGTCAAACAATCACAGTAGCTGAGTGTGGCAAAAATTTGTTCCAAGAAGGTGGAATTTGAACAGAAAATCTCGCTGTTAGGGGATACCACTTTGGCTTAGATGGTTTGGAAATGAGAACGAATCCGGCTTCTTTGGGCGTTCGGTCTCTTTTCGTTATATTGCATTTTAAACATGCGACGACTAGATTTTCCCAAGACCCTTTGCCTCCGCGTGACTTTGGCATGACATGGTCAATTGAAAAATTACTTGAACTTACTTTTTTATTGCAATACTGACACGTTGAATTGTCTCTCAGCATAAGATTTCGACGAGTTAGTCTTATTTCAAGTTCAGGAACTTCATAGTAATTTACCAATCGTATGACATCGGGTCCGCGAACTTCTAATCCACAAGAAATCTTCAATACGCGAGGGTGGTTTGCTTTTGCCATATTTTCGAGCAAGGAAGCTTTAGCAAGAGTGTGTTCTATTGTTTTTTGATCAATTAGTGAATTAGATTCTAGCCGCAGCTTAGCTGATTCTTCTTGTAGTTCTATAGATTTATTGCGAAGCATTGAAATTCCAAAGCGTGAGGCATTTTTCCAGGAATCCCAATCGTGGTTCATATAAGATGTAGACAGTATAGTGCCATCGCTGTGTGAGATATTAAAATCTGCATGTTCAATAACATGTGCTGATTTTAAAAATACATCAGAAATAGCATCTCTGACACTTTTAATATGAATTGGAGTGAATCCAGAATTCAAGACCAAAACAGGATCGCTGAGTACACTCAATTTGTTCGTTCCTTGAAATCTACGAATTTGGGATTGCGAACTCGACGCCGAAATCGAACATCATCGAGTTAGATATTAACTCGACATCACGCGGGAAGCGGACGTTGGTTAAGTTGATTAATGGTTCTCGATTTGGAAGAAATTTCTTGTATCTGTTGCGAACGGCGATAATCGAGTTTTTAATATTGTTAATATAATCTTGTCCGTATTTTTTATAAAAAGCGTCTGCGTCCAAATGGCAGAGTCTAAATATCGTTGGCAGATTCCTACATGAATTAAGTGGACGGAAGCTGTCCGCGTCTTTTGTTTCACGCACCACTAGAGTTCCCTTGCGCTTAAATTTATCTATGTTTTGGAGGCGGCTATAGTTTTTTCCCGTTAGTTTGATAGTGGTGTCGCTAAATTTTAACAACAACTGTCGCTTATTGGTAGAAGAATCTATCTTAATTACCTTTCCAATCTGCCCTTGAAGTAGGAGGCCAGAACTACACATCAAGTCGTTAGTCAGCGTAATTCGATCTCCTTTTCCAAGATGTTCAATGCGAGTAGGTGTTTTCGGATTGAAACGCATAGTTAGTTACTCCTCGGTTTTTCGTGCTAGTTTTGCAAACTTGATAAATTCTTTATCAGTATCGACAAAAGATATGTCAATCTTATCTATATATGTTTCGGCCACACCCACCATTATTGAAGCAATTTGCTTGGGATTTAGAGCTTTAGTTTCAATGCCCAATGCTGGAAAGGCAATTGATTTTACTCCATTCGCAATAGCTTGATTGAGAACATTTCTCATACACTGACCTATAAAGTGAAAACTTGCGGGGCTGCCGGTGTGTTTTGTAATAACTGCATGGTAAACGAATTTAGTGCCATGTTTGGACATTTTACCTGAAGAGGATATATAGCAGTCGCCCTCTTTGAATGAGTTTTTTTCACAAATTTGCATAACAGAATTTGCCATAGCTTCTCCACCTGCATCTAGAATAGATTTAGGTATACTTGTGTTGTTTAGACCTTTGGTGTTTGAAGGGCTTACAATAACTTCGACATCGTGCAAATTAGTTATATCGCCTAATTTAATTCTCATCGTTTTAAGGGGCAAAAGCAACCGCTAAACTTTAGAGCAAGTGCTAAGAAAGAGCTTTTCTATGTGACGGGGTAAGTCTCTTTGAATTCTGAGATCATCTCCCAAATATCTGAAAAGTATTCTGGATTACGTTCGGCTTTTTGTTGTAAGCGAAGTTGAATTTCGCAATGCATCTGAGAAACTCTACTTTCAGAGATACCTAAATCATTGCTGATCTCTTTCATTGACGTATTTTCAAAATAATATAACCAAATAACACTTCGTTCTTGAGGAGTAAAATTCTTACCCATTAGTTTGTGAAAAAGCTCTTTTCTGAGAATTCTTTCTATAGGCTGAACCGCTCTATTATCTTTGATGTGTTCAATGGACATTCTACTTTCACTGTCACTGCCGCTTTGCATGTCATTGACGCTATGCATTGCAGTTGTGGTTGCCCCTCGAATGTATTCTTCAAAATCAATATCAAGCTTGATGCCTCTGCTCTCTTTGGCGTCGTCGTCAATTCTCTCCCAAAGCTCTTCGTTGCGAAGCTTTCTTCCGGCGGCTGACTCATGGACAGATCGCTGTTTATCAAGCCAAGTGGCATTGCTGCGAACAAGGCGAGGAACCCAGTCTGATTTGCGAATCCCGTCAAGCATTGACCCGCTAATGCGGTGCATCGCGTAGGTCTCAAATTTTGACTTCTTTTCGTGATTTGGATCGTAACCTTCTATTGCTTGATAGAGTCCGTCTACTCCTATGGAAGAAAGCTCATCGGTTGTAATTTCGGACAAACGCTTGTGCATTCGTTGTGCAACTCGATGTACAAGCTCGTAATAGTGTTCAACTAGTTTCCTTTTCAATTTTGGACAAGATTGACCACTTTCTTTAGATAAGAAAAAAGCTTTCCAAATACTACTCATGTCGGCTTGGTTTATATATTTCATATTTTTCCAATTTCTGTTCCATACTGACTGACAACTGACTTATATCATATACGCACTGTATTTAAAAGTCACCTGTTTATTATTATTTTACAACAGTGTTTTATCTCAAGACTCTTTTTCGTGACCGTGTTGATTTTTGTTGAGGAACTATCGAAGTGGAAGTTACCACTTCTATGGGAGATATATCGTTATCATCGACGATACCATCTCCATTCCAATCAGTTGCCACTGTTGCAGGAAGTTTTGGTGCTGTTTCTATCGTTTTTCTTATGGCTTTGACGATTTCTTCCGTTGGTGGTGACTGAATGCTGTAAGCATCTCCTTTTCCGGGTCCGTCTCCGAAAACCTTAGCACGACCGGCCATTGTCATCCTTGGCTTGGTCGCTTCTACTGTTTCGACAAGTTCTTTAGTGGCGGTGTCTAAAGTGGTAATTTTCTTTTCTTTGAACCAAAGGCTATATACAAGAAAACCAATGGCAACAAGCGAGCATCCGCCAACAATCCACGGAATGAGAGCAACGGTTTGTACAATAAAAATACATATCGCCGAACCCACCCCGGCTATTGTCCCACCCCAAAGAAGAATCTTGTTGCCACCATTCCAAACAGCTATTCCAAACAAAACAAGCGAGGCTAAAAATAAAACACCCGAATACGCAAGGTATTTTTGCTTAAGTTCTTTTGTTGTGCTGTCTTCTGCTTTTAGGCGAGCGGTACGTTCAGAATTGAAATCAGATTCAAATTTCTTAGATTTTTCCTCAGCTTCTTTTGCTCTTTGCGTGGCAGACTCTAGGTTTTTTACAAGCTGCTCTTGAACACCTGTGGCTGTGAGTATATTAGTCCAATATGGATTTAGTAGTGGCTGCACAGGAACGGGTGTCGCCTTCATTCCGTCTGTGGCGTTATTTTTAATGGTTTCAGTAGTTGTTTTAAGATCAGAGCCGGTCCTTGCAACATCTTGCCCTAGCTCTCGAATGTCTTGTGTTGGAGCTGTAGGTGGGCTTTGAGACTTTTTATTAGAAACACAGCCAAGAGGATTAAAGAGTGCTACGGCGAGTATAACGATGCCTGCCGAAACTAGTGAAGCTTTTTCGAAGAATTTAAACATGCGATTTCCTTTTTTAAAATCACATTTTTATTCTCCATTTATCAAGCGTTTCCCTTCTAGGTTTTTGAAACTATCTTTCTAAAGGCTTTTTGCCACTGATCACAAGAGAAAGAGCGATGAGAATACGCTACAATACACACACGAGATTCATCTAATCTAATAGCCTTCGCGTGAAATCCCATTTCAAATAGCTTTTCAGCATAAGCTTTTGCAAACACATAATCCCAATTGCTTGTTATCCCTGCAAATTTAATGTGACTCATTTTAATTTATTTAGGGTCAATCGCGTTCATCATTTCAATAAATGACCAAGTAATGGCAAGTCCTATAAAACCAGAAATCGGAGCGTAGTATAAGTGTGAAATTGGATTAAAAAACGATAAATAGATGTGACAAGCTATCGAAGTCCAAAATGATGTGCAAACAGAACATTCGAGCATTTCCGGCAATTTACGATAGACGAATTTAAGCGGAGTGGATATAATCGGTCTAATCATCGTTGCTGGCCATTGTTCCTTTTTCTCAACAAGAACGATTGCAATTCCAAAGCCTGCCACGGCAGCCATTAAAACATGTAAAAAAGTTTCCATTACCGACATATCGGATAATTTTTATTATTTAGTCAGTTTTTCACAAAATTAGAAGGAGCAGTGGCAAAATTCAAGGGAAGTGAAATAGTGCAATTTGATGAATTCATTAAAAAAGAAAATTTCCTCTGTGGTCTTCAAGCCGCAGATAAAATTTCCGTTATTGAGCAATTAGTCAAACACGTTGCACTCACGATACCTATTAAAATTGAAATTATTACAAAACTTCTTATAAATCGCGAAAAAAAGAAAACAAGTGGATATGGAAATCAAATTGCCATAGTTCATATAATCAGCCCTTTAATTCAAGAAATGCATGTAGTGTTTGCAATCTTAAAAAATGCCATAGAATGGGGTGCCACGGATGATAAAAAAGTCCAAATAGCAGTGGCGGTCTTTTCTCCTACTAGGCACTTGGATGATCACCTTTTGCTTTTAGGGAATATTTATCGCGTTTTTAAAGACAACGAGGTCAAACACGCTTTAATTGAGATGAAAAATGAGGATCAAATGGAAAACGCATTAAAATTAATCAAAAAAGGCAAGCATGTCTAACTGGTATCTTACGAAAAAAGAATCTGATCTAAAACAAAAGATCAAAAAAATAATAGCCCCAGCTCTTGTAATGGCACCTCTTGGAATTGGGCTTGGACTTATGAACAATGGTCCTAAAATACCTGAAATAAATCAAACTACTAGCATTGCCCCTCAAGATACAGTGGAAAATATTCCGAAT
>Ga0163144_10027075_pt1 | contig 11116 bp, 5 predicted proteins | sample OliLak19BULKMAT1_FD_123175 | JGI IMG/M metagenome (GOLD analysis project Ga0163144, IMG submission 123175) | Freshwater microbial mat bacterial communities from Lake Vanda, McMurdo Dry Valleys, Antarctica - Oligotrophic Lake LV.19.BULKMAT1 | ecosystem: Environmental > Aquatic > Freshwater > Lake... | reverse complement strand
CGCCTTTCGGCCGCGCGACATAGGCGGGCAGCGGGGTGGCGGCACCATTGGGGATCAGCACTTCTTCGATCATCAGCCCGTCGGCGGGCGTCGTCACCGGCCGGGCATTCGCCGCCACCGCAGCCACAGCATAGCCTGCAAAGAACATGCTGACGGCGGTGCGCCTGGTCAGGTGGAAATCCTGGGCTTCCGATCCTTCGGGGCGGGTGAGCGTGATCATCGGCGAAACTCCTGCACTGGTTCTGCGACAGGATAGGCCCTTCGATCCCGCGAAGACAATGCCCGCAACGGTCGTGAGCGGCCTCTTTGGGGTGACTTGTTTTGTAAACCCGACGCGGTTACGAATAGCTTGATGGTGCAGCGTTCGACCTTGACCCCCACTACCACCACCCGGGCTGTCCCGGGGGGCATGGGGTTGCGCGTCACCGGTTGACGTCCGCGCCTTCAGGCTCTCCCCGGTGAATGGGGGTGAAGCTGGCGCTCCTTCCTCGTTCCGCCCTTTCCCCAACCGGCGCACTTTTCCAAACCAATACTTTGTGCATAAGCGCGGCCTATGCGACAGGAACGATCATGAACGATTTTTATTCGATTACGCTGCCCGACGGTGCTGTCCGCGAAGTTGCGCCTGGGACGACCCCGGCGGACATTGCGGCCGCGATTGGACCGGGATTGGCCAAGGCGGCGATTGCGGCGCGCGTTGATGGTGCGTTGTTCGATATCGGGCGGCCATTTGAGGGCGATGCCAAACTCGCTTTGGTCACAAACCGCGATGAGGCCGATGCGCTGGAAATGGCGCGGCATGATTTTGCGCATGTGCTCGCAGAGGCTGTGCAGCAACTGTTTCCCGGCACGCAGATCACCTTTGGTCCCTCGACCGACGATGGTTTCTATTATGATTTCGCGCCTCCGCCTGCGCGCGGGCCTTTCACCGAGGAAGACCTGCCGGTGATCGAACAGGCGATGCGCGACATCATCCGCGCGGATAAGCCGCTGCGCCGCGAAGTGTGGGACCGGGCGACGCTGATCAGCCGGTGGAAGCAGCAGGGCGAAAGCTTCAAGGCCGAATGGGCCGCCGAACTGCCCGGCGATGAGCCGCTGACGGTGTATTGGTCGGGCGACGACTGGCTTGACATGTGCCGGGGGCCGCATCTGGCCTCGACGGGCAAGCTTGATCCCGAAGCGTTCAAGCTGACGCGTGTGTCCGGTGCCTATTGGCGCGGTGATCAGAACAACCCGCAGCTTTCGCGTATCTATGGCACGGGCTGGCTCAACAAGAAGCAGCTCGCCGAGCATATGACGCGGCTGGAGGAAGCCGCCAAGCGCGATCACCGGAGGATCGGCGCGGAGATGGACCTGTTCCATTTGCAGGCCGAGGCGCATGGATCGGTATTCTGGCACCCGAATGGTTTTGTGATCTACCGCGCGTTGGAGGCCTATATGCGCCGCCGCCTTGATGCCGCTGGCTATCTGGAAGTAAAGACGCCGCAGATCATGGATGCGCGCCAGTGGGAGCAATCCGGGCATTGGGGCAAATACCGGGAAAACATGTTCGTCATCCCCGACGAAGTGCCCAATATCGACGATGACGGCCCGGTCGTGTCGAACAAGGCCGAGTGGATGGCACTAAAGCCCATGAACTGCCCGGCGCATGTGCTGATTTTCCGTCAGGGCATCAAAAGCTACCGCGATCTGCCGCTGCGGCTGGCCGAAATGGGCTGCTGCCACCGCAACGAGCCGCACGGTGCGCTCCACGGGCTGATGCGCGTGCGCCAGTTTACGCAGGATGACGCGCATATCTTCTGCCGCGAGGACCAGATTGTCGACGAGGTCAGCCGGTTCTGTGATCTGCTCGATGCAGTGTACAAGGATCTGGGTTTTGGCGATTACGCGATCAAGCTCGCGTTGCGTCCCGAAAAGCGGTTTGGCACCGATGCGATGTGGGACTGGTCTGAACAGAGCATGCGCGATGCCGTGGCCGCCACCGGCCGCAACACGCCCGAATGGGGCTGGGAAGAATTGCCCGGAGAAGGCGCCTTCTATGCGCCCAAGCTGGAGTTCCACCTGACCGACGCGATCGGGCGGACGTGGCAGGTCGGCACGATCCAGACCGATACGGTGCTGCCTGATCGGCTTGATGCAAGCTATGTCGGCGCGGATGGCGAGCGCCACCGCCCGGTGATGCTCCACCGCGCGATCCTCGGCAGTTACGAACGTTTCATCGGCATCCTGATTGAACATTATGCGGGTAAGTTTCCGCTCTGGCTGGCACCTATACAGGCAGTGGTCGCGACGATTGTGTCGGACGCGGACGATTATGCGCTTGAGGTTGCAGCCAAGCTGAAGGCGGCGGGTATCCGCGTGGAAACCGATTTGCGCAACGAGAAGATCAACTACAAGGTCCGCGAACACAGCCTGGCCAAGGTCCCCAACCTGCTGGTGATCGGCAAACGCGAAGCGGCGGAGCGCACCGTGGCGCTGCGGCCGCTGGGCGCAGATGCGCGACAAGATACGCTGGAGCTTGATGAAGCCGTCGCGCAACTTGCTTTGGCGGCACGCCCGCCCGACATGTCCAATTAAGCGTCGCGCAAATTCGGCTGTGGCGCGATGGATGCACTATCGCGGCACGTGTTTTTGCGCTATCGTCATCGTCCGCTAATTCCAATAACAATTTCGGAGATCGAGTTATACCTCCTCCCATGATCCGGCGCCCGCTTGCGCCCCCGCCGACCAATGGCCCGCGGTTCAACGAATTCATCGTCTCGCCCAAGGTCCGGGTGATTGACGAAAATGGTGAAAATCTAGGCGTGATGTACACGCGTGAAGCAATGGAGCAGGCAGCAGCCGTCGGCCTTGATCTGGTTGAGGTCTCGCCCAACGCCGACCCGCCCGTCGCCAAGTTCCTCGATGTTGGCAAGTTCAAGTATGAGGCGCAGAAAAAGGCCAACCTTGCGCGCAAATCGCAAAAGACGCAGGAAATTAAAGAGATCAAGATGCGTCCCAACATCGACGATCATGATTATGATACCAAGATGAAAAAGATCATCGAGTTCATCGAAGAGGGTGACAAGGTAAAGGTCACGCTGCGGTTTCGTGGTCGCGAATTGGCGCATGGACAGCTTGGCATGGTGCTGCTGCAGCGCGTACAGGCCGATACGATCGAATCCGCCAAGGTGGAGGCCTATCCGCGCATGGAAGGCCGTCAGATGCTGATGGTGCTCGCGCCGAAGTAGCGCCGGGCAAGGATGCAGCGAAGGTGTATCCCGCCTCAAGGCGCTACCGGCCGGCGGCGCCGGCAGCGCCGTCCGACGACGCAGCTTTGCCGCGTTGCGTCGGATGGCGGGCAAGCGGTCAGCCGCTTCCCGACATTCTCGACGCGCTTGCTGAAATATGGCCTTTTGCGGATTGAGCCAGCCGGTCAGATTGAGCGGCGGCTGAAGCGCGATGATCGCTGCGGACTCCTCCTTCCGCACGTCTGCGGTTAGCGCAATCTGGTTGGCAACGAGATTGTCGGCCATCCAATGGCTGAGGCGTCGTTCATTGCTTTCGGAAAAGCGAAAGTTCACGGCGTCTTGCTCGGTTGCGGCGCTACCTCGCGGGCGGACCGTCAAGGTGAGTTCGACGCGAAGCAAAGCGCCGAGTGAACGCCGCAGAGTCGATCCGCCACTGTGGCCGTGCAGATAATGATTGCGGACATTCATTGATTGCTCGGTTATGCCGACATAGCCGAATCCGCTGCCTGCGGGTCGAATCTGGCCGATTGATCTACCATTGCGCAGGCAGAAAACATAATTCCAGGCCCCGGTCAGCAATGGCAAGTCAGGCAGGGCATGCTGCTCTTTGAGCAGTCACATGGCCACGTCGCTCATACAGGGGGCTCCCAAAGTTCGATTGCATTCCCTTCGGGATCATGAATACGCGCAAATTGGCCCGCCTCAGCTGAATCCCATTCTGTCCTTGTTTCCACTGCGATCCCAGCGGCGTTCAATTGCTCGCACATACCCTCAAGATCATTGACGCGCAGATTGAGCATCCATTGCTTGTCAGCGGCAAAATAGTCGGTCGTTTCCTTGAAGGGGGCGAAGATAACCGGGCCGCCTTGCGTCTTCCACGACGATTCATCAATCGCACCCGTCTCCTCGGCGGCACAGCCCGCGCCAATGCCCAGATAGTCGCGATACCAGCTATTGAGTGCGTCTGGATCACGCGCCCTGAAAAAGAGTCCGCCAATTGCCAACACGCTCATTGCTTGCCTCCCTCAGGCCGCCTGCGCCCATTCGCCCTCATTTGCCGCCGCCCCCAACAAGCGCCGCTCGATTGAGCGCAACCGCTGAGTGCTGCTGATCTTATCACCAAGCAAGTCTGTGATATAGAAGGTGTCGACTGCGCGCTCGCCATAGGTTGCGACATGGGCAGAGTGGATCGTCACCTTGGACTGGAACAGCGCCAAGGCGAGCCGGTTCAACAGCGCTGGCCCGTCGCGCGCATTTACCTCAATCACGGTGAAGCGATTGGACGCCAGATTATCGATCAGCACATTAGGCGCAATTTCAAACGCGTCGGCGCGCGTGCGCGACAGCGGCTTGGCGCCTAGCCGTTCAGCCAGCTTTCCGCGATTGGCCAGAGCGTCTTCGATGGCAGTTCTGATCCGCGCCAGCTGTTCGGGTCGATCAAACGGTCTCCCAAATGGATCTTGGACCAGGAAATTGTCGAGTGCCATGCCATCGCGTGTGGTGTGGATTCGCGCGTCAATGATGTTCCCCCCGACCAAATGGATCGCGCCCGCCGCTCGATAAAACAGGCCTGGATGGTCCGCTGCATAAAGCGTAACCAATGTCGCGCCGCGTTCGGGATACACCTGGGCTTCGATCCGCAACCGTGCGTCAGCCGCAACGGCGATCATGCGGGCATTGCGTTCGAGTACATCATCGGGTTCCGCGATCCAATAGGGTTCGGGAAGGCGGGCGACGAGTGCATCAAACGTTGCCGCTTCCCATTGCAACGATTGCGCCAATGTTGCTTGCTTTGCCGCAATCCGTTCGCCGCGTCCGGTTTGCTTATGGCCCAGTCTCAACACTTCTTCGGCCGATTCGTAAAGCTCGGTCAGCAGCTGACGCTTCCAGCTGTTCCAGACGCCGGGGCCAACCGCGCGAATATCGACGACGGTCAGCGCGAGCAACAAGCGCAGCCGTTCCGGGCTTTGCACAATTTCAGCAAAGTCGAGAATCGTCTTGAAGTCAGCCAGGTCTCGCTTGAATGCGGTCGCTGACATCAGCAGGTGAAAGCTAACCAGCCAGGCGACGGTTTCGGTCTCCGCCGCGCTCATGCCTAGCCTTGGGCACAAGCGTTCGGCAACCTCCGCCCCCAGGATGCTGTGGTCGCCGCTGCGCCCCTTAGCGATGTCATGCAGCAGGACTGCGACATACAGCACGCGGCGTGAAACGATATGCTTGAGGATACCCGCCGCGAGCGGGTGATCGTCCTCCAATTCGCCGCGCTCGATCCGCGCGAGCAACCCGATTGCCCGGATCGAATGCTCATCCACTGTATAGTGATGATACATGTCGAACTGCATCTGCGCGACGACACGCCCAAAGTCGGGCACGAACCGGCCAAATACGCCACACTCGTTCATATGACGCAAAACCGTTTCCGGGTCGCGAGGGGATGTAAGGACATCGAGGAACAAGGCATTGGCACGGGGCTCGATGCGGATCTCATCGGCAAGTTTGGCATCCCGCGCGGCTGTCCGCATCGTCAGCGGATGGATATCGAGCCCGTAACGATCAGCCAGTGCAAAAATCTCAATCAGCCGAACTGGATCGCGCACGAAGAAATCGTCCGTCGGAAGCACCAATCGCCCCCGATCAAGAATAAAGCCGTTCAGCTTTCTTGGCCGACGCCGCAACACGGGAAAACCAAAACGCCGACCACGCGCAGCGAACGCGTCGTCGAGGTGCGACAGAAACACACCTGTCAGATCGCCGACGGTCTTCACCTGCAAAAAATAATGGCGCATGAACCGTTCGACCCGCGATGCGCCTGGTCGGTCCTTATAGCGAAGTCGCTCGGCCAATTCGCGCTGAACGTCGAAGGTCAGTCGATCCTCGGCGCGGCCAGAGATGCAGTGCAAGTGACACCGCACCGCCCAAAGAAAATTCTCCGCGCGTTGAAACTGCCGATATTCGGCTCGGGTCAGCAGCCCGGCTTCGACGAGTTCGGCGACGCTGCGCACATTATAGGCATATTTGCCGATCCAGAAGAGCGTATGCAGGTCGCGCAGCCCGCCCTTACCCTCTTTCACATTGGGTTCGACGACGTAACGACTATCGCCCATCTTGCGGTGCCGCTCATTGCGCTCGGCAAGCTTGCCCGTGATATAGGGGCGGACCGTGCCTGCTTGTACCTCAGACTTGAAGCGTCTGGCGGCTTCGTCATACAGATCGGTATCGCCCCAGACATAACGTGCCTCGAGCAGGGCGGTGCGAATGGTGAGATCGGCTTTTGCCTGCCGGACCATCTCATCGAGCGAGCGCGCTGAATGGCCGATTTTCAAGCCCAGGTCCCATAGCGCGTAGAGCATCGATTCGATGACCTGTTCAGACCACGCTGTTTGCTTCCAGGGGGTCAGAAACGCGATGTCGACATCGGAGTAAGGTGCCATTTGACCCCGACCATATCCGCCCACCGCAATCAACACGATCCGCTCCGAAGTTGTCGCGTTGCTCTTGCGATAAAGACGTTCTGCAACAAAGTCATAGAGCAGGCGCAGAATCTGATCGATCAGGAATGCCTGAGCTGCTGCAGCTTCAAGCCCCCGCGAGGGATGATCCACCAGATTCTGCTCAATCACACGGCGGCCGCTGATGAGCGCCTTTTTGAGTAGTGCGGTCGCCGCTTGCCGCAATGCGGTTGAATCGCTGCCCTCCAGTCCGGCCAGGGCATCGGCGATTGATCGCCGATCAATGATGGCGCGGCGATTCGGCAAGGAGTTAAAACGACCGGTCATCGCGTCTTGCTATAGCCAATCAGTTGCTGGGTCACCTAATCTCGCGCTTTGGTGCATCGACCAAAGATGGTTACGGGTTCGGTAACCATTCGCAGTTATCTGGTCCGATGATGGGCAATCTTGATCCAAAATTATGGGGAATGGGTGTTCCGCGGCTTTTGCAGCGTATCGGGAAGCTGTCCGGTATTGATCGCGTAAGCAGGGCCGAACGCGTTAACTCAACGATCCGGATGATCGGCTGGTATATGCCGCTGAACTTATTTACGTCGTTGGCCTTTGCGGTATTTTATTCGCTCAGAGTTGGCCAGTTTTCCGTAATTGCGGCCGCGCTCCCGGTTTTTTTGGTGGTCGGCATTGCGGCACTTTTTTTCTTTGAAAACCGCATTGTGCCGCGCTGGTTTCTGCGCCCTGCTCAAATGGCCGTGGGCATTCATTGCTATGCGCTGGCAATCGGGATCGCCTGGTTTGTCTTTTTTGACCTGCTTGCCGTCTTGCCCGTGGGTGCAGATTGGGTGGCAATGCCCTGCGTCAATGTCGCGGTAATCTGTTTGGCCGGTTCCCTTTTTGCGCTCTTGCCCGGTGCGGCGATCATATGCATGTCTGTGGTCGGGGCAAGACTTGCCATCGATCTTGGCCATATCGTCAGCGTCCCTTGGGTTTACGCAGCGTCTATCGCCCTCTTGATCATCACGCTCATCGCAACCGGCTGCGTCCAGGCGAGATTATTCTCTGAACGCTTGCAGGCAGGTATTGAACTGACCGCGCTGGAACGGCGGCGGCGTGACGAAGAACAGCAATCACTCAAAATGCGGCATGAACTTGAGCGTGACCATGAACGCTATCGGCTGGCGCAGACCGAGCAATTGGCCGCAGAACGCCGCGCTGAGATGGCTGACCATGCCCAGCGTTTTGAATCGTCGGTGATCGCAACCGTTGATGCCTTGAGCGACGCTGTCCGGCAATTGCGGGGCTCAACAAATACACTTGCGCATCTCGGTGATGCCAGCGCGCGCCATGTTGTAGCCGTCCGGGAACGGGCTGTGATGGTTTCGGGATCAATGGGCCAGGTGCATTCTGCGGCCGCCCGGTTGCGTGCCGCTATCGGTGAAATTGCTTGCGAAGTCGCCGGCCAGGTCATCGCCACCGCAACAGCTGAAACTATCGCTGAGCGTGCGCTTGCCCAGACAGAAGCGCTCGCGGCAAGTAGCGCTTCGGTGCGCGGGATCACCGCCGAGATTGAACGGATTGCGGCCCGGACCAATACTTTGGCACTCAACGCGTTGATCGAGGCAGCGCAGTCAGGAGAGGCTGGGCGCGGCTTTGCAGTTGTCGCTGGAGAGGTCAAAGCGCTGGCCGCGCAAACCAAAAATGCCGCCGCCGACATTGCCCGTCATATTGCGGATATGGATCACAACGCGGATGATGTTGCGGCGTCAGTTGAGGCAATTGCGAAGGACGTTGGCCGGATTGCCGGTGGAGCAAGTGACATCGCGCGCGCAGTTGAAGCGCAAAGTGCCGCAACTGATGGCATATTCGCCAGTGTCGATCTTGCAACCGGCGGCGCGCAAACCGTTCAGGCCGATCTTCAGGCGATTGCCGAGCAGGCGACCGGGGCCATGGCGCTTGCGCAGAGCATTACAGATGTCGCAGCTGGCGTTTCCCTTCAGTCGGAATCACTTGATGCCGCAAGTCTTGCTTTCGGCAATCGTCTGCGTCGCGCCTGACCCGGATCACACCAGCATCTTCAACTGATAAAGCAGCGCCAGGGCATCCCGCGGGGCTAAGGAATCGATATCGGTCCCGTTGATCGCGTCGCGAAGCGGATCCCCCGCGGTGGTCTCTTCCGCTTGAAGGACCGCAAACAAGGGGAGATCGTCCAGCCCTGCCGCAAGTCCCCCCGTTTTCGTTCTGCCGGCCTCCAGTTTTGCCAACACTGACTTTGCTCGCGCTATCGTCGCGGGTGGCAATCCGGCGAGCCGCGCCACCGCGAGGCCAAAGCTTCGGTCAGCTGGGCCTTCTGCAACCTCATGAAGCAAGACCAGTTCACCCTTCCACTCGCGGGCGCGGACATGATGCAGGCTGAGCGCATCACAGCGCTCAGCGAGGCGGGTCAGCTCATGATAATGGGTGGCAAACAGGCAGCGGCAGCGATTGTCTTCATGAATGGCCTCAACAACAGCCCAGGCGATCGCAAGCCCGTCATAGGTGCTCGTCCCGCGCCCTACCTCGTCTAGAATAACAAAGCTGCGCTGCGTTGCCTGCGCAAGAATGGCGGCGGTCTCAACCATTTCGACCATGAAGGTTGATTGCCCGCGCGCCAGATTGTCAGACGCGCCGACGCGGCTGAAAAGGCGATCGACCAACCCGAGCTGTGCCCGGCTGGCCGGCACATAACTGCCCGCCTGCGCCAACACCGCAATCAGTGCGTTTTGCCGCAGGAAGGTCGATTTGCCGCCCATATTGGGGCCCGTTACGAGCCAAAGTCGTGAGTCGGGTGACAAATGGCAATCATTTGCGACAAAGCGTCCACCACTGCGCGCGACTGCCGCCTCGACGACGGGGTGGCGACCCGCTTCGATCTCGAAACAGGCATGCTCGGCAAAGGCGGGGCGGCACCAGCCATTCTCGCTGGCCCGCTCTGCGAGCCCTGCGGCAACATCCAACCGTGCCAGCGCATCAGCCGTGTTCGCGATGCTTTCGCGTCGTATCAGCGCGGTTTCGATTAGTTCTTCCAGATGGGCAGCTTCAGCCGTCAGGGCATGCGCGCCCGCCTGTGTCACGGTGAGGGCGATTTCGTGTAGTTCGGTCGCGTTGAAACGCACGGCACCTGCCATCGTCTGGCGATGGGTAAAGCCGCTCTCCGGGCGCATCAATATATCAGCATGTTTGGCAGGCACTTCGATATGATAGCCAACCACGGCATTATGGCGGATCTTCAAGGCCCCGATTCCAGTCGAGGCCCGGTATCTCGCCTCCAGCGCTGCCAGCGCCCTTCGACCGCCAGCGCCGCTATCGCGCAGGTCGTCCAGGGCCGCATCATAGCCAGCCGCAATATAGCCGCCGTCTGAGGCATCAACCGGCGGCGACGGCACCAGCGCCCGGGTTAACAAATCGATCAAGGCACCATGGCCGCGTAAATCTGGTGCAAGTTCAGCGAGCAGCGCAGGCGGGGTGTCAATTCGACCCAATCGCTCGCCAAGCCGCCAGGCTGCGTTCAGGCCATCGCGCAATTGCCCCAGGTCTCGCGGCGACCCGCGACCGGCGGCGAGGCGACCAAGCGCCCGCCCGATATCGGGTTGGGCGCGCAGGGTGCCGCGCAATGCATCACGCTCCAGCGGATCATCGTGCAGCCACTCAACAAGATCAAGCCGTGCCTCAATGTCCTGGCGATCCATGAGCGGGGACCCCACGTCAATTGCCAGCAATCGTGCACCCGCGCCGGTCACCGTGCGGTCAATCGCATCGAGCAGGCTGCCCTTGCGCGTGCCGGATGCGGTCGTCGTCAGTTCCAGGCTTGCGCGCGTTGCGGCATCAATCGCCATTGTCGATGACGTAGCGATAGCTTGGGGCGGCCGGAGGAAGGGGACTGCGCCCTTCGCTGTGTGATCCAGATAGTGGACCAATCCGCCTGCCGCTGACAGGCCCGCCCGCGAAAAACCGCCGAAGCCATCAAGGGTTGCAACGCTAAACAGCGCCTTTAACCGCGCCTCTCCCCGCGCACTTTCAAACTCGCTTCGTGGCCTTACGGTTGTTGCCAGTTCCAGGTGGTTGCCAGCATCTTGCATGATGATCTCGGCCGGGTTCAGTCTGGCCAAGTCGGCGGCCAAATTCGCTGAGGTTGTTTCAATGATTTCAAAGCGACCGGTTGATATGTCAGCCGCCGCAATCGCGATGTTGCCTGCCGCTTGGCCGATCGCGACGCACCAGTTTGCTGCGCGCGAATCGAGCAAGCTCTCTTCGGTCAAAGTGCCCGCCGTTACGATCCGCACCAAGGCGCGGTTGACGATCGACTTTGACCCGCGCTTTTTTGCCTCGGCAGGGTTTTCTGTCTGTTCGGCAATCGCCACCTTATGGCCTGCCTTGATCAGCCGCGCGAGATAGCCTTCGGCG
>Ga0163144_10027074_pt1 | contig 11116 bp, 16 predicted proteins | sample OliLak19BULKMAT1_FD_123175 | JGI IMG/M metagenome (GOLD analysis project Ga0163144, IMG submission 123175) | Freshwater microbial mat bacterial communities from Lake Vanda, McMurdo Dry Valleys, Antarctica - Oligotrophic Lake LV.19.BULKMAT1 | ecosystem: Environmental > Aquatic > Freshwater >... | reverse complement strand
TCTACTGCGGCAACAACGGCGAGATCACGCACGTTCGCCCAAATGGTCTGCTTGCCTATCGCGTTGGCTTTGTAAAGAACAGCAACACCATTGTATTCCAGATTGACGCTGAGACGCAGCCGCAGGTATATCAAGCCACGGCAAGCACTGTCATCGTCAATGGCATAGCGCCTATTCAAACGACAGTGGCAACCAGTGGTATCGGTGAGCTTGTGTGGTCAGTTGAAATGGCAGCCGCCACCACAGCCGCGCCAGGCCACATGACCGCCGCCCAGGCGCTGGCCATCTCTACACTTGGCGCCCGAGTAACCACAGCAGAGGGTGATATTCTGGCACGCGCCCTCGTGTCACACACCCAAGACATCTCATCGATCAACAACCTGCAGTTGCAACTAGACGGCAAGGCAGCAGTCGGCCACAACCACGATCTGGTCTATGCACCGATCAACCACAACCACGATCTGCTCTATGCGGCACTAGGTCACCAGCACACCATCAATGATGTAGCGCAGCTGCAAGATGCACTCAACGGCAAGACCGATGTTGGCCACCTTCACGTTGTGGCAAACGTGACTGGGCTGCAGGACCTGCTTGATGCAAAGGCAGATGTTGGCCACCTTCACGTTGTGGCAAACGTCACTGGACTGCAGGCTGCACTGGCAGCAAAGTCAGACATTACGCACACTCACGTTGCTTCACAGGTAACAGACTTTAGCGAGGCCGCTGATGCCCGAGTTGCTGCAGTGCTTGTTGCTGGAGCAAACGTCACCATTACCCCGACTGCTGGCACTCTTGTTATTGCCGCAAGTGGCGGTGGGGGCGGCAGTTCACAGACAACTATCTGGACAATGGAAGGCGGCACGGGATCTTTTTCGGGCAACCTCATAGGTAACTTTACCGCTGTCAATCTTGTAAATCCATTTGTAGGTGAAGAATGGACCTATGACAACTTTGATGGATCCTTCCAAAGCACTATTGACGGCACATTTGAAGTCGTGGTTGAAGGCACCATCGTAGGAGACGATGGATCGGGAAACAATATATGGCCTAATGGACTGTCAGCCTACGGAGTGGATCTGCGAGTTGAATTTCCCGCAACAACGTATTCTCGTCACGCAAGAGCACACACCCGCTATTCCCCACAGGATGCATTGACTGGAAACCTTGGGCTCCAATGGGGCGTAGGCGCGGCTCAGTCAGAAGCGGGCGAAGCTGCAAACACCGCAACTTTCACAGAGCGCTGGATTGTTGTTGCAGCACAGGGCAATAAAGTTATTCCGCAGCTGTTTGCAACGTCGTACAGTTCAGTATTTTCAACTGCCGTATTCTCTATGGTGATCTCATTCAAGAAGATCGGCGAGAACAATCTGACCTAATGCTGACAGTCATCACACATACGCAGTTTCGGCGGCCAGGGCTGCTTGAACGCTGCAAGGCCAGTGTCGCCGAGGCGCTGCCGGAGGGGGCACAGCACCTGGTGATTGAATGCCCGGATGAGGCTACTTGGGCGCGGCGGCGGGCTGCGGACGCGCGCGAACACGAGATCGTCGCGTTTGTTGATGATGACGACTATGTTCACAAGGACGCGTTCAAGCTCTGCCTGGCAGCAATGGAACAGACAGGGCTTGCGGCAGCCTGTACTGACGAGGTAGAAGTAAATATCCTTGGGAACGTGATTCAGCGATCCTTTGGCGAGAAGACGTACTACAACGCCACGATTCACCCGCGCGTTGTCCACCACGTCTGCCTCATGCGAGGAGCCTTGATTGACCCGCGCGTCGTCGAGTTCCACAATCGGTTTGGGGTAGGCATCGATTGGTTTATTCGGCAGAGCGTAATGCAGCAACACGGCTGCGTGCATGTGCCGATTGATGGGCACTTCTGGACTCAGCACCTGGGACAGCACACGTCAAGCACCCGACAGTTCTGGGCGCGCTCAATGAGAGACATGCAGTCTCTCATCCGCGAGACCTGGCCAGCCCGGTTCACTGGCCCCCTGCCAGTTTTTGATGTTACAGGTGTTACACTTTAGAGGTGTACAAGACCCGTCATTGATGTATAATGCATCTATGAGAAAGAGACTTACTCCTGAAGAACGCGCCCAGCGCGACCTCGACCGCAAGGCCGCTGCAGTTGCTGCCAAGGCCGCTGCCAACGCTGTACGGCAAGCCGCTTGGGCTGCACAAAAGCAAGCCAGTCGCGATGCATTCACAGCAAGCCTCACCGAACATCAAGCCAAGGCACTCAGCGTCATGCTGGCTCCCATGCGCCAGGAGCAGGATCCACTGCTGCCCCCCGGCAATGTTCGCCCTGTCTATGCAAACGGGTTTATCGAGTCGTTAGCCAGTCAGCTTCGCTCTTGTGGCTACCTCTCGTCCAACCAAGTTGCCTGTGCCGAGCGGCAGTATACACAAAAGCTTGAGCTCGAGGAAAAGCTTCAAGTATGGCCTGAGATTGACGAGGGCGACCACGTCGACTTTCTCGGCAAAGTCATGTCCATTGAGAAACGGCAGCACCGAGACGGTTCCCCCTTCATCAAGATCAAGCTGACTGCTCACTACGGTCGCGAGTTCCAGATCAACACCAACTCCAAAAAGATCATCGATCGCGCGATCGATGCCAAGGAAGAGGGTGCACCGCTGGCCGTCTCTGCAAAGATCAAGTGGATGAGCAGCGATAAGCGAATCGTCGTCCTGGGTACCGTTGGTGCAAAGATCACCGAGCTGTGATATAATAGCAACATGGACAACATACAGCCAAACCCCGATCGTATCGGCCTAGACGAAGCCTACATGCAAATGGCTGAGGTCTGGGGACGTCGATCAAAAGCCAACCGTCTACAGGTCGGGGCTCTCATCGTCAAGGATCGTCAGATCATCAGTGACGGCTACAACGGCATGCCAGCTGGGGACGAGGACGACACCTGCGAGGTCTTTGTGAACGGCGTAGACGACACACACGGCCTCAAGACCAAGCCTGAGGTGCTTCATGCGGAGAGCAACGCCCTCATGAAGATATCTGAGAATGGTGGAGTTGGTGCACAAGGCGCCACCCTCTACACAGTCGCCTCACCGTGCTTTGAATGCGCCAAGCTCATTCGTCAGGCAAAGATTGCCCGCGTCGTCTACCGAGACCAGTATCGCATCACTGATGGCATCGACTTTCTCGTCAGCCGCGGTGTAGCTGTCGAGCAGCTTGGTCATCCCGTCCTTGTTGCAGTGCAGCCAGCCCCACCAGTGCCAGTGCAGGCGGCAACGGTTGCAACCTCACCAACCGCTACGCCAGCCCGCGTGGCAGCAATGTCAACGCTCGCTGCCATCATGGGAATCCCAGCGCCCACGCCGCCAGTCAGGGCACCGCAACATGACGCAGGCTTGGCAGCACTTCACGCCCAAATGGCCAAGGCCCGCGAACAGGCCCCCACCGAGCCAGCCGTGGCTGAGGCAGAGCCGGCGCCCCTTGCCCAGGCATTTCAAGATCCCGCTGAAGATGAGGTTGCCGCTCTTCTGCGAGCACACCAACAATCACTCGCACCGACTGCCTCTGCACCAACCAAGGTGCAGGAGCCCATGTCCGACGGCCCATACCACTCAGGTTTCCTGTAACTGGAACTATCATGATCATCAAAGCAATTGAACACACCAGCCGCAAGGTAGAGGTAGATGTGGAGCCGATGGAGGCGCTGGATTCACTTCGTGTGCATACGCTGGCAACGCTGGGTGTCAGCGCAAGCGCGTACATCAACACCAAGGGATACCTTGTCAAGGATCACCCCAACATGCACGGATATGTGGATGAGTTGGTGATCAGTGAGACACCATCACAGCAAATCGTGGCAACCCTGCTGGCGCTCAACCACATCTATTCCGTCATCATCAGAGATTAACCAAGAGGACACCATGCCCTATTTTAACGACACGTCTGACTGCCTTAACCTGTCAACCCTGCTGCGCCGCCAGAGCGTGAACCGAACGTTCTTTGACGCATCTCTGCAGTCACACCTCGACTCACTCGACGTGTTTCTGTGTACTGGCAACTGGGGAGATGTGCAGTTTTACTGTGAGCACCCCTACATCGACGTGCCCATGACAGTCTTGATGAAGTTTGCCATGTACGAACAAGGCGTTCGGCGCGAGTCTGGCCAGGAGCGAGCTGAGCGCATCGCTGGCCGGCCTGGCGTGGTCGCCACCCCAACCTCGGAAGTAAAGGTGGCAGTGCCAGTGCCACTTGTGGCTGCATGAAAGAGCTCTCGACGCAGCTCTGTGATCGTGTGCTTCGCTATGACGGCGTGTCTGTCATCTCGCCAGAGATGGTGGCACATTGCCTGTTGTCAAATATCAACCCGACACTTCTGCGCGTAACTGAGAACACCTGGGAGGTATCGCAGTTCAATCAGAACGTGGCCGATGACGCACAGCTGCGGTTGTCGGATCCTGAGCCCGTCAACCTCCACTTCAGCTGGCAGCTGCCCCAGCCCTACCTGGGCTGGAGTGCGCACGACTTGGATGACTACGTCTCGGCTGCCTTTGAGCGCCGCGCTGGTGTGCTGCTAGACAGCTACACCGAGGAGCAGTCAGCAGCCGCTGTTGCTCGCATCTGTGACGAGCTTGACGAGATTCACCGTCGAGGTATGGCTGAGTTCATGAAGACCATTATCTATGTCCTTGAAGTCTTCAGCGAAAGCGGAACGGTCTGGGGAGTAGGTCGTGGCTCGTCTTGTGCATCATACGTTCTCTTCATCCTGGGCCTACATTCCGTAGACTGTGTGCTGTACGGTGTGCCTATGGAAGAGTTCTTCCACGACTGATTGCTCTCACAAGCGGGCAACTATAAATACGAAGGTGCCGCCAAGTGCACTTCCCATGGAGATCTACCTAATGTCCCGTTTCATCCGCAGTGCCCGTGGAGACTTGATCGACTTCGAGCTCCTGGCAATCAAGGCTCAGCTTGCCGCAGCACCCGTCCCAAAGACGGTTGAAGCTCGCAAGATTGCTATCGACCACAAGGACGGTGTAAAGACTGACGTTCTGCCTGACCTAGACATGGAAATGTTTGCGGTTGCAGTAGATGGTGCAGCTGCATCTGCCAGATCAGCAACGCAGATCAAGAAGAAGTAAATGAGTGCCTGTGCCTGCATGGGTCCCGTTGGCGACTGTCCGTGTATTCGGCAGTCCAGGGGACTGCCTGTGCCGGTAACAGAGACATACGTCTCGCCAAGCGTATGGAACTTCCTGACACCTGAAGAGCAAGACACCATCAATCAACTGAAGATGCGTGGTGCAATGCGTTCCATCTTTGCCAATACCCATACCCATACCCATACCCATACCCAAAAGGAAACCTCACCATGTCTACCCTCCGCGCCCTCAACAACGTCGTAATGTTCAAGTTTCTGGACGAAACCGGTGGCTCTAAAGGCCGCTTCCACGAACAGACGCGCCCCTCAGGAATTATCATTGTCCCAACGGTCAGCACCCAAAAGGTCCATCGCTGGGGCCAGGTTGTGGTGGCTGGGCCAAAGACTGACCTCGTGCCGGGTGACTACATCCTCATCGAGTCGCTTATGTGGATGGAAGGCAGTGAGTGGGAAGGCGGCAAGATCTGGAAGACAGACGACACCAAGATTCTGGCCGTGACCGACAACCTGGCTGACTGCCAGTCGCAGGCACTGTAATACTGTGATCTTTGCTCTCCTCACATTCTTTGCTGCATTCCTGATCGAGGGACTTGGGACCTACGTCTCTGTCATTGGTCTAAGCGCCCTGTTTGGTTCTAACCCAATCATCATCGCGCTGGCTGTAGCCTTGGATCTGGGGAAGATCATTGTTGTCACACTTCTCTACAAGCACTGGAAGGATCTTGGTATCTTGATGAAGTCGTATGCACTCATTGCTGCGGCTATCACAATGATCATTACAAGCGCTGGCGCAAGTGGGTATCTGGCTGGAGAGTTTCAAAAGGCTATCTCTGGCACTCAGGAGAGCTCACTCAAGGTCGGCATCCTCAAGGAAGAGCAGGCAAAGCTTGAGGCTCGCAAGCGACAGATCGACGATCAGATTGCCAACCTACCGTCAAACTTCTCACGATCACGTGTGACCCTTATGAGGCAGTTTGAAGAGGAGCAAAAGTCGGTGACCGCTCGCCTCAATGCGCTCAGCAGCGAGTTGCCAGCCCTGCAGATCGCGCAGATTGGGGTAGAGGCCAAGGCTGGACCAATCATCTACATCTCAAAGGCCTTTGACATTCCTGTTGAAGAGGCTGTGAAGTGGGTGATCTTGATGATCATCTTTGTCTTTGACCCACTCGCGGTGTTCCTACTCATTGCGGCCAACTTCCTGATGGACAAGCGCAACAAGGCCAAGGCTACACAGGATGCGCTTGAAGAGCTTGACATCTGGGCAGACGAGCCTGACACGGGAAATCCCAAGGTATTTCCGGCCACGTGGCCGGCAATGATGCCTGGGCCCGCTGTCGCGACGCGCAGGACTGACATTGACCACACTGCCGCAATTGAAGCCTTCTCGAGTACCAGCCAGGTTATTGAGCCAGTGGTCATCCCTGCTGAGCCAGATGCCTCTGAGGCAAAGGTCTACACCACAGACGAGGTCATTGCTCTCAATCCCAAGTACGCACAAGAGCTCACGCTTGTTGAGCAAGAGGTTGTTGAGCCGTCGCCCGCTGAGCTGGTGACTGTTGAGCCTGTACACGCTGAGCTCACGCTTGTTGAGCCAGAGGTTGTTGAGCCAGAGGTTGTTGAGCCAGAGGTTGTTGAGCCAGAGGTTGTTGAGCCAGAGGTTGTTGAGCCCTCGCACTGGGAATGGAAGCAGAGAGCATCCTCGGAGCGAGCCAACGCGCGCGAGCAGATCACCTTGTCCTCCTTGGGCGCCGTCAAGGCTGACCCATCAACAGACACTGGTGAAGGGTCAATGCCACGCCGCGACGAGATAGGCACCGGCACCGGCGTCTTCAAAAGCTAACCACACTTCTAGCAACACCCAGCACGGCTTTTGTGATAGAATAGACTATCAGTCACAGGAGCAGCAATGGTATCAGCAGTCAAGAAGCCTTGGGTAGAGGCTCATCGCCCGCAGGTCATCGAGGACGTCATCTTTGGTGACGCCCGTACAGCAAAGATCTTTGCCAAGTACGCAGCGGATCGTAACTTCCCCAGCCTGCTCATTCACGGCCCACAGGGTACTGGCAAGTCGTCCCTCTCATATGCTCTCTGCCGCAGTGCCGAGGTTGATGAGTTCGACATCCTCAAGATCAACTGCTCTGATGAGAAGATCGACGCACTTCGCGACAAGGTCAAGGGCTTTGCCATGACCATGCCACTCGGTGACATCAAGGTTGTGAGACTGGAAGAGCTTGACTACCTCAGCCAAGATGGCCAGGCCCTGCTGCGCTCACTCATTGAAGAGGTCTCTGGTACCTGCCGCTTCATCGCCACCTGCAACTACCTCAACAAGGTGCTGCCGCCGCTCCAGGATCGTTTCATTGTCCACAACTTTGCCGGCCCCGATGTCGGCGAGATGGCACTGCGCGCCGCCGAGATACTTGAGAAGCGTGATGTCGAGTTCACCATGGACGACCTGGACGCAGTCATTGCTGCCTCCTACCCGTCCATGCGCAAGGTGGTGCAGACCCTTGAGGGCCACTCAACAACAGGCCGCCTCGTGCTTGCCAGCAGCGGCGAAGTTGCAGGCGACTGGAAGCTGGGTCTCTTGCCACTCATCGTCTCTGGTGACTTCAAGTCTGCACGCAAGCTCATCTGTGAGAGCGCCACACGTGAAGAGATGCAGGATGTCTACAGGTTTCTGTATGACAACATTCACAAGGCGGCCAGTCTCAAGACCAAGGTGGACCAGGCTGTTGTGCTCATTGCACAGTATCAGTACCAACACGCCTTTGTGAGCGACACTGAGATCAACGTCGCCGCCCTACTCATTGAGATTGGAGCACTGTAATGGACAACATTCACCGCCTCATCAAAGACATCTTTGCCCGCGCTGGCATCGGCATTGACAGCTACGAGGACGACATCAGCCCACCCAACCAGACCATCACGGTCTGGCCAGATACCTCTGCGCTCAACGCCCTTGACTGTGCCGATGCACTTATTGACCAGTTGGCAGCCGAGACGGGGCTGACCTTTGAGTATGATGTCATTGACTGCGTGTTCAGGGCAGTCCAGCCAGCAACCCCACAGCAGCTAGAGCTGGTGGCCGAAGAAGATCTCGTAGCCAACAGTCACTACGACGACGACGCCCAGGAGTGGTTTGATATTCGGCTTGACCCGCACCGAATGATCAATATCCTGCGTTACGAGCTAGATACCTTTAGGACGGCCAACACCATTGCAAACCGAGCACTCATACTCTCTCTTGGTGACACGCGAGTGCGCGTCGTCATCAGTGACCTGGACATCGAGAATGGCCCAGACGCAATAGACGTGTTTGTTGACCGAGCGGACGACGTGCTCTTCATCAACATGCACGAAGTTGTCAAGTGAGTGAGGGCCTTGACCTCTTTGCATTCCTTGGGCAGCTGTCCAAGCGGGACATGGCGGCCTATGACAGGCTGTCAGATGAAGCCAAGAAGGCCGCGGCGCCCTTTACAGGCATGCGCTGGATGACAGGCACGTCCGACGCTGCACAGATTGTGCGGATAAATACCTTTGTCAACCCCTACGTCTTCTCTCTGGGCAAGGAGAAGGCACTGCTCTTCAAGCTCTTGGCCGCCTCAGCTACTGGCAAGACTGGTCGCTACTTCTGGCAGCGAGGGCCAGGTGCCAAGACTGAGCGGCTTCGTCTAGAGGTCATCAAGGCCTACTATGCCGTCTCAACCAGAGAAGCCGTCGACTACTGCATCGATCCGCAGACTATAATGGACATGGCAGAGGAGCTTGGTTGGGACGAGGACGAGCTCAAGAAGCTGAAAGCGGAGGTAGCCAAGGATGGATCGGGATCAACTGAGAAGCTCGGCAGCAAGCCGAAGAAACGTGGCTGATACTCCAGCACCCGTTCGTCGGGTTGTCTGGGACTGCCACTACTGCCAACGCCCGTTTCAATCTGAGCGGGCCTTCATGAACCACAACTGTCGAGAGAAGATGCGGGTCGAGCAGCTTCGTTCGCCCATCGGCCAGTCTGCCTACGCCCACTACTGTGAGTGGATGCGTCTGCAGAGGCACAGCATTCCCCCAATCGATACCTTTGCCGAGAGCCGCCTCTACACCACCTTCATCAAGTTTGCAGAGTACGCCAAGAAGACGCGGCTGCCCAACCCGCCTGCCTTCATCAAACTAATGGTTGAGAACAACAAGGTTTCTCCTGCACTCTGGAGCCGCGACAACACCTATGCAATGTACATGAAGGTCTATGACACAGCAGTTCCTCCACAGGAACAGTTCATGGGCACCTATGATGAGCTGGCTGGGCTGGCTGTTGATCACGGCGTAGAGCTTGTTGGGGTCTTTGAGGCGCTGGGTGCAGTGGCGCTGGCCGAGTTGATTGGTCGCCGCAAGCTGTCGCCCTGGTTTCTCATTCCATCAACAGCCTTCAAGTCATACCTGCTTGCACTCCCAGAGCCCGAGAAGTCCTATCTCTCTGATGCACTGAACGTGCCCTCAGCCCTTGAGCGGTTCAAGCAGGAGCCCTACCTGCTCAAGGAGTTTGCGGCGGCACTCAAGGAGTTTGGGCTGTGACGGCGCAGGAGCACTCGGCGGCCACCGCCTTCTATGCAAAGATCTTTTCACACTGTCTGTTCAACGTTCATGCGGTGCGCAAGGGTTACTTTGACACCCTGTTCTGCGAGACCAATGACCCAACCATCAACATTAGGTGGCGTGCGGCGGTGCCCAAGATCATTGAGAAGATGCACTCGCGCAAGAGGCTTGGCTGGGACTTCTAAGGGATAGCAAATGGATATTGACATTGATACTGCGCCAAGCTTTCGCCCCGAGCGACTGTTTCCCACCTGGACGCGCGCCTCTGTGCTAAGGGAGGACCGGCTCACCGCACACCCCTGTGGCGTCTACCCACAAAGGATGGCTTGCGACCCATTCACTGGGCTTGCAGCAATTCCCTATGATGCAGCCGAGGATCTTGGCTACCTAAAAGTGGATTTCCTGCACCTAAATATCTACGAGCACTTCAAGACGCGAGAGGAGATTGAGGGCCTGCTGAAGATTGAGCCAGACTGGACACTGTTGGCGCTGCCAAGCGCGCAGAAGAAACTCTTCCAGCTGTCCAAGCACGGCGAGCTGCTCTCAGACATTCGGCCCCGAGACCTGCAGACCCTTGCTGACTGTATGGCTCTCATCCGGCCTGGTAAGAAGACGCTTCTTGGGCTCTACAAGCGGGATCGGGCAATGTGCCGTCGAGGTCTCTACGCAAAGGGTGAAGACGGCTACGCATTCAAACTCTCCCACGCGCTGGCCTATGGGCTGGTGGTCTGGCTTCAACTGCACCTCATCTCACAGGACCGACTATGATTACCGAAAACGACATCAAGCGCTACATCACACTTCACCCCAAAGCCGGCTGGTCGGTTGAGGAGGCTCCACTGCACGTGCTGGCAAACATGGCAAACTGGTTTGCTGAGGGACAGGTTACAGCGCTCAGCAACCACATCATGGCCAAGACCGAGTTTGGTGGGCGTCTCCAGTATGGCATGGCCGCCGGCTGTCGCTGCTGTAGCTGCTACGAGTGGCAGATCATCGACGGCGATGAACGAGTTGTGGACAAGGCCGACACGCTCTGGGGCTTTGTCAAGCAGGCTTGACTGTTACACTTGAGATGTGTACATCTGCGGTGGTTGATGTATAATCGATCTATCGACTGGAGCACAACATGAGCCTCTTCAAAACCTGGCAAGACAAACACAACCAAGACGTCGCCACCGTCTCCGGGCTGGTCTACGGCGATCCGGCACTTATCTGCCCCGACTTCCAGAAACTGGCCTGGTTCACCTTCAACACCGAAATCAGCCTGGCAGCCTTCTTGCCCCGCGCTGTTGCAGGCTGCAAGTTCGACGTCTCCCTGTTCCGACAGTTCCTGGAGATGCTTGTTGGTCACTACACTGACGATGTCGAAATGTGTTTCGTTGACATGGGCGG
>Ga0163144_10027069_pt1 | contig 11117 bp, 13 predicted proteins | sample OliLak19BULKMAT1_FD_123175 | JGI IMG/M metagenome (GOLD analysis project Ga0163144, IMG submission 123175) | Freshwater microbial mat bacterial communities from Lake Vanda, McMurdo Dry Valleys, Antarctica - Oligotrophic Lake LV.19.BULKMAT1 | ecosystem: Environmental > Aquatic > Freshwater >... | reverse complement strand
CGGAGGAAAGGATAACAAAATTACCAAAACTTTGGGTGTTGGCGGAAGCGGGAATCGCAACTCTTCTACTTATGGAAGCTCCAATACCAGCGGCAGCGTAGAACAAATTAAAGCTCAATATGCCTGTAATCGTCGCTCAGATGTAACCTTTACCACGGCCAGCCAAGGTCAAGCCGGTGGTTATAGCAAGACTACTATCTTTGGGCCTTTTTCTAAAGGTGCTAGTGGTGGAATTGTTAATGATGTTTATGTTGGCGTAAGTCAGTTTAAAGATTTAATCATTGTAGGAAAAGTCAGTAACGGTTCTCAAGTGATGGGTTATAATGTGACTCTCTCATTCTGCGTTTCAGGAACTTTAATTACTGAGCAAAGAGATTTAAATAATTTTACAGCTCCTAATGGTATCACTATTGATAGCGACACAAATTGTAGTGTGGGCAACGTCGATGCTGCTCAACAAACTTCTGTGATCTCATCGCCCTACCAATACGTGCCGGCCGGAAACGTGATCACTTCATTTAGTAAGCATTGTAATTAATAAAACCCAATGAATAATCCATGGAACATATTCCATATTTTGGACCATAATATGGATCATAATCAATAGAGCAATTTTAGCTCAAGGTCTATTTTACGATGAAAGGAAATAACCGCATAAAAATAAAGGGTAATCTTTAATTCTTTTGGTTTGATTTTTATCGAGATTTTTTGATTTAGTTGATAATCCGGCCTTTACTTCCACTGCGACCAATGATTCTTTTCCGTCATAGATAAATTCAATTTCACTTTCTCTTTTGCGATAGCAAAAGATTTGATTTTGAAAAAATCCCTGGGTCATCATTTCTTGCAAGACAAAGTTTTCCGCTAAAAATCCTTTATAGGTAAAGTCATATTGCTTGTAACGTTCATAAGATATATTTAAGGACGCCCCTAAAATCCCTACGTCATACTGAAAAGTTTTAAACTGACTCTCTTCATGTGCCAGGGCCAATGGGTACGGAGTGGAATCAACAGTATGAACTTGATAAAGTAATCCAGTTTTTCTTAACCATTCAAAGGCACCTGAAAAATCTTTAAGACTTTTTTTACCGGCCACAATGTCTTTAAAAATAAATTTCTCAGACTGATCTTGTCCTAATTTTCGCCCGATGCTGGACCATAATTTCTCTAGAGTTGAGGCCTTTTCACTGCCTGCGGCAGGCCCAACAAAGAACCTGCCGTGACAATATAAGAGTTGGGAAATTCCTCCGCAAAATATTTCAAAGAATTTAACGCCTCATTTGAAGTTTGAATCTCATCAAAAAAAATAAGATCATCGGCCAGTGAAATTTTGATTTTAAAAAGTATTTCGAGGTTCTTGATAATACTTTGGAGCGATTTGGTATTAGCAAAAATTTCTTTTAATTGTCCATCACGATCAAAGTTAAAATAATGTACATTTTTTAATTTCTCTCTGCCCCACGACTTTAAAAGATAGGTTTTCCCCACCTGGCGTGCCCCCTCCAGTATCAGAGGTAACCTAGCTTTTTGTTCCTTCCAGTGATTTAAAATATTTGAAAAGTCTCGCTTCACTTACACAAAGTATCACAATCTCAGACTTATTCGACTTGTCACACAACAGAACCTTACGTTATTAGTAATTTCAATATCTTGAAGTATTAAAAATTTCTCCTTACAAAAGTGGAACCTCTTTTGTACTTGGTTTCTTAAAGATTTTCTTTGGTCCATCCACTAAATAATCACTAATCCCCTCTGCCACGGCCTTGGCAAATTGGTTTTGAAAGAGCGGATTAAGTAAACGCCGCAATTCTGGATTATTAGAAATAAAACCACATTCAATTAAAATCGCGGGACGTTTAGTCAGCGCCAGTACATAAAATAATCCGGCCTTCACACCTCGATCATGAACTGTGTAAGCAGAGACTAAATGTTGCCGTAAACTTCCGTGCACCATTTGCGCTAAACGGCGCGAACTCCCAACTGTCTTTTGCACTACTAAATCAGTTAAAATTTGGGTGACCGCGTGATCTTCATCACTTTTTCCTGGGCCTTGAGAGTTTTCCACTTTTTCAATTTTTTTAACTGCGGCATTATGATGATTATCTAAATAATATGTTTCAATACCGTGAGAGGTATGTTCAGTGGTCGAATTCATATGAATGGAAATAAAAAGATCTGCCTTAATTTTTTCTGCCAAATCAGCGCGCTCGGCCAGACTGACCGTGCGATCATGACTACGGGTTAAATAAACCGTATGTTTTTTTTTTAGAATGTCATAAATTCTTTTTGAAATTTCTAACGTGATATCTTTTTCATAGTAAAGCTTGCCATTTTTCCCCCGAGTTTGCGCTCCTAAATCCTCACCACCATGACCGGGATCAATTAAAATCGTTGTAGCAAAACTTAATTTCGCAAAACAAAAAAAGAAAAGAAAAAATAGTTTAGTAGACTTTATAGAGTTCATGCTCTGGAAAATAATAGGCCAGGATACGACGATAACTCCAGCCTCGTTGCGCTAATTCTAAAGCTCCCATTTGACACATTCCCACTCCGTGACCCAGCCCATGCCCACTAATTATCACGCCGCTTCTTTGCGCTTTCATGGTAAAATAATTTGAGGCGACTAGTTCGCGGCCAAAATATCTTCTAAAAGTGGTCTTGGGAATAACCACCAAATCACCCTCAATATAAAGCCTAACGAGAGAGCTGCGAACTTGATCCTGCGCCACTTGATAAGAATTGGCACGCTCAATTTTTTTGCGAGAAATTTTAATAATACTGCGATCTGACGCCCATTTTAAAAATCCTTCAAAGCGATTAAGATCGATAAAATTACTCCAACCTCTCTCCTTACCACCATGTCCTTGGCAAAAGGGACATTCAACCGAACGATAACCTTCGACAAAATTTCCCCACACTTGATCAGGGCGCAATGTTTTACCACCACAACTAGCATGAAAAAAAACTGGGGCCAATTTTCCCGACGGCGTGAGTAGAATTTCGCCGCGAGTTTCTTTGGCGGCTTCGATTGTCGTTTCTTTTAAGTCAGAATAAACGCCACTGACTTGATTTTTTTCCGAGCTTTCTAGATCAAAATAAAAATCACCTTTTTCATTTTTTTGATATTTTTGTAATTCCATTTTATGAAGAGCATAAGTTCTAGCGGCAACGGCTTGCGCTTTCAGCGCTTCTGCTGGCCAAGTGGCATTCATTTCTTTAGATAAAAGCGTCGCGATATACGACTCCATATCAATCTCATTAACCACGTCACAACTTTTATCAGGCGCTAAAAGAATATGAATATCGCCTTTATACTTTTGGTCATCAAAGGAGAGCTGTCCAAAATTAGTGTTAAGTGAAGCGATTAAAGTCGGGCGACCATTGCTCGCTACTTTTTGATTTTTAAACTTGCAATCAAAGACAATTGATTTTCTACCAGAAAAAGATTTCAAATCATTCAGCGGAAAAATAGTACGATTGATATCGGTACCTGAAACCTTGATGGAATTGACACCCTTGGCGATTTTCACTCGCACTTTGGGATTACTCATCGAGTTTTGATGGAAAGATTTAAATGTTGTCTCGGCCCATAAATTAAGCGAGCACAGCACACTTACGAGAAGAAAAAGTTTTTTACAGGCCATCCTAGTCTGTCCACAATGTTAGTTCCCTTCATCCTGAAGAGATAATTAGAACTATCTTAACACGTTCTGGATTCGCTGCAAATCTTCCCACGCCATTTTCTTCATGTTGGGATTTATCAGTAGAAAATCTGGGTGAAAGAGCGGAGTTAAGAGAAAATGGTGTTCTTGGCCTTTTTGGTCAACTATAAAAAGAGGATAATCATGGCCGCGCATGCTTGCTAGTTTTTCTTTATTTAAAAGTAATGCCTGATTTACCATGACTCCTAACCCTACTACTACTTTGGGTAGAGACTCCATAATGGCCGCAAGAAAATGATTACTAAAAACTTTTTGGTACTGGCCCTCTAGAAGTCCCATCGCTACTGCCATTTTATCTAAGAGTGCTAACGCTTCAGGATTTTCTTGATCGTTTTCAGGCGCCAAAAACAAGAGTGAAATTTCGCCGCTACTTCCCTTTTCTCCCTGGTAAACGAGCGGATTTCGCGTTTCGATTTTAATCTCCAGATTATTTTCTAAAGGTAAGATCTTTACACTCTCCTTGATCACTTCCATGACCTCCGTCTTAGTATAGAGCGCCGGCGCCTCTAATTCTAAGAGCCAGGCACTATCCCCGAGCATTAGGTCTTCGTAGGTTTTCATCATGATGAGGCAAAAATACCCCATTTTGACCCCAGTTATAAGTTTTTTTTTATCTTAAACGATAAGTATTTTGTGAACACTAATGGAGGGGCCCTGCATGTCAGAATTTGATTTTAAAATTGAACGTTATGAAGAGTATTACGGCGATGCCAAGCAAGTTAAAAAGATCCTAAATGATTGTAAAATTTGCGGCGCGAAGCTAATCCACTCCCACCTTTCGGATTACAAGAACCTCATCGTCCAAGAGACATGTCGTTGTCCTGAATGCGGCGGGGATACGCGCAAGAAGATTCACATTATTAGTTAGGTTCTGTTGTGCATTAACGTCTTAAACGAAGTGCGAAATAGAATTTCTATTTTGTCGTTGTCGATAGTTTTTTCCACAATTCCGACACCAAAAGAAGGGTGATTAACAACATCGCCCTTATTAAATTTAGTTTGAATACTATAAGTTAATTCCTGGCCCGCAGACGTTTTCATCGCCTGTGACCACATATCTTCTAAATTGATTTTAGAGGTCTTGTGAGTCGGAGTTCCCAATTTAGGCATACGTCTTTTCGCTACAGTTTTAATCGACGGATCTTTATAAACGTGAGTCGTTTTACAAGTATTACAGCGAACTTTATCTGGCGTCTTATGATCTTTCATCACCACGATAGTATGTGCCAATGGTAGGTTACATTTGTTACAATGTGAGAGAACTTCTTTACCGGCTGCGAGACTCATAATATTCCTTTTTTTTTGACGGAAAACCATTGTACCCTTTTAATCATGGATCTTCACGAACTATTACACAGGGCAAGCACTTTACCGAAAAAACCCGGCTGCTACAGCATGCTCAATCGAAATAATCAGGTAATTTACGTCGGCAAGGCCAAGGAGCTTAAGTCGCGAGTGACTAGTTATTTCAATCAATCCGCCAAGAATGCCAAAACGGGAATTCTAATCACGCATATTTTTGATTTTGAGTTTATGACCACCATGACTGAAGCTGAGGCCTTGGTTTTAGAAAATAACCTCATCAAAAAACACTCCCCGAAATATAATATTCGTCTCAAAGACGATAAATCCTACCCCTATTTGGTGGTGGATAAGCACGAACCTTTTCCCCGTTTACAGTATTTGCGCAAGATCAAAAAAGATCGCACGCGTTTGATCTTTGGGCCCTTTCCTACTGGCTCGCAAATTGGCGTTATCATCAAATTATTAACTAAACTCTTTAAGCTGCGAGATTGCGGTTTAGCGGAATTTAAAAAAAGAAAAGAGCCGTGTTTATTATATCAACTCGAACAATGTAGCGCGCCTTGTGTGAAAAAAATTTCTGATGAAGATTATCAAAAAAATTTAAATCTAGCGCTGGCGCTTTTTCAAGGTCACCCCAAAAAAACCTTAAACTACTTAAATCAAGAAATGGAAAAAAGTGCAGAAATTGAGTCCTTTGAAAAAGCCGCCATGTACCGCGACGCCATCAAAATGATCGAAGCATTTTTACAGCATGCTACCCAGCAAAAAAATGCCGAACATCATTACGGTGAGATCAATCGCGACGTGATTGCCATTTATCAAGGCGAAACTGAAGTCGATATTTCTCTCTACATGATGAGAAATGGTCTTTTATTAGGACATAAAAATTTTCATTTTGCGCTGATTGATTGTGAACAAGATTTAAATTCTGAAATCCTAAGATTTATTTTGCAATACTACGGACTCACCCATGATTTACTGCCCGATTCTATTTGTGTCGATTGGGATCATGAGATGAAAGATCTTTTTGAGAAGGCCTTAGAAGGCATGACACAAAAAAATATTAAAATCACTTCTCCCGATAAACATTTTAAACCTCTCTTTGAATTAACTTTAGATCAGGCCAAAGAAGAGCAGCGCGTGCGTTTAAATGGCGAGCGCAGCGTGTATGCTGGACTGGAAACATTGCGCGAGCTTTTAAATTTAAAGGAGCGCCCAGTAGTTCTAGAATGTTTTGATGTCGCCATTTTTCAAGGCAGCTCACCCACCGCCTCACAAATTGTTTTTCACGACGGAAAACCTGATAAAAAGGCCTATCGCCACTACACTTTAGAAGAGCGTCCCGAAGGCAATAACGATTTTGCCATGATGCGCGAGATGCTGCAGCGAAGATTAAAAAAAGATAACTTGCCCGATGTTTTTATCGTCGATGGTGGCATTGGCCAAGTCAATGCCTTCCTCGCAGTCCTAAGTGAGCACAACCTGCAAGTTCCCGTCGTGGGTATCGCCAAAGCAAAAAATTTAAAACATAAAAAAACCGAAGAGCGTTTAATGATTCCAGGTCGCGCCAACCCCTATCTTTTGGCCAATTCTAGGTCGTTATTTCAAATCATGGTGCAAATGCGCGATGAGGCCCATCGCTTTGCGCGGCGGCTGCATCATAAGCATGAAAATCAACGGATTATTAAATGATTTTGAGTTTGAACGATATAAAGGTCAAACTATGTTGACTTTGACCTCTACAGTGATAGCAAGTCAATATGTTTACAAAATTATAAAATAGTTGCCTTCATTCTAACTATATATTCAAATAAATTATGATGAAATTTTCCAAAATTTTGCTGCAACTTTAAGCGGCAAATTTTATTTTCCCAAAAAATTAACCACACCAACTTCCTTAGTGGTGATCGTGCATGAATGGTTGGGCCTACAATAAAAAAGCTGATAAAGATTCTTGGAAACAATTACTAGCGTTTATTAAATAAAAAAAGGGCCGAATAAAATCGGCCCTTCTTTTTTTATATAAAATATTTTTCTAATTAAATTCCAGCGTAGCCATAAATTCCACCACCAAAATTAGCGTTGAAATTTCCTGGCGAATATTGTTGCCCGCCAGCGCCTGGGTTTCCACCATAATAAGAATTACGATTTAAATCGTTACCGGCCTGCTGATAATTTTGCCATAAAGCAGAATTAATCCTTTGGTCAGTAGCTGCATTGCCTTGCTGTCTTTGCGCCATTTCTTGATTCTGACTAGCAATCGCCATTTGTTGCTGTTGCCATTGCTGTTGTTGTTGCTGCTGTTGTTGCCAGTAAGCTGAGTCACCCGAGCCACCAGAATTATTCCAGTAACCACCGTTTCCGCCGCCTGGGCCATAACCTATACCAGCATTTCCGTTATACATTCCGCCGCCGCCGCCAGGTCCATACATTCCGCCGCCGCCGCCAGGTCCATACATTCCACCGCCGCCGCCATTTCCATATCCAAAATTTGGATTCATTCCATAACCACCGTTCATTCCTGGCATTCCCATTCCGCCGCCATTCATTCCTGGATATCCTAAACCACCCATTCCGCCACCTAGGCCAAAATCAAGTCCTAAACCAAATCCACCGCCAACTCCTGGGCCGCCCATTCCATATCCGCCGTTACCCATTCCAGGATAACCGCCCATTCCGTAACCCATTCCTGGGCCACCACCTAAACCTAAATTTATTCCGATACCGCCACCCATTCCTGGAAATCCGCCCATTCCCATACCACCGCCGCCACCCATTCCTGGATAACCGCCCATGCCATATCCTGGTCCACCCATTCCACCGCCCATATAAGGATAACCGCCCATTCCGGCGCCAACTCCAAAATTTAATCCCATACCACCGCCTGGATATCCACCCATTCCGTAACCTGGATAACCACCGCCGCCGCCCATCATTCCGCCCATGAGTCCAGAACCTAAACCATATCCTAAACCTAGACCAAGACCGCCCCCGAAATTTCCAGGATAGCCGCCGCCTCCGCCCATTCCACCGCCGTAACCACCACCACCATAACCTGGTCCACCCATGCCACCGCCGTACGAACCGCCGCCGTAGTTTGGTCCGATCATTCCACCCATAAAGCCAGGTGAATAACCAGCTGATCCCCAAGGATTGCCAAAACCACCGTAACCATTTCCACTCATGCCGCCCATTCCAGCGAACATACCTGAGCTGGCCCCATTACAAGACGAGCTAAAATCTGTCGCTTGTTCCGGCAGCATGGGCGAAGCGCCACGTTCGGTTAAGTAATTCATGTATCCATTAAAACGAGAAGTACAAGCATCGTGTCCATGCGAATAAGCACCGGCCCAAGCTTGATTGGATTTTTTATAAGCATTTGACCATAAATAATTTGTTCCAAAGTATGCTAGTGGCCCGGCAATAATTCCTAGAGCATCAACCCAAGGATTACTTTTTTCTTGGGTGTCTTGACTAAGCAAACACTCCACACAATCCACATTGGCGCTGCCAGCGATTTCCATGCGCAAACAAAACTGTCTCTCGCTAGGAATACTGATGTTCTCACAATCATCGATACGACTTGAGGCCCAGGCCAGAGGCGATAAAGTTAAATGCACCATAAAAAAGAGTACTGGCCAATTTTTTAAGCTGCTTTTGACAGTTTTAAACTTCATAAGAACATCTCCACAAAGAAAATATTTTAAGGTAAAACAAACACAAGATTTACCCACTACAACTAAATTATAGGTGAGTAACGCAGTAGAAGTAAGAGGGACAAAATTTCATGCAAAATCTGCCTACGGGATGGATAATTCTGACAAGTTTACTCGGTGTTTTATGCTACATTCTGTGGGTTATTTGGCGTGAAAAGGAAGTGGTCGCCAATAATTCCATCAAACATCAATTGCATCGCTTAAATTTTAAAACGCCTTCGTGGTGGACTATTAAAGAGACCGCACAAGACTACCTGCAATTTCACCGCGCCGATACGCGCTACGATTGGACCTGCCACATCGAGAGAATTTCTAGCAACATTAGTTTAAAAAATGGCGAAGAATTAGCGGAAATTTTTCGCCATCATATGGAGCTGCAAAAAGTGCAATTTGATGTAGAAGAATTTTCGCTTTTTATAGATGATCAAGTCTCACCTTGGATCGTGCGCGCCGACGGGACGGCCACGGAAAATTTCACCAACAGACTTTATCTTGAAGTGGCGCTGTTATATTCTAATGAGCAAAAAGATTTGTATTACTTGCACAGTAAATCATCGGTGCTTAATGGCTCCGTCGAAGGTCCGTATTTTCAAACATTATTAGAAGAACTTATCCTCGCTTAAGCGAGAATCCACGAATGCGAGAAACTAAAAACTCAGATACTTCTTCATCTGTACCAAACACGTCATCTACTAGATCACAGCTTAATAAGAAATTAGTAATTCTTAGAGCGATTTGGTGAAGAGATTCTACTAAGTAGAGCCCAGAGATGTTTTCACCTTGAAAAGACTTAATGATTTCTTTTCTAGCGTGGTTATACATTTCAGATTCCGTAATATTTTCAGGAACGTTATCAAGTCCCATCTTTTCTTCTACTTCTTCTATAGCTTGGTCGCGAATGTCTTCGTCTGTAGCAAAACTTACAGCGTATTCAGTCGCCAGCGCTTCAATTAAATCAGTACGATCGGCTAAGTTAAACTCAATTATCTTCCCTTCTTTAAGGTGATTAATTGTGTAACTAGCTAATGCGCGTAATGTTTCAAAATCTGTTTTAAGCATATAGTACCATTTTAGATTGAACTAATAGGTCTTTACAAGCTTTTTTTGCATAGAGCCTTGAATTTTTATTTTTAACAGTCCCTTGGTGACCCCAAAAGGACAAATTAGCCCCAAGATATCTCACATTCCGTTGCTTCGCAGAAAGCATATAACAGACTTTCCTTAGTGAAAAACAATCACAATATGGCCAAAATTAAAACCACTTTGGTACTAGGATTGGTACCAAAAAACCAAGGAGCAAGAGATGAGCACACACACTTTCATTGCTATCGCTGTCGAAAAAGGTTCCACCCCACAGGAGTATCGCGTGATTTATCTAGCGCTCAATGAGGCGCGGAAAGTCACACGTATCGACTCGATTTCTAGAGGAGAATTAGTGCTCGATGTACTCGAGTCGTTTCGTCTAAAACTGCCGCCGCGCTGGAAGGCGATGCTCAAAGATCAAGAAGATTTAGTAGAAATTGGCCCGTTTGATTTTATCGCCCAAAACATGTTTGAAAATACTCACTTTGGAAATTTGCCGACGCGTGAAGAATTGCAAAGTGTTTTAGAACATTTGAATTTGCGTTTAGAAACTCGCAGCGCTGCTTAACCATATCTTTACCCTCGCACTTTTTTTGGTGCGAGGGATTTATTTTTTAAGCTCTAGATAATTTATCTTAGTCATATTTTGCTCTAACTCATTATCATCAACCCACAAATTCCCATTTTCACACTTTACGCCACGCTTATAGTTAGAGCAGTCGGTGCCCCAACTATTGCGAATTAAATATTGGCATTTACCTGTGCTCGTTTTTTTTCTTCTGCCGATGATCATGGCCGCGTGCAACCCGCAATCTTTATTACCGGTTAAGATACTACTACAAAAAGCAAGTCCTAATGGTTGCAGCGGAGCTGGCCTAGAAAAAAGTTGGTTAATTTTCGCCTTATATTTTTTAGCAGCAACGTCTGTGGCCGAAATATTCATCTTAGGCATAACTTCTGTTTTATAATCAACTCGTGCCACAAAATCATGGCACTCAAGTTTCTCTGGAAGCGAAGTTAATTGCTCCCTACAACCATTCTTAATCATCAGCTCAAGCGTTTGCATATTATTATAATCTTCTAATTTGTCTCCCAATTTAATCATCTCAGATAATTGATCTGGAATTAATTCATTTACTTTCACACATTGGTATTGTTCTGGATTATTCTTGGCAAATTTAACAACTTCCTTAATATCATTTGAGTAAGCAGCAATTGTCCGTCTTAGGTAATCAGTATCAACTAATGACATTGGACACGCACCTTTTTCTTTTAAGGCATCAATCGTTTG
>Ga0163144_10027068_pt1 | contig 11117 bp, 11 predicted proteins | sample OliLak19BULKMAT1_FD_123175 | JGI IMG/M metagenome (GOLD analysis project Ga0163144, IMG submission 123175) | Freshwater microbial mat bacterial communities from Lake Vanda, McMurdo Dry Valleys, Antarctica - Oligotrophic Lake LV.19.BULKMAT1 | ecosystem: Environmental > Aquatic > Freshwater >... | reverse complement strand
TTCGCAGAACCAGCTGTACTGGTACGCGCGGCCCTCGTGCTCACGCGCGTACTCCTCCCACAGCAGCTGCAGCGTCACGCCCTTGCGGCGCAACTCCAGGTCCACGTGCGCCATGTCCGGCGCTACCTTGCTGGACGACGGTGGCGCCTCAGGGAACAACCGCGCCTCCAACGCCTCCTCGTCGAGCGGCGGCTCCAGCGGCCACACCAGACCGGCCACCGCAAACCGCCTCAGATAGTCTGAGACAGTCGCGCGCGCCTTCCCAACACTCCGCGCGACGCCACGCTCAGACTTCCCCTCACCCAACCGCAACCGCAAAATCTCCAAGACGTTCCGCATGGACAAGCGCTCCGCAGCCACAACCGCCTCCGTTCGTTAGCGAACGAGGTGGTTGGGCAGGGTTGTCCGCGGTCACTCAAGTCCTGCTGACCTGTTCAGCGGCCGGAATGGCCGGAACGGGTGGCTGGCTTACCGGAATGGGGGTGGCCGGATTGAGCGGAATGGGTGGCCGGCTTGGACCGGAATACGCACACGGTCTTGAAGGCGCCCTCCCCTTCGTAGTCCGGGTGATGGGCCTGGACGTCTTCTGAGCCGCAGTCTTTGCACGGTTCTGGTGTGAGCTCACCGCGTTCCACCAGTGACCTGGTCTTGCGACGCACGCGTTCCTTGGCCGGCTCAGCGGGTTTGAATCCAGTCTCCTTGGCTGTCTTGGCAGTGCACTCCTTGCAGGCGGCGCGCACTCCTTTCCGGACGTAGTGACGCCGGCGGTGAAACGCGTCCACCGGCAGGACGCGCTTGCACTGGCTGCACTGCTTGGTCCGGGGCTCCGGAGATTTTGAGACCGTCATCGTCATTCACTCGTCTTTCAATTGCCGCTGAGACTTGTGGATGTCTAGACATTTGACTGCTTGGACGCCTGAGCGTTCAAGGCATGCTTCATTGCTGAGATGCCTGCTTTGCGCGTATCCAACTCTTTATTCTCTGACGAAAAGTTGTGTTCATCCACCCATCTGCCCACGCGATGGCGGTGTTAACAGAAGTGTTCGCAGCCAGTTCGACGCGTCCAACGGTAACCGCCGCCAGCATTTTCCAACCACAGCAGTTTGCGACGTGGAGTGTGGAAAACACAGCGTAAATATTGACTCAACGCGGTTGATTTTCAGGGAAACAGGTGATATTTTTGTTGAAAACGGAGGCTAGTATGCGAATTCTAAATTGGAAGCTCGGTCTTGTCTTTCTGCTCGGGAGCCAGCCAGGTCTTGCTGCCGAGGACGCTCGACGTGCCACAGAAGGTCTCGTCGCCACTGACGCAACAGCGCCTACCAAGTGTTGCACATCTGATGGCATTTGCTGGGACGCAATCAGAGATGATTGTCGCTGGCCGGTTGTGTCCTCTGGGGTGGCTCCAGAGCTACTCGTGGTTGATCAGTTCTCTCTGACAGAATCACGCAGGCCCGGACGGCGGGACCTGACGGGTCCAAGGAACCCCACGGTTGCTGACGTGTTGGCCGCGGCATACGACTATGAGCCCACTGTTCTTGCTGCCCGTGTGTTGATCGTGTCTGCCGCCCCAACGCGATCCACGTTCCCGGGTGTCGCATCACAAACCATTGTGACTGATTGCCAGTTTGTTGCGTTGGACATCTACAAACAGACTACCCCAGATCGCCCCTCGTCGTTCCGAGTTTTGGGCGGCACTTTGGATGGCGTGACAGTCAACTCGAGTCTCACTCGCGTTTGCGAAGTCGGGAGCGAAATGAATGTCATCTTGGAAGCATCAGGACAAACCCATTTTCAAGTTACCCCTCTCGGGGCAGTGGTGCTGAAATCACCAGCCGGAATTTACCGAAGCGACGAGACACTCATCCGTATTTTCATGGAATTTCTGTCTGGGAGAGATCAATGAAGCGCGCACCTGTTCTGGTTCTCCCCTTTCTAGGCGCAGTGCTTCTCGTTGCTGGTTGGGACAGTCAGGGTACAATTTCCGTGTTTAACCAAACGCACACGTTCGAGATTGTGAGCGGTACGGTTGATCACATTCGATGGGAATCGGCAGATGCACGCTTGTCGGAGAACCATTTCGCCCGTCTAATGTCCCGAATCACGCAGATGTGGAACAGGAGTGCCCATACCAATGTGGCGCTTCAGGTCAATCAAACCCCTTCTAGTGAACCAGCAGCATTCGACTCGGATGGGAAGAACGTAATCTTTGCCGCTGTTTGCGTGGGGCCTGAGTGTGGCCTCGGCACAGTTGCACACACAATTGTAACACAATCCGCATTCTTTACGGACTGTGACATCAAAGTGATCGATCAGACGGCCCTGAGTGAGGGCGCAGGTCCGACGAACTGGCGAGCCAACCATGGAGATACCCCGATTGCCTGGCCTACGCGCGGCGGCACTATGTCTTCGATCATTAGCCGGACCATGGCACACGAGTTTAGTCATTGCTTTGGTGCTGCCGACCCTACATTTCCCGCTTCTCCGTGCATAACGTCTTCAACTACCGACGAAGGACCGTTGAATTGTCAGAACTCGGGCCGCGCGACGTCATGGCCAACAGAGGACGACATCGAAGGCGTCCGAAGTGAGTACACGACCGCCAACGCGGTAGCGGTTAACTTTTCTGCCGGCGTGATGAACAGTACTGGCACCGCTGTAACGGTGACGCCTCATCGCGCATTTACAACGACGGGAACGGTCCCCACCACGCCGACATCGGTCGCGGAGCCGCGAATCGCTTGCGCCTCGGACACCAACGCTCCCGATTGTGTCATGACAACGACTGCAACAGACGGAGCAATTAGCATCTATGCGTTGACCTCGCCGGGCAGTTTCAGCACAGGTACACTCCCAGCGATGGTGCTCGGACAAAAAAAGACGGTGTCCACGGGGCAAGCACGTTCCCTGCTACCGGCGGATGTCGCTTTCTCCCGTTCTGGTAACAGTGCAAACGGCTCCGCTGTCGTTGCTGTGAGTGACCCGGATACGCTTAAGCTCAAGCTAATTTCCTGGGATATTGGGAGCAACAGCATCACCAGCGTGTATCACGCTTCCTCACTCTCTGAGTCTGATGGCAATGCGTTCTCAAAGCAGCCCCCCCGTGTCACCTTCGATCAAGGATCGCAGCGCTTTGTTGCGGCTTTCATTGATGCGCGTGAGCGCTTCTGGATCCTTGTCTCGAGCGGCGCGAACGCGGCGGCCGTTGGGTTTTCGTGGACTGCCCGAAGAATCGGGCCGTTCCCGAACGCTCCCGCGGCGGATGTGACGTTCACGGGCTTGGAGTACATCGCACCGACTGGGCAATTTGGTCTGGGATGCGCTCACCACAGGGACACAAATGGGGGCGCGTCGGGTTGCAAACTGGTGTTCTCAAATCACACTGTTTCTCACCTGGATGATGAGGAGCGCCTGGCAGTGTGTCAATTTACTATCGGTGGCACGGGAACGGTTACGCCAAGTACCAGTATTACCTACGGGACGAGTTGCTGGCGATCTGCTTCCTATGCTGAGTCTTCTGTGACGGCCGTGCACGATTTCAAAAGCATGACCGGAACGACGTATACTGGGCTTGGCACGTGGCTTGCTTCGGCAAGTAGAATCTTTCCGCACTCAGAGCTCAACACTTTGATGCTTCACGATTCTGTGGAGGGCGATTTTTCCCCAGCGAGCCTGATGGTTAAGACGTTTGACTATCCGGGCGTCGCTGACGGTGGCGTGTCAGTGCCGTCTCGCAAGCATGCGTGGGGCGGCGTCAGTCAAGATATGTGTGAATACTGCGACACAATCGTGTTCCCAGTGTTAGCCTGTCGTTCTGGCTCAGGAGATTGTCGATGAAAAGGTCCGCCGTGATTCTCGCCGTTGGTTTGCTGAGCTTGGTCGGCGCGTGTGGCGCATCCTTGCCATCCAATCCGGCCTTGCTCGCCGAGCCATCGACCGACGGAGGAACTGGGGCTGAGCAATCTGATGCAGGAGGATCAGAAGGAGGCTTCTATCCCCTGGGACGGTCATGCACCGGAGACGGAGATGGCCTGAGCGATTGTCCTCAGCCAGGAATCTGTGTTGCTCACGACTATCAGGTTTCTCCGTATGGCCACCTCGCGGCAGCGGGCGAGACTGGCTCTTGCGGCGTGGTGTGCAGTGAGCCGCAAGACTGTCCGGGGTACGAAGAGGGAAGTTCCCGCAATGATACGTGCCCAGAACCCGTTCAACCGCTCGCGGAAAGCCAAGGCGGACGCAACTTTTGCCAAAGCGGCATCAGAGGCGAGGACTGAAGAGTTGGCTTCGTAGGAAGCCTGCCCGCTGATTGAACAGCGTGGGCAGAATTCATCCATGTCAAAGCGGATGGGCTCTGCGCCGCCCCCAGTTGCCCAGAAAGCCTCAGGGCTCCTTGGGGGCGCCTTTGACCCGCACCCAGTTCAGGAGGTCCATCTGCTTCGTCCAGGGCCGTTTCCCGTGGCGGGCTGCGTGGCAGGTGGCGCAAAACCATTCCACGGTCTTGGGAGCGCCCTCACTTTCGTAGTCAGGGTGGTGGGCCTGGACGTTGGGTGTTCCGCAGTCCTCGCACGGTTGGGGGGCCAGCTCGCCGCGTTCCACCAGTGACCTGGTCTTGCGGCGCACGCGTTCCTTGGCCGGCTCAGCGGGTTTGAAACCAGCCTCCTTGGCGGTCTTGGCAGTGCACTCCTTGCACGCGGCCCGCACGCCTTTCCGGACGTAGTGACGCCGCCGGTGAAAAGCGTCCACGGGAAGGACGCGCTTGCACTGGCTGCATTGCTTGGTCCGTGGCTCAACGGATTTGGGCGCTGTCATGACAACCGCTCCGGAACTTGACGATGCATCATGAACGCTTGGATGTCTAGACGTTCGAGTGTTTGGATGCCTGGGTGTTCAGCATTTTCTTCAACACCGCGACGCCCGCCTTACGGGCCGTCTCGGCGGAGTAGGACTTTCCCATGGGGGAGTCATTGCCCGGATGGGGCTCAGACTCACGGAACACGGCCCATCCCCAGCGCTTTCCGGATGACCTCCGGTAGAGTGGCACCCGCCAGCCGCCTTCAAACTTTTCGAGGGACTCGCTCCCTTCTTCACCGCGCTTGGAGAAGCCCAGCGCTAAGCTGTGAAGGCGTTGACGCGTTGTAGAAGTTGTCGACGCCGTGATGGCGGCTGACACGCCACCAGGCTTGCGAAAAAAGCATCAGCGAGGACGGGGGGTGAAACGCGACCCTCCGCGGTGCTTTGGTTTTGGAAGCATCCAGATGTCTAGATGTCTGAGCGTTTAGATGCTTTCATTCGACCAGGGCTTTGAAAACCGCATCAGCAGCGTAGCTCCGGTTCCCCATACGAACACGCGAGCGCCCAAACGCTTGAATGTTTGAACCCGATTGTCAGTGGCTCTTGAGCCAGGCGTCAATGGCCTGGGTCATTGCGGTGCTCAGCTCCATGTCCAGCTCAGCGCACTTCACCGCCAGCTTCTTCGCTGTGGCTGGCGGCAGATACACCGTGGTGCGCTTCAACTGGCGCCCATCCTGCCGGGTGATGACAATCGGAGCCGAATGTCCGGACGCCTGGATGTCTGAGCGTTTTGGTGCCGGAGCGCCTGCAACAAAGTTGGCGGCGTCACCAGGATCAACACCTGCAGGAGGCTTCCGGGGGCTGATGGTTGGTTTCTTCTTAGCCATGGGCGCTCCGCTTCTTCTTGGGTTGGGCAAAGGGCCATCAGCTCATCCACCAGTGCACGCACCTCCCCAGCCGCGGGGTCCTTGTGCGCGTATTGAGCGATTCCAAGGCCGGCGGCCGGCGCCTCTTGGTGCGAGCCCAGCTCCGTGCTCAGGAGGGGCAATCCGGCCCCCTGGAGGGGCCTCCCGGGCGATAGTGTGCTCGTACCCACTCGCAAGGGCGGGGAGAAGCGAACTTCTAGACGTCTGAATGTTTGGATGTCTGGACGTTGTTGGCACTGTTATGGGCGACCGCACTTCGGCCCGCTTCTCACGGGACCTTCGGCACATGCAGCGCCAGCGTGGGAACGGCGGCCTCAGGCGGCGCCGGTGTGTCCCCGGTCTCGCCGGACGGTGAGCCAGCGGACGCTTCGGGCGGAGTGATGATGCTTTCATCCAAGCTGGGGGTGCTGGTGGCGGAAGTGGCCACCGCCGGGGCAGTGGCCGCACGCCTGCGCAGGATTGTCTTGACCATCTTGCCCGGGGACAAAGCTGGCGCTGGACGCGGTGCCGCGCTGGTCATCTGCGGGACGTCTGTGAACGCAGCCTTGCCGGCAGGGGTGAGCGTCCAGGTCTTGTCCTTGTTCTTCTTCAGCCAACCCCGCTTCGCCGCGTGCGACATGGCCATGGTCACGTTGGTGAAGGCCGGGCGGCCCGCTTTCGCATTTACCGCGGAAATGTCCCGAGGCCGGAATGCACTGGCGTGACCCTCCGGAAGCTGCCCTGCCAATGCAGTAACCCACTCCGCATTGCTCACCGGCTTTCCGCGCGGCTGCACTGGCTCGCCCGGCCGGGACTTCCTGCGCGAGCGCCCAGGCGGCACGGCAGGCCCCTTTCCCAACTGATTGACCAGCGCGTGCCCCGCGGGCCGCAGTGACCAGGTGTTGTCCGCGTTGTGGCCTACCCAGCCCTCCTTCCGCGCGGCGGCAAGGGGCACGCTTGGATTGCGCAGAGCCGTCAATCCGGCGGCCCGGCTCGCCTGGACCAGGTGGCGGGGCCTGAACGAGGGCCCATGGTGCGCCGTCAGATACGCAGCGAGCACCAGCACCAGCTCCCGCTGCGTTCCCGGCTTTTTCTCAGCGAGAAGTGCCTTCACCGCAGTCACTGAAACAGCGTGGTGCGCCTCGGTCGGTCGTGGTGGCTGGGGGCTGCTCGGTGCGGATTTTTTACGCTTGATGGTGTCATTTCTGTTGGATTTGGGACGCCCGGGTTCATCACCCGGCAGAAACCGGTCACGCGCGTCGTCGCTGCCAAGGAATTCACGCACGGCGACGCCGAGGTCCAGGTGTCTGTCAGGCATCCCGCGCACCGCGGGCACGTCTACCGTCCGCCGGAGCCACTCCACTACGCGGCGCCGTGCGGCAACTGGAAGCGCCATCAGCACTTCACGGCATGCCACCATGGCAATGAGCTCGATTGGGGGGCGGGGATCAGGACGCTTGGGCAAACGGAGACTCCCTGAGGCAGTGCGACCTGTGGATGAGCGTCTGGATGCCTGAATGTTTAGGCCGGCATCAGTGGGTCTTGAGCCAAGCGTCAATGGCCTGGGTCATCGCGGTGCTCAGCTCCATGTCCAGCTCAGCGCATTTCACCGCTAGCTTCTTCGCGGTGCCTGGCGGGAGATAGACCGTGGTGCGCTTCAGCTGACGTCCGTCCAGGCGGGTGATGACATTTGACGTTGAATGTCCGGACGCCTGAACGTCTGAGCGCTTAGGCGCTGAGGCTCCCGCGACAAAATTGGCGGCGTCACCAGGGTCAACTCCAGGTCCTGCAGGAGGCTTCCTGGGGCTGATGGTGGGTTTCTTCTTAGCCATGGGCGCTCCTCTTCTTCTTGGGGTTGGCAAAGGCCATCAGTTCATCCACCAGAGCGCGGACCTCCCCTGCTGCGGGGTCCTTGGGCGCGTATTGGGCGATTCCAAGGCCTGCTGCGGGCGCCTCCTGGTAGGGGACCCGGAAACCCAGCTCCGTGCTCAGGAGGGGCAATCCGGCCTCCTGGAGGGCCTCCCGGGCCTGCTTGCCAATGGTCGTCCGGGCCACCTTCTTGGTGATGAGCACAACGGCCAGCAGGGAGGGTTTCACCTTCCGGGCCTCATTGATGATGTCCACGGACTCTGCCACGGCCCAGGCGTCCATGGCGGACGGTCCGCAGGGGACAACCACCAGGTCCGCCACCATCATGGCAGCGCGTTGGATGTCTCCATGGCGCGGCGGGCAGTCCACGATGGTGTGCTCATACCCACCGGCAAGAGCGGGGAGCTGGCCGGGCTGCCAGAGGTTGGCGCCCATGGCCACAATCGTGGGGGTCTCCTTGCCGGCTTCCGCGGCGACCGCACCCCAGGTTCGCACGGAGCCTTGGGGGTCCGCGTCCACCAGCAACGTTTTCTTCTTACGGGCGTACAGCTCGGCGGACACCGCAATGGCGACGGTGGTCTTGCCGGAGCCGCCTTTTTGGCCTGCGAGGGCAATGATCATGGTGGCGGACGCCTAGCAGCCTAGGCGCCCGAATGTCCAGATGCTCAGACATGCCGCGTGGCCGCTTTGGGTGACGCCCAGAAGCTCCAAGGCCGCGCCTCCAACCACGACGGCATCCAGCTTCAGGCCGCGGTGAGCGAGGAAGCTGTCAAAGCGGTGAGGGTATCCCTGAGGCGCATGGTTTCATTGTATGTGAAACCGAAGACCCCAAAGGCCAGTGTTACCCGCACGCCGGCCACGGTTAAAGATGTCTGGATAGCTGGACGTCTAGATGTTTGGATGCTTATGGCAGCGGACTGTTACCCAACACCAGGATCAACGCCTGCGGGCAGCAACGGTGTTGATCATGATGACGGACCCCCGCCAAGCAGGCTTAGATGCTTGAATGTCCAGATGTTCATGGCTCCAATCAAGAGGCGAGTCCCAAAGGATTCTCCGCACGCAGCTGCGTAGACGACAAGTCCGCTCTTTTTGAGAAGTCACTGCGGAAGGCTGCCTTTGCAAAAGCAGCCGATGCTCCGGGACGCTTAGAACTCTAGATGCTTGAATGTCCGAATGTTTGACGGCCGACGTGGCCGCCGCATGTCTCGTCGCTGCCATCTGGGCAGGTGCGCCGGACCAGCAACGCGCCTTGCGTTGACCCAGTGATCCGGTTCCAGGCTAATGGCCGCTGGGGAGGTTGGCCATGGAGCTTCAGCCGGGGGACGTCGTCCGGGTCAGAACGAGACTCCACGTCGTGGAGGCGGTGGAGAAGCCAAGCACTGTCGGCCCCGGGACGTGGGTGCGACTGGCCTGCATCGATGATGACGCCCAAGGATTTCAGTCCCAAGTTCTGTGGGACTCCGAGCTGGACGCTGAGGTCATCCGCGCGGATGACTGGACCCATGTTGCTCAACGCGGCTTTGATGACCCGCGCCGCTTTGCGGCCTTCCTCCATGCTCAGCGCTGGAATTGCGTCACCGCCACGGACCCGCGGTTGTTCCAAGCACCTTTCCGCGCGGGCATTGACATCAAGACCTTCCAGCTGGAGCCGCTTAGGAAAGCGCTGGCACTTCCCAGGGTCAGCCTCTTCATTGCTGACGACGTGGGCCTTGGGAAGACCATTGAGGCCGGCCTCATCCTCCGTGAATTGCTCATTCGCCAGAAGGTGCAAAAGGTGGTTGTCGCCTGTCCACCGTCGGTGGTTCTTCAATGGCGCGACGAGCTGGACCAACGCTTTGGTCTGGCGTTTGAGGTCTACAACCGCGATTTTGTGACGAGGCGCCGTCGGGAGCGTGGCTACCAGGTCAACCCGTGGACCACGCACAGCCGGTTCATCATCTCGCATGCGCTGCTGCGGGATGAGGACTACGCGGGCTCCATGCGAGACTGGCTGGGGGACTTCTCCGCGGGCTCCATGCTCATCCTGGATGAGGCACACAACGCAGCCCCGGCGTCAGGGTCCATGTACGCGGTGGACAGCAATCTCACGCGCCAGGTTCGCGGCTTGGTTGAACGGTTTGAACACCGCCTCTTCTTGTCCGCCACACCACACAACGGCCACTCCAACAGCTTCACCGCGCTTCTGGAGCTGTTGGACCCGCAGCGCTTCACGCGCGGCGTTCCCATCAGCAGCACGAAAGAGTTGGAGCCGGTCATGGTCCGGCGCCTTCGCTCTGAACTACGCGCGGTGAAGGGCTTGGAGCAGGACTTTCCCAGACGGGAAGTCATTGCCGTGTCCGTGGACGGCTTGCCCCCAGACGCACCAGAACTGGTTCTGTTTGACTTGCTGGAGGAATACCGGGGTTTGCGGGAGGAAAAGCTCCAGGCCGGCGCCAAGAGCGCGCTGAACGCTTCAATGCTGGTGATGACCTCTCTGCAGAAACGGCTGCTGTCCTCAGCAAAGGCATTTGCCCGCACCCTCAAGGTGCACCGCAACACCGTGAAGAAGGAGAACGCGCGGGCTGTTCAAGGTGCACCATTGAGTGCTGCTCAGACCCGCCTACTTCTGCGGACGCCCGGCCCAGATGACGGCGACGTGGAGACCGACGGTGTCGACGCGGAGCAGGCTCATGAACGCGCCACAGAAGCCGCGTCTGCGCAGGGGGCTGCCCCGCTGGACAAGCGTGAGAAAGAACTTTTGGACAAGATGGAAGAGATTGCTGTGGGCGCCAGCTTCCGGTCAGACGCGCGCGTTCAAAAGTTGGTTGCTTGGGTGAGAGAGAACCTGCTCACCGACGGAAAATGGAATGGCCGCCGCGTTCTCATCTTCACGGAATACCTGGACACTCAGGGATACCTCCAGGACCGTCTGCGTGAGGACCTGGCGGACACGGACCGCATTGATGACAGGATTGCCAGCTACACCGGCGGGCCTCCAGAAGGCGGGAGAGACGGTGGAAGGGAAGCAATCAAGGCTGCGTTCAACACGGACCCTGACAAGCACCCACTGCGAATCCTCATCGCCACGGATGCGGCACGTGAGGGCGTGAACCTGCAGAACCATTGCGCAGACCTGTTCCACGCCGACATCCCATGGAACCCTGGACGCATGGAGCAGCGCAACGGCCGCATTGATCGCACGCTTCAGCGGTCACCCGTAGTTCGCTGCCACTACTTCGTTCACCCGCAGCGTCCCGCAGATCGCGTGCTGCAGGTGTTGGTGGAGAAAGTCAGAATCATCCGTGACGAGCTGGGCAGTCTTTCCTCTGTGCTGGACGGGCGTGTGGAGCGCGCGTTGGAGAGTGGCCTCTGGCGTCGCAATCTGGACGCGCACCAAGCATTTCTGATCCAAGAGGCTATCCCGCACGAGAAGAGGGATTTGGTGCTTAACTCTACTGTGATTCATGTTGCGGGTCCTTCTGCTGCCAGCGCCGCAGCGGCGGCTCTTGGTTCCTCGCTCGGTAGTGGGCGGCGCGGACCTCCTCGTTCCTTGCCAAGTGGTACGCGAGA
>Ga0163144_10027067_pt1 | contig 11118 bp, 4 predicted proteins | sample OliLak19BULKMAT1_FD_123175 | JGI IMG/M metagenome (GOLD analysis project Ga0163144, IMG submission 123175) | Freshwater microbial mat bacterial communities from Lake Vanda, McMurdo Dry Valleys, Antarctica - Oligotrophic Lake LV.19.BULKMAT1 | ecosystem: Environmental > Aquatic > Freshwater > Lake... | reverse complement strand
GACGACGCTTTGGGCCTCCACCAACCTGGCAGTTGCAAACACTTCGCCAGCCACCATAACGACCCTCTACATCAATGCCCAGTCTTTTTCCGCGGGTCGGGTCATCGTCAACTGGACGACATCCGGCTACACCAACTTTTCCAACACCGCGTTCCAGTTTCGTATTCGCATCGGCAGCAACGTGGGCCACTGGACGAGCTTCTTCTTCAACACGACATTTCAGCACACGACTATCAGCGGTGTAGCGCTTATCCCGGTTACTTCAGGCGACGCGAACGTTTCGCTGGAGATCGTACGGGTTTCGGGCACAGGTAACTTCTTAGTGGACGGCAACGACAGTTGGACCGCCACATCCACCAATATCCTGCAGCCGTAATGTTGCACGTAACTCTGCGGTCAGGCCAACCGCGATGTGCGGCTGGCGGGCCGTGATGTAGGGCTTTGGCCTACTTAACGCGGAGTATTTCCGCGGCGGCCAAGAGCGCTTGGGCCACGGCGGGTTGTTTGGCGGTGGCCAGTGATTCGCGCGCGGCGGCGAGGGCATCATCAAAGTGCTCGCGTTGGTTAAGTGCGGCCATCACGCAGGCGAGGTTGGCCATGAACACAGCGCGGCGGTCGTGGCCGGGGGGTGCGAGGGTGTCGCGGTTTTGCCAGAGGAGCATGAGTAAGCCGCCATCGGGCAGGCTGATGGCACCTTCGGTCAGGTCGGCGGTGATGTCGCTTATGGTTTTGAGAGTGGTCGGCCGTTCATCGGCGTTGGCCACCATCAGGCGGATCCGCGCGCCCTGCAATGCCCATCGCCGCAGTTCATCGGGCTGGGCCTTCCAGCCCGTGTGAACGCGGCGGAGCGTTTCCGCCGCCTTCTCGGTTGTCCAGTTGACATCATCAAACGCCGCCAAACACGCGGCGTGCGCCATCAGGCCGTACTTTGCAGCCTCTTGGTATCGTTTGCTGCTGAGCATCGCGTTTGCCGCGGTGAGCGGTAAGTACGCGCGGGCAGGGTGCCCTGGCGGGAACGTTCGCTCTGCTGCCTCCGGAAGGTCCACAGCAGCGGCGGCGGCTTCATCGAGCAGCTTTGCGTTGACCAGCGCGCTCACCAGGTTGTTGCGTGCCGCCAGTGTGTGGTCGTTGTCGCGGCCCCAGAGCTTCTGCGTGCGGTCGGCAAGGTCTCGCGTCCGTTCGAGTGCGCCTGCGGCATTACCCTTGGCCGTCTCGCACGCGAGCAGCCAGTTCAACGTCGTCAGGATCGTGTGCTCATCGCGCGGCTCTGCCCGCTCAAGCGTCGCGAGCACATCGGTCAGGGTTGCCAGTGCCTCATCGTGTCGCCCCAGCAGGTGCAGCGCGATCCCTGTTCGCTGCGCACTGGCAATCGCTGCGGGGTTGGTTGCTGGCAGGGCGCGCTTGGCCCGCGCCACGCCTTCGCGAGCCAGCTCTAGCGAACGCTGCGGCTGCTGCATCCGCGCAAACACCTGCGCCATCGATGCCAGAACCTCGACGGCGAGCTCGCAGTCCTGGCCGGAGGTGCGTTCAACCAGCGGAAGGACGAGTTCGAGTTCGGCCAGACTTTCTCGATTTTTGCCCAGCTTCTCGAAGACCTTGGCCAGGTCGTAGCGCACCTCAGCCTCTATTTCGGGGTTTTCGGCGAACCGCTCGTGTAGTCCATCGGCGGCCTTGGCCAGTACGTCCATCATCTTGACTTCGTACCCCATGCGGCCGGGGGAAGCCGCCAGCAGCAGCCCCTCGATCATGTACTCGCGGATTGCCCCGCTCAGGGCGGCCTCTTTGGTTGCCCGCTCGCTGGCCCGCTGGGCACGCACGTACATTGAGAGGCTGATGACCAGACCCGCGATGGTGGCCAGCGTTGCGAACGCCACCGCCGCGACGAGCCCGCGGTTGCGCCGGGCGAAGCGTGAGAGCTGGTAACTTACCGTCGCGGGGCGGGCGGCGATGGTTTCACCGCGGAGCCATCGGCGAAGATCATCGGCCAACGCTGCGGCGGAGGAGTAACGGCGGTCACGCTCCTTGTGCATTGCCTTGGCGACGATGGTGGCAAGGTCGTGATCGATGCGGGCCCCATTGGCCGTGGTGAGCGGCGCCGGCGGATCATCGCGGATGATGCGGGCGGCTTCGGCGATGGGCTTGGTCAGAACGTCGGAGGGGAGGCGGTTTGCGATCAGCTCGTAGAGCACCACGCCCAAGGAGTAGATGTCTGAGCGGGTGTCGATGGCGTTCTGGTCTCCGCTGAGCTGTTCGGGGCTCATGTAGGCGACGGTGCCGATGAGCAGGCCAGCCTCGGTCAGCGCGGTGTGCTGGGTGGACGTTTCCAAAAGTCGTGCGACACCAAAGTCGAGGATCTTTGGCTGGGGGCCTTGGGAAGCTGTGTGCTGCCCGGTTGCCTTTGTTGCAGGCACGCCCGATACGGTGCCCAGTCCGGTGCCAAGTGCGGCGCCCGGAAAAGCAACTGATGCAGCGCCTGGTGCGGGGAGCAGACTGCTGGCGACCAGAATGTTGGCGGGTTTGAGGTCGCGGTGCAGAACGCCTTTGGTGTGAGCGTGGTGGAGCGCATCGGCGACCTTGGCGACCAGGTCAATGCGGGCGGCGATGCTTAGTTTTTGCTGGTTCGCAAAGTCCGTAAGCCGCGGGCCCTGAACGTACTCCATGGCGAAGTACGAGACGAGGCCGCTGGGCGTGGCCTGTGTGCCCGCCTCAAAGATGCGGGCGATGCCGGGGTCATCAAGGCGGCCGAGCAGGTCGATCTCGCGGGCGAAACGCACGCGGAGCGAGTGCGAGGGTGCGCTGCTGGCGAGGATTTTGAGCGCGACGTGACGCTGAGGGTTGGCTTGGGTGGCGAGGTAAACAACGCCCATGCCGCCCTTGCCGATGAGGCGCTGGATACGGTATTGGCCAAACTGGGCGGGGATTGCACCGTCCCCGGGCGATGCCGCGCCCGTGATGCGTGGAACCAGGCCGCCTTGCTCGGGGCTGAAGCGGGTCTCATCGGTTCCATCAATGGCGAGCAGTTCGCACACAGCACTGCGGACTTGCTCATCGGCCTGACACTGAGCGGTGATGTAGCCCTCGCGCTGTGACTTGGGGTAATCAACAGCGGCCGAGAAAATCTCGTGCACGCGCGCTAACTGTTCGGCGGTGAGGTTGCCGCCGCGCGGGCCAGCACCCGGGCCGCTGCCGGGGCCGAAGCCGGAGCCGCTGCCGAAGCCGTATTCAGCGTTGGGTTCAGAAATGAGATCACGTTCAGGCGGGTTCATCGCTCAAGCTCCCGGTGCAGCCACGCGCGGATGAAGCGGCAGTCTTTCTCGACGGTGCGAGGCGAGATTTCGGTTACCTCGGCAGTCTGCTCGACGGTGAGCCCGGCGAGGAAGCGCAGCTCAAAGATGGTGCCCAGCCGCTCATTGAATTCGGAGAGCCGGGTGATGGTTTCATCCAGGGAGAGCAGGTCAATGGTGGATTCTCCGGCGGCGAGCTCGAGTGAGTCCAGCGTGACCCTGCGACCGCCACCACGGCGCGCGGCACCCCGGGCGCGAGCGTGGTCGATCAGCAGGTTGCGCATGGCGCGGGCGGCGACCCTGAAGAAATGGTTGCGGTCATCCCAGCCGGTTTGCGGCGCTTTGAGCAGGCGGATGCACAGCTCGTTGACCAGCGCGGTGGGCTGCAGGGTGTTGCCAGCAGATTCACCGCGAAAGAGGCTGCTTGCCATAGAACGCAGGTCGCTGTACGCGGCGTTGAGCAGCTCGCCGGTGGCAGTCTCGTCGCCGTCGCGGATCCGGTCAAGCAAGACGCTGAGATTGGGATCTGGAAGGGAACTCATCGGTCTGTGGGGCGTTGCGGCTGGGGATGATGGCTTGGAGGCAACGTGTGCGGTTTACATGATTCGGGTTGGCTGGGTTGAGAGTTGTGTGATGACGATCGGGAGTGACCGTCACCGAGAGCGTGCTGGCCAAGATTATAGATCGAAACTTATTCTGGCAAATTTGTGCGCCCGACGGCGATGGACTGCGCCAAAGAAAGGAAGGCCCGTTTTTTTTCGTCTGGTTCAGCGGTTTGGTCAACCTTTTGCGAGAATTCCTATGAAGTCGATGTTATGCGCACCAGTTTCCGCGGCGATAGTGCTGTTTTCCGGCCTGTTTTGTGGGGTCTGTTTGGGTCAACCCTTAAGCCTGAGCTCAGCATTTACGTACCAAGGTGAACTTTCCAGTACCGGCACACCTGCTAGTGGGCTCCATGACATTCGTTTTCGGCTGTTTGATGCCTCCACCGGCGGCACGCAGATCGGTGGCGTGCTCTGCTCCGATAACCTCGATGTAATTAACGGCCGTTTCGCCACCTCTCTGGATTTCGGTGCGGTCTTCGCTGGACAGCGACGCTTCCTCGAAATCCAAGTCCGTCAAGACACAGGGCTTGCTTGCGCCGATTCGAGCGGGTATACCACCCTTACCCCGCGTCAAGAGTTGACAGCGACCCCCAACGCAACCTTCGCAACGAGTTCAACAACAGCGACAACCGCCGCTACGGCGACGAATGCCACATCACTCAACGGCCAGCCCGCCTCGTTCTATCGGAATGCCGCCAATCTCACGGGCACACTACCCAGCACGACGATCCCCACCAACGTTGCTCGCCTAGACGGCAACCAGACCTTTACCGGGCTGATGAACTTCAGTAACCCCGCCAACACCTTTAGTGGAAGCGGCGCGGGTCTGACGAATCTCAATGGGGCCAACATTGCCGCGGGCACGATCACCCGCAGCCGCATGGCGGGGGATGTGGAGCGGATACTGTCACAATGGACGCCGGGAAGTGTGCCGTTGGATGCTGTTGCGTGGGGAGATAACGCTAACGGCCAGACCAGCGTTCTGGCGTTGCCCGCCGGTGTGATGTACACCGCGGTGGCGGCTGGCCATTTGCATAGTCTGGCTCTGCGCAGCAACGGAACGGCGGTCGCGTGGGGAAATAACGGCTCGGGCCGGACCGATGTTCCTGCGTTGCCCGCCGGTATCATGTACACCGCCGTGGCATGTGGCTTTTACCATAGTCTGGCCGTCCGCAGTGATGGATCGGTCATAGCGTGGGGCGATAACGGGTCCGACCAACTCAACGTCCCTGCTGGCCTGACATATACCGCAGTGGCGGGTGGCGGCTTGCACAGCCTCGCCCTCCGCAGCGACGGCACGGCCGTTGCGTGGGGCGACAATTCCAGCGGCCAGACAACTGTCCCCGCGCTTCCACCTGGGGTGACATATTCTGCGGTGGCGGCTGGCACTTTTCACAGTGTGGCCCTCCGCAGCAACGGAACGGTCATCGTGTGGGGGTCCAACAGCGCCAATCAACTCACCGTTCCCGGCTTGCCCGCAGGCGTGACGTACACCGCGGTCGCAAGCGGGGCGACTCACTGCCTTGCCCTCCGCAGTAACGGCACCCTCGCCGCGTGGGGATTCAACTCGAACGGCGAGACCAATGTTCCCGCCTTGCCTGCCGGCATGACCTTTACCGCCGTGGCGGGAGGTGGCAACCACAGCCTGGCGATCCGCAGCGATGGCGCGATCGTTGCGTGGGGCAAAAACACCAGAGGCCAAATCACCGTTCCCGCCTTACCCGCCGGTGCGAGGTACACCGCCGTGGCGGGAGGCTTATTCCACAGCATCGCCCTGCGCGGCAATACTGCATTGATCAATTCCAATCCGATTGTCGGCATCGGTAATCCGGCCCCCCTCATTGCCATCGATGTCGGGCTGGGTGGTGTCATCGGCACCAGCGTCACCGACGTCAGTGGCCAGCACGGCGAAGGCAATCGAGGGATCAAGGCGAGCTTTGGCTCGATCGTCTCAAACAATTCCGGGGAGTTCGTGGGCATGCGCACCGTCGTGGGCCCGGGCACCGCCGGCTGCGGCAACTCGGGCGACATCCGCTTTGACACCTGGCAGTGCAACACCGCCAACAGCCGCGAAGTCATGCGGATCAACGGATTGGGCAACGTGAACATCACCGGTTCCCTCGCCAAAGGCGGCGGCTCGTTTAAGATCGATCATCCGCTCGACCCCGAGAACAAATACCTCTACCACTCGTTCGTCGAGGCGCCGGACATGATGAACATCTACAACGGCAACGTAACAACTGATGGCGGCGGCTACGCCACCATCACGATGCCGGATTACTTCGAGGCCCTCAACCGAGATTTCCGGTATCAGCTTACGGTCTTGGACGATAGCGAGAACGACTTTCTTCTCGCCAAGGTCTACCGCAAGATGGGTGTTGAAGCCTCGCGCCAATTCACCATCAAAACCTCAATGCCCAACATCGAAGTCTCCTGGACCGTCACCGGCATCCGCCAAGATGCCTGGGCCAACAAAAACCGCATTCCCAACAGTGTTGACAAGGTCGGCTCCGAGAAGGGCAAGCTCCTGCACCCTGCGGCGTTTGGCCACTCCGAAAGCATTGGCATCTACAGCCAAGCGAGCGAGCCGGTGAGCGCGCCCGTCACCACCACCCCAACACAACCGGCCGAGAATTAAGATTGTAACCGCCTCTGACCCACACCATCACGAGGTGATCGGAGCCATCCGATCATCTCGGTTTCGGGCCTGCGGCCGAATCTGTCGATTCCTGCGAACGAAACTGTTCATTGATGCGACCTGGCGGGCGGGCCGGTCGAAATCGGCGAAACCGACTTGAACAAGTGAAATTCCGCAACCCACCCCAACCGGCGTGGTCTTGATTTCCGCAGCTGTTCCTAAGCGGGTAAGTTGCCTTGTACGCTGCTCTCCGCCTTGAGGTAACAGATCCTGTTCGAGCAGAACGACATCCTCCCCGCGTGCGTTAATAGCACTTATCGGCCGAGGAAGATTCCCGGGTCGTCGGCAACCTAACTCTTCGCCTCGCCTATTTCGAGGCGGCTCTCTTTTAACAAATACATATCAAGAACTAAACAAAATGCCTACGTGGCACTTTCCACCTTCCCCAGACCGTCCGGATTAACCCTCCCCGGGATAATAACGCCGCTCGAAATGCGTATTTTGATGCAGAATCCTCTTGCAGATTAGCCAACCGCCAGTGGATCTCGCATTGGGAGGACCATGATAAACTTCGCTCGTCGAATACTCGTTCCCGCAGCAGCCACCGCTTTTACACTGATCGCCTCGGTGGCATCGGCGCAGACGTTCACCAACTCGGCGAACGTTGCGATTCCATTTTTTGGCCCCGCCTCGCCGTACGCATCGCAAATCAATGTCGTTGGCGGCCCGACGAGCATTGGTTCGATGACCGTGACGCTCGCCGGCTTTAGCCACGGATTTCCAAAAGATGTCGGCATCATGCTGGTCGGCCCAAACGGGGCCAGCACGATCCTCTTTGGCCGAGCCGGCGGAGGTGACGATGCGGTCAACGTAACGCCGACCTTCCGAGACGGCGCCCCGCCAATATCCACGGCCATTTCCTCGCGCGACTTCGCACCCACACGCAACGGTGCACTCGCGCAAACATTCACTTTTCCCGCCCCCGCCACGCCGACGACCACAGCTCTGAGCAGCTTTGCCAACACCAATGCCAACGGCACCTGGTCGTTGTATGTGCAAGACTTTGTTGAGTTGGACAACGGCGCCATCGCTGGCGGGTGGTCAATCTCGTTCTACCCCGGCCCAATCGCCCCCGCCAGTCAAGACTCGTCCTTTACATATCAGGGCAGGCTTGACAGTGGCGCGGTGGCGGTCAACGGTACCGCCGACTTCCGTTTTTCGCTCTGGCCAGATGCGACTAACGCCGCACCTGCCGGCCAGATCGGTAACGCGATCACGCGTACCGCCGTGCCCGTGACCAATGGCCTTTTCACCACCAGCTTGGACTTCGGCTTCGGTGTGCTCGACAACAAGAACCTCTTCCTGCAGATCGAAGTCCGCTCTCCTGCGGGCATCGGTGCCCTTGAGACCCTGACGCCCCGCCAGCCAATGACCGCCGCGATCAACGCCCAGTTTGCACGCAGTGCCACCAGCGCAGTGCATGCAACCAACGCGACATCCGCGGTGAACATGCCTTGGTCTGGCCTTACTGGTCAGGCTCAGGTGCAGACGGGCGCTATCGGCAGCGGCTGGCAACTGTTCCTGACCAATACAGCGAATGTCAACTTCCGCGGTGGTATGCGACAGGCCGATAATGGCTTTCTGGAAGTCACCAGCTCCGCCAATCTCGGTTTTCCCAACTTTGCTCGCTTGAACAACGCTGGTTCGTGGAGCGCCGTGAGCGATGCACGGCTCAAGACCGATATCTCCGACGCGGAGGGCAACCTCGCCGCCGCGATGAAGCTGCACCCGGTGAACTTCCGTTGGAAGGCGAGCGGCGTTGAGGACTTCGGCCTGATTGCGCAGGATGTCCGCGGCGTGATACCGCAACTGGTCACGGGTGATGAGCGGGCTGGCATGCTGACGGTCAACTACAGCCAGCTCTCGGTGGTCGCCATCGGCGCGATCCAAGAACTCAAGGCCGAGAATGACCAACTCAAAGCTCGGCTCGAGAAGATCGAAGTCCTCCTCAGCACGCAGGCCGCCAAGTAAGAGCGGAGCCGCTGGCCAGCCCACCTAATCGCGACCCAATAACCACACGCTGATCGGAGCTATCCGATCACCAAGACCCAGTAAATCTAAATACCTGTACTTGCATTCTGATATGTGCGCAGCTGTCACTCGAACACTCTGGACCACACACCATGAACCGTTTCCGAATACTCATTGCTCAGGCCGTTAGAACTCTCTTCGCCGCGGCGGGCGCGGCACATGCCCAAGCCCGACCGACCACCGGCTTTACCAATCAGGGCGAGCTTTCCAGGGAAGGTATGCCTGCCAGCTCTTCCCATTTGACAAGATGGGGAGGCCATTATCTATAGTTTGCTGGCCTTCCACAGCTTCTCGGCACCTTCCGATTGGCAGTTGATGCCATTTGGCTTACATTGAAGTCCGTCTCTCCGGTCGGATCGACCGGGGGAGTTTTTTTGATCCTCCCGGAGTTTCGCTCCTGACACGTCGCTCCCTCGTTGCACTTCTGGCTGCGCTGCTGCCGATAGCCATCCTGACCGGCATCGCCCGCGCCCAGACGGCGCTCAGCACGGCGCTCACCTATCAAGGCGAACTGCAGACGGCCGGGACGTCCGCCAGCGGCCCGCACGAATGACCGTCGCCAATCTGCGGAACCATCAAAACGAAACCCCCCGAGTCATTTGACCCCGGGGGGTTTTTTGTCCGCGAAGAGAGGATGGATACGGTGCATCAATCGCGGATCTGGCAAGGGCGTACGCCGCTGCCACCATTGGCGATTATAAGTTAATCGTTAGCTTTCGTAAGTGCCCCGTGTAGCGAGTGTGCCATCAGGAGCGAGTTCTACGCGAAGTAGAGACGCCCCCCAAAACTGTTCCGCTCAGCCGTCCGGACCGGATGTGAATGGAGATTGCCGCTTTTATAGCGGCGTCGGACGGAAATTCGCCAACAGCGTTATGAGATGGTCGTGGTCCACGGGTTTGACGAGGTGGGCGTCGAAGCCAGCCTCTTTGGACTTACGTCTGTCTTCATCCTGACCCCATCCGGTGAGGGCGATCAGCAAGATGCGCTTGCCACCGGGCTGTGCGCGGATCTGACGGCAGGCGTCGTAGCCGTTCAAAATCGGCAAGCCGATATCGAGCAGTACGACTTCAGGCAGGAAGGTCAATGTCGCGGCGACTGCCTCCCGACCGTCCGAAGCGGTTTGCGTCTGATGGCCTATAAATTTCAACAACGCCGCGAGTGACGAGGCCGAGTCCTGATTGTCATCAACCACGAGGATGCGGCGGCTATCTTTGCCGTGGGGTTGGCTGGCCGTCAACGCGGGTCGTGGCGATTGTGGCTGTTCAACGATAATCGGTAGGCGGACGACAAACTCACTGCCATGTCCTAGACCTGCACTATGAGCATGTATCGTGCCTTGGTGCATCTCGACGAGACTCTTGACTAGGGTCAAACCGATTCCGAGTCCGCTGACCGAGCGCTCAAGCGAAGTGTCGATCTGCACGAACATCTCAAAGATGCGGGGCAGTTCTTCTGTGGCGATGCCGATGCCGCTGTCCTTCAACCGGATGACGACTTGGCGGCCATCGCGTTCTGTGGTCAGCAGCATCTGGCCGCCCTTGGGAGTATACTTGCAGGCGTTGCTGAGGAGGTTTCCGAGCACCTGAGCCAGCCGGGTCGCGTCGGCGTTGAGGTACATGGGCTCGGGCGTGAGCGTGACGATCAGCGTGTGGTCCATGCCCTTGTACTGCGGAAGAGCGGCCTCGACGGCGTGGTGGATGGCGGAGCTCAGTTCGGTCCGGGCTCGGCGGAGCTCGATTGTTCCGCGGCTGATGCGGCTGACATCAAGCAGGTCGTCGACTAGCCGGACCATCTGGCTGACCTGACGCTCCATCATGGCGGACGCTGTTTTGATGGCCTCGTCCTCAGGTCGCGGGGCTTCGCGGCTGGCGGTGAGCCGCATGATCTGCAGCGCGTTGCGCATGGGGGCGAGGGGGTTGCGGAGTTCGTGCGCCAGTATCGCTAGGAACTCGTTCTTGCGGCGGTCGGCCTCCTGCAGCGATTGTTCGTAGCGTTTGCGCTCGGTCACGTCGCGCGCGGCGGCGAACACGCCCCGCAACTTCCGTTCGCGGTCGTGGAACGTAATGGCGTTGTAGGAGACCACGGTTTTTTTGCCGTCTCTGGCGCGAGCGGTGAGTTCGTAGTCGGTGACCTTGCCTTCGCCTAGTACAAGTTTGATGGCTGCCTCGGCGCGTTCGGGGTCGGTGAAGTAGTCTTTGAAGGGCGCACCGATCAGTTCGTCGCGGGTGGATCCGGTCAGCGCTTCCATCTGCTTGTTGACATCCGTGATGATGCCGCGCGGGTCGGTGGTCATGAGCGCATCGATGTTTGATTCGATGAGCGAGCGGGTGTAGAACTGCTGATCGCGGACGGCCTGATCGAGCAGCATGCGCTCGGCTTCTACCTGCTTGCGCGCGGTATTGTCGGTGCCGATGAGCAGGTAGCCGATGATGGTGCTTTGATCGTCGCGCAGGGCTGTGACAGACACGACGGCCGGGAAGCGGGTGCCGTCCTTGCGGAT
>Ga0163144_10027065_pt1 | contig 11118 bp, 8 predicted proteins | sample OliLak19BULKMAT1_FD_123175 | JGI IMG/M metagenome (GOLD analysis project Ga0163144, IMG submission 123175) | Freshwater microbial mat bacterial communities from Lake Vanda, McMurdo Dry Valleys, Antarctica - Oligotrophic Lake LV.19.BULKMAT1 | ecosystem: Environmental > Aquatic > Freshwater > Lake... | reverse complement strand
GTTGTTCTCGACGATCACGTTGGCGGGGCCGAACGGGGGGGCGCCGGTGCCGTCGATCACCATCACGTTGCGGATCGTGAGGGTCGGAAACGGTCCGGCGCCTTCGCCGGGGCGCCGGTCGGGAGCCGGCACGAGTCCGGCCTGCTGCCCGTGCACATTCAGGCCGGCAAGCAGAAGTACGGCCGCAAGAGCGAGGGTGAGCTGCTTCATGCGCAGCATCATACGACACGGCTTGCGGCTTGCGGCTTGCGGCTAAAGATTCTGCGATATCTGCGTCATCCACCTTCGCGCTCCGCGCTTCGGTGGACAGGTCTGCGGCTCTGATGTACGCAGAAAGGGGCGCGATGCCGAAGCACCGCGCCCCTTTCCTTGTCTGTGTCTGCGTTAGAAGTTCAGCGAGAAGCCGACGCGGATGATGCGCGGCGACAGGTTATCGCCGGGTCGCAGGTACGCGGGACCGACGGCGACCGTGTGATTCACGATCGTGTCGGCGTTGCCGATATTAAAGAAATCGATCTGCGGCTGGAGGCTGCGCGAGCCGAAGCGGAACGAGCGTGACAACCGGATGTCGAACATCGTCACATTCGGGTACCGCTCGTCGCCGCGCTCGCTGAGCACCACGGTTTGGTTGGCGCGGGTCAGCGGCACTCCCGCCGCGGTGGCGTTTGCGCGCGACACGGCATACGTGCTCTGGTACGGATAACCGTTATTGGCGATCATGGAACCGGCCAGCGAGATATCCCCCGGCAGCCGATAGCTGCCCGATACGCGCAGGGCCGTCTCCGAATCGTTGCCGATGATGCCCTCCGGGCGGAGGGTCACGTTCGGGTCGTTGAGGTCGCTACCGTTGGCAGTGCCGCCTCGGTTCTGGCCGATGGTGAAGCCGGCCTGCATCTGCCAGCGAGCCGAGAAGCGCTTGGTCGCCGTGAACTCGATGCCCTTGTATTCAGTGTCCAGGTACGGCTCGTTGCTGCGCACGGTGTTGTTGGCGCTCACCAGCGAGGGCGCCAGGTTGTAGACCGTCACGGTGGGCGAGGGGCCGCCCGGTACGTTCACGGTGAACGGCGTGTAGGAACTGGTCGGCACCGCGAGGTTGCGCGAGCCGTACTGGTCGCGGTTGGTGCGGTAGTAGAACATCGCGCCAATGCGGACCGCGCCCGGCAGCTGGGTCTCGATGCCGGCTGTCGCTTCGTCGGAATAAGGCCAGCGGATCCCGGGAGCGTAGTTGGTGGTCGCGCCGCCGCCAAACGACGAGCACTGCGCGACGTTGATCTCCGAGTCCTGGAAGCGGCCGTCGCCGTTCGGGTCGCCCCAGGGGCAGGTCCGATCGCCGTTGGAGACCGGATTCACCGAGGTCACCCGATCGATCCCGACCTGCAGCGCGTAGCGGCTGTAGCTGGCCTTCAGTGCCGTGCGGCCGTTACCGGTGACGTCGTACGACGCACCGAGGCGCCAGACACCGCGGCTCTGATTGATCACTTCCCGGCCGGGAAACGTCGCCGCGCCGATGAAGCGATTCTCACCGCGTTCCTGGTCGGGCAGCTTGCCGACATACCGGTCCCATCGGGCACCGACGTTCAGCGTCAGACGGTTCATCGACCACGAGTCCTGAAGGAAGAAGCCCATCACGTTGGCGATGTTCTCCGAAAACACCGGCGTATTGAACTGCCGGACGCGAAGCGGCACGCCGTTGTTGTACTCGACGTAGTGATCGCCCTTTACCGAGTAGTCCGACCCGTAGTACAGGCGCGCCCATTGCACGCCGGCCTTGAGCAGGTGCTCGCCGCCCAGGCCGCTCTTGCCAAAGGTGAAGATGTTGTCCCACTGGTGCCGGGAATTCGGCTGGTGGTCTTCGCGGTTCGAGGCAAAGAACACCTCGTTGGTGCCGATGTCCACCTTGCGAATGGCGTCGGCCGCGGTGTCGGGCTGGTAAATGTAATTGGTCTGCCCATCCATCACGCTGAAGTTCGACTCGAACACCAGACTGCCGCGGATGCCCGAGTACTTTGCCTGGGTGGTCTGCACCGGGTTGGTCTGCACCACCGACGCGACGTCCGGGATGATCTGCGTCGAGCTGTCGCGACGATGCCCGCGGATCTTGTTGTTCCACAAGTATGAGAAGGACAGCTTGTTGTTGCTGGTGACCTGCGTGACGATCTTGCCCGAGTAGTTCTTCAGGTCGTTGTCGTCCAGGGCCTGGCTGCCGTCCGAGTTGCGGGCGTTGACCAGCTTGTTGACGACCCACTTGCGGATGGTGCCGTTGATCCACACCCGGTTCTGGACGATCGCGCCGCCGCCCGACAGGTTCAAGTCGTAGGTCTTCACGGTCGGATTGCCGAGGAAACTCGGGTTCAGCTCTCGAATCCGGTCGAAGTTCTCCGACTGCAGGTCGTCGTTGGCGAAGTTGTAGCGAGCGTTGCCCTTCCACACATTGCCGCCGTCCTTGGTCACCATGTTGATCGAGACGCCGCCGGCCATCACTTCCGCGGGAATCGCCGAGGTCATGTAGTTGACCTCTTCGAACATGCCCTGGTCGTAATACATCATCGTCGCGCCGCCGCCGCCGCCGGGCCAGTTTACCGTCGCGCCGTCGACGTTATAGCTCACGTCGCTGGTGCTTGAGCCGTGCGCCGACATGCTGCTCTGCTGCATCGACTGCGTGCCGCCGACGTCGTACGTCCCCACCTGCACGCCGGGAATCAGCTTGGCCAGCGACCACGGGTCGCGGCCGGTCGGGATGCCCTCCAGGATTTCCTGGTTCATCACCGTCTGCTGCACGTTGGAGCGGACGTCCACCGTCGGCGACTCGCCGGTGACGGTAATCGTCTCGCTGAGCGAGCCGACTTCCATCTTGCCGTTGATGGTCGCCACGAACGCCGCGCTGATGCGGACGTCGGGACGGTCGACCGAACGGAACCCCTGCAGTTCCATCTTCACGCCGTAGACGCCGGGTGCCAGGCGGTCGAAACGGTAGGTACCGTTGGTCTCGCTGACCTGGGTCTGGGGGCCACCAATCAGGCGCTCGCCGCTGAGCGTGACCGTCACGCCCGGCAGGACCGCGCCACTTGCGTCGGTCACGGTACCCGTGATCGATCCGGTCGTCTGGGCGAAGGCGATGGGGGCACCCAGCAGTACGGCCATACCAACGAGTACCAATATTCGTCTCACACTCTTCATTGCAGCTTCCTCCGTCGTAAACCAAATGGTGACAATCGAGGCCGTATTGTCTCTCATCCGTCGCGGATGCAACAGCGCTTTTACGCGAACGTTGTGATCAGCGAGGCGCATATATACTCGGCTCCGGCATTCTGCACATGCGCATCGCGATCCAATTGATTGGTGGCCTGTTCCTTCTGGGATTGAGTCAGGCGGCCACGACCATCGAGCAGACCGTGCCGGGCACCCGGCCAGCGCCGGAAATGGTCGAGAGCTTCGATGGACTGGGCGTGGGCTTCACGGGCCCTCAGGGCACGGCGACGCTACGTAATCCGTCCGACAACTCTCTCGCGGTCGGCCCGGACCACATCGTCCAGACCGTCAACTCGCGGATGGCCGTCGTGACAAAAAAAGGCAAACGCTTCGACACGAGCGGTCGGGTGCTGTATGGGCCCGTCAACACCAACAATGTGTTCCGCGGCTTCGGCGGCGCCTGCGAGCAGCGCAACAACGGCGACGCGGTGGTGCGCTACGACCAGCTCGCCAATCGCTGGCTGATTGTTATGCCCACTTTCTCGCGCGCCGAGGCGCGGCCCGATCAACCGCCGGTGTGGACCGCGAGCGACAAGCCTTACGCCAGTCCGCCCGGACGCCGTGACCAACCCGGCGCGGCGGCGCCGTTGTATCAGCCCTCTGCCTCCGCTCGCCCGGAAGCAGGCGAGCTTCGGCGAGACCTCGCCGTAGCGGCCTCTGGCCGCGAAGGCGGGCCAGCCCTACCAGCCCTACCAGCCCTAACCGGCCCCTATTCCATGTGCTACGCCGTGAGCACAACGAGCGATCCACTTGGTGCCTACTATCGATACGAGTTCCTGCGGCCACTCTTCCCCGACTATCCCCGTCCCGCGGTGTGGCCCGATGGCTACTACGTGCCCACCAGCACCGGCGACGAGGTCATCGAGAAGCACGCGTGTGTCGTCGAACGCGACGCGCTGCTTGCCGGCAAGCCCGCGCGCGAACAGTGTTTTGTGATCAACGACGTGAACTTCCTCAACAACGCCGACCTCGACGGCCGAGCGCTGCCGCGCAGGGGCGCGCCCAACCTGATGCTGGCCGCCGGCGGGACGCAGTTGAAGCAGGACCTTGACGATGACGTGGTGTTGGCGTGGAAGTTCTTCACCGACTGGCGGGACCCGTCACGCACTCGCCTGGAAGGTCCCACCAGGATCAACGTTGCGCCGTATCAGTATCTCTGCGGAGGCCAGCTCACCAACTGCGTCCCACAGCCCGGCACCGACCGCCGGCTCGATGCCCAGGGCGACAAACTCATGGCGCGCGTGGTCTATCGCCGCATCGGCGGTCGCGAATCGATCGTCGCCGTGCATTCAGTGAACACGGCCGCCGGCGGTGGTGGCGTCAGGTGGTATGAGTTCCGACTCGATAAATCTGGCACTCCCCACGTGCACCAGCAAGGCACCTACGCACCCCAGCACCCCAGCACCTCAGCATCCGCCTCCGCTCGCGGCCAAACAAGCGAGCTACGGCGAGACCTCGCCGAAGCGGCCAAAGGCCGCGAAGGCGGGCCTTCTTTCCGCTGGATGGCGAGTCCGGCGATCGACAAGTTCGGCAACATCGGCATCGGCTACTCGTTCGGCGGCACGCCGCACTTCGCCGGACAGCGCTTCGCCGGCCGGTTGCCGGGCGACCCACCGGGCGTGCTCGGCCTGCGCGAGGCCGTGCTCGTGGAAGGCGAGGCGGCGCAGACCACCACGCTGCGCTGGCAGGACTACACGCAGACGGCCGTCGATCCGACCGACGACTGCACGATCTGGTACGTTGGCGACTACTTGAAGAGGGACGCAACGGCATACTCCAGCCGCATTGGCGCGTTCCGGTTTCCCGGGTGCACACCATGATGACGCGACATTTGTTCCCTGCCCTGATCCTGACGTTGGCGTTGGCTGGCTGCTCGCGGCTGACGCCCGAGCAGCAGTTCATCAACGACGCGACCGCCGCCCTCGGCGGGCGCAGCCGCATCGACGCCGTCAAGACCCTGACCATTGAGGGCACCGGCGTGAACTACAACCTCGGGCAAGACATGAAGCCCGACGCGGCGACGCAGACCTTTGAAGTCACCGGCTACAAGCGGCAGATCGACATCGCGAACGGGCGCCAGCGCGTGGAACAGACCCGCACGCCGAAGTTTGCCTACTTCCAAGGACCCCAACCGCAGACCCAGATCCAGTCGCTCGACGGTCCGATTGCGTTCAATCTCAACGCCGCGGGTGCGGCCGCCCGGCTCGGTCCGGCTGCCGAAGTCGACCGCCGCCTGGATCTCTTCCACCATCCCGTAGCGTTGTTGCGTTCAGCGATCAGCCCGTCTGCCACCGTGGCCAACGTGCGGCTCGCCGGGCCTGTGCGCCAGGCCGACATCACAACCGCCACTGGCGAAGTGCTGACCCTGAGCCTCGATGCCGGAGGCCTGCCGTTGTCGATATCGTCGAAGACATATCACGCGAATCTCGGCGATGTCGTCATCACGACCACCTTCGGCGACTACCAGGATGTCAACGGTCTGAAGCTGCCGGCCCGGTCGGCGCGGAAGGTCGACGACTTCACCATTTGGGAGCTGCGGGCGAGCCGCCAACAGGTTGACGCGGAGATCGGCGACTTGGCAGCGCCCGCTGCAGCGCGCGAGACCGTTCCCGGCAAGCCGCTGACGCAGTTGGTGACGACGCATCATCATTTCGATCACACCGCGGGTCTGCGGGCGGCTATCGCGGAAGGGTTGACCATCATCACCCACGCCGGCAACGCCGCCTGGGTCGAGAACATGGCGACGCGCCCGCACACGCGGCAGCCCGACGCGCTGGCCAGGCACCCAAAGCCCGTGACGGTCGAGACCGTGGATGGTCAGCGCGAGTTCAAGGATGCCGCCATGGCGCTCACGCTGTACCATGTGGCCGGCAACCCGCACTCCGACACCATGCTGATGGCCTACGTCCGACGCGAGCGCGTGCTGATCCAGGTAGACGCATTCAGTCCCGGCGGACAAACCAATCCGTACGCCGCCAACTTGTTGGAGAATATTCAGTCACGAACACTCGCCGTGGCGCGCATCGTCCCGCTGCACGGGGCGATCGCGCCGATGGCGGACTTGATTAAAGCTGCCCAGTAACCCTCGGCGTATGAAAACTATCGCCATCGCCCTCGTCATCGCGCTGTGCTCGGTCACGCACGCGCAGGAACCGAAGAAGCCGTTTGAACCCACCAGTGGCCAGGCCGGCAAGGACGTGGTGTGGGTGCCGTCGACACCGGGCATGGTCAACAAGATGCTCGCGATGGCCAAGGTCACGCCCGACGATTTCGTGATGGACCTCGGCTCCGGCGACGGCCGCAACATCATCGCGGCCGCGAAGCTCGGCGCCCGCGCGCTCGGGGTGGAGTTCAACCCCGAGATGGTGGCGCTGTCGCGCCAGCTCGCCGCCGAAGCCGGGGTCGCCGACAAGGCGCAGTTTGTCGAAGGCGACATGTATGCCGCGGACATTTCGAAAGCCACCGTCCTGGCGCTCTTCCTGTTGCCGGTCAACCTGAACCGGCTGATGCCCAAATTTCTCGAGATGGCTCCCGGGTCTCGCATTGCCGGCAACACCTTCGGCATCGACGATTGGGATCCGGATGATCGGTTCATGCTCGAGGAAGGCGCCGACTGCACCAGCTTTTGTGAGGCACTGCTGTGGATCGTCCCGGCCAAGGCGGCCGGCACCTGGCAAATGGCGAACGGCAGCATGACGCTGACGCAGAAGTTTCAAATGATCCAGGGCTCGATCACCACCGACGATGGCACGCATGCGATTGGGAGCACGGTGCTCAAGGGGGCCGACATCCGCTTCATCGCCGGTGGCCTCACCTACACTGGCAAAATCACCGGCAACCAGATTGAGGGCACGGTCATGACACCCTCGGGAGCCGTGCCCTGGAAGGCGACCAGGAGCTAGTCCTGCGCGAGCTTCTCCATGGCAATCGTGAACGCGCGGCGGCCTGACTGCGGGTCGTAGACAATCACCGGCATCAGGCGCCCGCGGATGCGATCGGGGTTTGAGCGCGCATAGCCCATCAGGGTCGTGGCCAGCAGCTGCTGCGACCCCTCTTCAATGCCGGACCTCGGCACGCCGGTCAGCAAGTCATTCAGCGACAGGTCCCACGCCTCGCCCCACAGCAACGCATCGACGACCGTCCCCTTCACGACGTTGTGCGAAAAGTTGAAGAAGAACGAGAGCGGCGAATACGCGGTCTCGACGGGACGATGGCGTTCGAACGCGGGCAGCAGCGCCGCCTTGTGCTTCGTGAACAGTGCCAGGAACTGGGCGCGATCGCTGCCGGAGTCATGCAGCGAGGCGGGCGGCACCCCGACGAAGGCCCGGGCGTCCGGCGTCAGCCCATTCAACAGCGCTTCTTCAACCACCGCGCGATCTCTGTTTTCGATGCCGGCGGTGGCCATGCGGTCGTACTGCCGCATGGTTGACGCGAGGGCGAAACAGAGCCACGGATAGTCAGCGACATTATCGTCACGCAGTGCCACCGTGTCGCGTCCGCACTGCGCCTCGAACCCAAACCGCAGGTGGCAGCCCATGCTGGCGACGTGTCCCAGGCCGATCTTCGCCTGGTGATCCTCGTTCAGGGTGCGGACCTTGGCCAGCAAGGTCGTGAAGCCTCGCTCGTCCAGTTCGTAGTGCGAGGTGCCGATCAGCAGCAGCGTTTCGGCATCGGCGGCGAACTGCTGCCCGCTGCCGTTGGGACCCTGCAACTGGTCGAGCAACTCCTGCACGCGATCGAAATTACGATCGGCATCACCGTCGTCCCACACGCGCAGGGTGAGCAGTTGCAGGACGTGCGCGAAGTAGTAGTCGAGCAGGATGGCCAGCTCGACGGTCGAGGCTGGCTCCGGCCCGCGCTGGTCGATCAGGAAGTGCAGCACGTCCACCGGAATAATGTCGGGATTGACCTGCTGCGAGACGCCGTCCCAGTCGTGCAGCACGTGGAACCCCTCGGCGCGGGTGCGGCCGTCGTAGGTGCGAATCATGCGGTCGAGAAAGACCTGGTGCGGGCCGGCCTTGAATTCGTTCGCGCGCATGCTGTCGCGCAGGCGCAGCAAGGCGGCGCCCAGGTTCTTCGCGCGCGCGGCCTCGGCGACAATTTCCTGCCGGGCTGAGCCGCGCAAGGCGCTGCCGACGAGATGGCAGGCCTGTTCGAAAGTGATTTCCACGTTCCCTAGATTCTAAGTCACAGGAGAGGACGAGATCAGGAGAACAGATTTGGCTAAGATACCCGGATGAAAAGGGCCACCATCACATTGGCGTTGCTAGTGTCAGCTTTCGCTCTCGCTCCGGCGGGCCAGCAGCGCTTCTCCGTCGTCGAAGCCACCATTCCGGCGATGCAGGCGGCCATGGCCCGCGGACAAGTGACCTCGCGGCAACTGGTCGAGCAGTACTTGATGCGCATCGCGATTTACGAGGACAAGTTGAACGCCGCCCTGGCGGTGAACCCGGCCGCCTTGCAGGAAGCCGACGTGCTGGATCGCGAGCGCGCGCAGGGCAAGTTACGCGGTCCGCTCCACGGCATTCCAGTCGCGCTCAAGGACAACATCCACACCACCGACATGCCGACCACCGGCGGCGCGCTGGCCTTTGCCGGCTTCGTGCCGCCGTACGCGGCGACGCTGACGAAGAACCTGCAGGCGGCCGGCGCCATCATCATCGCCAAGACCGGACTCACCGAGCTGGCGAACTGGGTCGCCGGCAATCCCACCGCGATGCCCGGCAACTACAACGCGGTCGGCCGCTTCGGGTTCAATCCCTACGACCCGCGTCCCGATCCCAGGCCCGAGCCCGGCGACGGCCGGCCGGTGCTCCAGACCGGTGGCTCGAGCTCCGGCATCGGCACCGCGGCCAACTTGTGGGCCGGCAGCGTCGGCTCCGACACCGGTGGCTCGATCATCAGCCCGTCAAACGCCAACCTGCTGGTCGGCATTCGGCCGACGATTGGCCGCATCAGCCGCTACGGCGTCATTCCGATCACCGCCGATCACGACACGGCCGGACCCATGACCCGCACGGTCGCTGACGCGGCGATCATGCTCGGCGCCATGGAAGGCGCGTCACCCGATCCCCATGACGCCGCCACGCGCACCTGCACGCCGCCGCCCGGCCGCGACTACACGAGGTTCCTCAATGCCAGCGGCTTGAAGGGCGCCCGCATCGGCGTGCCGCGGGCGTTTTACATCGATCGCGTGGTGTTGCCCGGCGAGCGCACGCCGCGCGGCGGGCTCAATGCCGAACAGGCCAAGGTGATGGCTGAGGCCATTGCCGTCCTCACGCAGCAGGGCGCCACCATTGTCGATCCCGCCGACCTGCCAAGCTTCGTGGCGACCGATGCCAACGACAGCTTTCCGTTGTTTGATTTCTGTGCCGGCGCCGAGCACGCCAAGGGCAAGGACAGCCAGTGCACGGTGGGATTTAAGTACGGGATGAAGCGCGACTTCAACGCATGGCTCGCCAGCCTGGGGCCGTCCGCGCCAGTGAAAACCCTCACCGAGTTGCGGAACTGGAACCTCGCGCACGCCAAGGCTGGCGCGATCCGCTACAACCAGTCGCGTCTCGACATCTCTGACGAAATGGACCTGGTGGCCGACCAGGCGCGCTACGATGCCGACCACGCGAAGGACCACCGCTTGAGCCGCGACCAGGGTCTCGACGCGGTGCTGAAGACGCACCAGCTCGACGCGATTATCACGCCTGGCGGCAGCGGCGCCGGAGTCGCGTCGCGCGCCGGCTATCCAATTATCGCGGTGCCGTTTGGGATGGTGCCGAACGCGCCAAACCCGCCCCTGCCGCCTGGTTTCAACGCCGTGCCGGCGCCGTTTGGCGTCGGGTTCGTCGGCGCGCAGTGCAGCGAACCGAAGCTGATCGAGCTGGCCTACGCCTTCGAGCAGGCCACCAAGAAGCGCGTCGCACCGGCATCAGCGCCGTGAGGTTCTTCCGCTCGCGCCGGGGGTTTTTCCCCTTTTGATTGTGAGTACGACGCCGATCTGTGCGTGATTCTCTGAGTGATCCGCGCTGGCACCAATTCTGCAATAATGCCGGGCAAGAGGTATCGCCATGCGCTTGACACTTTGCGGATTCGGCCTTGCGTTGGCGTTAGCCATCACGCTCGGCGCTCAATCAACCATTACGGCCCAGGAGCCGGCGGCGGCGCGGACGTCGATGGCCATTGCCGGAGCCAATAACTTCGCGCAGTACTGCGTCGCCTGCCACGGCAAGGATGCCAAGGGCACCGGCACGTTAGCGGCCACGCTCAACCCCAAACCCGCCGACCTCACCGGCCTCACCGCGCGCAACGGTGGCACCTTCCCGCGCGACATGGTGTTCCAGGTGATCGACGGCAGCAAGAAAGTGAAGGGCCACGGCGGCGGTGACATGCCGCAGTGGGGCTCGACGTTCCTGGCTTCGTCCGGCGCTGATGATGCGGACGCCGTGAAGCGGCGCATCGACTCGCTGGTGGATTACCTGGCGACGTTGCAGGGGAAATAGTCGGACATCCGTAGAGGCGGGTCTGCAGACCCGCCTCCACCGGTCCGACCCGCCCGGCTTCTACTGCGGGCACCAATCCAACGACGAGGCCAGCAGCGCCGCGATGTCGCAGAGGCCACTGCCGAGAATCCGCTTGAGTGCCTTGGACCAGCCCATGGCAATGGTCCGGCATCACACAGTACGCAATTGCTTCAAAGTGTTGTTCGCCCGTGACGCGCAGAAACTGCCGCACGACCAGGGACCCGGTCGCAGCGTCTGCGAGGACTGGCAGGCGCTTGCGGGCGCAAACCGTCAGGAAATATCGGTGCGGACCGGTGTACTACGAGCGTCAGTCAACAGGCATCCGTAGAGGCGGGTCTTCAGACCCGCCTCTGGG
>Ga0163144_10027061_pt1 | contig 11119 bp, 8 predicted proteins | sample OliLak19BULKMAT1_FD_123175 | JGI IMG/M metagenome (GOLD analysis project Ga0163144, IMG submission 123175) | Freshwater microbial mat bacterial communities from Lake Vanda, McMurdo Dry Valleys, Antarctica - Oligotrophic Lake LV.19.BULKMAT1 | ecosystem: Environmental > Aquatic > Freshwater > Lake... | reverse complement strand
TGGTGAGACTGATAGGTCTGGGCCACTTGTTGCTGTGCTAAGTTTGGAATTTCCAGGTCAAGATTCAATTGACGCGAGTGGTAATACTGCTTATTATGAGCGGGAATACAATTGGTATCTCTCACAAGACATAGTACAATATCGGGTTAAAGAGGATTGGTTTTTTGATAAAGAAAGATCAGTGTTAGATGTCAGAATAATTGGTATATGTCCAGTTATATATGAAAAAGATCCGACAACAGGAGAGATCAGCGGTCTAAAAGAATTGTTCTGGCTTTATTTCCCGGAGTGTCGTTATGTGTTCCAGAACTTCTTTGTTCAGAACAGAAACAATGATGCACAAAGAATGTCATTTGATGACTTGTTCTGGAAACGAATGTTCCAAAGCTACATCATGAAGGAAACAAACTTATATGATCGTGAAATTGAAAGCTACAAAGCAGGTGTAGATGCTTTGCTTGAAGCCGAAAAAATTAAAGATCAGATTTTTACTTTTGAACACGATTTGTGGAATTTCTAAAAGTGAATTAAATAATTGATATGAGGCCCCGAAATTTCGGGGCCTTTTTTTTTGTCATTTTTTTCTGTTTGGTTCAAAAATAAAAATGTGTTACTTTTTTTTATTGGCGAATTGTTGAGTTATAACCAATAAAAACCAAAAATATGGCCGGAGCGAAAGAAACACCTAGACAAAAAATGATTGGAATGATGTACTTAGTTTTAACCGCATTGCTTGCGCTTAATGTGTCAAAACAAATTGTATCAGCATTTATTACATTGAACAATAAATTAGATCTAAACGCTTCAAATATCGATGTTCGAATAGAAGACACGTATGGAGGCTTTGACCACAAAGCAGCAGCGTTGAAGCTTGAGAAGAGTGATATGGCAAAATTTAATTTATGGAAAAATAAGGTTGACAATCTAAAAAAATCATCAAATGAACTTGTTGGATATTTATTAGGCGAATGCAACGAGATGATTAAAATTGCTGAAGGAACAGATTGGGTGGAAGAAAAGGATGCAGAAGGAAATATCTCCAAATTAAAATCGTTGGATGGAATTGAGAATATGGATGATTATGACATTCCAACCAATTTATTTGTAGGAGGAAATCCAAAGAATCCAAATCAACGTGGACTTGAAATTACAAATCGAATTCATGCATATCGAAACCAAATTGTTGAATCTATGGGTACATATATTGACGGAACTAAAAATTGGAAATTTAATGCACCAACTAAAAGTTCGGATTTGACGGCGGCGTTGAAGACAGCGAATCCAAAGGATACTGCTAGTTTATCTCAGTTTTATCGAATACTAACTATTCCAGAATTTCTGTTTACTATTGAAGAAAGTGAAGAACTTCCTTGGGTTTCAGTTACGTTTGATCACGCACCGATCGTTGCGGCCGCTGCAATGTTTACTTCATTAAAATTAGATGTAAAAAATGCTCAAGCTTTCGCGAGCGAATATATGCTCGCACAAATTGAAGTGGAACCATTTGTTTTTAATAAAATAGATCCAATGGCTTTTGCAAATTCCGGATATATAAATCTTGGTGACTCATTGGATTTGAGTGTAATGATTGCTGCTTATGATTCGAATGAAGTTTCTAAAATTAGATATGGAATGGATGCTGACACTGCCAATAAAAATGCATGGATAGAAGGTTCAGGTAAAATTGCGTTGAATAGCTCTTCTCCTGGATTTCACCGAATTAAAGGTGAAATTGCAGTTCAGGAAAAAGGTGTTACAGCTTGGAAACCTTGGGACTTTAGCTATACTGTTGGACAACCGATGGGTGTTGTTGCCCAGCCCGAGATGAGAATTTTATATTGGGGTTATCCTAATGTTTTAGAAGGAACAGCTTCCGGGTTTCCTGCAGAACAAATTTCACTTTCAGGAAGCACCGGATGTTCACTTTCTTCGAATGGAAACGGAAAATATACGGCAAAAGTAGAACGTGGAATTAGAACTGCAAGAATTGGAGTTAGCGCCCGTAAAGATGATGGAACTTCTGTAAGTGTTGGTTCTTTCGATTTTATTTGTAAACCATTGCCACCTGCAGTTCTATATTTTGGTCAAACCCAATCAGGAGGCTCTGTTCCATATGTTTCCGCAAAGAATCAAACAGGAATTCGTATTGCGCCAGACCCTTCCGTTTCATTGACAAACCTTACTTACAAAATTACAGCAGGAACTGTTTTAGTTAGCTCTATCCATGGTATTGGCCAAATTGACGCAAACGGCAACTTTGATGCGACCGCAAAAAATCTTATCAAACAATCTCAAGGCAAAACAATTAGTATAGAAGTTAATTATAAAGACCAAGCCAATGTGGGAAAAATTGCTACAATGATGGTGAAAGTAAGATAGTATTGAGTTTTATAGAAATAATACCATTACTTAGATAAATTTAGTCCAAAGAATAATTTGAACTTAGTAATGTAAATGCCGATACCTGCCTGACTGCCCGTCAGGCAGACAGGGATTGGCTGTTATAGGCCAAGAGCCTTTCGGCGAATTGGACTATAACAGAAACCGTATCGGTATAAAATAGAAAGAGGCATCTGTGAAGATGTCTCTTTTTTTATTCTTTTGAATGTAGTACCTTTGCACCGCAGAAAAATTAAGCACATTCATGATTCGGTTAGCAAATTTATCTTACCATTTACCGCAAGGATTTCTTTATAAGAATATTTCCATGCTAATAAATCGTGGTGATAAAATAGGACTTACAGGAAAAAATGGAGTTGGAAAATCAACATTGCTAAAATTATTTTCGAAAGAAATTATACCAAGTGAAGGTTCTGTTATTAGTGAAAAAAATATTTCAATCGGATATCTTACTCAAGACATTGAAATTGAAAAAAACATTACTGTAAGAGGTTATATAGAAAAATCAAATGTTGAGGTAACACGTTTAATTGAACGACTCAATTTTGTTAACAGTGAGTTGGTAAGCAGAACAGATTACGAATCGGATTATTACAATGATTTGGTGCATGAAATCACCGAAATTAATGATCGTCTACCATGTTGGATGCGCATCTTTTTGCGGAAAAAATTGAACATGTTTTAAAAGGACTTGGATTTAATGTTCGTGAATTTGACAATTTAATTGGAAGCTTTAGCGGTGGTTGGCAAATGCGAGTTGAATTAGCAAAACTTTTGGTAAACAATCCTGATGTTTTATTAATAGATGAACCTACAAATCACCTTGACATTGTGTCAATTCAATGGCTTGAGAATTATCTCAAAAATTTTAAAGGTGGTCTTATTTTAATATCGCATGATAGAAGATTTTTAGATAATGTAACAAATCGTACAATTGAAATTGCAAATCAGCGACTGTATGATTACAAATGCAATTACACAAAATATTTGGTGTTGCATGCTGAAGAGTTGGAACACGCCATGCTTGCAAAAAAGAATCAAGACAAAGAAATAAAACGAACAGAAGATTTAATTAGCAAATACCGCGCAAAGGCAAATAAAGCAGCATTTGCACAAAGTTTGATCAAAAAATTAGATAAAGTTGAACGCATTGAAATTGATACAATAGAACGCAAAGCATTTAATCTAAAATTCTCGTTAAAAAATCCATCCGGTAAAATGGTTGTGGATGCTAAAGAGCTTACAAAAAGATATGGAAGCAAAGTCATATTTGATAAACTGGATGTTGTACTTGGTCGCGGAGAAAAAATTGCTTTGCTTGGCCCAAATGGAGTTGGTAAATCAACATTTATAAAACTGGTAACAAAAGAAACTGATTTTGAAGGAACACTTGAGTTTGGTCACAATGTTACGATTGGATATTTTGCACAAGATTCAGCAGAAAAATTAAATCCTGAGAAAACAGTTTTTGAAACTATTGATGACATTGCGCAAGGAGACAAAAGAAAAGATATTAGAAGTACTCTTGGAGCATTTTTGTTTAGTGGAGAAGATGTAGAAAAAAAAGTAAAAGTACTTTCGGGAGGGGAACGAACAAGACTAGCAATTTGTAAACTTTTATTTCAAGACTTTAATTTCCTTATCATGGATGAGCCAACAAATCATCTTGACATCAGCAGTAAAGAAATTTTAAAAGAAGCGTTGATATCGTATGAAGGCACTATGTTACTTGTATCACATGATAGAGATTTTTTAGATGGATTGAGCAACAAGATTTGGGAAATTCAAGATGGCAAAATCAGAACGCATTATTTTGGTGTAAACGAATTTTTGGAACGAATTAATTTTGACGACATGTCATCTGCGGTTGTGCCAGCTGCAAAAGTTGAAAACAAAATTCAGCACCAACAAAAAAAAGAAGACAAAGGCCTTCAAAAAAAATTAGAGAATCAAGTTAAAAAATTGGAACGTGAAATCGAAACAATTGAAAAACAATTAAAAGATAAAACAACTGAATTAGAAGCAACGGATTTTTCAGAAACATCCAAGTACGAAAAAATCACAACTGATTTTAAAGAACTTGAAACGAAGCTAGAACAAGTAATGAAAGAATGGGAAAATGCTGTTCTTGAACATGAAGATTCTAAAGTCTAAACTTTTTTGAACTCACGGCGCAATCTAATTAAAGGCTTCTCGTAAAAATTATAGCTGAGATCTGCAATAATCCAAGTCATGACAAAACTGATTAACAAAAACGCAACTTTTACGGTTTCAGTATTAATATCAAAATTGAGCGAATCAATCCCGATAACAAGCAACACATTTAAAATTGCTTGATACAAAATTAATCCATAACTCGCTTTTCCAAGATGACTGAATACTTTATTATTTCTTAGTTTTCCTATTGAATTTTTTCCAAAAGTTTGTTCAACAATAACGAAAGCAAAAAACACGGAAGTGAAAACAGGAATCAAACTTATCATCACAACATTTGTTGAAATAAGATAGCCGGTTAGCACAATCAATCCTCCCACTATATAAATCGGAAAAATTATTTTTTTAGGAATCATTTTTATTTTATCCAAATAAGGTGAATCTTCACGAATATATTTGGCAAGAATAACGCCAAAGCCAATTGGAACACCATAACTCAACGTATCAAATTCAAAACTAAAATCTAAAGAATGATGCACAATGCGCGCAACAATTCCAATTACAATTAAGGAAATTGAAACAACAAAAAGTTGATTTTTTAAATATTTTAGAATAATTCCGATGACGATGTAAAACTGAATAAACATATAGATCGTCCATATAATAGCTAAATACAAATATTGTTCTTGAGTAATTCCGGTAAAGTAATTTGGAAGCATTAATAGGTAACTAAATCCTTCTGGAGTAACAATTGTATTTAATTTGAGTGTTGAGAGAATCCATGGATGAATAAGAAATGCGAAAACAATTCCAATAATAAACAAAGGTGCAATTCGAAAAACGCGACGGATGTAAAAACTTTTAAGTGAAAATGAATTGTTGTATTTATATTCTCGCAGTGCTTGTGAAGTCAATAAAAAAGCGGAAATAAAAAAGAAAAAATCAAGACTGTTTTGTTTTATAAAGCCTAATAGATTTGTAATCTCATAATGAAACCCTTCATCTTCTGTTTTTGTTGCATAAAAAACGCAGTACAAAAAGATCGGTAAAAACACAAAAAAACGCATTGCGTCAATGTCTTTGAAATGAAGGCGTTTACTTTTGGGCATTGATAGTCTAAATAATTTATTATCAGTATTTACAAATCAAATATACAAAACTAATTGACTTAAGAAATATCAGCTTTAAATGGTTTACTTATCGTTACGATTTATTGAATAAGTGTACATTTGTATCCATGCAAACGAAAACAATTCACTTGCTTATTTTTTCCGTTCTTGGTGGGCTAATGCTTGCAATGAGTTTTCCTTTTGCTTATGCAGATGTTCCAATTTTTTCATGGTTTACTATTCCTATCCCCGGTGGTATAATTCCTTTTGTTTTTGTTGCTTTTGTGCCGTTGTTGATTATCAATTTTCAGTTAAATGATAAAAAACGATTTCGATTTCTTTTAAGATTTGGATTGAATTATCTCTACTTCGTCATCTATAACGCTGTTACCACTTGGTGGATTTATCATGCATCTTCTGAAGGTGCTTATATGGCTGTTTTTGCAAATTCTATTTTAATGACATTGCCTTTTTTCTTTGCTGGATTTATTACTCGGCAACTTGGTGAGGCAAGAGGTTTAATTGCTGTAACAGTTCTTTGGATGTCGTTTGAATACGCTCATTTTTATTGGGAACTTTCTTGGCCTTGGTTAAACCTTGGTCATGTTTTGGGCGACTCTCCAAAATTGATTCAGTGGTATGAATACAGCGGCGTTACAGGTGGTTCTTTATGGATTGTTATCGTCAATGTTTTTGTTTATTTATTGGTTCGTAATTTGTGGCTACGAAAAGAATCAGTTAAAATTCAAACGCCGATTTTTATTTTTACTTTTTTGGCTTTAATAATTCCTATTTCAAGTTCTCTTTTTATCTATTACAATTATGAAGAGAAAAAAGATCCGGTCAACATTATTATCGTTCAACCAAATATTGAATCACATAATGAAAAATATTCAACGCCTTCCCTCATTCAATTAAATAAGTTGTTCTCGCTTTGTGGAAAAGAAATTACATCAGAAACTGATTTAGTACTTTGTCCTGAAACGGCAATTGTAAATTCATTGGATGAAAGTAAAATTGAAGAGCAATCGATTGTTCGATATGTCAAATCATTTCTTGATACAAACTTTAAAGTACCAATGTTGATAGGCGCTTCTAGCGAGGTGTATTTTAGAGAAGAGAATTCTGTGGCATCAAAACCGTTTGCTAATTTTTGGTACGAAGAATACAATACTGCGTGTATGATTCAATCTAATTTGCCAACACAACTTTATCACAAATCAAAATTAGTTTTGGGTCCAGAAAAATTACCTTTTGCTGGTATGTTTCCTTTTTTGAAAGATTATGCGGTTGAATTGGGTGGAACATCGGGTGTTTTAGGAATTGGAAAAGAGCCATTAAATTTGGAGGCAAGTGGATTGTTATTTGCTCCGATAATTTGTTACGAATCTGTATATGGAGAGTATGTAACACAATATACACGAAAGGGTGCAGACATTTTAACAGTTATCACAAACGACGGATGGTGGCAAGATACTCCTGGTTACAAACAGCACAGAATGTTTTCACAAATTCGTGCAATAGAAAACCGCCGCAGTGTTGCTCGCTCGGCCAATACCGGTATTTCTTGTTTTATTGATCAACGTGGTGAAATTATTTCTGAATTAGGATGGAATAAAGCGGGCATACTTCAAGCTGAAATTAATCGAAATACTAAATTCACTTTTTTTGTACGATTCGGTGATATTGTTGGCCGAATTTCACTGTTTTTGGCCATAGGACTTTACATTTTTGCAATCGTCACGTACCTAAAAAGTAAGGGTATTAGAACTTCGTAATGGCAGATTGTGTCGGGTTATTATGACAGAATTTTGTTCGCATAGTTCTTTCTAAAGGAATTTGAGTGACATAATGTCCAGAAAATAGGACTGGCAGTTAATTTGAGTCAAATTAAAAATATAAAAAATCAATCATGACGCCTAAGGATAAAGAGAAGGAAAACGAAGCGGTAGAAGAAAAATTAAATGAGACAGAAACTGAAAACGAGCAAACGCAAACTGAAAATGTTTCGGGTAGTGAAATTATTCCAACGTGTGAAGAACGTTTTGCTGAGTTAAACAATAAATACATTTTGCTTTATTCTGATTTTGATAATTTCCGCAAAAGAACAATTAAGGAAAAAGCTGATATTATTAGCAATGCTAGTGCAGATGTGATTAAAGATTTGCTAGTGGTGTTGGATGATTTTGAACGTGCAGTTTCGAACAATGAAAAAGTGGAAGATGCAAACATGTTGAAAGAAGGATTTAAATTAATTCAGCATAAATTAACGTTAGCACTTCAAAGCAAAGGTTTAGAGCCGGTAGAAGCAAAAGGCGAAACATTTAATTCTGACAAACACGAAGCAATTACGAACGTTCCGGTTGAAGATAAAAACCAAAAAGGAAAAGTAATTGATGTGGTTGAACGTGGATATAATTTGCGCGGAAAATCACTTCGCTATGCCAAAGTAATTGTTGGTCAGTAATCGGATAAACAGAAAATTGAAATGAGTCAGAAAAGAGATTATTATGACATTTTAGGCGTAAGCAAAAATGCAGACGAACAAGAAATAAAAAAAGCGTATCGAAAAATTGCGCTCAAATTTCACCCAGATAAAAATCCGGATAATAAAGAAGCTGAAGAAAAATTTAAAGAAGCCGCAGAGGCTTATGAGGTTTTAAGTGATAAGGATAAAAAAGCACGTTACGATCGTTTTGGTCATCAAGGTGTAAGCGGAGCTTCTGGTGGTGGAGGTGGATTTAGTGGCGGTGGAATGAACATGGAAGATATTTTTGATCAATTCGGAGATATTTTTGGTGGTTCTTTTGGTGGAAGAAGCAGCGGAGGTGGCTCGCGTGTTAATCGTGGTTCTGATTTAAGAATTAAAATCAAACTCAACTTAAAGGAAATTGCTAACGGTGCTTCAAAAAAAATCAAAGTAAATAAATTGGTAAATGCCGAGGGTGTTACTTACAACTCGTGTAAAACTTGTAATGGTCAAGGTCGCGTGTTACGTGTAACGCAAACAATGTTAGGTGCCATGCAAACGCAATCTACTTGTCATACTTGCCAAGGCACCGGAAAAATAATTGACAAAAAACCATCAGGAGTTGATGCACAAGGTTTAAAACGTCAGGAAGAAATTGTGGAGGTGAATATTCCCGCTGGTGTTGGTGAAGGAATGCAATTGAAATTGAGCGGCAAAGGTAACGCTGGTCCATTTGGTGGTGTGCCTGGAGATCTTTTAGTTGTTATCGAAGAAGAAAAAAATGAACAATTACAACGCGACGGTGAAAATTTGCACGTTGAAGCTTATATCAGTTTTGTAGATGCCGTTCTAGGAAATACGATTGAAGTACCGTTGGTGGAAGGGAAAGCAAAAATCAAAATTGATCCGGGAACACAAAGCGGAAAGATGTTAAGATTAAGAGGCAAAGGTCTTCCAAATTTAAATGGATATGGTACCGGCGATTTGTTTGTTCACATCAATGTTTGGACGCCAAAAAAAGTAAGTTCAGAAGAAAAAGAAATGTTAGAAAAACTAAGAACGGCCGAAAATTTTATTCCTAATCCGGCTGGAAGTGAGCAAGGTTTTTTTAAAAAAATGAAAGATTTTTTTCAAGGATAAGTGAAAAATGATTCTTGACTTTTCTTAATTTTAAAACGAATGAGCCATTAATTGTAAAGGTAGATTGTCATTCTTATGAATGTTAGGGCTTGCTTTCATTCTTGTTATTCGTTACATTTGATTAAACACTTCCAAATGATTTTTAGATTTCTACTATTTTCTTTTGTCTTATTTGGTCGCAATTCATTTTCACAATGTGATGCGGCTTTTAACAGTCCTGCTACTTCTATTTGCTCCGGTGGAATTGTAAACTTTACAAATACTTCAACAGCATCAACACTCTATTCTTGGAAAATAAATGAAGTTGTTTTTAGTTCCAGTACTAATTTGTCTTACTTATTTTCTACTGCCGGAATGTTCAATGTTGAATTGATTGCGTCAAACGGGATGGGTTGTGTAGATTCAATAACAACGGTCATTACAGTCAATCAAACACCAGTAATCAACGTCAATGTTTCTGCCTCAAGTCTTTTTACGAGCGATAGTATTTTTATCAATTTTTCAACTTCAGGTTTAATTCCGGGCGCTACTTATTTTTGGGATTTTTGTGATGGAAACACTTCAAGTTCTTCTACATTTTTTTATAACTCTTGGGACTCTATTGGAAACGATTTGTGTGTATGTGCGCAAATAAATAATAACAACGGTTGCACGGATGCTGATTGCGAATCAGGAATTATTGTGATGGACGATTTAGGTTTTGATGAAGAAAATGGAAATCAAATTTCTCTTTTTCCAAATCCATCCGAAGGTAATTTTACCTTAGTGCTGCCGATACTAAATAATTCAAGTGCTGATATTACAATCTTGGATAATTTGAATCGTGTAGTAAGAAAATACAAAAGTGTTGCCGAGTCTCAATTATTGATTGAAAGGCAAGAATTAATTGGAGGTATTTATCACATTATAATTGAAGTAAATCAGCAACGTTTGGTTGTTCCGATGATTCTACTTTAAAATCTAGAAGAAATAATTTCCTGCTTCTTTTGAATTCACAACTAAGACCGGAACACCATCTGTATTCGTAATCAAGTTTTGTGCAAATTTATCAAAAGCCGGTAACAAACTATCGCTGTGATAAGCGAATGCAATTAAATTCGCTTTTTCTTTAATCGCGTATGCAACGATGTCAGATGAATAACCTTTCACTTTTGGTAAAACAACTGGAACATATTTTAGTCCTTTTTCTTTGAATTGTTTTGATATTAAACCACTGTGAACAGCATTTTTTAATTTTAAATTGGAGTCAATTTGTTTCGCCGTAAGAACATGAATTTCAGATTTTGTTAAAAGAGCAAGCGCACTTGTTACTTGTTCAATTTGTAAACTCTCTTGTGATTCATCTAACGGAACAACAATTTTACTTAAATCAGAACCCGTATATTTTTGTTGAACTACCAAAAAAGGAACTTGTGTACTTGTGATAACTTTAATCGCAAAACTGCCAAATAATTTTTGCATTCCAACTGCCCCATGTGTCCCCATAATAATTAGAGACGATTTTAATTCGGAAGCTTTAGAGGCGATATCAGTAAAAATAGTACCTGATTGAATATGAAAATTGACAGCAACATCTTTTGGTTTAACAGTTAAACCTGAAATAATTTTTTCACAATGTGCAGTTGCTTTTCCTCGATCTTTTTCATCTTTTACAACATGAAGGATATCAACGTTTGATTGAATAACGTCAGCAAGGTTAATTGCATACTGTAAAGCATTGTCACCAACAGCTGTAAAATCATGTGGTACTAAAATCGATCTTCTTTCCATAAAAAGTAAATTGGTTGGTAAATGTACAAAAAAACTGATGGGTTTGCGAACCTTGTTTGAAACAGTTGAATTCGTT
>Ga0163144_10027057_pt1 | contig 11120 bp, 15 predicted proteins | sample OliLak19BULKMAT1_FD_123175 | JGI IMG/M metagenome (GOLD analysis project Ga0163144, IMG submission 123175) | Freshwater microbial mat bacterial communities from Lake Vanda, McMurdo Dry Valleys, Antarctica - Oligotrophic Lake LV.19.BULKMAT1 | ecosystem: Environmental > Aquatic > Freshwater >... | reverse complement strand
TATGAACTGAATATAATCCTCGCGCCCTGTTTGATTTGTTCTTACGATTGATCCAGTCTGTTGCTGAATATTTGTGATAAAGTTTAATTCACACTCCATAAATCTTTCATTGCCGTACTTTATAACCTCGATTGCGCCACTTGCTGACTTGTTAATTACGCCATCAATGGCTTTACGATTTGTTGACGTGTCTTTGTACGACTGCAAATAGAATTGAGTGACGTATTCAAAGCCAGAAACATTTTGCGCCAAATAAGATGCGGCACCTGTTTTGTCCGTTGCAGAATAGCCTAGCAAATTAAAAGGGCTTTGCGCTGAATTAACGCCTGAGCCACAGAGTAAAGAAAATACTGATGTGCCTGTAATTGTAAATTTTCTTGTTGTCCGGTCAAAGGTCACAGTAAAATCAATAGTCGATAAAGCATCTAATTTCTTTTTAATTTCTAATGCTAAACTAGATGAGGTGTATGTTCCAACTTTAAGCTCCGCAATCTTTATTGCGCCATCGTTAAAGTCTAAAAAACGATTTGAAGTTGTGATTTTCCATCCATAATAAAACTTAGAATGATTATTTAAAGCACTCATACGAAAGCCCCTTGCTGGATCACAACGCCTTTTTTATCAAAACTTTTATTTATTAAATCGACGATGCGAGAGCCTGATTCATCAGAGTCTAAAACATCGCCTTGAATAATGACTTGAATACCTGTTGATGCTTCTTGTCTGGTTAGGTCTTGAGTTGGAGTCAAGTCTGTGGCTACTGAAGGGCTTGAGGCTATACCGCCACCGCCTCCAGTTTCAAACTTTGGAGCGCTACCGCCGCCGCCGCCAATGCCTGCTATTTTTGCCACGTTAGCAGCAGCCGCAACTCCAACAAGTGCAGCAATAGCAAAGTTAAAAGGTGGTGGCGCTGAAGCTAAAGCCTTTTGTACAGCTGCATATCCATCAATCGTCGCATTAGCGATTGCCGCCGCTTTTCCAATAGCTTGCAATTCTTTTGACGAGCTTTCTTGAAGCGTTGCTATTGTTGAGAACGACGATTGAAGGTTATTAAGCTGCGTTGCTGCAACAGCTTTTTGAATTTTTAATTTATCTGATTCGGCTTTTCTTTTAATTAAAACTAAGTTTTCCTCATGCGTTTGATTAGCCGACTCAATCGCTGCGTTTCTATTTTGCACGTCTAAAATTTCCGTGCCCTTAAATTGCTTGCTAATGGTGTCCGTGTTCATTTCGCTTTGCAGTTTTTGCGCTGCAAGCTGCTGACTTAAAATGCTCTCTGTTAAAAGCTTTTGTGCACCGGCATTTGTTTCATTTGATAAATTTAATTGATCAACTTGAATTTGAGTGTTGATTCTTTTTAACTGTTCACTGGCTAAGAACGCCGTTAGCTCTTGCTCGCTTAGCTTTCTTTTTTCTAAGATAGCCTTAGATTGATCGGCCGTAAGAACTAATTTTTCTGGCGCTGGTGGTGGTACGCGTGAAGCATCTAGCTGCGATTGCAACAACGCCTCAGACCTGCCAGCAGCCTCAATAGAAGCGGTCTCTGACTCTTGTAGTATCTGCGCGCGTTCTCTTAATAGTTTATTTAATTGTATAACCTCAACCGAGGACCTTGATTGTTGAGAAATATACTTTTCAATTTCAGGGTTTATTTCTTCTAATCTTTTTTTGTTGTCCGTTAGTGTTGTATTAAGCCTAGTAATTCCTACATTAGATAAATCCGCGTTGTCTAAAAAAGCTTTTGTAAATGCGTTTGCAAATCCTGATTGGATACCCTCAAGCGCATTACTTGATGAAACCTTAAGCCGGTCAAAAGCATCCTTTAACGGAGTCACTGAGTCGGCAGCAGCGCCAAACTTTTTTGGAATTTCATCTAATAACAGATTTGCTCTGACAGTTTGCTTTTGTTGTTCTGTTAATTCAGCAGTCGTTAACCCTACAGACCTTGCAGCATTTTGGTAAGCCTTGTCTAAGTCTAAAACTATTCCAAGATTTTTTAACACCCTAGCGTTGCCAGTTTCTACAAACTGACTTAGGTCGCCAAAGGTATCTTTAAAGTCTTTACCTAAAGCCCTGCTTACATTTCTAGATGCGTCTAATATTTGAGGCAATTTTGCGGCGTTGTCACCTAGAGCAACAATGCCTTTTGTAGCAATCGACAAGGCGTCCTCATCGTCGATCAACCCTTGAGTTGATGCAATGATTGAGTCTTTAAATTTATCTACGCTTAACCCTGCTGATGTTGCGATTTTATCAAACTGAGTATTGATCGCGTTTACTTGTTCACCGGCTAATGCAAATTTAAAAGCTGCACCAGCCGCAACAACAAGAGAAGCGCTGATTACTCCAACAGGTCCTAGCGTTGATGTAACGACTCGACCTAGTCCAGCGACCGAGCCTGTGGCTTCAGAAATTTTTTCTGATAACCCCTCAGCCGACTTGCCAAGAGAGTCAAGGCCGGTGCCTTTTTTATCAAACGACTTGCCTATTTTTTTTGATGTGTTGTCAGCTTGTTTTTCTACGGATAAAAAGCCCTCTTTTACAGAGCCATCATCTAATACTATTTTGAGTCGTAATTCATCAGCCATTATCTACCTTGCAATCTTTTAAGATCATCGACAGAAATGTAATTCTTTTTTCTTAATGAGTCTGGATAAGCTTTTTTAAATAACCCTTTGTGCAGTTCTTGCCGTTGATTCTTTTTAAGATTAGGCCAGTCAAGGGCTGTCATTGTTTTTAATTGCTCCTGTGCTTCAATCATCGTGATGCAATCCCAAAGGCTTTGCACTCGTTCATCCTGCATTTCTTCAATCTCATCGGGCTTTAATTTATAAAAGAAACAAAGCTTTGCTATCTTATAATCACTAGCACTTACTTTTTTTTTGAATCCGTTAAGGCTTCCATAAGCTCAGAAACGTGTGCAATTTCTAATTGATCAAAAGTGTTTAAAGGTAGTCCCATTTTAAAAAGAAACTGCTTCATAACTTCTGTTGCTGATTCATTATCTTTTAATTTCAAAAGCTCATCTCTGTAGTCTTGCGCTTCTTTGTAGGTAGGCTTTTTTAGCTCTACCTTTTCGCCGTACACATCTAGATCAATAATTGTTTTAACTAATTTCATTTTAAACCTTGATTTGAAAGCGGTTTTTTAGGCCGCCCTTTTGTAAATTAATATCCTGCTTTAGTAGCATCGCCGATTAAAAAGAATTGCTGTGCTAACGGCTTTGTTTCATCTGGATAAAGCGAGAACGTTGCAGGGATCACTGATAAGTTTTCGCCTGAAAAATTAAATGTGTCCAAAGAAAGCTCTGCGTTCCACAGGTTCCAATCGTTAGACTTTAAAGCGCCATCAGCTACAGGGTGCAGTCTGATAAAAACTTTAGGGTTTGAGCCGCCTACGTTTACAGGTCCGTAACCAAAAACCTCATCTTTATCGACGCCGATTGGCGTGAATGTAGACATTCCGTACATAACTAAAATCTTTTTTAATGAAGCCTTGTCCGTTTCTTGAAACGTCATAGAAATTTGAGGCTTTGAATATCCCGTGATGCGCTCATCTTTTACTGTCGTGCCGGTAGCATGACAAATAATCTCAAGCTTTGACTGTTCAAATCCTGTAATTTCGATGTCGCCCTGAATGCAGCCAGCCTCGTATTCGGCTTGACCTAAAGTTATAACTTTAAATGAAAAGCCTGTTGCCGCTGCACCGGTCGCATCGCGTACTGGCTGAGCATATCCGACAACAGTATTGTTAAGCGTGACTACAAATCCAGATGCCACAGCAGTAAAGCCGGTTACAGCATTTAGAACCGCGGCAATCGCTGTTGCAATGGCCGTTGCTGATGAGTTTGCAGCAAACGCAACAACGTGACCAGTCCAGCCGCCAGCCGGTGCTGGATCGACGCCTGTTGCTCCAACATTAAACCAAACATATCTTTTTGCGCCAGCTGCATCATGGAAAGCAAAATATTTGTTATTTAAAGATGAGGCAACGTCAGCGACTGTGCTAATCGTTTGAACTTGTGAAATATTTTTACCGATAAAAACTAAGTGCGGTCTTACTTGAACGTCTTGAAGTGACATAATTAAATTCTCCTTGTTGGTTTTTTTATTCCGTACAAGAAAAATTCTAAGTTAAATCTGTTTTAATCTGTTACTTGATAAGCCAAAGAACCGCCGTTTTGTTCTGCAATTTAGTTGCAGTCTAAGTCAGCACCTAGACCAAAAATCACCCTGACATTAAAGGTCAACACGACTTCAATGGCGTTGTCATTTGTGTTTAATGGGTTTGCTTGAATAGAATTACAAACGACTCTTTTTATAAATGATTGATTTATAAGATAGTTTATTTTTAAGCATTGTATTCTAAAAAGGTTAGCCGTATCCATTGCAGAATCAAGCGACTCTGTGGCATCCCTATAACCATCGAAATAAAGCTTTACCGTTACCGTAACATCGTCTTGAGTCGTGACTTGGTTACTTACTGACGTTGTGACGTTGCCATAGAATATATGATAACGCTTATCAAAATCATTGGCTCCGATGTTCTCTGTAGAGAACGCATCGTTATGCGCTTCAAAATCAGAATCAATTTCTAATAGTCTTGTTTCTAAAAATGATCTGATTGGTTTAAAGCTCATCCTCTTAACACGATAACAGAATTTAAGTCTGTTCTTTCTTGTCCATCGTTATTTAAAGTGTCTTTGTTGTAGTCTAAAGTGATCTGAGAACGGCTTGCCTTTTCATTTGCAAGTAGTCTGTAGCCTGCGCTTTTTACAGAAAACAAATCCCCGACGATTTTAGAATTTGCCTCGTATATAAATTCTAATGTTTTAAATATCGAGAACTGTCTAACCTCGGCCTTATCAAGCAAGTCTGATGCTGTGTATTTTGTTTCGTTAAATGCAAATATCCTTTTTTCATCAAGCCAATCTAGAATATATTTTTGTGCCGCAAAGTGTACCATGTTCCACGATGACCATTTCTTAGGTAAGTATTGATCAATGTCCGTTTCGTATTGGTAAAGGTCAGCATCTTTAGAAAATAGATTAGCTCCGATTAGGTCTACAACTTGTATTGTTTTTGTATACGTTTGGCTTGCCGGTTGTGTTGTATTCAGTCTTAAAGTTAAGGTCATCGGTCCTGTTGCTGAGAATATCCAGTCAACAGACTTCTTTTGTGTGACGTTGTAATAAGTGATGCCGCCATCAATAGAAGCTTCATGCGAGATTGGAGCAAAGGCCAATGCTGGCGCTAAGAATGATTCTGCAAAATCAAACCTGATTTTATCTCCGGTAAATACTTGATCATCACTTTTTATAATTCCAAAAATAGACATTAAACATCCTCTCTTAATCCGCTTAAGGCGATCTGTTCACAGTCGTTAAGGCTCAACACCTCTGGACTAATGTCAAATCTAAGACCGCAAGCTTCTTGCATAAATATTCCGACAAGCTCAGTACAAATTAAACTCTTTGATAAATTTAACTTAACACGCGATAAGGATTTAAAATAACCTTTTGTTAATATCTTAAGCCCTGCAAGAATAATCTGTGCTACTGAATAGGGCTTGCCTAGTAAAACCTCTAAAACACTTTCAGCGTGTTCTGTTTTTACTACTAACGGGATTGCTTTTTTTAATTCATACTTCTTTTTAAAAACAGAAAGCTTTATCTTTCTAGACTTAGGGAAAACAGAGCCGTATGAAATGGCCTCACCCCAGTTATCATCCACGACCTTTACAATCTCACAATGGCTGTAGTTTGTTTTATCAACCCACTCGATAATTCGAGCAAAGAAATACAAAGGATTCTTGTTTTTAAAAAAGCATAAATAATATTGTGTCATTAGAACATCACTCTATGCAGCGACAAGTTAACAGCAATTTTTCTAGCCGCTGTTCCGGCGCCTGCAACATACTTGCATCTAATTTTTAATCCAGCCGATAGCTTTGCAGGATAACCAGAATTAATTTTAGTTTGTAAGACCGAGTCTGACATAATTCTATAGCCAGACACAAACTCATTCACTACTCCGAAAGTAGGATGAATAATTTGCAGAAATATTTTGTCCTCAATCTTACCGTTTTCTACTAATAGGTCGCCGCCCGTTAATAAAAAATCCTCGGCCAAAGTTAATTCACCAAAGGATTCTGTGTTTTCTAAACACTCAAAATAAATTGCTTGCCCTGAGAATTGCAAATCATCTTTTGTAAAGTCGCTTGATTTTTTTGGATCATAATTTGTATTAGTTGGCATTATGGGTATTCTCTCCAAACAAGTGACGACAACACGTCAGCATTTCCTACTCTTGAACGTGCTGAAATTGTGATGATTTGTGATGTGTTATTTATTGAAACACCGAATAATGAATTTACTAATTTTAATAATTCTTGTGAAACCGAAGCAGAGGAAACATTTTGAGTAATAAATCCAGAAATTAACTCTGTTCCGCCTGATTGCGCTGTTGCTGCAATGTCGATTTGTGTGTAACCAGAAGTTACCGCGAATGTCGCTCCAGTTAATGTCGGGCTCAACCAAACGCTCCACACAATTTCATCAGCAGTTTGGCAGAAAATATTTGCTGCAATCAGATCGGCAACGCCTCGCTGAAATCCTGAACCTAATCTAATTGCAAGAATTGGTGTGACCACTGTCCCAACTGTTCTTAGCGGTCTGCCTGAATAACTTCTGACCTGTCCTTCGTTGTCGCCATCCTCACCCTCATTTTTTACAGAATAAGAATTAAAGCTCATTGTTGTTGCTGAAGCTGTCGCTGCTGTATTTGTAATCTCTTGGCGACAAGGCAAGTGCGCTGTTCGCATAAAAGGATTTACATTTGCATTTGCAGTAGCTTCTGAATGGCAAAATAAAATTTGTCCGTTTAAATAAAATCCATAAGTAATGTTACCAAGGCCCTGAAAAGCATACTGAATAAAAAAAGCTTGATGCCTTGAAAAATCAATAGTGATTCCACTAACGCCTGTTCCGTCAAATTTATCAATGTTCCAGTCAGCTTGCGCGACCCTTACGTTGACCGCAGCACCAGAGGTTGAAGTTCTACGAACAACATAATTTATTAATCCGTCTTGCTCAAAATAAACTCCGTCAAGATCATCAAACTGTCCTGTCCGTTTTCGGACGTTTGCTTTTGGTGCCCCGAAAGTACCAGCAGAAATAAACTGACAAGCTCTTGCAGGATTGTACCTGATGCGCCTAAAAGTTTGTCTAATAACTGAGGCTCCGCTAGCTGTTGATGTGACCGAATCTACTGAATTTGTATTTGTGTTAAATGTTGAAGTGCCGCCAGTGACTAAATTCTCGTCCCAGATTGTTGGCTGCTTATCAAAAGAAAATAAACTTTCAAAAACATTCTGAGTAGTAATGACCCTAGCGCCGCCTAAAACACCTCTAGAATAATCAAAAGGCAAGCTTGACTCTGTCTTTAGCCTTCCATCAGGCGTCGATTGCACAGGCGTTTGTTCAACGCCTGTTGCATCAGAGCCTATGATCTTTGTTATGCCAGCCGATTGAACTTCAGTAAGGTCAGCCATTTATTTAAACCTCTAAGCCGATTAATGTCGAATATAAATCTAATGCTGCTTTGTCTAAGTTTGTTCTGATTGTGCGAACGCGAACACCAGCCGCAACAGTTCTAGGGTTGGCAAATCTAATGCTCATGTTTGGCGTTGCTGTTGAATTAAATTGAACTGCAATAGTATTAAAAACAGCTGTTGCAACGCCTGTTTCAATTTGTATTTCGATTTTGGCTTTACCTGAACACGTTGCCTCAACTTGTGATAAAGTTAAAACTCTCGCTGCTGTAACTGTGTAGTCATGATTTGATGAGGCCGCTGCTGCAATCGCTGCTGAAATTAAAAAGTTATTGATCGGCGTGCCTGCTGCTGCTGCAAGTGCAACATTTAAAGGGTTACCTACTGAGCCATACAACGAGCCTGCTGCATCTCTGATTGCAACATCTAGAGGTCTTGTTGCACCGGCCGCTGCTGAAGTTAATAAATTACCTAAACCATCCTGTGAACGAACAGACCAGTTGCCCGATCGCGTTGCGGCTACCGTACTAAGCGGCGTTAATGTTGTGATTTGTGCAGCTGTTAAAACTACAGGCACCGAGGCGGCTGATAAGGCTTGACCTAATGCTGGTGCCTTTGCATCGAGAGAAGTCAAAGACGCGTTGCCTGAAGTTTGTAATGCTGAAGTTGAAGCGCCTGTTGGTAGTGGCAATGCTACTGCGGAAACCGCTTGCGTACCTGATGGAATATTACGAACAATTAAAGCTTGTTCTGTTCCGCTAGGTGTAGATGTTGAAGACGCCAAAGCATTGCCAGCGCCATCTTGTGCCTTGATTGTGATGCGACCATTTGAATCAACGCCAAGCTGCTGTGAGGTTATTGTTCCATCAACAATTTTTACCGCGGCATCCCCGTTTGTTTCTGTACGAATAGGAAGTGAGCTATTGTAATCAGCCATTTGTTACCCCTTCAGATTTAATATCTGTGTTTAATTGTTTTATTTTTTCATCTTGAATTTGGACGTGTGACTTGAGCCTTAAAATTTCTTCTTGCATTTCTTCAATACGAAATTCAATCTCTTGTTTTGCAAGCGTAACCCTGCTTAGTTCTAATGTTTTTCTTTTCTTTTCTAAACTCATAACGCCTCTGTAAATTTAAGTGTTGCATTAAAGTCAGCAACGCTAGGTCTAGTGTGATAAATCTTTAATTCTAGCAATGCTGAAAGACTCGCCTTTAGGCCGTATGAATAATCAAATTTTATATTTAAGTCAGAACCAAGGTAAGTTCTTTTTTTTTCAATCAATACAGAGTTTATAAAAAGCTCGTACACTGAAATGTTTTCGCCTGAGCAGCTGATGGAATAAATCTTGGATTCTTTAGTTGCGCTAAATGTTTTGGTCAATACTGTTGTCGTAATACCAGCCACAACGCCGATTGATTCTTGATAGTCTGTTTTAAGCTGTAATGAAGCGCCTGTTGATATATCATTGGCATTGCCAACAAAGACTTCAACTGCTGTCTGATTTAACCTTGTAGGGCTTTCAACAAAGGCGTCTTGTATTCTTTCGCCTGTCGTACTCCTAATTGGTCCAGTCATTATTTAGCCTTTTTTATTTGTGCAAAAAAATCTATTGTGTCGTAATACCAGCAAATCCACGACCCATCTTTAAGCTCGTTAATGTCTTGATATGTAATGAACATTTTTTTAATTAGATTATTCTCAAGCATCGCGCCCCGTAGTAACTCAGGGCTTGATGCCTTTAAATAATTAGGAACAAGATTTGATTTCGCCTCTTGTCCCGTTGTCATAACTAACCGACTTCAGCAATAAAAGGCGACTTACCAGCTGCTAATGCAACGCCAGCAAAGTCTAAACCCTCTGTTAAGCGTAACGATTTGAAGCCGTATAATTGGTCTACTGCTGCAATCATAGCGCCCGTGCCGATAAGAATATTTTTTTGTTCGTCATACTGTGGAGCTTTTTGTAGTCCGAAAGCAATCGCCTCTTTTGAGTAAATGAATGACTTTAAAAGATTTGGCTTTGTGTGAACTAAAACATCCATTCCGTAGATGCGGCCGATTACGCCCGATCCAATGTTTGACTGACCGTAAGCATCAGCGCGAACAAACTCAGGTATTGCAAGCAAGATTGCCTCATCGTCTGGATTGATTACAATTTTGCAATCAGAAATGTTGGCTTGGTTTTTTAATAACCATTTGCGAGCATTTAGAATTTTAGTTTGATCGATGCCAACAGCTTGTTGATACCCTGAAAACGTATCTAACTGAGCTAAGATCAAATCGTCTATGTTGCGAGCATGAGCTGATGCCGCCATTTTTACATAGTGCGCTTGAACTTCAACATTAGCTTGATATTCGTCAACTGAATCAACTGACCATGCAACAAACGCACGATAGTCTGTGTTTAAAGTATCTGTTGTGAAGGTCAAATCCTGTAAAGAACCTGATGCCGTAGTGGCGCGATTTTCTACTGTGAATGATCCAGCCTTTGGGAAGCTGATTGACTTAGAACCCTTTACCGCGAAAACAGAAACGTCCGTTACTGTTGGTAAAAGCTTTGCTTGGAACTTTAATTCACGCTGTACTAGAGCTGCGATTAAATCTTGTTTTGTTGCGCCTAATTGCGCGTTGCCTGTGATTGCCATTGTTAACCCCTTTTTATAATTGTTTTAGTAACTGTTTAATTTCATTTTCTGTAAGTTCTGACAGGTTCTTAGATGCCATTTGACCATTGCTAGGTATTTGATCAGGCGGTAACTGAAAGTTCTTTTTAAATAAATGAGGCTTAGATTTAGTAAGGTCTTGAATTTTAGTTACGATTTTGTGCGTATCAAATTCAAGGTCCTCTGTAATTTCTAAGTCATCAAAGCTCACGGCCTTAAAAGCTAAATCAGAATCAACGCAACCAAGCTTTTCAGCTTCTCTTAAGAACTGGCTTCTAACGGCCTTTTCTGTAACTTGCTTAATGATTGTTAAATTTTTAGATTTAAATTCATCTGCAAGTGTTTTGTTTTTTTCTGCTAATGCTTTCCACTGACCCTCAGCTTGTAGCTTTTCATTATCCGATTGGTCTTTAAGTGCTTGAAGCTCGCCGAGCTTTTCTTGCAACTTTTTCTTTTCACCTAGTAACTTTGTATGGCTCGCATGACTTACAACGCCGCCTTGATCGTCGCCACTGGCTTGATCATTTTTCCCACTGGGAATTTGTTCTGACATTGATTTTGTCTCCTGTTAAAGACTATTTTCGCAGCAGTTTGTTGTATATTGAAAGCTTACGGCGTAACTGAATGGCAATTTTGTTCTCAAGTAGAATTGCTAACTTTGACGAAATGAAAAAGAACCTAAAGCCACGACTTTCTAAATCGTCCTTGACTTCTTTATTTGTAGCCTTGCTTCCAACTTCAGCTTTTCTGATGCCCTTATAAGGCCGCCTAAATTCTTTTATTAGGATTGTTATTTCAGCAGTAGCCTTTGAGATTCTAAAGAATAAAGAATTTAACAGCTGTCCTGACATTGATAAGTTTGATCTGTCTTTTTTAACTATTCTTGGATCATAGCTATTTCCGGCT
>Ga0163144_10027055_pt1 | contig 11121 bp, 10 predicted proteins | sample OliLak19BULKMAT1_FD_123175 | JGI IMG/M metagenome (GOLD analysis project Ga0163144, IMG submission 123175) | Freshwater microbial mat bacterial communities from Lake Vanda, McMurdo Dry Valleys, Antarctica - Oligotrophic Lake LV.19.BULKMAT1 | ecosystem: Environmental > Aquatic > Freshwater >... | reverse complement strand
GAGGGTGCTGGCGGGGATGATCACGCCGCCGCCGCAGAAGCCCACCACGCCGCCTCGAAGCACCTGGGCGCTCAGACCGGCCTCGGCGAACACATGAGCCAGGCTGCGCACGCAGCGAGCAAGAAGGCCGGCGGTGTACCGGGTCAGGGCGGCAACACCATGGGCGCCGCCTACGGCAAGCTCAAGTCCATCGCCTCAGACCCTGCCCAGCCCGTCACCAAGCGCGCGGAGGCGGTCAAGCAACTGGGTGCACTCGAGAAGTCGGCGGGTGAGGTGGCGGGCAGTCCGCACGCGCAGCCGGCAAGCGAGACGCCCAAGGACTACAACGCACGACGTGAGGCAGAGATCCTCGGCCACCCCAAGCCCACCGCAGCCTCGGGCACCGCCAAGGTCGCCACGCACGCGCTGCTCTCCTCCGGCCACCCCTTCAGCGTCGACGAACTGATGAAGGCCACCGGCGTCACCAGCAAGGTGACCATGATGACCGCGATCAGTGATCTGAAGAACCCGAAGTATGCGGGCAAGCTCGGCGCGCTCAGCATCGAGAAGGACGCCTCGGGCATGTACCGTGTCACGAAGGCACCAGAAGGCGGCTTCAAGGCGGTTGGCGGCGCGACTGCCCCCGCAGGCGCCGCCGCGGCAGCATCGCCGCTTGCAGCGGGCGGTGAGGGCGCGGTACAGGACCCCCACGCTGTCGTGACCGGTTCGCACCCGCTCTCGAACTTCATGCCCGGCGACAAGCTCAAGGCGAACGGCCAGGCCGGCACGGGGTACTCGGTGCTTGGGCACAACTTCGAGGGCAAGGCGATCGTGCAGCGCGGCGACGGCACCAAGCACGCGGTCGAACCCAATCAGCTCGCCAAGATGGCGACGAAGCAGAAGGCTCCGGCGTCGGGACCCAGTGATCCCGTCGACAAGGCGCTCGCCATCAGCGCCCGTCCGAAGAAGCCTGGCGACGACAAGGAGGTCGAGTTCGGCGCCTCCCCGAGTGGAGAAGGCCTGGCAAAGGCTCAGGCGGTGAACCAGCCTGAGTTGAAGCCCGCAGGAAAATCGGTGGAGCAGAAGCTCGCGGCAAAGCCCTGGCATCTCAGCAACAAGCAACTCGCACAGGGCCGCCGCCCCGACTTTGAAACCTCCCTGAACAAAGGCCGCCAGGAGAAGGCGGCCACCGCAGCGGCCACGGCCCCGAACCTCCACAACGCCCTGGGCTCAGGCGGGCCCAAGCCGGGTCCTGCAGGCGGGTCTGCCCTGCCGCCCCGCAAAGGCCCCGACGGCAAGCCTGGCTCCTTCAAGCCCAGCGGCATGGACAGGTCAGAAGTGCGCGCAGGCACCGCCGCGGTGACGGAAACCGGCTCTTGGGTTGCGAAAAGTCCCAAGGGTGCGTTCAGGGAGTTCGGGAGCAAGCAGGAGGCACTTGACCACGCCGACTCTGCTCCGATCTCCGGTCCCCGCAGCCTCGCCAAGCCAGGCCCCGACGGCAAGCCCGCGGGCTTACATCCCGCACTCGCCGCAGCACAACGCCGCGTGCAGGAGAACCCGAGCACGGTGCCGGCTGCGGAGCGGAAGACCGCCAAGCCAGCACTGTCAGCTCGCCAGATCGAGAGCAAGGTCTGGGCGGAGCACGCGAAAGAAGCTGAATCGTACGGTGTCGAGTTCGACAACCAGGGCAAGGGGTCGACTGGCACCGGCATCTACTCGACCACCAGTCACGGCGACTTCGAGTCTGAGTACAACCACAAGACGGGCAAGGTGGACCACACCTGGGAAAGAGAATACGACTTGCCCCCGAAGCAGTGGCCGAAGAGCCAGCACAAACAGGCCACGATCCCCGACTCCAGCGGCAAACGCGAACCGGTCACGGTAATTGGCGGGGATCCCGACGGCATGGTCTACGTTCAACATGCTGACGGGGACACCAGCTGGCAGCACGCAGTCGGCGGCGGGCTTGAATACGCCAAGAAGCCGGGAAAAGCCTGACCTCTGCCACATCTGCCGCACCGGCAGAGGTCAAGACAAACGTATCGGCAGCCGATTGGGCGAACAGGATGGCAGACATCCGCAAGAACGCGCCACGACCCTTGAACAAGCTGTACGGCGCCAAAGGCCCGTCACCAGAGCAGGCACTCGCGCACGCTGAGGCCACGCGCAAGTACAACCGCGAGTACTCGCACGCCTCCAGTAACCAGAAGACTGCACTGGAGCGAGACAATAAAGCATTCCACGCAGCCAAGTCGTCCGCCGCCGCCGCACCGGCAGAGGTCAAGACAAACGCGCCGCCGCCCAAGAAGAAGTGACCATGGGCATCGTCATCCACTACCACCTGCCTCGCGCCACAGCCCGCGTGCGCGTGCGCGACACCGGCGGCTTCGTCGAATCCGAGCACCCCCGCAAGTCCAACGGGGAGTTCGGAGGAGGTGCGGCCGCGAACAACCCAGGACAATTCACCAGAAAAGAGACCGCCACGAACGGCTCAGTTGTACTCAGGAGGGGTAATCCCAAGGAAGACCACTGGGCAGATGTGTTCGTAGGTTTCGTGAGAGACGACGAAATAGGGCACATGGAGATGTCGTTCTCCAAGGACACAGACACCTATTCAGTCAGAGAGTCCTCGGTCAAAGAGGCTTATCGTGGCAAGGGCTATGGCAAGGACCTTTACAGGGAGGCCATCGCGTTTGCCATCAAGAACAAGAAAGGCCTGGTCAGCGACAGTGCAGTATCTGAATCCGCTGATAGAGTTTGGGAGGCTTTGCAGAAAATAGGCGCGCCGGTTTCTAGAGCGCCTATGGTGGACTTCGACTCATCTCTGAAGAAGTTCTACGCCGCCAAGACCTTGACCGTAGGAGGCCAAACAATCCGAATCAGGACCGGAAAACCTGTATGGACTCTGACCGCCCCTAGCCAAAAGTTCGACGCCACAACCTCGGATTCACCAGCCTTCGTCGAATCCGAGCACCCGCGGTCTGAGGGCGGAGAGTTCGCGCGCACCGCAGGCGCCACCGTGGCCCGGTCATCCAAGCCCCGCGCCGATCCCAAGTGGACGAAGCATGACGGCACGCGCTTCGAGCCCCACGAGATTGCCCGGCTCAAGGCGCTCGCGGTACCGCCCGCCTGGACCCGTGTGCATCTGCACCCCGAGGGCAGTCCGCTCGTGGTCACCGGATACGACGAGAAGGGTCGGCAACAGCGCAGGTACAGTGCAGCGCACGCCGCCCGCGGTCACGCCGCCAAGTTCGCCCGTCTGAAGGCGTTTAACGCGGTGGCAACCAAGATCGTCACCTCAGCCCGTAGCGACATGAACAACGCCAAGCTGCCGCAGTCGCAGCGTGATGCAGCGGCGGTGCTCAAGCTCATCTCCGCCACAGGCTTCCGCATAGGCAGCACTCGGGACACCGGAGCGGACGTGCAAGCCTACGGCGCCTCTACCCTGACCGCGGACCAGGTAAAGGTGAAGGGCTCGACGGTCACCTTTACCTTTACCGGCAAGAGCGGCGTGGCCATCACCAAGACGCTGGTGGACGATGACGTGGCGAAGTACCTGCAGCCGAGGCTGAGGAGCGGAGGGCGGCTGTTCAACGTGTCGCCGCAAGCGATACGCACCTACCTCAAGTCCCACAGCAGCAAGGAGTTCAAGGTCAAGGACTTCCGGACCTGGACGGGCACCAATGAGGCGCTCAAGGCCATCTCGACCATGCCCCACCCGACGAACGAGAAGGAGTTCGCGGCGGCAAGGCTCAAGGTGGCCAAGCACGTCGCGGAGGTGCTTGGCAACACGCCCAAGGTCGCCCTCGACGCATACATCGATCCTGCCGTGTTTGGGCAGTGGAGGCACTAGGAATGAAACAAGAAGACATAGACCGCATGAACACCTTTTTCGAGACGGTGGGATATGACGTGGAGCCCGCGGACCACATGACCGATCCCGACGCCGCAGCCGACCCGGACGATGAGGAGCAGACCAGGCGCTACGCCGGCGTAGCGTACTTTGAGCCCGAGGGCCGCGTGCTGCTCTGCCGCCGCCGTCCTGACGCCATTGCGTCCCCGGGGGTTTGGGCATTCCCCGGGGGCGCCATTGAGGCCGACGAGACTGCGGAGGAGGCGGCGGTGAGGGAGATGCGTGAGGAAACCAAACGCGACATCACCGACCTCGAGCAGATCCACGCCGAGCAGCAGCCAGGCGGCGTCCACTTCACCACCTTCGCAGTCCACGGCGAGAAGTTCGCCCCGAAGCTCTGCGCCGAGCACACCGCCTTTATTTGGGCGGACCCCGATGACCTGCCCGAAGACACGCACCCTGGTGTAACCGTGGCCCTTGCACAGAAGGACTGACCATGGCCCGCACCTCCATCAAAGCCGCCGTACGTGACGCCAAAACGCTCGACGCTCGCGTGCGCAAGGTGGCCGACGGCGCTGCAAGGCCCCTGGTGACCACGCCCACATCGGACTCCTTCCAAAACCTGAACTTTAAACTCGGCATCGGCGGCGACAACCCTCTGACCAGCGCCCGGTATGGCTTCAACCCCATCACCCGGGACAGGACGTTGCTGGAGTGGATCCACCGGGGCTCCTGGCTCGGAGGCATCGCGGTCGACACTGTGGCCGACGACATGACGCGCGCGGGCATCGACTACGTGTCTGAGATGAGGCCAGAGGACCAGGAGCGCCTCGATCACTTCATGAGCACACTCAACACCTGGCCGTCGATCAACGAGGTGATCAAATGGGGGCGCCTGTACGGGGGCGCTCTGGGCGTGGTGATGATCGACGGTCAAGACTTCCGCAGCCCGCTTCGCCTCGAGACTGTCGGGCAGGGAGCGTACCGCGGCGTGCTGGCGCTTGACAGGTGGATGGTAGAGCCCACGTTAGAGGACCTGGTGACTGAGATGGGACCCCATATCGGCCTTCCTCGCTACTACCGCGTACAAGCCAATTCTCCCGCCCTGCGCGGCGTTTCTGTGCACCACAGTCGTGTGGCGTTTCGTTACGTCGGCCTCGAGCTGCCCTACCAGCAGCGGCTGATGGAGAACCTTTGGGGCATCTCGATACTGGAGCGGCTGTACGACAGAATGGTGGCATTCGACAGCGCCTCGACAGGCGCAGCGCAACTGGTCTACAAGGCGTACCTGAGGACACTCAAGATCAAGGGCCTGCGCGACATCGTGGCCTCGGGCAACATGGCCATGACCGGCCTTGTCAGCTACGTGGACACCATGCGCCGCTTCCAGAGCATCGAGGGCCTGTCGATGATCGACGCTGAGGACGAACTGGAGGTCCAGGGCCACAGCGCCTTCTCCGGCCTCTCCGACGCCCTGGTGCAGTTTGGCCAGCAGCTCTCGGGGGCGCTGCAGATCCCGCTGGTGCGGCTGTTCGGGCAGTCCCCGGCAGGCTTGAGCGCCACGGGCGAGTCTGACCTGCGCATGTACTACGACCACATCAACCAGCTACAAGAAAAGAACCTGCTCCACGGCGTCAACCTGATCTACAAACTCGGCGCGAAGTCGTCTGGCATCGTGGTGCCCCCGAACTTCAGCCTGACGTTCACGTCGCTGTGGAATCTCACGGACAGCGACGAGGCCAGCATCGCCAAGACCAACAGTGAGACGATCAACAGTGCCTACGAGGCCGGCCTGATCGGGCGCCAGACGGCGCTGAAGGAACTGAGGCAGGCCTCGCGCGTAACTGGCGTGTTCACCAACATCACCCAGGAGATGATCGCGTCGGCGGATGACGAGCCTCAGGCGCCTGGTGGTGAAGACATGCTCAGCGGCCTGGTGGGCGGCGGTGGTGGCGGCAATACTGAAGGAGATGGCAATGGCACGTCTGGACCGCAAGGGCAAGAGGGCCCGGTGGACGCTGGCGCAGAAGGCGGAAAGCCGGTACAACAGCCAACTCAGGGCGGTGGCAAAGCAGGTGGGGGTTCTGGTGCGGGGTCTGGCGCCGGACGGGTCCTTGAAAAACGTCCAGTCACTACTCCGAGTACTCCGTGAGTACGGCGACTACATACGCCCCTGGGCGGAGGCCGTAGCGGAGTACATGCTCGCTGACGTGAACCGCCGTGATGGTGCGATGTGGAGGAAGAACTCCCAGGAGATGGGCAAGGCGCTGAGACTAGAGCTCTTGTCCGCGCCCACCGGCACAATACTCCAGCAACTACAGGCCGAACAGGTCGATCTCATACAGTCGATTCCGCGTGCGGCCGCCGAGCGCGTACACCGCATCGCACAAGAGGCTACAATTGGCGGAAGGCGTGCCAGTGAGATCGCCAAGGACATACTCGACACCGAGTCGGTCAGTGAAGCCAAGGCGCGCCTCATTGCCCGCACCGAGGTGGCGCGTGCAGCGAACAACCTTGTACAGGCGCGCTCTCAGTACGCCGGCAGTGATGGGTACATCTGGAGGACATCGCATGATCTCAACGTCCGCGACAGCCACAGCGAGATGGAAGGCAAGTATGTTCGCTGGTCTGCCCCACCGACACTCGACGGTATGAAAGGCCACGCGGGCACGTTGCCAAACTGCCGCTGCTTCGCGGAACCTGTCTTCCCCAACGACGACATCTGATGCACATCTACCACCTCTGGAGAAAACTGATGTTCAAACTACGCACGCGGGTGGTGACACAGGACAAGGGCCTGACACCCATCCACACCACCGAGCAGATCGGCGATAAGAGAAGCAAGACGCCTGAGGGCTTCCTGCTCTGCGAAGACGTCCCGGTGGCCCGCACTGGGCTTATGCTGTATGGACCCGGTGAGGTGCCCATCACCACCGGCCACGACGGTGTCGTGCGCATCACCCGCGGTCCAGATGAGCTGTTCCATTCCACCACGATCTCGTCCTTCAACGGCAAACCGGTGGTGAACGAACACCCCACCTACGACGTCAACCCCACCAACTGGCGCGAGCTGGCGGTGGGCATCTGTATGAACCCTCGTCAGGGCATCGAGGAGTTCCGGGACTGCATCGTGGCTGACATGCTCATCACGGACGCAGTAGCCATACGTGACATACAAGCCGGCAAGAGGGAGGTCTCCGCCGGCTACGCGGCTGACTACGAGGAGACCGCGCATGGCGAAGGCAGGCAAGCCAATATAATTGGCAATCACGTGGCGCTGGTAGAACGAGGTCGCTGTGGCCCGCGCTGTGCAATAGGCGATCAACAACCATCTCATCTGAAGGAGCATTACAAAATGGGAACCAGAACGATAGCCCCTCGTCAACGCCGTGAGCTCCCCGAGGCGGTGCGCAAGCTGTTCCGCGACATGGAGCAGGTGATGGAAGACAACCCCGCCCTGATGGACGAGGGCAACGCGGGGGATCTGTCCGGCAACGTGCCGATCGCCGGCAACGAGGGGTCCAACGACACTCACATTCACGTGCACATGCCAGGTGAGGCCGCCGCTCAGGACGACGGCGTCGTCGCGCCGCCGGACATGCCCGCCGACGACGGCGGTGGTGGTGGCGACATCGAGTCGCGCGTTGCTGCCATCGAGAACACGCTCTCGCAGATCCTCGAGATGTTGCAGGGCGGCGGCGATGCCCCACCAGATGACGAGGACCCGCCGCCCGACGATGTCGACGCCGAGGGTCCGCCCGCAGAAGAGGACCCGCCACCGACCCGGGACAACGCTCGCAGGTCTACCGGCGACTCCGCCGCCCTCGCCGCCACCTTCGCCAGTGTGATCGCCGATGCCGAGATCCTCTGCCCAGGCTACCGCTTCCCCACGTTCGACTCAAATGCTGTTCGCAAGACCACAGTCGACACGATGTGCGCTCTGCGCAAGCGGGTTCTCGAAAACCTGTACACCACGATCGACGGCAAGGCGCTGGTCGACAACGTGGTGGGCGGTGGGTCGTTCAACATCCATACGTCGGACTGCGCGACTGCCGCTGTGTACTTCAAAGCGACGGCGGGCGCCAAGAGGGCGATCAACAACTCGGCAAGCACGCGCGACGCTCGCATCCCCGGCCGTGTGGGCCCGATGGCAGGCGCAGCGGGCAAGGTCACCTCCATCAGTGACCTCAACGCCCTGCACCAGAAGCACTACGGCAACGTAGGCCAGCTCGCCAAGTAGGCCACCGCTCCTCCTCCACCCGTCTCGACACCTTCTCTCCACCAAAGGAATCATCATCATGTTCAAGAACTTCAAGCTGGGCGCCGTGGTGGCGTACCTCGGTGGCCAGTTCGCTTACGCGATCAAGGTCATCTTCATGGGCTCCCCGATGGTGCGTTCGCGCACCGTAGACGTGGCCTTCACCTACCGCATGGGCGCGGGCTTCGCTGGTGACATCAACCGCACGCACCCGTTCTCTTCGTTGCCCGGTCTGACCAATGTCACCAATCCCCCACGCCGAACTGGCGACGGCATGCTTGTCGACACCGCCACCAACTCCTACCGCGGCTTCATTGCTGGTGACGCCAGCGCCACCCCCGTCGCGCTCGGCGGAGTGCATGTACGTTCGTTCCCAACGCAGCAGACCACCGCCGGCATGACCGCCGACCTGGGCGTCTCGGTGCCGCCCACCTCAGGCGTGCTCGACGTTCTGCGCAGCGGCTACATCATGGTGCAGATTCCCCCCGGTGTCGCCGTGACCAAGAATGGCCCGGTCTGGGTCTGGTGTGTCGCGACGTCCGGCGCAAACAGGCAGGGAGCCTTCGCGGGCGCGGCCAGCACCGGCAACACCGTCCCCATCAACAACGCCCGCTTCATGGGCCCGGCCGACCCGCAAGGTGTCGCTGAGCTCGAAGTCTGGATGGGCTGATCTTCCACGCTGACACACCACAACAGGAACCAATATCATGAACTTCATTCGCAACCAACGCGGCCTGTTCGTGCCCAAGCGGACGGTCACCCGTTCTATGACGCACGACAGCGGCATGACCTTCGACGCAGCCGGCCTTCGCTCAGTCAACGAGCGCGGCGACCAGCGCGGCATCACCTTCGACCACTCCTACCGCACGCACGACGGGCGCACGGTGGACAGCACCGGCGCGTTCCTGGTGGGTGAGCTGGAGCGGCTGGACCAGACGCTGCACATGCCCCTCGCGGCGGTGACCTGGTCACGCGACATCGAACTGCGCGAAGACGTCTCGATCGCTGACGAGCTGTCTTCGTTCACGTTGTCGTCCTTTGCCTCGGGCGGCAGCCTCGGCACCGGCGCCGGCATCCGCAACGGCAAGGCCTGGATCGGCAAGTCCACCGACCAGGTTGGCGGCGTCTCGGTTGACATCGGCAAGTACCCGTTCCCGCTGACCCCGTGGGGCCTCGAGATCAAGTACTCGGTGCTCGAGCTCGAGTCGGCAGCCAAGGCGGGACGGCCGATCGACGCGCAGAAGTACGAGGCGCTGAAGTTGAAGCACCAGATGGACATCGACGAGATGGTGTACGTCGGTGACGCCAACATCACCGGCGGCGGCATGGTGAACAACGCGCTGGTTACGAACGTCAGCAACGTGCCCAACGGCGCCGCCGCGAGCCCGTTGTGGTCAACCAAGACGCCGGGTGAGATCCTCGCCGACGTCAACGCAGGCATCACGAGCACCTGGGCAGCCAGTGCCTGGAAGGTGATGCCCAACCGTCTGCTGCTGCCGCCCGCGCTGTTCGGCGCCATCTCGACGCAGGTGGTGAGCACCGCAGGCAACGTGTCCATCCTGAAGTACCTGCTCGAGAACAACGTCCTGAAGGCCTCGGGCCAGGGCGAGATGACCATCCAGCCCGCCAAGTGGCTGATCGGTGCCGGTGCCGGCGGCACGCTGGGCGTCACGGGCACCGTGGATCGCATGGTCTTCTACACGAAGGACAAGCAGTTCGTGCGTTACCCGATGACGCTGCTCCAGCGCACCCCGGTGCAGTACCAGAGCATCTTCCAGATGAGCACGTACTACTGCCGTCTGGGCGTTGTCGAGTGCGTGTACCCCGAGACGTTCGGGTACCGCGACGGTATCTGACCGTCGGCCGACGATGAGTCGTGCCTAAAGCGGTGGCGGCACCTACGCGCCACCGCTTTTCTTCAACCTCAAAAGGAGTTCACTCCATGGCTACTGCCAAGAAGACCGCTGCCCCGCTGCCCCGCCGCACCACCTCACCCACCGACGTGGCCAAGCCCGAGCCCCAGGACGCTGACGCCGCCGAAATCATCGAAGGCCAGGGTCCTGTCAAGATCGTGCTGACTGGCAGCGACGCCGCCAAGGCCGAACTCGAGATGGAGGTCGAAATGGTGACCGTCATCGTGCCCAAAGCCTACACCCTCACACTCGACGATGGCCGGGTCCTTCTAGTCCCCGCTGGCATCCAGGAGATGTCCGTCGACAACGCCGCGCACTGGTTCTCCAAGGCCCAGGGCGTGACGGTCTACACTCGGGGCTGATCTATGCCCGTCACGCCTGCCTCCTTGCGCGCGCTGTACCCGGAGTTCGCGGTAGGCGCGTACCCGGATGCGGTGATCATGCCCTGGATCCCGATCGCCGAGCGGTTCGTGGCGGTGGACAGGTGGGGTACGCTCTCCGACCTGGGTGTCACGCTCTGGATCTGTCACCAGATCACCCTGTCCAGGCAAGCCGCCAAACAGGCCGCTTTCGGCGCCATTCCCGGGCAGACCAAAGGCATCGTCACCAGTAAGTCCGTGGACGGCGTCTCTGTCAGCTCGGACGTCAGCTCGGCAACCGAGAGCGATGCAGGGCACTGGAACCTTACGGTCTATGGCACCCAGTTCTACCGCCTGCTGAGGATGATGGGAGCTGGCGGCATCTACCTGGGCGCGCCTGACGGCTCGGGACCAGGCAGCCCCACCGCGCCTTTCGCCGGCTGACCCTGGCCGCTCGCTGTGGCTACCTCAGGCAACCAAAGACGGCCGCCGTGGCTGGTCAGTGACAAGGTCGCCGAATTGAACGAGGCTTTCGCGCTGCTGGTACGCGATGAGGTGCTGGTGGGTGTCCCGTCTGACGGTGCGGACAGGAAAGACGCTGACGAGCCCATCAACAACGCCGCCCTCGCCTACATCCACGACAACGGCGCGCCTGAGCAGAACATCCCTGCCCGTCCCTTCATGCGTGAGGGCATCAAGAACGCGCAGGAGAAAATCACGTCACAGCTGATGGCCGCGGCACGTGACGTGCTCAAGGTT
>Ga0163144_10027054_pt1 | contig 11121 bp, 5 predicted proteins | sample OliLak19BULKMAT1_FD_123175 | JGI IMG/M metagenome (GOLD analysis project Ga0163144, IMG submission 123175) | Freshwater microbial mat bacterial communities from Lake Vanda, McMurdo Dry Valleys, Antarctica - Oligotrophic Lake LV.19.BULKMAT1 | ecosystem: Environmental > Aquatic > Freshwater > Lake... | reverse complement strand
TCCGACTTCGTGATGCGCTTCCTCGGCCAGGTGAACATCCTCGACGCCCGCGTCGAGCACGGCCGCGCCCACGTCGGCGACGTGATCCTGGAGGCGCCCGCGCTCACCGGCACCGACGCGACCACCGCCCGCGTCTACATCCGGCCCCACGAGCTCGAGCTCGCGTCATCCCCGACGCCCGGCCACCTGCCCGCCCGCGTCGTCCGCGTCGTCCCGATCGGCGCCGCCCTCCGGGTCGAGATCTCCCCGACCTCGCTGCCCCCGCTCCATGCCGAGGTCGATCGCACCCGGGGCGCGACCCTGTCCCTGGAGCCGGGCGCCGACATCTACGTGTCCCTCCGCCACGCCCGCGTCTTCCCCGCCGCCGCGTGAGCTTCGCGTGAAGCACCCGACCATTGCTACGCGCGAGCATTGCTCGGATCCTCACGCGCGCGCGCAGGCGCTCCCCGAGCGCCCCCGCACGCCCTTCGTCGGGATCGAGCTGGCGGGCGAGCCCACTTAGCCAGCGATTGCGCGGCGTCGCAGTTGCATGAGGTGGGTGACCCATGACGACGTCCGCCGCCGTGTTCAGCTCCATGGAAGACAGCGCGGCCGCCGGCCGTGATCTGGGGGAGCAGATCCGCGCCCAGCTCGGAGACGAGCCGCCGGACGCGGTCGTCGTGTTCGCCTCGGCGCGGTTCGACCACGCGGTCCTGCTCGCGGCGCTCCAGGAGACCGCCCGCCCGGGCGTCATGATCGGCTCGTCGTCGGCGGGCGAGTTCACCGGCGAGGCCCACGCCGAGGGATCGGCCTGCGCCATGGCGATCCGCTCGTCGTCGATGCGCTTCGCGGCGGGCCACGGCACCGGCGTCAGCACCGACCGCAGCGCGGCCGCCGCGTCGGTCGTGTCGGGGTTCCAGGGACCGACCGTCACCGACTTCCCGTTTCGCGCCGCGCTCGTGATGACGGACGCGCTGGCCGGTCACGCCGACGACCTGATCGAGCAGCTCACGCTGGCGACCTCCGGCGCGTACGAGTTCGCCGGTGGCGGCGCCGGCGACGACGCCAGGTTCTCCAAGACCCACGTGTTCTGCGGGACGAAGGTGTTCAGCGACGCGGTGGTCGCGCTCGAGATCCTGTCGAAGAAGCCGCTCGGCATCGGCGTCGAGCACGGCTGGTCGCCGGCGAGCGAGCCGTTCCGGGTCACCAGCGTCGACGGCGCGCGCGTCCTCACGCTCGACGGCTACCCGGCGGTCGAGGTGTTCGAGCAGCACGCGGCCACGACCGATCAGCGCCTCGACCGCGCGGAGCCGCTGCCGTTCTTCCTCCACAACATCCTCGGCATCGTGACCACCGGTGGCTACCGGCTGCGCGTCCCACTGTCGGTGGGCGCGGGCGGCTCGGTGATCTGCGCCGCCGAGATCCCGGCCGGCGCGATGGTCCACATCATGAAAACCTCGTCGACGTCGGCGACCGACGCGGCCGCGTCGGCCGCGCGCGCGGCGGTCCGCGGGATGACCGAGCCGCCGGCGGTCGCGCTGTTCTTCGACTGCGTCGCCACCCGGCTCCGGATCGGCGAGGTGTTCGGCTTCGAGCTCGACGCGGTCAAGGCCGCGCTCGGCGGCGCCGGGCTCGTCGGGTGCAACACCTACGGTCAGATCGCGCGCGCCGACGGCCAGTTCGGTGGCTTCCACAACTGCACCGCCGTGGTGCTGGCGTTGCCCCGGTAGCGATCGTGCGCGCCGAGATCATCCAGGCCCTCGATGCGCTCGCGACGTCGCGAAGCCGCGCCGCCGCCGCCGCCGAGCTGGCGCGCCAGCTCGGGGCCGAGGCGCTGTACGCGTTCGTGCCCGATCCCGCGCGGCCGGCCACGCTGATCCCCGTCGAGGGCTTCCCCACGCTGCCGTCTCGCCGTGGCTGGAGCGACCTGCTCGCGCTCGGCGCCGTGCCGGGGATCCACCGCGGCGTCGTCGCGCACCCCGAGCCGGGCACGCCGCGCAACGCCTGCTTGCACGCGTTCGACGGCCTCGCGTTCGTGGTGATCGAGCCGCGCGCGGCGGACGACGACACGCATGCGCTCCTGGCGCGCCTCGCCGGCCTGCTCGCGGCGCTGTTCCGCGCCGAGCTCGAGCTCGTGGCGACGCGGGGCGAGCGCGAGGTCGAGCGCCTGCACGCGGAGCGCACCAGCACGCTCGTACGGGCCCTCGATCGCGCGCGCGGCGACGCGGAGCGCGCGACCCGGGTCAAGGACGAGTTCCTCGCGATGCTGGGACACGAGCTCCGCAACCCGCTGGCGCCGATCGTCACCGCGCTGCAGCTGCTCCGCATGTCCGGCGTCGCCACCCGCGCCCAGGACGTCCTCGAGCGTCAGGTCGGCCACATGCTGCGCCTGATCGACGACCTGCTCGACGTCTCGCGGATCACCAGCGGCAAGATCGAGCTGCGCAAGGAGCCGATCGAGCTGTGCATGGTGGTCAGCCGCGCGCTCGAGATGTCCCGCCCGCTCCTGGAGCAGCGCGGGAACCAGCTCGTCGTCGACGTGCCCGAGCGCGGGATGATCGTCGACGGCGACCCCGCGCGGCTGGCCCAGGTGTTCGGCAACCTCCTGACCAACGCCTCCAAGTACTCCGACCCGGGATCGCGGATCGAGCTCCGCGGCTCGCGCGACGGCAACCGCGTCCGCCTCGCGGTGATCGATCACGGCATGGGCATCGACGCGGCGTTCCTCGATCGCGTGTTCGATCAGTTCGTCCAGGTGCCGCAAGGGCTCGACCGGTCCGCCGGCGGGCTCGGGCTCGGGCTGGCGATCGTCCGCAGCCTGGTCGCCCACCACGGCGGGTCGGTGCGCGCGACCAGCGACGGTCCCGGCTGCGGCAGCACGTTCATCGTCGAGCTGCCGGCCGGACGGGACGACGCCGCGATCGCGCGTCCGATCCAGGCGCCCCCCGACCCCGGCGTCGCGACCGCGCGGATCCTCGTCGTCGACGACAACGTCGACGCGGCGATCCTGCTCGCGGAGGTCCTCGGCGCGTACGGATACCAGACCGACGTCGCGCACAGCGGCCCCGAGGCGCTGACCCTCGCCCGGGCGCACCCTCCCGACGCGGCGCTGCTCGACATCGGGCTCCCGGTGATGGACGGCTACGAGCTCGCGCGGCTGCTCAAGGTGAACCGTCCGGACCTCAAGCTCCTCGCGCTGACCGGCTACGGCCAGGCGAACGACCGCGAACGATCGCGCGCCGCGGGGTTCGACGCCCACCTCGTCAAGCCGGTCTCGATCGAGGTCATCACCGGCCTGCTCGAGCGGCTGCTCGCCCCGCCGGCTACAGCGGCGCGCTCGTGACCTCGCCGCGGTAGCCGCCGTCGGGGAGGTGGTGGTTGACCTGGTGGAACGCGGTGCCGGCGGTGCAGCCTGCCGCCGGCGGGGCGGCCTCGCACTGCACCTGCTGGCAGGACTGATCCATCAGCAGATCCGGCGCGCCGTCGCAGTCGGCGTCGACCGCGCGGAGCCCGTGGTGGCGACACGCCCAGCTGGTCGGCGCGGTCGGGGTCGCGGTGTGCTCGCCGTACACGCCGGCGTCGGCGCGTTGCCGATCGCGGCGCTGCCGGCGGTGGACCCGCAGCCAGTGAGGACGAGCAGGAGCGCGCGCGACATCGCGCCATCCTAACCTCGGGTCACCAGCGGCGCACCCAGGTGAGATCGACGTCGTGGTAGCCGCGATCGCCCGCCACGCCCTCGACCACGACCCGCGGCGACAGCCAGTACTCGATCTCGGCCTGGCCGGCGTTCTGCTCGGGGACCGCGTCGATCCGCCGGCGATAGCCGACGTAGAGCCGCCGCGCGAGCCACTGGCCGACGGTGATCGACGCCTGATCCGAGGTCGTCGCCGCCTCGAACCGCAGCACGTCGATGTGGACCGGGAGGAGCTTGCGCACGTAGCGGCCGACCGTGGCCGACGCCAGCGACGACGCGATCATCGTCGCGGCGTCCCGGGTCTCGTCGCCGGGACGCCCGCCTGGCGCGGCGCCGAACAGGAAGCCGAGCAGCTGGCCCTGCGAGTAGTCGGCCGGATCCGACGACAGCACGAGCTCGGGATCGCTCAGCTTGCCCCGCAGCGCGACCGTCAGCGTGAGCTGCGGGAACGCGTGGACCAGCCGGACGTCGATGCGCGGATCATCGGTGCCGTCGAACCGGAGCTGCGCGCGATCGATCCGGTAGCGCCGATCGAACAGCACGACATCGCCCTGCAGCGAGTCCATCGAGCCGATCACGGCGATCGCGTCGTCGCCGACCTCGAGCGTGATCTTGCCCTTGATCTGACCGCGCAGCTCGTCGGACTTGATCGTCGTGCGGCGCAGCCGGACCTCGCCCACCAGCCACGGCTCGGCCGGCCGCATGCCGAACCGGCGACGCGTGATCTGCGCCGCCGCGACGCCGGCCGAAGGCTTGCCGTCCTCGACGAACACGACGTCGTCGGGCGCGCCGATGTCGTGGAGGACGCGGCCCGCGGCCGACGACAGCACCACCCGGGTGTCGCGGACCTCGGCCTTGACCCGCCACCGAGCGCCGTCGCGCGTGATCCGCGCGGTCGCCTTGGCGTCGATGCGCGGCCGCCGCGGCGCGAGCAAGGTGACGGCGCGGAGCTCGGCGGTGAGGTCGGCGCGCGCCGGCATCAGGCCGGTCAGCCGCGCGGTGCCCTCGAGCGAGACCTCGCCCTTGCCCACCTTGCCGGTCACCTTCAGCTCGAGGCGGCGGTCCTCGATCGACGCGGCGACGTCGCCCTCGCGCAACGTCCCGATCGACGCGCCGAGCGGAAACCGCGCGTCGCGCACGTGGACGGTGCCCTCGACCTTCGCGGTCTCCGGATCGAACCCACGGATCGACAGGTCGGCGTCGAGCCGGCCGGCGACGCCCAGCGTGACGTACGGCCCGAGGGTCGCGAGCGGCTCGAGCTCGAAGTCGTCGGCGACCACCGTCGCGCGGAGGTCGTCGAGCGCCGCGAGCGGGGCCGACGCGTCGATCCGCAGCGCGCCGCCGTCGGCTTGCGTGCCGCGCGCCTGCACGGTCACCTCGCCGGCGGCGTAGGTCGCGTCGACCCGCAGCGCCCGCAGCTTCGCGTCGCCCTTGCCCACGTCGGCGAGCGTGATCGTCGCCTCCGCCGCGGGCGCGCCGACGGTGCCGGTGATCGACGCGTCGACGCTGACCGTGCCGTCGATCGGCTGGTCGCGGCCGATCACCCGGAGCAGCCGCCGCACCGGGGCCTCGGCGACCGTGACGCGCCCGGTGACCGGCGCCGCGCGGAGCGCCGCGGCGCCGCGGTTCCACAGCGCCTCGGCGGACAGGTCGAGCTCGCCGCTCGCGTCGAGGAGCCACGAGCCATCGGCGCCGGCCTGCGCCGAGCCGACGATGCGATCGCGCTCGGCCCGCGCCTCGACGTGGAGATCGACGCGGCGGAGCAGCGGGCCGCCGCGCACGCCGAGGAAGTCGGCGGTGACCGACGCGCCGGACAGGCCGGGGTCGACGGACACCGCGAGGCTGCCGTGGCCCTGCCACGACGCGTCGAGCCCGAGCCGGCGCGCGAGGTCGGCGTCGAGGACGAGATCGTCGATCCGCGCGTCGAGCCCGCGCACCGCGGTCGCGTCGAGCCGCGCCCACGCGGCGAGGTCGAACGGCCGCTCCGGGATCGAGACGCGCGCGGTGACGTGCGCCGCCGCGAGGTCCGACACCTCGACGTCGAGCGTCGCGTCGAGGACACCCGCGGTCGAGCGATCGAGCGCGAGCAGCACCTCGATCGGGCCGGGCACGCCCTCCATCTCCAGCCCGCGCACCGAGACCTCGCCGGTGGTCGCGTCGGGCGTGAACGTCAGCTCGCCGTCGACGCGGCCCTTCGCGGGCGGCGCCTTGCCGGCGAGGCGCGCGAGCGCGGCGAGGTCGAGCTTGGCGAGCGTGACGCGCCCGCGGCGGATCGCCGAGCGCGGCAGCCGCCGCCACGCGCGGACATCGTCGAGCCGACGGGGCGCGGCCAGCTCGAACGCGACCTCGGCCGCGCCGAGGCCCTCGCCGCGCACCGTCATCGCGAGCGTGACCGAGCGCGGCCGCGCCGCCACGTCGAGGGTCGCGTCGATCGGCGCGCTGCCGCGACGCAGGACGACGCCGCGCGCGTCGGCCCCGACCTTGCCGGACCACACGAGGTCGCGCCGGGCGACGTGGACCTCGAGGTTGGCCTCGCCGCGCAGCACGCGCGGATCGAGCCCGATCCGTCGGGTGTTGCCGTGCTTGTCGCGCACCGGCGGCCCGTGCGGTCCGCCGGCGAGCGCCTCGGCGTGATCGAGCAGCGTCGCCATCGCGCGCAGCTCGACGTCGCGCGCCACGACGTCGGCCTCGAGATCGCCGGTCCGCGCGCCGGTGCGCTCGTACCGCGCGCCGAGCGCGAGGTCGCCGCCCGCCAGCGCCACGTGCACGTCGTCGACGGTGACCCGCGCCGGCGCGACCACCACCGTGCCGCCGCGGCCGGACCACGGCACGCCGTCCGCCGCGCCGCGGTGCGCGCCGATCGCGACCGTGATGGTGGTGCCGTCCTCGCCCTCGCGCAGCGCGACCGTCGCCGCGCCGTCGAGCCGCCACGGCGCGCGCGGGGCGCCGACCTTCGCGGTCACCGCGATCGTGCCGTCGTCGCGCGACGCCGCGTCGACCGCGACCGGGCCGAACGCGTCGGGTCCGCGGCGGACGCCGGTCGCGTCGAGGTGGACCTCGCCGCGCGGGGCGTCGGGGAGGCCAGCGACGTCGACGTCGATCAGCAGCGTCCGCGCGGAGACGTCCGCGATCGCGAGGTCCGCGCCGTGGACGCGCGCGCGCACGGCGAGGCCGTCGTCGCGGCCGAAGTCGACCGCGGCGAGCGCGATCAACGATCCGCCGTTGGCGTCGGTGACGATCACGCGCGCCTCGGCCCGCCGGGCGCGGAGGTCGACCTCGCCCTCGACCGTGACCTGGTGCGGACCCTCGGCACCCGCGGGCGGCACCACGTCCACGAGGTGCGCGAGCTCGACGTGGTGCGCGCGCAGCTGGCCGCGGCCCCGCTGGGTGTCGAGGTGTCCCGTCGCGGTGCCGGTGAGCGTCGAGCCGTTGGCCGCGCCCGAGATCGTCGCGATCAGGGTGCGCGCCTCGACGCCGGGCGCGACCACGAACGTCAGCGCGACGTCTCCGCGCAGCGGGCTGTCCGGGACCAGCACCGCGACCGCGGCCGCCGGCGCGACCACCGTCACGACCGCGACCACCGCCTCGCCCTCGACGCGGGCGTAGGGCACCGCGACCGCGACCGCGCCGACCGAGCCGGTCACGCCCGTCACGGCGACCACGCCGTGATCGACCGTCACGCCGCCGGTCGCGCCGATCGGTTGTCCGCGCTCGCGCCACCAGCCCGACAGCCGCGTCGACGCGGCGATCACCTCGCCGGCCGCGCGCAGCCGCAGCTCGGCGTGCGCCTCGACGCGATCGAGGTGGTCGACCACGCCGGCGCGGTCCAGCTCGAGCGCGACGTCGGTCAGCGAGAGGTCGTGGATCGTGACGTCCCAGCCGATCGGCTCGTCGTCGAGGATCACGAGGGTCGCGAGGTCGAGCGTGCCGTCGGCCTCCTGCCGGCCGCGCACCACGGCGCCGTCGACGTGCAGGTACTCGACCTCGATCTCGCCGGTCACCAGCGACCACAGGCCGAGGTTGAGCGACGCGCGACCGATCTCCGCGACGCGGCGGCCGGCCTCGTTGGTGATGACCACGTCGCGCACCGCGAGATCGCCGAGCACGCTGCCCTCGAGCCGGCCGATCCGCACCTCGCCGCGGATGGACTCGTCGAGCGCGGCCTGCACCCGCTGGCGCACCTGATCGCGGCCCCAGTCGGTGTGCAGGACGATCACCAGCACGATCACCGCGACGACGGCGAGCGCGACCAGCGCGCCCGCGATCCGCAACAGCCAGCGCAGCACGCGACGCATCAGAACGCCTCCCCGAGGTTGAGGTGGTACGCGATGCGGTCGCCCGGCAGCGGCTCGCCGTCGCCGGCGCGGTTGAGCCGGTAGCCGACGTCGAGGCGGAGCGGGCCGATCGGGGTCGCGAACCGCAGCCCGGCGCCGAGCGCCCAGTGCAGGTTCGACGGATCGAGCCCGCCGATCCGCTCGGTGACGTCGCCGCCGTCGAGGAACAAGGCGCTGCCGACGTCGAACCCCTTGACCTTGCCGAGCTTGGCGCGCACCTCGGCGCCGAGCTCGAGCGACGCGCCGCCGCCGATCACGACCGACCGCTCCTCGCCGTCGACGATGGTGGTCGCGGTCGGCGACAGCCGGCGCATCGGGAACCCGCGATGGCTGGACGCGCCGCCCGCGTAGATCCGCTCGGTCACCGGGATGTCGCCGGCGATCAGCCCGAGCCGCCCGCGGCCCGCGAGCACGAGCGGACCGAGCGGCGCGTAGCCGCGCACGTCCGGGGCGACCCGCAGGTAGGTCAGCTCGCCGGCGGCGAACGGCCCGCCCTCCTCGAGATCGAGCTCGAAGTAGCCGCCACGGGTCGGCGACATCGGGTTGTCGCGCAGCTCGAGCGCGACCCGCTGGTGGAAGTAGCCGAGCAGGTACTGGTCGTCGAGCCGGAGGTCGTGGATCGTCTTGTCGTCGAGGGCGAGGTCGAAGCGCCGGAACCACAGGTACTGCATGCTCCAGCCCACGTCGACGTGCAGCACCTCGCGGATCGACGGCACGCGCACGCCCAGCCGTAGCCGCGGGCCGATGCTGGTGTAGGCCTCGACGCTCCGGTACTGGAAGGAGGCCTCGGCCGAGCCGCGGATCCGCGGCACGAACAGGTCGAGCCGCTCCAGCGCCAGCCGGGTCTCGAGCCGCGGCTCCTGCTCCCAATCGTCGCGTAGCACCGTGTACGCCGGGCGGAGCTCCACCTCGGTCGTGGTCAGCGCGGTCGGCCAGCCGGCGACCGTGTACGAGCTGCGGCCGTGGACCTCGTAGCTCGCCGGGTCGATGCCGAAGCCACCGCCGAGCCGCAGCTCGTGCGGATCGGCCTCGGTGAGCTCGATCAGCACCGGGATCTTCGTCGCCGTGCCCAGGCGGTCGGCCTCGACCCGCACCATCGAGAACCGCCCCATGTCGTAGAGCGAGGCCTGCGCCTCGGCCATCCTGCCCGACGAGAACGGATCACCGGGCGCGAACCCGAGGCGATCGCGCACGGCGTCGGCCAGCGAGCCCTCGGCGCCGGTGACCTCGACGTCGCCGAACCACGCCTGCTCGCCTGCCTCGATCTCGAACCGCACCACCGCCTCGTCGAGCACGCGATCCGCGATCACGCTCGCCTTCATCGTCGCGCGCGCGTACCCGGCGCGATCCAGCGCCGCCAGCACGCGCGGCCGCGCCTCCTCGTACGCGAGGTAGTCGAACGGCTCGCCGTCCTCGGTCGAGAGCAGCGCGCGGATATCCTCGCGGCGGAGCTCGCTGGGCAGGCCGATCACGTCGACCCGCGCGAGGTGCGCGCGCGGCCCCTCGACGACGTTGAACGTCACGTCTGCGCGGCCGGCGCGCTCCTCGAGCGCGGGGCGCACGTCGACGGCGAAGAACCCGTGGCGCACGTAGAACCCGCGGACGCGCTCGGCGTCGACGCTGATCAGGTACGGCTCGAGCGGCTCGCCGCGGTCGCGCGCCTCGGTGAGCGCGAGCCCCTCGAGCAGCGTGCTCGACCCGACCTCGCGGTTGCCCGAGATCTTGACCTGCGCCACGGTCGCCTGGTCGGTCCGCGGCACGTGCTGGCGCCCTCCACAGGCGGCGAACAGCACGATCGACAGGACCACCAGGCGCATCGCCCCGGGCGACTGCACGCGGCGGGCCGCTCCACATCAGTGATCCCGCGGTCCGGGGGTGTGCGCAGGCGCCCGCTGGGCACGCTACGGAGCGGAGATCCGCCAGATCGTCCCGTCGAGCGACAGCACGTAGAGCTCGCCGTCGGCGTCGCGGCCGAAGCTCGAGAGCTGCGTCACCTGCCCGTCCGGATCCAGGACCGGGCGCCAGTCCCAGTGCTGGCGGACACCGTCGGGGCGCCACCGGAAGCTACGGATCCACCCGAGGCAGAAGTCGCCGTAGAAGTAGACGCTGTCGAGCTCGGGCAGCGCCGCGCCGCGATAGACCATGCCGCCGGTCACCGAGCAGCCCTCGGCGTGCGCGTAGTCGATCACCGGCGACGCGAACCGCTTGGGGTCGCAGTCGTCGTCGGCGTAGCAGTGACGGCCCTCGGTCGTGTTCCAGCCCAGGTTCGCGCCGTCGATCGCGTCGGCGGCGAGCGCGAACACGCTCTCCCACTCGTCCTGGCCGACGTCGCCGATGTAGAGATCGCCGGACTTCGGATCGAAGTCGAACCGCCACGGGTTGCGCAGGCCCATCATCACGATCTCGGGCTTGGGCTCGGCGGTGGTGAGATCGAACCGCAGCATCTTCGAGAGCAGGTTGTCGCGATCCTGCCCCGCGCCGTGCGGATCGCCCGCCGCGCCGCCGTCGCCGAGGCCGAAGTAGAGCTTCTTGTCCGGCCCGAACGCGAGGTGGCCGCCGTTGTGGTTCGAGTACGGCTGGCCGATCTGGAACAGCTCGCGCCGCGATTTCGGATCGACCCGATCGGGATCCCCGGCGTCGACCTCGTACTGCATCACGTGCGAGTCGCCGTCGACGTCGGTGTACGAGACGAACAGCTTGCGGGTCATCGCGAACTCGGGATCGAACGCGAGGCCGAGCAGGCCCTGCTCGTTGCCGGTCGAGACCTTGCCCTTGAGATCCAGGAACGGCGTCTTGCTGACCACGCCGTTCTCGATCACCCGGACGTGGCCGGTGTGCTGCTCGAGGACGAACAGGCGCTTGCGGTCGTCACCGGGCGCGAACGTGAGCAGGACCGGCCGCCGCAGCCCGCTCGCGATCTTCGTGAGCGTGAGCTCGCGCAGCTCGTCTGGCACGGCCACCAGCTCCTCGGACGGCGCCGGCAGCGTGGGATCCGGCGGGACGGGCGCGCCCGCGTCCCCGCGGGCCCGGGGCTCGGGGAGTGGGATCGCGTCCCGCGGCTTCCCGGGACGCGGCTCGGGCTTGCACGCGCAGAGCGTGACGGCGATGACGGCG
>Ga0163144_10027051_pt1 | contig 11121 bp, 4 predicted proteins | sample OliLak19BULKMAT1_FD_123175 | JGI IMG/M metagenome (GOLD analysis project Ga0163144, IMG submission 123175) | Freshwater microbial mat bacterial communities from Lake Vanda, McMurdo Dry Valleys, Antarctica - Oligotrophic Lake LV.19.BULKMAT1 | ecosystem: Environmental > Aquatic > Freshwater > Lake... | reverse complement strand
TCTTGGAGTTTTTACGGTCGTCGAACTGAGCTGAGCCAATTGCAGGCAATTCTCGCGCGTCGGCGTTGGTTTTTTCTCCAGATATCCGGCCGGCGGCGCATCGGCAAAACCACTCTCATTCAGGAGGCCTTGAGCGCCGATCAACGCGCACGCACTCTCTATTTTCAGATTCCCGACTCCGACCCCGTCGGAGTGGTTGCCGCCTGCAATGGCTACCTCGAAACCTTTGGCCGCCCCGAACGTGTTTCCGATCTGGGCGATCTTGCCAAACTCATCGGAAGCCTCGCCGAGACCGGTCACATCGTCGCCATAGACGAGTTTCAATATTTCCACCGCAAGCCCCTCGGCGACTTTTGCTCCCTTCTACAAGCCGAGGTTGATCGCCTGGCGGCCCGTGCATCCGAGGTCACCGGTGGTCTCATCGTCCTCGGCTCCCTGCACGCCGAGATGACCGCGCTACTGGAAGACCGCGATGCACCGCTCTTCAATCGCACCACCGACCGGCTCGACCTTGGCCACTTGGACACCTCCTCGATTCTCGAAATTCTGCGCGTTCACGCCGATACTTCTCCGCAACGGCTCCTCTTTCTTTGGAATCTTTTCGAAGGCGTGCCTAAGTTTTACCGGGATGCCTTCGAGCAAGGCGTCCTCGGCGCGGATCGCCGCGAGCTGCTCCAACGGCTCTTTTTTGCCAGCTCATCACCCCTGCGCGGCGAGGCCGACAATTGGTTCCTGCGCGAACTTCGTGGCCGCTACGACATGGTGCTCCAGCACCTCGCCAAAAACCCCGGCTGCACCAACGCCGAGATCGACGCCGCCATTGCCCAGGTATCGCGCGGCGGCGAGGCCAAACAGATCGGCGGCTACCTGAAAATCCTCACCGAGCGCTACCGCATGATCGAGCGCAAGCTCCCCATCTTTGCCCCCGCCAAAGCCCGCAGCGGCCGGTATTACATCCGCGACAATTTTCTCCGCGCCTGGCTCTCCGCCCTACAACGCCCCGTCTCCGCCACCGCCTTCCGTCCCCTCGAAGAGCTGGTCCAACAAGCCGACGAACGGCTCGCCACCGTCGAAGGCTTCGCCTTGGAGGCCCTTGCCGGCCAACTTTACGAGGAACGCAGCCGCCTCGGCCTAGGTGATTTTCCCCTGAGTGATCGCATCCGTGGCTACTGGGATCGTGGCGACGTCGAGATAGACTTGGTGGCCGTCGCCGAATCCGAACGGCGCATCCGTTTCGGCACCTGCCGCCGCAACTCGGAAAAACTTTTCGCCTCCCTCGACGGGCTGCGCACCGGTGCCGAGGCCTTTATCCAAGCCCACGGCCGCTTCCGCGACTGGCGCTGCGAATTCGTAGCCATCGCACCGGAGATTACGCCGGACCTACGCGCCCGCCTGCAACAAGCCGGCATCATCGCCCAAGATCTAAACGACCTCACCGCCGGTCTATAACGCCCGCCGCCCTCCTTCATCTTAAACTTCCCCCTTTATCTCGCGGCTCCCGGCCGCGCCCGAACCATGTCCGAAGCCCTCCGCTCCACCCTCAAGTCCGCCCTCGCCGCCTTCGCGCAAAAACCCCTGCGCACCGCCGCCCGCGATCTCTTCGCCGTCCTCGGCTACGCTTCCGAACGCACCCTCGCCCCCGCTTCCGTCACCCAGTTCTGTAAAAACTACGACGCCTCTGGCACCGTCCTCTCCCGCTTCGAGCCCACTTCCCGTTGGCATTCCATTGAACTGCTTTTCCAGCTTACCAGCGAAGACATCGCCCGAGGCAGCGCCCGCCAGCTCGATCTCATCCCGCCCGATCCCGCCGACCTCACCGCCCGCGCCATCGAGTCCTACCTTTTCTTCGCCCTCGATCTCGCCCCTGTCGCCGACGGCAAGCTCCGAACCCGCACCGATCTTTGCGACCTCGCCCGCGCCATCAACCGTCTCTTCCCCATGCCGGCCCTCATCCTCTTCAAGGAGGGCGACCGCCTCTCCATCGCCATCACCTACCGGCGCGGCAACAAGAAGGACCGCTCCAAAGACGTCGTTGATCGCAAGGTCACCCTCATCAAGGACATCTCCACCGCCCGTCCGCACCCGGGACACCTCGCCATTATCGAGGACTTCTCGCTCGCCAGCCTGAGCGCCTTCCGCGGTCGAGACATACGCACCTTTGCCGACCTAGATAAAACCTGGCGCGAATCCCTCTCCGTCGAGTTGCTCCGCCGCCGCGCCTACCGGATGCTCGCCGACTGGTATTTCTGGGCCCGCGAACACGCACAATTCCCGCCCGACGCCGAGCCCGACGCCGACGGCAAGCCTTCTCTCCATCTCATCCGCCTCCTCACTCGCGTTATCTTCTGCTGGTTCGTCAAAGAAAAATCCCTCCCCGACGGCCGCCCGCTGCTGCCCTACGATCTCTTCGACGCCCCTCGCATCCGCGAACTCCTCAAGGATGCCTCCCCGCAGGCCAATTCCTACTACACGGCCATCCTGCAAAATCTTTTCTTCGCCACGCTCAATACCGAGATGGACCCCTCCGGCCAGCCCGGCGCCCGCCGCTTCGCCCGCAAAGTTACCTCCGATCACATGGTCCACACCCTCTGGCGACACGACGACCAACTCCGAGACCCCGCCAAACTCGCGACGCTCCTCCGCGATGTGCCTTTTCTCAACGGCGGCCTTTTCGAGTGCCTCGACGACCGCATCGAGACCGAGGGCACTACTCAGACTCGCGAGGTCCGCGTTGACGGCTTCTCCACCCAGCCCGCCAAACAGCCCCGCATCCCCAATTTTCTCTTCTTCGGCGGCGAAGTCCGTGACGTTGATCTCTCCTCCGCCACCGGCAACAGCGCCCGCGCCCACGTCACCGTCACGCCGCTCCTCGACATCCTCAACAGCTTCGTCTGGACCATCACCGAGAGCACCCCGCTCGAAGAGGAGGTCGCTCTCGACCCCGACCTGCTCGGCAACGTGTTCGAGAACCTCCTCGCTGCCTATAACCCCGAGACCGGCACCGTCGCCCGCAACGCCACCGGTTCCTTCTACACCCCCGATTACGTCGTGGACTGGATGATCGAGCAGGCTCTCGAACCGCTCCTCCTTGCCGCTCTCCCGCCCAAGACCAAAAAAGCCCCCGCCCGTCTCCGCCGTCTCCTCGATTGGGATGAGCCCGGCCACGACTTCGATGCCACCGAGACCCGCCTCCTCGTAGATGCCATCTCGCGCCTCCGCTCCCTCGACCCCGCCTGCGGCTCCGGCGCCTACCCCATGGGCCTGCTTAAGAAGATGGTCCGCGTTCTCTCTAAGCTCGACCCCGACAACTCCCTTTGGCGTCAGCGCCAAATCGCCCTCGCCGAACAACTCACCGACACCGCCCGCGACGAGGCCCTCGCCGCCATCGACCGCGCCTTCTCCCGCAATAACGACGACTACGGCCGCAAACTCTACCTCATCGAAAATTCCATCTACGGCGTCGATATCCAGCCCCTCGCCGTCCAGATCGCGAAGCTCCGCTTCTTCATCACCCTCATCGTCGATCAACCCATCGACCCCGCCCTGCCCAACTACGGCATCCTCCCGCTCCCCAATCTCGAAACCAAGATCGTCCCCGCCAACACCCTGCTCGGCCTCCAGCGCGGCCAGCTCCTCCTCGGCTCCGATGAAGTCCGCGTCCTAGAACGCGAACTCAAGACCGTCCGTCACCGCTACTTTACCGCTCGCCGCTTTCAGGATAAAAAAGCTCTCCGCTGTCGCGACCGCGACCTTTGCAAAAAACTCGCCGCCGCCCTCGTGGACTCCGGAGAATGCACCCCCTCCGACGCCAAGCGCCTCGTAGAGTGGAATCCCTACAACACCAATACCCACGCCGGCTTCTTCGACCCGGGTTGGATGTTCGGCCTCGAAGGCATCAACGGTGCGCCCGGTAAGTTCGACCTCGTCCTCGGCAACCCACCCTACGTCCGCCAAGAGGAACTTAAGGCCGTCACCGTGCGAGACAGCGCCGGCAAAAACAGCCCCCTCAAAGACGTGCTCAAAGAGCAATACGAGTGCTACACCGGCACCGCCGATCTCTACGTCTATTTCTTCGAGCGCTCCCTCCAGCTTCTCCGCGTCGGGGGTGTGCTCAGCTTCATCACCTCCAACAAATACTTGCGCGCCGGCTACGGCGAAAAACTCCGCACTTACCTCCTCTACGCCACCGCTCCCCGCGCCATCCTCGACTTTGGCGACACCGACATTTTTACCGCCGTCGCCTACCCCTGCATCCTCGTCACCGAAAAAGTGCGCGACGTGGAACCTGGGCAACTGCCCGACCCCAGCGGCTTTGCCGACGCGACTAAACTCGCCCGCCTCGTCCCCCACGCCGACCGCGAGTTCCCTGTCTTCGCTTGGAAGCCCGGTCCCTCCAAAGTCGAGTTCCCCGAAGTTTTTGACCGCGAAAGCTTTTCGATGCGCCAGCGCGATCTGATGCCCTCCAGTTGGCGGCTCGAAAGCGCCACCGGCCTCAGCTTGCTCGACCGCATCCGCAAGAGCGGCAAGCCGTTGGGAGAATACTGCAAAGGCCGCTTTTATAGCGGTATTAAGCCAGGACATGCAGCGTCTTTTGTCGTAAATGGGAAAACCAAAAGTGATCTAATCGCAAATCATCCTTCTTCTGCGGATGTATTCAAACCTTACCTGAGAGGGAGGGATGTAAAGCGGTGGGCGGTTAACAACAGCGACCTTTGGGTTATTTACTTGCCGTGGCACTTTCCTCTTCAAGGCGACGATTCAATCAAATCGTGTAGCAAGAAAGCTGAAGCACTTTTCAAGAACCAATACCCTGCAATTTATAATCACCTCGCTGAATACAAAGTCTCATTGTCGGCACGGGACAGCGCGGAAACAGGTGTTCGCTACGAATGGTATGTATTGGCTAGGCCTAGGTTTGAATATCGCCACGAATTTAAGACCCCAAAAATCATCACAGGCAGGTTCATGGATAAACCTACTTTCGCTTTTGATACCGCTGGCCACTTTAATAACAATGCAAACTCGTTCATTGCAGACGCTACACCCGGCTTGGCGGGCATATTGAACAGCAGTGTTAGCTGGTTCTTTCTTAAGCAAATTTGCACAGATCTTCAGAACGGCTTTATACAGGCACATAACGAAAATATTGCAGCAATCCCTATCCCTGCAACGACCCCCGAGCAAAAAGAACTGTGCGAAGCGTTATCGGGCGCGTTGATCGAGCTTCATAAGCCGGACCTGGCGAGCCTAACCGAACGCGGCCTGATCGTATCGTGGTTCGAGCAATGGCTTAACGGCCTCGTTTACGAACTCTTCTTCCCCGGCGAGCTACACGCCCGTGGCCTCCACCTCTTCGCCGAGACCGCCAAGCTCCTCCCCGACGCCAAGCTCCTGCGCAAAGACATCACCGAAATCTTCACCGCCTCCCGAGATTTCAAGCGCCCCCTCCGCGCCATGCTCACCGACCTCCAAACCATCGAAGAAGTCCGCCTCATCGAATCCGCCGGAAAGTAATCGACACCACACATGAGCGAAACACCCCCGCCTCCACCTGCGCCCGCTCCTCCCGTCACTTCGCCGTCACCATCGCGCATCAAAAAAATCTCAATCAGTGGCTACCGCGCCTTCCCCCCCTACAAGCCCAAGAGCCTAGAAATCGACCTCGGCGACACCGGAACAAACCTCCTGCTCTACGGTGAAAACGGCAGCGGCAAGACATCCCTTTTCCGCGCCCTGCGAGACCTTTTCGACACAAGTCTGGAAGCGCGCGATTATGCCACCGTCCGTAACATCTTCCACCAAGACGAGGACGACGCCGTCGTCGTCGCGCTCACGTCGGGAACGCCCTCCGAGTATCGCTGGGAAATAGACGAGCCACATCCCAAGACCACTGGCGATTCCTTCCATGCCTTTGCCCGCACCTGTCTTTTTCTCGAATACCGCGACCTCCTCCAAACTAACTTCGTCCACCGCACCGGCGCTCCCAATCTCTTTGATTTATTGGTCAAGGTCGTCTTACCCGAATTGCCCGCACCTACAATTCCCTTGAAGGCGGCGCACCAAGGGATGCGTAAAGCAATACCCTCTGGTGAACCAACCAAGATAGCTATCCTTCAAGCCAATGATTCAGCAGAAGCGCTGCGCAAATCGCTCGAAGATAATCTCCCTGAACTCGTTCGTGAGACCAACCGGCTGCTCTCCGCGCTCCAACCGAAAACCGTTATCGAACTCACCGCCTCCACCGCGATCACCTACAACAAACAGCAAAGCGACTACGACGGCCAAACAATTACTCTCGGCGTTGAACTCAACGGCAAGACCGTCCCTGAACCCCAGCATTTTCTAAACGAAGCGCGCCTCACTGCGATTGCTTTGGCCATTTACTTAGCCGCTGCGCGTCTAACTCGGTCCGCTCGTCCCGGTATCATGGTCCTGGACGACGTGCTTATCGGCCTCGATCTATCCAACCGCATACCACTGCTTCAACTACTTCAATCCGAGTTCGCCGACTGGCAGATCCTACTACTCACGCACGATTCAACTTGGTATGATATGGCCGCCTCAATCCTCGATGAGGGAAAATGGTCATTCCAAAGACTGCATCTCGGACGCGAGCCGGGAACAGGGCACGAACGGCCTGTGCATGTTAACGAAAAAGCCTACCTCGAAACCGCTGAGGGCTTTCTGCTGCACGGTGACTTTCCCGCCGCTGGAGTTTACCTGAGATCTGCGTTTGAAGCATTGCTACGTGACTTTTCCGAGGAAAAGCGCCTCCACGTTCCATTTAAACGTGAACTACGCGAGCTGAGCTCGGAGGACCTATGGCCTGGAGTTAAAAAATGGGCACCGAGAAACAACGGCGTATCGCTTATATCGCCCGCTCTAGCTGACAAGATCGAGTTCTGCCGCCGCTTTATCCTAAACCCCCTTTGCCACGACGCACACGGTCGACCGAGCAAAACCGAGACTGAATTAGCATTGGCTGCACTGAAGCAGCTCAAGACTACTATCAAGGCATCGACGGACTGGCGCCGCGACTGGGAGCAAACTCACGGTAAAGGTGCGGCTCCTCCGTCCAATTGGCACATGGCCTTGTGCGAATGGTTGATAAAACACAATTCGGCGCCACCGACCTTAGAGATTGCGATGGCCGTCCGGACTGCGTTCGAAGTCGGACTAGAAAACTACAATCAACGTCACAGGGCAGCGATCACATTTACTGCCGACAATTATCCAAACCTCCAACTGCGTTGGGATGCCGCAAAGTCGGCTAATTTAAACGCGAACCAACCAACATTCGTTGCACTTGTTGGAGGCCATGCAACATGGCTTCTTAACGAAGCTCCATCTCACGCTGACTGGGTAGCTGTGACCACGGACAACGTAAAAGATGCCTTCAACGCGCTTCGTGGGGCAACCACTGGAAACGCAATTAGCTGTGTTCTAAGCCGCTGGTAACTAGACCATGATTCACGCCCTATCTACGCAAGGACAGTTATTGCTCCGCATCTTGGTTGCTCACATCAAACAGCCCGTCGTTAACGTCCAACGACCGGAGACGTTGATTAGTTACGGTGAAGCTCTGGAAAAGCTGAGCCTATCCGCAAACGCTCCGCATGCCGACACCGACGGAAGGACTCTCCAGCTAAACGGCCTCAACGACCTCGCCCAGTGGGTAAATAAACACCCCAAGATGCCACGTATCACCGGGGTGATCATTTCTCGCAGCGAATACGACGGTATTGACGGCATCCGACGCCCAAAAAATGTTCCGAGCGCCGGATTCTTCAAGGAATACAAACGTAAGACCGACGACTGGACGTGGTGGATTGAGCAGGTCGAGGCATCGATAGCTTTTGACTGGTCTCCCTATCTCTTAAATCCCGCATCACCGTCTCCGAAAATCGCCGCACCGAGGCAAGCAATCATAGAGCAACTCAGACCGACCGGAACCCTGCGAGCCTACGACCTTTTGAGAGAAGCAGGACTGGTCACCGAGGTTCCCCCGCAAGATGTCGCCGCCCGACTCGCCGCATACCGAACCTATCTCTCGCGTTGGTCTTTTATTGAGGGTGATCTCGTCGTGCTGTGTCTGCATTTTCACGATATGAAAGAGGCCGATGGCGTCATTTTCCAGAGGCTAAACTACCGAACAAACAGGCCCGAGCATCGCGGTTGGGAGACGGTCCAAAAGGAGCGGGCGTGGTCTATGGACAACGCGTTCCGCACTGCCCACAAAAACGGGACAAACCTTCGGGTTATAATCGTTGACGGTCAGTCTACCGTAGATGGTCGCAAACAAATTGAACGCCGTCTTTTGGATTCCGAGCAGTGGCACGTCGCCAGTTACGACCAAGACGACGGCTGGTGTCGTTTACAACGCGGGCCCAAGCCTGAGGCATCCGAAACCTTCACCGGCGAGGAGGTCGCCATCGTGGACACCTTCACCGAGGGCACCCAATCCGAAGTCATCACCAAGACCCGAGAGCGGTCCGACAAACTCCGCGACCTAGCTCGCGCCCACTTTGTCAAACAATCACCCGACGGTCGCCTCCACTGCGCAGCATGCAACTGGGCTCCGCCCGTGTCGCTCGCACTCTCCGGCCCTATCGTCGAAATCCACCACGAAGTCGCCGTGAGCACCCTGCCCACTGAAGGTCGCGCCCTTACCCTCGACGAAGCAGTCAAACAACTCACGCCCCTTTGTCCCAACTGCCATCGCATCCTCCACGCCAAACCCGGCGGAGGCACCTTCTCCTTGGCAGATCTAAAGAAGGCTAGGAGCTAGCATAAATCACGCGCACGGCCATGCCATTTAAAAACGAGGAAAGCATTAACTCTGGTTCGCTGGCAGTCGCGTATTGGGATACCGTGATTCGCCACCGCAAGGAGGTTGAACTGATCCCGATTGAGAGCATGGATCTGCGGCGAAACCTCAGAGAGGATTTTCAGACGAAGATGTCGGCGATTGTTGACCGACTTCTAGAGTCATCGAAGACCGCCAGCGCGGATGCATGGTTCGTTCTTGGCGACGCCTACCAATCGGGCAACGGCACGGCAATAAACCGCGAGCAAGGTATGCGATGGTATCACAAAGCCGCCGAAGCCGGACACGTCGGGTCAATGGTGCGCCTTGGGATCATGCTGAGTCACCCGGACCATTTTGAAAGCTGGCGCGATGCGGTCCGCTGGTTTCAGCGGGCGGCTGATTGTGGTGATGCCGGCGGCATGGCATTTTTGGGCTTCGCCTACCTTGAAGGCCGAGGTGTCGCCGAAAATCACCAACAAGCCGTAAGCTGGTTCACCAAGGCTGTCGTCGCTGGCGACACCAATTCGATGCTACACGCCGGGAGAGTTTTGGCCCGACATTTGGACTCACCCGCAGAAGCGCTTAAGTGGTTCCTTCGTGCAGCCGAGCGAGGACATCGGGACAGCTTTATTGAACTGGCGATACTTTACGACCAACCCGGCACGCTACTGCACGACCCGGCCGAAGCCGTCCGGTGGTATAAAATCGTTGAGAAACAAACGGTCGGAAGTCGGCCGCACGCTATGATGGCGCTCGCCAAACACTGCCGTGACGGGGACGGGACACAACGTGACCTGCCTGCGGCCTCCGAGTGGCTCGTTAAGCTGATGCAAATCACGCGGCAAAAGTCCAAAGAGCACCGCGCGGCAGCCAAGATGCTGAAAATTATCTCACAATCGACTACCGGGAATGTAAAATCATCGAGCAACATGAAAACCTCCGCCCAACTCAAACTCCTCCCGGAAACCGCCAACCCTTCCGACGATGTCGGTGCCGCTCTCGGTTTACTGCAAGGTGCCCTCAGTGACGAGGAACAGCGCATTCGCACCGAGGGTGCGCAGGCCATGCAAAAAGGCGATTTCGATACCGCGACCTCGGTGATCGACTTCGCCCGCCGCCTATTGGCTTTTCGCGACAAAGTCGGTGCGCTCGAAAAGGAGTGGGTCGCCCTTGAAGCCATGCGCGATGCCGCCACGCCCGAGGTGCAGGAGATCGTAAGCAAACGCTTCTTCGGTCGGCGGGGCAGCGGTGAGATCACTCCGCATTCAGCATTTTATCGCCCCATTCTGGAGGTCTTGGTCGAAATGGGCGGTGCCGGTCGCACCCGTGACGTGCTGGATCGTGTCGGCGATAAAATGAAAGCCATTTTTAAGCCCAAGGACTTCGAGTCGCACCAATCGGATGCCCAGCAAATCCGTTGGCGGAATACCGGCCAATGGGCACGTAATCACATGGTCAACGGCGACGGTGATGGCCGTATGAAGCAAGGTTCGCCCAATGGACGTTGGGAAATCGCCGACAAAGGCCGTGCATGGCTGAAGGCTAATAAATCCGCATAGGATCTGATCTACGGCCCTTGAGTTCCCCCGTCACCATTTCCGCCATCGGCCTAACGAGCCCGCTACTGCCCGCCGTAAAACTGCTCGGGCGCAAACACAGCGGCACCTTGGGCTTCTTCCCCGACGGCGCGTTTGATGATCACGCGGTGCGCGGGCATTTGCTCGCAGCATCGGTCGGCGGCACCGACCTTGCTGGCTACTGCGCGTTCCGTGTTTCCAAGGGCAGAGCAATGATCGCGCACCTCTGCGTCGCGGAAACCCATCGCAGCGCCGGCGTGGCCAAGCAACTTTTCACGGCTGTAAAAGCCCACGCCCAAGAGCGCGACTTGTGCGGAATCGGCCTCCATTGTCGGCGCGATTACCCTTCAACCGACCTTTGGCCCAAGCTGGATTTCGTGCCTGTCAAAAACAAGCCGGGCCGGGGAATCGATGGCGCTGAACTCACCCTTTGGTGGCACGTCTTACCAGCCGCCGATTTATTCTCTCAGCCAGAGGCATCCGAAAAACGCCTGGAAGTGGTCATCGAGTGTAACGTCTTTCGAGATCTTCACGACACCGCCGAAAAACGGAATGAGCAGGCCCAGTATCTCGCAGCCGATTGGCTGGCCGCACATATCGAGCTTTGCGCCCTCCAAGAGCTGCTTGTGGAGCTGAATCGAATCCCGCTTCCCCTGCCACGGGAGGCCTTGATGCGCCATGCTCAACGATATCGCCTGCTCGCTTCTTCCAAGATTCGCACGGACGAAATCTACG
>Ga0163144_10027049_pt1 | contig 11121 bp, 9 predicted proteins | sample OliLak19BULKMAT1_FD_123175 | JGI IMG/M metagenome (GOLD analysis project Ga0163144, IMG submission 123175) | Freshwater microbial mat bacterial communities from Lake Vanda, McMurdo Dry Valleys, Antarctica - Oligotrophic Lake LV.19.BULKMAT1 | ecosystem: Environmental > Aquatic > Freshwater > Lake... | reverse complement strand
TTATTCGGACGAAGGTCAACTGGGCTGGCTGTCGGGCTACTGCCACCCGATCCGCTTCAACGACATGGTCGAACGTGGCGTGATCCCGGCCGACATGATGGCCAAACTGCCTCCGGCGGAAGGTTATGCCAAGGCGATCTTCCCGACGCTGGACGAGCAGAGTGCGGCCAAGACCGTCGTGGCAGATACCTGGGCCACCGAAATGGGCGCGAACTGATCGCAACCGGTCCTGGACCATGGATGCCGGCGCTTAGCCGGCATCCTCATTTTATTGCGAAACGCCAAAGTGTGACCCATGACTCTTGATGCATCGGCACCCTCAGCGGACCTGGGCGCACCGATCCCCCGTACCAGCGGGTTGCGCATGATCGGCTGGAACTGGCTTGGCGTGACACCGTTCTTTCTGTTCGCGTTCCTGTTCCTGATCGGCCCGGTCCTGTATCTGGTGGCGGGCGCGTTTCAGAATGCCGAGGGCGCGTTCACCTTTGACAATATTATCGCACTGGGCAGCCCGAATATCGTGGCGAGTTTTTCGCTGTCGATCCGGCTTAGCCTGCTGTCGGCGCTGATGGGCGCGGTGGCGGGGCTGCTGCTGGGCCATGCGGTCATTCTGGGCGGCCTGCCGGTCTGGGTGCGCAATGCCTTTACCACTTTTTCTGGGGTTGCGTCGAATTTCGCCGGTGTGCCGCTGGCCTTTGCCTTCATCGCCACGCTGGGCCGCCTTGGGCTGGTGACGGTGCTGCTGCGCGACCTGTTCGGCTTCAATCTTTATGCGACGGGTTTCAATCTGTTTTCCTTTGTCGGGCTGTCCATCGTCTATCTGTATTTCCAGTTGCCGCTGATGTTCCTGATCATCGCCCCTGCGCTGGACGGCCTGAAAACCGAATGGCGCGAGGCGGCCGAGATTCTGGGGGCCAGCAGGCGGCAATATTGGCAGATGGTCGGTCTGCCGGTGCTGACACCCACCATTCTGGGCTGCTTCCTTTTGCTGTTCGCCAACGCCTTCGGCACGCTGGCCACGGTTTATGCGCTGATGGGATCGGGGTTCGATGTGGTGCCGATCGTGCTGTTCCAGCAGATCCGGGGCAACGTGTTGTATAACCCCAACCTTGGGTACGCACTGGCGCTGGGCATGGTGGCGATCATGGGCGTGTCGAACACGCTGTATCTGATCCTGCGCAACCGGGCAGAGCGGTGGCAGAAATGAAAAAGCGCTTTCCCTTCGCCGCAGTGCTCATGGCCCTTTTCGGCGCCTCGTTCTTCATCGTGCCGCTGATCGCCACCTTTTATTTTTCGTTGAAGATGACGCGGGGCGAATTGGGCTTTGCTGCTTACGCCTCCGTGTTCAACAGCGCCGATTTTCTGAACACCATCCTGTATTCCACCATCGCGTCACTGATCGCCATCCTGATCGGGGCCATCATCATCGTGCCAACCGCCTATTGGGTGCGACTGAAGGTGCCGAAACTGCGGCCCGTCGTCGAGTTCATCAGTCTGCTGCCGTTGATCGTGCCACCGGTGGTGCTGGTGTTCGGCTATATCCGGCTGTTCGGGTCAAACTCGTGGCTGCCGCTGACAGCCAGCACCTTTGGCACCGATGTGCTGCTGGTGGTTGGCTATGTCGTGCTGTCGATGCCCTACATGTTCCGCGCGGTGGATAACGGCATGGCTGCGATCGACATTTCCACCCTGACTGAAGCCGCCGAAAGCCTTGGTGCCTCGCGGCTGCGCACGATCACCACAGTGATTTTCCCCAACGTTCGTGCGGCGATCATTTCGGGGGCATTCCTGACCTTTTCGATCTCGGTGGGGGAATTCGTGCTGGCCAGCCTGCTGAACCGCCCCGCCTTCGGCCCCTATCTTGTGCAACTGGGTCAGGACCGCGCCTATGAACCCGCCGCCCTTGCCATCATGTCATTTGGCTTCATCTGGGGCTGCATGGTGCTGATGCAGATGTTCGCCACCCGAAAGCCGGGGCAGCGCTGGTTGCTGCGCCTGACCACCCGCCCCGCCCAAAGGGCCAGACCATGAGCTTTCTGTCGATCTCCAACGCCATCAAGACCTTTGGCACCAACACGGTCGTCAAAGGCTTTGATCTGTCTGTCGAAAAGGGCGAATTCGTCTCGTTCCTCGGGCCATCGGGCTGTGGCAAGACCACCGTGCTGCGCATGATCGCGGGATTTGATCGGCCAACTTCGGGCAACATCACCATTGATGGCCGCGACGTGACCGACCTTGCGCCGAACAAGCGGCGCATCGGCATGGTGTTTCAGGCCTATGCCCTGTTTCCCAACATGAACGTCTTTGGCAACATTGCCTTCGGGTTGAAGATCGCTGGCTTGGGCAAAGCCGAAACCGAGGCGCGGGTAAAGGAAATGCTGGCGCTGATCGGGTTGTCCCATCTGGAAGAACGCTATCCCTACGAGCTTTCGGGCGGCCAACAACAGCGTGTGGCGCTTGCCCGTGCGCTTGCGCCCAAGCCGCAGGTCCTGCTGCTGGACGAGCCGCTGTCGGCGCTGGACGCCAAGATCCGGGTTTCGCTGCGCGAGGAGATCCGCGCCATCCAGCGCCAGCTTGGCATCACCACTGTTTTCGTGACGCATGATCAGGAAGAGGCGATGTCAATCTCGGACCGGATCGTCGTTATGAACGGCGGGCGGGCCGACCAGATCGGCACCCCGTCCGCGATCTATAACCGCCCCAGCACCCGGTTCGTTGCAGGCTTTGTCGGCACGCTGAACGTGCTGAAGGCGCGGGTGGACCGTCGGAACGCGCAGACGGTGACGATTGGCGGCAAGACGGTTCAGCTTGCGCAGCCGGTGGAATCGGCTGATGCGCAGGGGAACCTGTCGCTCGCCCTGCGCCCCGAGGCACTGTCTCTGCTTCCGTCAGACTTGCGCGATGTCACTTTTGACGGCATCGTCAAGAGCGTCAGCTTCATGGGTTCGGTCATCCGCATCCGCATGGACGTGGGGGACGAGGCGATTTCCTTTGACATGTTCAACAGCCCGAACCTGGTGGCCCCGTTGATCGGACAGAAAGCTTCGGCGCATTTCGCCAGCAGCGATATTTTCGAGCTTTCGGCTTAGGCTCGGCCAATGCCGGAAATCGGCACTCTACCTTCAGTCAGTTGATTTCCACCCAGCATTCAGGCGGTTTCTTCGCCAGGAAATGGACCACGCCGACCTGTTCCCCTGCCTGATCTGGTTCAGAGGCAGGTTCCATTTGGGTTTTGGTCCTTCATTGGCGACTCAGGGAACTTCTGCGGGGTGAACCCGTCGCGGCGCGCATGTCTGCGGCGCTGAAGCGGTGCAACCCAGACGTTGCAGGGCGAAAGCGGCACAGGGCGCAGACCGTCACGGCCAGACAGACGATCTCGGTTGATGGTTTGAAGGTGCAAAGGGCTGATTTCGGTCTTTGGTGAAGGAAATCCGGCACCCTGCCCCGCTCATGCTGCGTTCTTACGACACTCCACTGCCCAGTACGGTGGCACAGGCGTGAGGTACCTGCCCATGAATCCGGCAGAAGAAGCTTTTGACTGAATGGTAAACTCTGACTACGCTGGGCCAAACGACAAACGCCGCGCGGGCCTTATGCTCAAAGACGGCGAAACAACGGGGAGCGACATGCTGGATCTGCTGGTCAGGGCGGGGCGTATTTCCGGCATTAAAACTCCGGTCGATATCGCGGTGCAGGCTGGACGGATCGTCGAAATCGCGCCCAAGATCGAGGCCGCTGCGGGCCGGGTGATCGAGGCGGGCGGGCGGCTGGTGGCGCCGCCCTTTGCCGATCCGCATTTTCACATGGATGCGACGCTGAGCCTGGGCCTGCCCCGGCTGAACCGATCCGGCACGTTGCTGGAGGGAATTGCCCTGTGGGGAGAATTGAAGCCGCTGCTGACGGTCGAGGCGGTGATGGAACGGGCGCTGCGCTACTGCGACCTTGCCGTGTCGCAGGGATTGCTGTCGATCCGCACGCATGTGGATGTCTGTGATGATCGGCTGACGGCGGTCGAGGCGCTGCTGGAGGTGAAAAAGCGGGTGGCACCGTATATCGACCTGCAGCTTGTGGCCTTTCCCCAAGACGGGCTTTATCGTGATCCGAAGGCAGAGGCGAACCTGATCCGCGCGCTGGACATGGGCGTGGATGTGGTTGGCGGCATCCCGCATTTCGAACGCACCATGCAGGCGGGGGCAGACTCGGTGCGGCGGCTGTGCGAGATCGCGGCAGGGCGCGGACTGCCGGTCGATCTGCATTGCGACGAGAGCGACGATCCGATGAGCCGCCATATCGAGACTCTGGCGTCAGAGACCATAAGGCTGGGCCTGCAGGGGCGGGCGGTCGGCAGCCACTGCACGTCGATGCATTCGATGGACAATTACTATGCCTCCAAGCTGATCCCGCTGATCGCCGAGGCGGGGCTGCATATCGTGCCGAACCCGCTGATCAACATCACGCTGCAAGGTCGGTCTGACACCTATCCGCGGCGGCGGGGGCTGACCCGGGTGCCGGAACTGCGCGCGGCGGGGGTGAATGTGGCCCTGGGGCAGGATTGCACGATGGACCCGTGGTACCCGATGGGATCGGCCGACATGCTGGAGGTGGCGCATATGGGGGTGCATGCGGTCCCCATGACCTCGCGCGAGGCGATGGGGTGGAGCTTTACATCGGTCACGGTGAACGGGCATCTGGCGATGGGGCTTCCGGACCCGACGCTGCGGGTGGGCGGGCCTGCGACCATGGTGGTCCTGCAGGCGCGCGATCCTATCGAGGCGGTCAGACTGCGTGCGACGCGGCTGGCGGTGATCCGGGCGGGCCGGGTGCTGGCCGAAACCGCGCCACGGCTGGCGCGGCTGGATTTGCCGGGGCGTCCGGCGGGGCTGGACCCCGCCGATTACGCGCCGATTGCGGAAGACTGAGACCATCATCAACAAACGGGGAGATCTGCCATGACTTTTTCGACCACACGCCGGACACTGCTGATGGGGGCTGCCGTCACGCTGGCGCTGCCTGCCTATATTCGCCGGGCCAATGCCCAGACTGCGATCAAGGTGGCAGGGATCCATGCCTCGCCGGTGGAAAATGCCTGGAACTCGCGCATCCATTCCGCAATGCAGGCGGCGGCGGCGGATGGGCTGATCGCGTACCAGTTTTCCGAAGGCGTGGCGGCGACCGACTACCCGCGCGCGATGCGGGAATATGCCGAAGGTGGGGCCAGGCTGATCTGGGGCGAAAGCTATGCGGTCGAGGCGGAAGCCCGCGCGGTGGCGACGGATTATCCCGAAACGGCCTTTCTGATGGGGTCGTCGGGCGGACCCGAAGGCGCGAATTTCGGCGTTTTCGGCACGCGCAACCACGAGGCGGCCTATCTGGCGGGGATGCTGGCGGGCAAGATGTCGAAGACGGGCACCTTCGGGTCGGTCGGCGGCTATCCGATCCCCGAGGTAAACCTGCTGATCAACGCCTTCCGCATGGGGGTAAAGGAGGTAAGCCCGGAAGCAAAGTTCCTGAATGGCTTCATCGGGGCGTGGTTCGACCCGGCCAAGGCCAAGGAAGCGGCGGTGGCGCAGATCGACGGCGGGGCCGATATCCTGTTTGGCGAGCGGATCGGCACGGCGGACGGCGCGCAAGAGCGGGGCGTGAAGGCGATCGGGTCGCTGATCGACTATACGCCACGTTATCCGGGCACGGTGTTTGCCAATGCGATCTGGAACTATCGCCCAACCATCGAGGCCATCGTGGCTGATGTGGTGGCAGGCAAGCCGGTCGGGCGCGACTATACCGAATATTCCTTCATGAAGTACGGCGGCAACGAGTTGATCTTCGTGGCCGAGGACGTGCCCGCAGACGCCATCCCGGCGATGGAAGAAAAAAAGGCCGCCATCGCGGCGGGCAGCTTCGAGGTGCCGATCGACGCGAACGAACCTGCCTGAGCCTTGCAGGACGCAACGTCCCTGTCTGCCGCCATCGCCTCGGGGGTCGTGACCGCCCCCGAGGTCATGGAGGCGGCCCTGGTGGCGGCGGGGGAACGGGCGGCCGGGGCAATGGCCGTGATCGATGCCGATCTGGGCAGGGCTGGTGCGCGCGGGGCCTTGTCCGGTCGCTTTGCCGGACGCTTTGCCGGGGTGCCGTTTCTGGGCAAGGACCTGGGATCGGGGCTGGGCCGATTGCCGACCTGTGGTGGGTCGGCGGCCCTGCGGCGTCGCGCGGGCACGGGGAATGCGGACAGCGTGCTTTTCGCGCGGTTTCGTGCGGCGGGGCTGGTACCCTTCGGGCTGACAACGGTGCCCGAGTTTGGTCTGGCGCTGACGGCGGACCCGGCGGTGAACCCGTTCGATCCGGCCTATTCTCCCGGCGGATCATCCGGCGGGGCGGCGGCGGCAGTTGCTGCGGGGATCGTGGCGATGGCCCATGCCACCGATGCGGCGGGGTCGATCCGGGTGCCTGCGGCCTGTTGCGGTCTGCTCGGGTTGAAGCCATCGCGCGGGGCAGTGCCGCAGGGGCCGGATTTCGGCAATCACCTGATGGGGGTGGCCGCAGAGCTGGTTCTGGCGCGGTCGGTGCGCGACGTGCGCGGCATCTTCGATGCTGTGGCGGATGTTGGGCCGGATGCGGGGCCGGATGCTGGCCCGCGTGACATGGCATCGCTGCGCGTGGCCTTCTGCCTGCCAAAGCGGTGCGGTGCCGCGCAGGCCGGTGCGGTGTGGCTGGTGGCCGAAGCCTTGCGCGATCTGGGCTGCGATATGGTCGAGCGACCCGCCCCCGATGCCCTGGGCACGCGGGCAGCAGCGACGGTGCGCACGATCCTGACCGCATCGCTTGCCGAATGGATGGGGGCGCTTGGGGTGAGGGATGACGAGATGACCCCGCTTGCCGCCGCAGTCGCGGCCGAGGGGCGCGGGATGGCGGCGGCCACGCTCTTTGCCGCGAGCCGGGACATGGCGGTCATCGCCGATGGCCTGGCCACCTACATGGCGGGGGCGGATGTGCTGCTGTCACCCGTCCTGTCCGGCCCGCCGCCGAAGCGAGGAGCGTTCGACATGGCGGCCACGCACCCCGCCGCCCATTTCGCCCAGATCGAGGCACTCGCCCCCAATGCCGCCCTGGCCAATGTGGCGGGGGTTCCTGCCTTGTCGCTGCCGGTGGGGCTGGATGCGGCAGGATTGCCGCTGGGGGTTCAGATAACGGCCCGGATCGGTCAGGATCGGCTCTTGCTTGATATCGGGGCGCGTCTCATGCCGCTGCTGCCACGCATCGTCTTTCCGTTTCCCATCGCAGGCCATCCATGACCGAACCGGTGCTGGAACTGAAAGGGATCACCAAACGCTTTGGCGCACTGACAGCGAATGACGGCGTGTCGCTGCACCTTATGAAGGGCGAAATCCTTGCCCTGCTTGGCGAGAATGGCGCGGGCAAGACGACCCTGATGAACATTCTTTTTGGCCATTATGCCGCTGATGCGGGCGAGGTTCGGGTGAAGGGGCAGCATCTCCCCCCCGGTCAGCCAAGGGCGGCGATTGCGGCGGGTGTCGGTATGGTGCACCAGCATTTCACCCTTGCCGGCAACCTGACCGTGACCGAAAACATCCTCATCGGATCGGAATCCCTGCTGCGGCTGAACAGCCGCCGGGATGCGGCAAAGGCGCGGATTCTGGCGTTGGCCCGGACCTTTGGCCTGCCGGTCAATCCCGACGCGCGGGTGGCCGACCTTTCGGTGGGCGAACGGCAACGGGTCGAGATCCTGAAGGCGCTGTATCGCGACGCCGGCATCCTGATCCTTGACGAACCGACCGCCGTGCTGGCCCGGCCCGAGGCGGAGCAGCTGTTCCGCATCTTGCGCGGGATGACCAGGGGGGGGCTGTCGATCATCTTCATCAGCCATAAGTTGCACGAGGTCATGGCGGCATCCGACCGGGTCACCGTGCTGCGCGGCGGGCGGGTGGTGGCCGAACGGGTTACTGCCGAAACCTCGGCTGCTGAACTGGCCGAACTGATGGTGGGGCGCAGTGTGTCGCGACCAAAGCGCGATGCCCATCCGGCGGGCGCGCCGGTGGTGGTTGCCAGGGGGCTGACGGTGACGGCAGGGGGCGGTGCGGCGCTGGATGCCATCGATTTCGAGGTGCGGCAGGGCGAAATCCTCGGGATCGTCGGGGTTTCGGGTAACGGGCAGGCGATGCTGGGGCGGGTGCTTTCAGGGTTGGCGCGGCCCGATGCCGGCCGCCTGACCTTTGACGGGCGGGACATGGCCGGGTTCACCCCGCGCGATGCGGTGCGGCAGGGCCTTGGCCGGGTGCCCGAAGACCGCCATGCCGAAGGTGCCGTCGGCGATCTGGCCGTCTGGGAGAATGCCGTGCTGGAGCGGCTGCGTGAGCCGGCCTTTTCAAGCTGGGGCTTCGTGCGGCGCGCGGCGGCCAAGGCCCATGCCGCCGATCTGATCACCCGGTTCGACATCCGCGGTGCCGCGCCCGAGACCCGCACACGACTGTTGTCGGGGGGAAACATGCAAAAGCTGATCCTCGGGCGCAATCTGGCGGCCAGGCCGCGCTTTCTGCTGGCGAACCAACCCACGCGCGGGCTGGACGAGGGGGCCATCGCCGCCGTGCACGCCGAATTGCTGGCAGCGCGTGCAGCGGGCGCGGCGATCCTGCTGATTTCCGAGGATCTGGACGAGGCGGTGGGCCTGTCGGACCGGATCCAGGCTATCGTCAAGGGGCGGCTGTCGGCCCCTGTTCCCTCGGAAAAGGCGGATGCCCGGACGTTGGGGCTGATGATGGCCGGTGTATGGGAGGTGTCGCATGCGGTTTGAACGGCGCGAGGAAGTGTCGGTCACGGCGCTGGTGATTGCGCCCTTTGCGGCCATCGCGGTGGCGCTGGGGCTGTGTGCCGGGTTGATCGCGATGGCAGGTGTCAGCCCGCTGACCGCCTATGCCGAGATGCTGAGGGGGGCTTTCGGATCGCGTCTGGCGGTGACCGAAACCATGACCCGCGCCTCGCCGCTGATCCTGACCGGGCTGGCGGCGGCGGTCGCGTTTCGGGCCCGGCTGTGGAACATCGGGGGCGAGGGCCAGTTCTACATCGGGGCGCTGGTGGCGGCGGGGCTGGGGCACAGCCTTTTGTCGGGTTTGCCCGTCGCGCTGGCGATTGCCGTGCTGATGCTGGCCAGCATGATGGCCGGGGCACTGTTGCTGATCGGGCCGACGCTGCTGCGCCTTCGGCTGGGGGTGGACGAGGTGGTGACGACCTTGCTGTTGAACTTCATCGTGCTGCTTTTCGTGGGTCTGATGGTCGAAGGGCCGCTGAAGGACCCGCTGGCCTTTGGCTGGCCGCAGTCGGTACCCGTGGCGGCGGGCTTGCGCCTGCCCGATCTGGTGCCGCGGTCGCGGCTGCATGTGGGGTTGGTTGTTGCGCTGATGGTGGCGGTGATCGTCGGGATCGTGCAGTCGCGCACCGTCTTCGGGGCCGAGACGCGGGCCGCCGGGTTGAACCCGCGGGCGGCGGCCTTTGCCGGGGTACCGCTGCTGGGCACGCTGGTGAAAGTGGCGGCCTTGTCGGGCGGGCTGGCGGGGCTTGCAGGCGCGATCGAGGTGCTGGGCCCGGCCGGCTATGTGACAACCACGATGTCGCCCGGTTTCGGCTATGCCGGGATCGTGGTGGCGATGCTGGCGGCGCTGCATCCCCTGGGGGTGGTTGCGGCATCGGTCTTTGTTGCCACCGTCTTTGTTGGTGCCGACGCCATGAGCCGCGCCACCGGGGTGCCCAGTTTCATCGCCGATGTGATCATGTCGGTGTCCTTGCTGACCATGCTGACGGCGCTGCTGTTCACAACCTACAGGATCCGGGCATGAGCGACGCGCTTGACATCCTGATGAACGCGAGCCTGTGGGCCGCCGTGCTGCGGATCGCAACTCCGCTGATCTTCGGTGTGCTGGGGGCACTGATCTGCGAACGGGCCGGGGTGCTGAACCTCGGGATCGAAGGGATCATGACCGTGGGGGCCATGGTCGGCTGGCTGACGGTGTTCTGGGGCGGCGATCTGTGGACCGGCCTGATCGTCGCGGCGCTGGCGGGGATGCTGGTGGGGCTTTTGCATGCGCTGCTGACCGTGTCCCTGGGCCTGTCGCAGCATGTGTCGGGGCTGGGGATCACGCTCTTCGCCTCGGCGCTGGCCTATTACCTTTACCGTCTTTGGGTCGAGGTGGGCGATCTGCCCCCGACCATCGAACCCTTTCAGCCGCTGGCCTTGCCGGGCCTGTCCACCTTGCCATTTGTCGGCGAGGCGGTGTTTTCCCAGACCGCGCCCACCTATCTGGCGCTCTTGATGGTGGCGGCGACGGCTTATGTGCTGAACCGCACGCCACTGGGGCTGGCCCTGCGGATGACGGGTGAGAACCCCCACGCGGTCGAGGCGCAGGGGCTGAACCCGAATGCGATACGGATCGGGGCCGTGATGGCGGGATCGGCCCTCATGGCGCTGGGCGGGGCTTTTCTGACTACGGCGGCCTTCAACAGCTTCTTTCCCACCATGGTGCAGGGGCGGGGCTGGATCTGCATCGCTCTGGTGGTCTTTGCGTCATGGCGGCCGGGAAAGGCGCTGCTGGGCGCGTTGCTGTTCGCCTTTTTCGATGCGTTCCAGTTGCGTCTGCAAACCAGCGTGGACGGGGTGCCCTATCAGCTGTTCCTGATGGCACCCTATGTCCTGTCCATCGTGGCCCTGATCCTTGTCGCCCGCCGCGCCCGCGCACCCGAGGCGCTGATGCAGCCCTATCGCCGGGGTGAACGTTAAGGACCGGCTACGGCCCGTCATGCTGATTGCCACGCCGAAGTGACCGGTGCGGCACCTTCCCTTCGGCAGATGGCAGCAACGGGCGACGGAGTGATCATGTGGTGTCAGACCAATGACCTTTCGCGAAGTCTTGAAGTATCGGAACCGGCTGGGTTTGGTCATCCCCTCGGCCTGATTGCGGCGTATTCCTCCGGTGATGGCCGTCTGACGCTATGGGCTCAGGTCGGCTTGAACGCTGACCCTATGGATGACCCCAAGTTCAGATCCCAGATTGAGGTTCCCCCGGTTGCCGACAAAGGCCGGCGGCGGGAGTGGGCTGATGCGCAGAATGAGCGATC
>Ga0163144_10027045_pt1 | contig 11122 bp, 11 predicted proteins | sample OliLak19BULKMAT1_FD_123175 | JGI IMG/M metagenome (GOLD analysis project Ga0163144, IMG submission 123175) | Freshwater microbial mat bacterial communities from Lake Vanda, McMurdo Dry Valleys, Antarctica - Oligotrophic Lake LV.19.BULKMAT1 | ecosystem: Environmental > Aquatic > Freshwater >... | reverse complement strand
TCCTGCGCGCGGTGCGCACGTCCCTCAGCTCGCTCGCTTAAGGTTTTTCAAACTCCCCTACGCTTGCCGCTTAGCCAAATCCCGCCGACCTCGCTTCATCCAACGCTGTCGCAATCTCCCCGCCAGCTCGATGAGCTTGGGTTCACTACCAACCGCTCGATACCCCAACCGAATCGCGTTAATCGCGTCGTGCCAGTCGCCGCCATCGAGCTCCAACTCTTGAACCAGCAACGGCTTGATCACCAGCGCAGCTTTACCCGGCCGATAGTGCTGGCCGCTAAAAACCACCAATTCGATGTAAGCCGCCTCGGTGATTTGAAGCAACGCGACATCCCCGCCGCCGAACGACGGCTTTAGGGTTTCTCGTTGCACATCGACGCAATGCTCCACCCGCTGCTTTATCGACGTGTGATCGCTGGCTTCAAGCGTTTCCGCGATTCCCGCCCGCACTGGATTGAGGTCGACGTAGGCCATCGCTGCCAGCATCGCACGGTCATCCAACAGCAGTTGGCAGCGAAAACGGCCTTCCCAAAAGCGCCCGGTGACTTCGTCCTCGGCATTCGCGCGGCGCGCAATCGGCTCGTTTAGACAGCGATGGTCGAAGTTGCACAGGGTAAGCGGATCGTCGCCGCAAAGCCAGGCGCGGCGGACGCAGCGCGATACGCAGTGGTAGACGCCGGCGGCGGTGGGAGAAACGAGCTGTGAGCGGGAATAGGTCATGACCGCAGCTTGCTGGGGCGGTCAGGGGTGCGCTATGGGCGAATGGCGGGTTTGGTTGTAGGAAAATGGCGATTTGATGGGTGTCCCGAAGTTCGAACGATGGTCAGTTGGTTGGCAATACGCACCCTGCTTCGGTCGTTGTGGGGCGATTGAGTTGGTCAGCAAACATATGAATCCCTTTTCCGGTGCAGATGCAGAGACTCGCAAGCGGATAGCCGCTGGTGTCACACGTCGCGGGCGACGGGTCACAGCAGGAGCCAAACGATGCGGAATTCGGCGTAAGACAGCTGGCGAAAAAAGAACCACCGCAACGGGTAGTCACCGATGAAGGTGAGCTACCCGTTGCGTGGGAAAGCTAAGCTACAAGTTGCGTCTGCGTTGGAGCCTCGCCACGACGTCTGTCAGAACGTACCTGCAGATCATCGGTCGATTTTCCAAGACACTTTTTTTGAAAATCACAGAGTGAGCAGGGCGAATTCCAGGCAGCCATAGGACGCTTCGAAAATCGCCGCCGCCGGATGTCATCGGCAACGAACTGGAGTTCCATTACCCATTCGGTGATGTCGAGCTCCGAACGAGCGGGAACAGGTTCCTCTACGTGAATCACTGGGCCCTCACCGCGCCCTGTCTTAGGGGGCGGTCGCTTGATGAGTTCGTAGAAGACCAATCCGTCTACACCCTCGACACCCAGTAGATCTTTGTGGGCATCAACGACGACTTGGTAGCCGAGCAGCTGATCAGCGAGGCTGGCAAAGCCCTCCATCGACGCATTGCCAGGCGTCTTGAAGTCTAGAACCAGCACCTTGCCGTCCGCCGTGCGCACCACCGCATCAATGATCGCGATGTAGGTGATTTCGCCTGGCAGACGAACCTTGAACTCGCGCTCGATGACCGGGTTGCCGTCACGATCGACGACAGGGGTCCAGCCACGCGTTCGCCAGTCCTCAACAAACTTCTTGATGAGGATTCGGCCAGACTCGGCAAACTTCTCCTCCGACCATATCGAGCTGTACTCCACAGGCTGCGATACAAACTCCGTCCAGGCCCGTTCGAAAACAGGAACCGGATCGAGGTCGAGTGAGAAAGACTGTGCCGTCAGCAGCGCCGAAGCGGCCTGATGAACAGCATCACCGAAGCCAAGGTTGGCGGTTTTGACCTTTCGTTCAAGGCGATCGACGTACTTGAGTTTGTACAGTCGGCCGCAGGTCTGCATCACCCCCTTCCTTGAGTCGCTCAGGGTAATTGGGCTCTTGGGAACCAGCTCGGTCTGAAGTGGAAGCGAGACGGTATTCATTCACGCCACCTTCGAGGTGAGTAGGTCCTTGAGAAATGCCTTTGCCTCTCCGTTGTCAGCGAAGTGCGGCACCACGATGCCCTTGATCTTCGCCTGCACCGCAATTTGATTGAGGAGGTTGGCGTTGATGCAATCGGGCTGAGGTGCAGGCTTGTGTGTCGTGCTCGTGACATCGATTGATGCAGACGGTGGAGCATGTCCAGGATCAGCCGATGACGTCGTCGACGTAGTCACTGCAGTTTCGATCTGAGTCGGATTGGAGGCCGGCTCTGATGCGTTTGCAGGTACTTCGTTGGCAGTTGCCGCAGGGGCAGCTGGTACGGCGGGTTCTGTCGCAGGTGCGGCTTTGGCGGGGCTGATCGGGATGATCGAGACCCCTGCCGATGTCGCCACTGGACGGTCCGTTTCCTTGCGGTCCCCGAGCAGCTGGTGGAGGAACGGTTTGGTCGAACCAGGTAGACCCATGGCCTCGTAAAGACGACCCCGTGCGTTGGTTTCACCCCGCTCCCATGCTTTGCTTCCGTCGATGATCTCAAGGCTGCTGGCTTGGTTGACGATGACGCCGTTCCTGAGCAACACAGCAACAAAGAGTTGGGTGGGCTGGACCGTGACATTTCCGGCAACCGCATTGCGGTAATCGGGAAGGTTGAACGGGCCAGGCTCACGACGTACCTCAATCGACCAACCCTCAGTGGGCGGGAACGTAGAGAGGAACACGGGAGTGCGACTAGTGGCAGGCCACCATTCGGTGGTTGAGCCATCGTTGTTGGTGATAGCAGAGAGTTCGTTGTCCGGAATTTCGGTGCCGGAAAACGGGCCTTTTTCGATCTTCATGATGGCAATACTCCGCCCCCGGAACCACGCAAAAGCGTGGGCCCTGACCGGGGGACTAACTAGAGAATTCCCCCGGGTCGGGGAAGGAGAACCGCGCTCGTGTAAGACGAACGGGCGTTGTGGTGTTGCTGTTACGCGTCGAAGTTCATAAGGTCGCTTCTCGCCGTGCTTGGCGGCGCAAACGCGGGACCGCTTGAAGCTGCGGGCGTGTTTGTTGCCGCGGACGGTGTGCGTCCTGAAAGCGCAGGAGAGGATCGGTGAGGAGCGTGTTCGGCTTGAGGCTGATCGGTCTTGGCGTCCTTTAGAACATGGACGTTCGGAACCTCGCATTCCACGTAGCGCGTTTCTTTCTCCTGCCCTTCCCTGTCCGTGTAGGTGTCCGTCGTGGTGCGACCGGAAACCATCACGAGCGTGCCTTTCAACAGGCGCTCCTTGAAGTACAAGGCGGCGCGTTGACTGCAGTAGAACCTGATGCGAAACCATTCTGTGTGTTCAACTACTTGGTTGCCCTTCCCTAAGTATTTGGAGTTCGAGGCAACGCGGAAGTTGACGGCAAAACGGTTCTCGCCGATTTCTTTGAGTTCGGCATCGGCGCCGAGATTTCCGGCGACATCTTGACGGTTGATCATGGGTATTCCTTGCCCGCACGCGGCTTGAAGAGTAAGTACGATCCCTGGTGCGGCAGGACGTACGAATCCAGACGTGCGGTGGCCCCGTTAGGGCGTAGCGCCCAGCTGGGGTGAGTTGGATGGAGCCTTATGGCGACTCAGACCAAGGTGTCGAAACGACCACCAAAAAAACGATAGGACCGGTGCCCTTCTTCAAACGGCAAGGTGCTTGCTTGCTTGAAGAAGGACACCCCGGAAAGCCGGGGTGTCCCGAGTGCAGCGCATAGCCAAGGTTAACGACGGTTGGCAATAGAAAGCGGGGCGTCCGCATGCAGCATCCCCGCGCGCGCCAACCATGAGTCGACAACTTCCCTTTGAAACGCCAGTTCCACATTGTTGCCGGATCGCGATTCGGCTTTGGTGGTGACGGGCGTAGGTACTTGGCGATTCTGGTCAGAGACCGTATAGCGTGCAATTTCCATGTCTTCTTCTCCGGTGCAGGGGGTCAGGTCCCCTCTCTAGCCGCCGCGTGAGCAGTGGCTTGAGAGGAGACCCGACCCAAAGCAATCCATTGGATGGAAGGCGTTGTGTGCTGTCGGGTCTCAGGGCTCTAAATGCAATTAACGACCGGAGGCGTTGCATGCGTTGTCGAGCCGAACATCCATCTCCTTGATGGCAAGACCTTGGGCGTAGGCGACGAGTGGATGAACACGAGGTCCATCATCGAGGTCTGCGATTCCGATCCCACCCGGTTGGCCCTGTAGCACGGGGGTTGTGTCCTCGTTGCCGAGAACGATCATCCCGAGACACAGGAGGCCAAGCGCGACTCCAATCACCAAAGCGCGGCGATTGTCCTGACGGTCGCGAATAGCCCGACGGTATGCACTGTTGATGCCGGTCTTTGTAGCCATGGAGTACTCCACATTCCGGTATGCCGACCGAATAGAGAAGAATCCCTACCCGTGGCATCCGGAAGGGAAAACCCCTCAGAAAACCGACAGCGGCCCGATGGGATCTGTCGATCCCAAAGGGAAGTTGTAGGTCATGAGGCGTCGCTGGGTCACAGCGCGCTTATGTCCGGTTACACCGAGAGCGGTGTGCGTGCCGGCAGATGCGACGGAGATCGTCGATTGCAGGCAGGCGGGACTTGGGCCTCATGAGATGTGCAAACCCAAAGACACAACCGGGGGCGAGAACGCGCAGGCGCGATCGCACTCAACGGCGGGTCATGCGGAAGGGCTTGGACATCGGGTCGAAATCAGGCATCGCGATGCCTTAAATCGACCTTTTGATGCGCGATTCGGAGTACATGGGCGCTAAGCGCGTGTCTCGTCGGAATCACGGCCGAAGACAAAAATGTCGTCGGACTAGGTTGAGATTGGCAATGCCAATCGATAGCAGCGTCAAGCTGCGAGTTGCGACCCGCTAAGAACGGGATTCGGCCATCAAGGTGGGCCTCAGCACCTAAGTGACTTCTGTCGAGGACAGAGCACTAAAAAGCGATAGTCGAAGCGTAGTGAGGAGCCTCGCCTCATGTCAAGTGGCTAGAGGCTCCTGGTTGTCGCGGGGCGACAGCGGTTTCTGGGAATGGTGAGCGCACACGGGCCTTTTACGGCGATCTGGCGTGCTGTTTGCCTTGGAGAATGGAGTCCCGAGCTGCGAGTGCAGCGTTTCGATGAAAAGGAGTTCGCATCATGAATGCACAGATGAACGCCCCGGCGGAGCCGCTGCAGATCGTGGCTGTGAGTGTGGCATCGCCAGCCGAGGAGAGTCGGCACTTCACGCCGCGCGCAAAGCACCCAGTCATTGAGATGACTGTTGCACCACAGACAGAGCCTGTGGAAAAGATTCTAGAAGCCAATTTCGACCCGGTCCAAAAGGCGCTGTATCACATCCACGTGACGCTACCGATCATGAGCCGGACCGACACAAAGGTCATCAACGAGGTTCTGGACCTTGTAGAGGCCCGGTTTTCCAAGATAGAAGGCCAAATGGCGCTGGAACTCGGCCGACTGAAGGCGCTTGCAAAGACCGACGGCGCCGTCCAACCCGCGTCTTACACGAACCCCACTTCGCGGGTAATGATGGTCTACACGCCGGAGATGGCACGGTGGGTCGGGCTGCTGATGCGGATGGACGAAATCATGCGCTGGGTGGATGCGCTTTGGTACAGCACGAGGGTCAAATCAAAGGACCGCAATGCGGTGATGATGAATTGGCGGAACACGTTGACAGGCTTCTCTCGAGAATTAAACAACCTGCACCTGCGGGCCAACGCATTTCAAGAGCGCACAGCGGCCTTTGAGACGGGACGACAAAAGAACCCAAGCTACGTTAAGGATGCAATCAAGGAGGTTAAGCGCGAGCGGCGTGCGGATGGCATTGCTCCTGACAACAAGGCCAAGCAATCCAACAAGCCGGCGAAGGCCAAGGTTAAGCCTCAGGCGCAGGCTAAGCCTCAAGCTAAGCCTCAGGATGCCCCTCAGCCTCAGGCTACCCCTCAGGCCACCCCTCAGGCTCAGGCTAAACCGGTCGTGCCGGTCGCTGCAGAGGCCGCCAAAGAGGCGACCATCGCGACAGCCAAGCCGACAGGGTCGGTCGAGAATATCGCTCCCGTTGAAGCGCTAGCCGTCACCGCTTAGTGCATGCCGCTCAATCAGGCACAGCAGGAGGCGGTGCAAGTCTCGGGGCACTGCCTCATCACAGCGTGCCCTGGCTCAGGCAAGACGACGGTGCTCAAGCATCGCGCTGCTTTTTTGCTGAACAACAACCCGGGCACGTCGTTGGTGGGTGTTACGTTTACAGGCGACGCTGCGAGTGAGCTGGAAGATCGAATTAGGAAAGAGATTCCAGGAGTAGGCGACCGTGTGGTGTGTGGCACATTCCACGCGCTTTGCAAGAAACAACTGGAGCGGTCAGGCCAGCGCGTAACCATGATTGACGAGCTCGAGCAGGACGACCTGATCAGGCGTGCGTGCAGGGAGTGTTCGGAGCCTGATGAGGCGCCTTTTAATTTTGAACAAGCCAAGGCGTTCATCGCAGGCGTGAAGTGCCGCGTGGACCCCATCATGCCCTCACCGGCGTCAGAGCCGATGGTGCTTGTTTACGAGGCCTATCAGAGGCTGCTGCGCCAGATGGGCGCGCGCGATTTTGCTGACCTGCTAGTTGATGCGGTGCGCGGCATGACCAACGGGACTGTCGCTCCTTTTGAGTGCACGTACCTTCTGGCTGACGAGTTCCAAGATACGGACGAAGTGCAGCTCGCCTGGGTAATGTCACACGTGCGACAAGGCGTGGAAACGACCGTAGTCGGTGATGATGACCAGTCGATTTACCAGTGGCGCTCAGCGCTCGGATTCCTAGGCCTGCAACGATTCCGCAACATGACGCAGGCCACTCATGTCGCGCTCAATGTGACATATCGGTGCGCGCGCGAGATAGTGATCCCCGCTGCTCGGCTCATCACCTGCAATCTCGAGCGCGTTCCTAAGACGCTTGATACGGTGAACCGGAACAGAGGCGTGGTGCGCGTGAGAAGGTTCAGTACGGAAGCGGATGAGCTGGGGACGCTGCTTGCAGAAATCTCACGCTCAAAGACCATGGGCGACAACGAATGGGGGATCCTGGCGCGAACGAACAGCCAGCTTGATGGCATAGAAACGATGCTGAGTGCCGCTCAAATCGAGCACACCCGATCAGGAGGCAAATCCTTTTGGGAGTATCGCGGTCCTGCGCTATATCTCGGGGTATGTCGTTCGATGTCCAACGGCGACATGATTGGAGTAGACAAGCTACTTAGGTCGGTTGGGGTCGGTGAGGAACGGATCAGTCAATTGCACAAGACATTCAACAGTCGTTCGGCGGGAGCGTTAGATCGCTTCCTCTCCAAAAAAGCGAAGGCAGGGAAAACGGACATTGTTGAGGAGGTGCGCTCGCATATTGAAGATTGGATAACGACGTTGGGCGACAGCAGCAGCACGGAACATGGGCTGGCTTTCCTCGGGATCCAACGATTTATCAGCACGCGATCCAAGCTCTACTCGAAGAATCGTAGTGGCGAGCTGATGAAGCAAGATCTAGCGATGTTGGAACGATGCGCTAACTCGCTTTCAACCATAAAAGGGGGCCTTGAGCGCAAGCTGATGATTGCGGTCAAGGGAGACGAAACGGCCGACAAAAAAGGGGTCAAGCTGATGACCTTGCACTCCTCCAAAGGCTTAGAGTTTGAGAGGGTGTGGATCGTTGGGTGTCGAGAAGGTCTTATCCCCTCGCCGAAATCGGCGTTGGAAGAAGAGCGTCGCCTTTTTTATGTGGGAATGACGCGTGCAAAAACCGAACTGACACTCTCGCTGGTGCTAAGCGACATCAACCCCGAGTCGCTGTTTATCAGAGAAGCGGGTTTGGGATAAACGTCCGCAGGTGGGAACGCATCAGAGTTCCGCTGCCTAGCGATCAAACGCTGACTGTGATGATCGGGTGATGTCGACCGGAATAGGCAACGAGCGACCCGATTAGAGCTAGATAGGTATATTTCCGAGCACAAACGTCAAGGGGTGAAGGTTCAGCTTTGCAAAGAGATTGCGGGACGCTAGGGAGAAATTGCGTCTGACACAGACCCAGTTTGGAGAACTGGGTGGTGTGAAACGCGTATCTCAGCACCTCTACGAGGCGGGAGACCGAGTGCCCGACGTTAATTACTTAATCCGGCTCAAAGATCATGGCGTCGACGTGAGTCACCTTCTTGGAGTCGGCGGCCATAGGAACGGATCCGCCAACTATGCCGATGCGCACATCTACCTCAGCGTTTTTCGTGCTGTAGATGAATTTGCCCGTGACGCGACGGGGGCACCGTTCTCTTCGGCTGAGCGCGAACGCTTTTTTTCCTTCCTGTGTGCCGCGATCTCGCAAACCGATTCGTCACCGTCTGAGGCCGAGCTACAAAACCGTCTGGCGCGTTTCATGAGGCCATGAATTCAAAGACAGCCCTCCGTCGACGACCATCACCCACAGGCTGATCACTGCGGTCCGGATCGGTGGCCACGTCGGCCGGAATGCCCAGTGCTGCAACGTGCACGTCAACTGCCAGGCTTCGCCTGTCGAGTTGACCAGAGTCGGCATCGAACTGACCAGGTAGTAACGTGCGCTCGCCAAACCCTAACCGCGCTTCACGAACTGAGAGACGCCCATCCAGAGCGCCGCGCTGGTCACGAAGATAACTGCGGGCACCCACGCGGGATGAATGAAGACGGGGGCAAACATGACAAGAAAGTAGCCGAGAAGAATGATCGGGATGGAGCGTGCTGCGATGCCCTGAAGATGCGGCGATGTCAGTCCAAATGTCGTTGCCTTGACCCTTCTGACCACAAGGGCGTCGATGAAAAATGGAACCGCGGCCAGGACAAAGAACGGCCACCAGAGCATGGCGTTTGAAAAGCGAAGAAGGACTTGGTAGACCAACGTCCACCACGCGCGGATGCGTTTTTCCATCCAAGGAAAAATCTGACTGCCAAGATTCTCTATGCCTTTGGAATTGGCGCGTTGCTCAGGCGTGGGCACCAGCGCTTGGAAGCTGTGAGACATAACGCCTGAGTTGACGAACCAGCGATTGAACGTGTTGCTTGCCCGCGTCTCAGCGTACCTCGCTTGATCTTCACCGAGAAACGCGTAGTGAGAGGCCTGCTCGCGCGTAAGCGTGCTCTGGAGCCACGACTCCTGAACCAATACTGCGTACGCAATAACGTGGAGCAAAAGAACGATGAAGAAGAGCTTCCAACCTTGCTTTTCCACAGATACCTCGATGGATCACTCAGGCGGTCGCGCTGCCTGCTGGATCGTGATGTGAAGTGCCTGCTGATCAGAGGCAGAGAGAAGACGTAGCGCGAGATTCTGACGAAAGGGCGACGGCGCAAGCCGAGGCTCATGAATGGGTCGTGGGACGACCCGTGCGTCGGGGAATCGCGCAAGCCAGGCGCTCAACGGCTCGGGCCCCACAGGATCCCATCGGGCGTTGCCGTCGACTGCGTCAACGCTAAGAACGTCTGCTGCACGCGCAATCAATGTCTTCAAATATCGCTGCGCGTTTTCATTGCAGGGGGTATCAAACTGGAAGAAGGCAGTGAGCGCAGCGTCTAGGCAGCTATCTAGAAGCGGGCGGCGTGTAAACGGGCTGGTGGGCCGATCCGTTAGATAGTCGACAAGCCTTAGGGTTATGTCTTGCAACGGAGGCGCTCGGCGGAAGGCGGCTTGTGCGGGCTGGCGCAAGCCAATGCGGCGAAGGCTGGCCGCCAATTGGCGAGGCGCATCAGCTTCGATAACGGGAGCGTGCATCGTCGTCGTCATGCGATCAATCGGCAAGGATGGGAATGCGGCACTTCACAACGCGGCCACCGGAGACGCGTGCGAAGAACTCGAGGTTAGGAAGGCATCCGAACATCTGTGACGCCACGAGAGGCACTTCGACCTCCTTCATGCTCTCCATCATCTTGAAGCCAAAATCGAGCATGTTGCTGCTGCGTGTATCGGTGGCTTGCGAGTACTCGATGTGCCGGACGAACGTCTCCGGCAGCGACTCAGTAAGGTATTCCTGCGTGTCGCCATCAATGGTGCGAAGTGCGATCACGTTATTGAGGTTGCCGAGCACCTGCCTGGCCTTTTCAACGCTGCCAACACGCGCGGCGAAGTCAGCAAACGTTTGCGTGGCGACAATCAAACGGATCCTGGCACCGCCGGCCTTGTTGAGAAGCTGGATCATTTTGTCGGAGACCAATTCGGCGGCTTCGTCAATGATCAAGTTGACGGGCGGAATCGTCTTCAGGTCGTCGGCGTAGTTATAGCGATTGCCTGAGACAGCCGTCATGTCGCTAACGAACATGCTGCCGATAGCCGAGCCGACCATGTTGTCTGAGAGCGAATCGAGTCCGATGTAGCAGACTTGGCGGTTGCGGATAATGCGGGCGAAGTCGGTGATCGGGCGATCATCGTCCTTGTCGGCATCGGGACTCAAAAGGTCCCCAAGCGGCCCCGACGTCAGCATGGTTAAGACGGGCGTCAACGAGGCCGTCATCTTGGCTTGATGCTGCTTGTCGTGCTCGAAATCGCTGTAGAGACCTTCGAGTGACGACGTGGCGAACTTTCGTTGCACCACCTCGCGGTAGTACGTGATGTAGGCGAGCGAAATTTCACGATCGTTCCGGCCCTTAGCGCGCGCCAGATAGGGCGCTACCTCGTCGCGCCAAAAATCTGGCATCACTTTTTGAAAGTAGGCTTCGGACGCTTGCACGACGAGACCTTCCGGGCCGTTGCTGACATACCGTTTGAGCAATGCAATGGTGGGCTTGGCATTGACCATCAGGAGCCCTTCGCAGAGATTGGTGAGCACCATTTGGGAGTGCGCAGTGAACGGGTCAGCGCCGGTCTCGGAGGGGATCAGGGATGCAATACGCGTCGCGAGCTCGGTGGCGCGCGAAAAGTTTGCGAGCGGATCGATGCGCGCTGACTTTTCTGGGAAGGCTGGGTGGAAATAAATGAAGTCGCTCGGCCGGCCTGCGTCTATGCACGCGTTTTGGGCACAAAGGCAGAGGTCCCTGTCGCCCTTGGGGTCCCAGATGATGCAGGCCTCGCCACGGTCTACCGCCTGCGCGATAAAGGAATCGAGCGTTCTGGATTT
>Ga0163144_10027044_pt1 | contig 11122 bp, 8 predicted proteins | sample OliLak19BULKMAT1_FD_123175 | JGI IMG/M metagenome (GOLD analysis project Ga0163144, IMG submission 123175) | Freshwater microbial mat bacterial communities from Lake Vanda, McMurdo Dry Valleys, Antarctica - Oligotrophic Lake LV.19.BULKMAT1 | ecosystem: Environmental > Aquatic > Freshwater > Lake... | reverse complement strand
CTTGGTGGACAAGATTCTCTACCACGACGTCAACCAGGGCAAAGGCGCCGCGCTCCGCACCGGCTTTGCCGCCGCCACCGGCGATGCGGTAATCGTCCAGGACGCCGACCTCGAATACGACCCCAACGAATACCCGCGCCTCCTCAAACCCATCCTCGACGGCAAGGCCGACGTCGTCTTCGGTTCGCGCTTCATGGGTGCCGACGCCCACCGCGTCGTCTACTTCTGGCACATGGTCGGCAACAAGTTCCTCACCCTGCTTTCCAACATGGCGACAAATCTCAACCTCACCGATATGGAGACCTGCTACAAAGTCTTCCGGCGCGAGGTCCTCCAGAAAATCACCATCGAGGAGAACCGTTTCGGCTTCGAGCCCGAGATCACCGCCAAGGTTTCCAAACTCGACTGCGTGATCTACGAGGTCGGCATCAGCTACTACGGCCGGACCTACAAAGAGGGGAAAAAAATCGGCTGGCGCGACGGCTTCCGCGCCCTCTACGCCATCGCGAAGTATAACCTTTTCCGCTGATCGCCCGCCCCCCGCCCGCAGCGTCGCCCCCATGAAACCACCGCTGCCCGAATCCAGCGGGCGCGGCCTTCGCCCCGCATGGCCCGCGCTCGCCTCCTCTCTCGCCCTCGTCCTCGTCCTCGCCACCCTGCTCGCGACCGGCGCTTGGATGCTGTTCTCGAATTTCGCCCCTTACGACGATGAGGGCTACGTCCTCATCTCCGCCCGCAACTACTTCACCTACGGCCTGCTCTACGAATCGATCTATAGCCAATACGGTCCGGCGTTTTACGTGATGACCGATGCTTTCCAGCACATGCTGGGCGGTCCGGCGGACAATACCTCGGCGCGCCAACTCACCCTCGGCTTCTGGCTCGGCACCGCCCTCTCCTGCGCCGCGCTCGTGTGGCGCCACACCGCCTCGCGCGGACTTTTCTTCGTCACGCTCGCAACCACGTTTTTCTTTCTCTACTTCATCACCGACGAACCGTTTCATCCGGGCTCGTTCGTCATCTTCGTCCTCTCGCTCTCGCTCCTCGTCGCCACCGAACTCCTCGCGCGCGACCGCCTCAAAACCCTTGCCGCCGTCGTCGGCGCGGCCGGGGCGATGCTGCTTCTGGCAAAAATCAATGTCGGTGTCTTCTACATCGCGGCGATCGGCGCGTGGGGGCTGCTGCACGCCGCCCCCGTCCGCCTGCGCCGCATCGCCGGGGTCGTGGTTGCGGTCGCGTTCGTCGTGCTGGCCGCGGGATTGATGCGCACGCTTTGGCACGAGAGCTGGGTGCAGATCTATCTCGTATTGTTCGCGTGCGGCGCCATCGGCCTCGTCCTCGCGCTCGACCGCACGGTCTGGTTTCGCGCCGCGCACGCCGCCGTCTTCGCCGCCGCCGGCACCGGCGTCGGCTTTCTTATCCTGGCCGCCGTCTGGATGCGGGGCACGACGCCGCCCGGTTTGCTCGAGGGTGTCGTCCTCGGCCCCCTCCGCCACCCCACGAGTTACTCCTATCCCGTGGACTGGCGCCCCGGCTCGCTCCTCGTCGCCGGCCTGTCGCTCGCGCTCGCCCTTGCCCTCCCGTGGTTGCGCCGCCGCTACTCCCCCGCCGCCGCCGACCGCGTGATCGTGGTCCTGCGCGTGCTCCTCGCCGTCGGGCTGCTGATCGCCTTCGGGCTCACCATGCACGCGCGCGTCATCGGCGCGGTCTTCAGCTATGTCGCTCCGCTGATTTGGATTTGGGTCATCCCGCTCTCCGGCGTGACCTGCTCGCGAACGTTTCTCGCCGCGCGAGGCCTTGTGGCCGCCGTCCTCCTCTTGCAATACCTGCACGCCTACCCCGTCGGCGGCAGTCAGGTGAGCTGGGGTTCCTTCCTCTTCTGGCCCCTCGCCGCTCTCGGCTTGAGCGAAATCCGCCTTTGGGCCGCCCTTCCCGAGAATCATCGCCCCGCCTTCCGCCGGTGGTGGCCCGCCTTGGGTGCCGCCGCGCTCCTGCTCGTCGTCGGCAAGGTCGGCTGGAGCGCGCACACCGCGCACGCACGCTACGCGGCGCGCGCCGATCTCGGCCTCCCCGGGGCCGGCCGCATCCGCCTCCCCGAATCCCACCGCACCGCCTACACCCTGCTGGCACTCAACGCCGTGGTTCATTCCGACCAGCTCTTTTCCCTGCCCGGCATGTTCAGTTTCAACCTTTGGACGAGCCTGCCCACTCCCACGCTTAAAAACACCACCCTCTGGTTTACGCTCCTCAACGACACCGAACAGGCCGACATCATCCGCTCCCTCGAAGCCACCCCGCGCACCACCGTGATCGTGCAGGAAACGCTGGTTCAACTCATGGCCGCCGGCGAAGTCCCCATGCGCGGGCTCCTCCACGATTACCTGAAACGCCACTTCGCCCCCGCCTTCCGTATCGAGGGATTTTCCTTCCTCGTGCGCCGCGGTCGCACGCTCGCACCTCTCGGGGTCGCTCGACTCGGTTCCGACCGCAACGGCCTCGAGACCCTCGTCGATTTCCATTTCGCCAGTGACGAAACCCCCGTCGTGCGCGTCGAAATCCGCGATGTCACCGCCCCGCTCGATGCTCCCCCCGCGCAAGTGCTCGACGCCGCCAACACCCGGATCTCCATCGTCGCCGTCAACCGCGCCGGCGAAGCCGCCGGCGCACCGGCCGCCGCGCGCTGGCCGCTTCGCTTCCGAGGCTTGGCCCACCTCGCGCTCCGCTTTGATCGCGGAGGCGTTGACCTCGATCCCGCGACCACCGCGTTCTACCTCATCGGCGCCGATGGCAGAGTTCTCGGCGTCGCCCGGGTCGGTGAGCCCACCGTGCCATGATCGGTGCGGGCGCCTTCGCAGGATTCGTGGCTGCCTCTCCCGGCTTGGTTCTGCTGCTCCTCGCCGCCGCCAGCGTATTCGGTGCCGGCATCACGACCCGCGTGGCAACGCCTTGGTGGCTCGTCGGCACTTTCGCGCTGGCCGTTTCCCGTGGCGCGCCGCCATTCCCGGTGTGCGTCACATCGCCCTCTTTGCCGTGCTCTTTTTTTGCGCCGGAGCGTTCGCCCTGCTCGCCCCGCGCCGGCCGCCCGCGCACCACCTTGCATCTGCTCGCCCTAACACTTATCGCCGCGACCGGAGCTTGCCTCGCCCTCGCGCGCCGCCACTCCGCCCCGGGCTGACTCGTCGGCATGTTTCTGCTCTGCAACCTCGCGCCTCAGCTCGCCTGGCGACTCCATGCGCCGGACCCCTTCGCCGCCAGCCGGCGACCCGACGGCGATCCGATTTAAGCACGTCTCGTCGCGCTGATCCGCCAACTTTCCGATCCCGGCGAACCCCTCGCCATCCGGGGCTGGCGCAGTTCCCTTTACGTCGAGGCCTCGCGCCCGCAGGCCACGCGCCAAGCCCGCTCCGAAAATCAAATCTACCCCGGGCCGCTGCCGGCGTATTTTCTCCGCCGCTATCTCGGCGACTTCCAAACCTCCGACCCGCCCGTCTTCGTCGACGTGTTCGCCCCCGGCAACTTCGCCTTCGGATCGCGACCGAGCCCACGAAGCCTTACCCCCGCTCCGCGCCTGGATCGCCGCCCGCTACACGCCCGTCGCCGACCTCGGCGGCTCGCGCCTCTACGCCTGCAATGACCGGCTCGCCTTCCTAGACCTCCACGCCTTTCCGTGATCGGCCTCTGCCGCAAGATGTCCCGGGCGGCCATCGAAAACCCCGATCGCGCCGTCGGTTTTCACTGCCCACGCGAGTTTCCCGAACGCAACTCTCCCCAAGGAGATTCAATACCAGACGCTCCCTACATGCAGCCCGGTCTGCGCAAGAGTCAGCGCGAGGATTCCGGCGGTTGCATGCTTGCGCCGGCCGATCCTCTCATCGAGCAGAGAGAAAAGCACCGACGCAAAACCCCACACCGCCGGCACCACCAGGCAGGGCAACCAATAACCCCAATCGTAGGCGTGTTGAACGAACGGTAGCGGGAGCACGATCGCCAAAAACCACACCAAACCCAAAACCCCCCAAATCACCGGTCCCGACGGCGGCGCCAGTGACGGTCGCGCCAGCGAACCCAGGACGCAGCCTATAAAAATGACGACGGCGCAAAACCCCGGCACCGAGAACAAGAGCCCCATACGCACGGCCCGCTGGGAAAAAAGTTTCTGCGGCTGCGGGCGCGGCACACCACGATCCGTGCTCCCCAAATTCGCCAGATCCAGCACGTCGGTGAAAACCCCCAGATGCAGGAGCGCCGGATAACTGTAGCTGTTGGGCGCCAGCAGCGGCAGCACTTGCTTGCCGTCCGCTTCGACGAAGTCCCAATACGCCGGCGCGTCCAGAATCCGGAGATCGCTCGCTTTCACCAGCAGCAAACTCCGCCACGTCATCTCGCCCGTGCCACGCCATTCGAAACTGTGCCGGGCCGGCTGGCCGGCTAGCGCCCGCTCGGCCTTAAAGTGCAGCCAGCCGCCGACCAACGCCGGGAAAAGAAAGACCGCAACAAAGAGCGGAACCGCGTGCGCACGCTTGATCCGTCCCCAGCGCCAAAGCAGCGCCCCGACCACCAACACCGCCAGCGGGAGCACGATAAATGTGAACTTGGCGAATTGGCCGACACTCAGCGCCAAGCCCGCCAGCGCGGCGTAACCCCAACGCGACCGGGGCGCATCCGCCTCCGACAGGCGGAGCAGACTCCACCGAGCAGGGCGAAAAGCGGCATGGCCATCGCATCGGCCGAAAATGCCACCGCACTGATCAACGTAACGGGGAGAAACGCCACGAAGGCGAGCGCCGCGACCCGCAACGCCGGCGACGACACCCGGTGCCGCATGCTGTCGTGCATCAATCCGAGGGCGCCGGCGTTGCACACCAGAAAAAAACCCGCGGCAAATTCAAAGGGCGCGCGATTCGCGGTGAGCCTCATCCCGCCGAGCGCAATCCAGTAGATCAACGGCCGGTTGGTCACATCCTGGGCAAACCAATCGTCCGGATAGGTGAACATCCGGTTCACGCGCCCGAGGTGAAAATGAAAATCCTGCCCGATGAACGCCAGGTTTTGAACGGCGTGGACGCCGACTACGACGAAGAGCCCGAGCAGCAGAACGACAGCCGCGCGCTCCCCCCAAGGCAGTAAGTGCGGGACCGGTGCGGACTCGTCGGCGTCAAGGCGCATACCCGCGACGGTGATGATAGAGATGGACCCGTGACAAGACAGCGCGGCCTCACCCCGCCCGATTCCTTTCCCGGGCTCCCCCTGTTTGGGTCTGGCTCGACCACACCGAATTCGGTGACGCTGTCGCCCGTTCGCGCATGCTTCCGAAACCCAACGCCCTAATCCCCGTTCTCGGCCCAATGGCACTTGGGCTCGCCAGGCCACCGGCATCGCGCCGCGGGTTGGCTCCTGAAGAAAAATTCGTCGCAAGCACTGCGCTGTCGCTCATCGGCCTGTGCCTTCTCGGCTGGATTTCTTGCAACGCCGCGCTGCCCGCTTTCGCCCTCCGGTCCGCGCCGCTTCTCGCCGTTGCCGCCCTCTTCCTCAACTTCCGCGCGTTCACCACGCTTTTCCGCGATCCCACCGTCCGCGCCCTGCTCCTCGCCCAGCTCCTTGTCACCGCCCGGCGTCCAGGCCGGCTTGGATTCGTCGCCCGTTACTCCGGCATCGGTTGGGCCGACGACCGCTTCGAACACCGGCAACGCACCCGCTTCCGGATCGACCACGGCCCGCTCGACCAACGCCTCCTCGGCGCCTACGACCGCAACGACCAACCCGCCCGCTCCGAACGCTCCGTCACACGATGATGCTTCTGGAATTCATCGCCATCCTCTGCCTGCTCGGCCTGACCACGCTCGGCCTCGGCTGGCCCGTCGCCGCCCGCCTCGGTCTCGCCCCCGGCGAGAAGCTCGTCGCTACCCTGATCTTCTCTTTCGTCGCCCTCTTCTTGCTCGGCGGCATCACCTACCTCGCCGCCTGGCCGCCTCTCACGCTCACTCTTGCCCCGCTCCTGGCGCTCGCCGGTCTGCTCCTCAACTTCCGGGCTTTCATCGCGGTGCTCCGCGATCCCACCGTCCGCGCCCTGCTCCTCGCCCAGCTCCTCGTGACCGCCTGGTGCCTCGGCTGGCTCAGCCTTGTCGCCAGTTATTCCGGCGGAGGCTGGACCGGCGACTGGTTCGAGCACTGGGAGCGCGCCCGCTTCTGGCTCGACCACGGTCCGCTCGACCAACGCTTCCTCGGCGCCTACGCCCTCCCCGCCCGCCCCCCGCTCGCCAACCTCGTCACCGCCACCTTCCTCGCCCTCACGCGCGACGACTTCGCGCACTATCAGATCATTTCCACGTTCTTCGCCTCGCTCGCGTTTCTGCCCGCCGCGCTCCTCGCCCATCGTTTCGGCGGCCTGCGTGCGATCGCCCTGCTCGCGGCCGTTTTCGCCGTCAGCCCGCTTTTCGTCCAAAACGCCACCTTCGCCTGGACCAAACTCCCCGCCGCTTGCTGCGTGCTGTCGGCCCTGTATTTTTTTCTGCGCACCCTCGACGCCGCTCCGCCCCGCGCCGCCCCGGCGCTCTTCGCCGCCGGCCTGGCCACGGGCCTGCTCGTTCACTACTCGGCCGGCCCGGCCGCCGTCGTCCTCGCGGGCGCTTGGCTCGCCTGCGGGTGGCCGCGCCGACGCGAGGCCGCTTGGTGGCGGATGACCGCCGTCGCCGCGCTCATCGGCACTCTGATTCTGGCCCCGTGGTTCGCCTGGTCGCTCGCCCACTACGGCGTGGGCGGCACGTTTCTTTCCAACTCCAGCGTCAGAGCTCCCGCAACGCAATCGGGCAGCCAGCTCCTCAAAATTATTCTCAACCTCTTCGACACCCTCGTCCCCCATTTCCTGCGCCCGCTCGATCCCGCCCTTATCGCGCAACGCAATCCCTGGGGCGCCGTCCGCGATTGGTTCTTTCAACTCTACCAGCTCAACCTCTTCTTCGCCTGCGGCTCCGTGGCCGCTTTCGCCCTCGTCCGCGAAGCTTGGCGCGCCGCCCGCGCCGCCAAGCCCGCCATCCGGCTTGGCTGGGCGCTCGCGCTCGCGGCCCTCGTTTTTCTGAGCGTCGGCGTGCATGGAGAACGTGATCATTGGGGCGTCACCCATATCTGCCTGCAAAGTTTCGTTCTCCTTACGCTCGCGTTCCTCGCCGCCCGCTGGCCCGCCCTCACCCGCCCTTGGCGCATCGCCCTCGTCGCCGGCGCGGGCTTCGATTTTAGCGCCGGCATCGCCCTGCACTTCGCCGCGCAGAATTTCGCCCTCGACCGCTGGTTCGCCCGCGGCGCCGATCCGACGGCGACTTACACCGGTTACAACGAATCCGCGCTCATGAACCTCGCCGCGAAAATCCAGCACCAACTCGCCTTCCTCGCCGATCAACCTCCGCTCCCTCCCGCGCTTGCCCTCACCTTCCTCGCGGTCATCCTCGTCCTGATGATCGCCCGCGCCCGCTCCGCCGCACCGTGACTCCCTCTCCCGCCTCCAAGCCCGCCGTCGCCCTCGTCATCCCCGTCTTCAACGAGGAGGCCGTGCTCCCCGTGCTCTTCGCCCGGCTCGACGCCCTCTTCGGCGCGCACCCCGGTATCGCTTGGCGCGCTCTCCTCGTCGACGACGGCAGTCGAGACTCGTCCGCCGCGCTCATCCGCGCCCACGCCTCCGCCCACCCCGGCTGGGAACTCGTCGAGCTCACGCGCAATTTCGGTTTCCAAGCCGCCCTCGCCGCCGGTCTCGCCCGCGCCGAGGCGCTCGGCGTCGATGCCGTCGCCACCCTCGACGCCGACCTCCAGGACCCGCCGGAGGTGATCCCCGCCCTCGTCTTCGCATGGCAGGGCGGTGCCGAAGTCGTGCGCGCCGTGCGCCGCTCCCGCGCCGAGAGCGGGGTGCGCCGCGCGGGCTTCGATCTTTTTCACCGCGTCTTCGGCTCGCTCGTGGACTACCCCATCGAGCCCAACACCGGGACGTTCGGCCTGCTCGGCCGCCACGCGCTCGCCGCCTTCGTCGCCCTGCCCGAGCGCAACCGGTTCTTTCCCGGTCTCCGTTCGTGGATCGGCTTTCCCACGGCTGATGTCCTCTACGACCGGCAGGCGCGCGCCGCCGGCGCGCCGCAGCAATCTTTATCCCGCCTGATCCGCTACGCGCTCGACGGTGTGTTCAGCTTTTCCTACCTGCCGCTGCGGCTGCTCACCTACGCCGGCTTTTTCATCAGCGGCCTCGGCTTCGCCGCCGGGTTGTTCTTTCTCCTCTGGCGGCTGCTGGGTTTTGAAAATTCCCAACAGGGCTTCACAACCCTCGTCATCCTCGTCCTCTTCCTCGGCGGCGTGCAGCTCATCGGCATCGGCGTGCTCGGCGAATACCTCGGGCGCATCTACGACGAGGTGAAACGACGCCCGGTCTTTTTGGTGAAGCCCCCGCGCCCGCCCGCCGGATGAGCCCGCGGCCCATCCGCGCGCTGGTCCTCTTCGCCGCCACCGCGGTGCTCGCGTTCGCGGCGACCCAAGTGATGTTCAGCGCGTTCATGTTTTACGACGACGAGGGCTACGTGCTGACCTCGCTCAAAAATTTCGCCGAGCACGGCGGCCTCTACCGCGAGGTCTATTCCCAATACGGCCCGTTTCCCTACGTGCTTTACTACGGCCTGCACGCGCTCGGCCTGCCGCTCAACCACACCGTCGGCCGCGTCATCACCCTCCTCGCTTGGACCGGAGCCGCCCTCGCCTGCGCCGCCCTTGTCGGCCGCGCCACCCGCAGCCTCCCCGCCGCCCTTGCCGTGCTCGCGGCCGTGTTCATCTACCTCTGGATCATGGCCAGCGAGCCCACCCACCCCGGCGGGCTGATCGCAGTCGCGACGGCCCTGCTCGCGTGGCTCGGCTACCGTCGGATTGACGGGGAACGCGATCGCTCCTGGGGGCTGCTCATCGGGGTCGGCGTCGCCGTGCTTTTTCTGTCCAAGATCAACATCGGTGTCTTCGCCGCGTTCTCCGCCCTCGCCTGGTTCGGCCTCCACCATCGCAACGACGTCGTGCGGCGCCGCGCCCCCGCGGTCCTCATGCTCGTGATCGCCGTGCTCCCCTTCGCCCTCATGCGGCCGCTGCTCGGCGCGCCTTGGGTGCAGACGTATGCGCTGCTGTTCGCCGGCTCCGGCGTCGCCGCCATCGGCGCGGCCGCCCTAGGCGCCACCGGACGCCTCGGCTGGCGCGAGCTCGGCGCGGGCGTCGCCGCCGCGCTCGTCGTGGCGGCTATCGTGCTGGGCACGGTCCTCGAGCGCGGCTCCAGCCCGCTCGACTTGCTCGACGGCATCTTGCTCGGGCCGCTCGCACACCCGGCCAGCTTCAGCCTGATTTTCCCTTGGCCGGCGGGCACGACCGTCGCCGCCTTCCTTTCGCCGGCGCTCTTCGCGAGCGCCTGGCTGCTCCGCCGCCGGGGTTGGCCCGGCCTCGACCTCCTCATCGCCGCCGGACGCATCGCGGCGACCCTCGCACTGGCTGCCGCGCTGGTGCGTTTTCCCGCAATCAGTCCCGATAATCTCGTATTCGCCTTCGCGCTTCCCTGCCTCTGGCTTTTTCTCTGGCCGTTGCCCGGCGAAGCCGCCCCCGCGCTCGCCGCCCGTCGCTGGGTCGGCCTCCTCTTTCTCGGTCAATCGCTGCATGCCTTCCCGGTGCCCGGCAGCCAGATCGCCTGGGGCACCTTCCTCGCCCTGCCCCTCGCAGCCCTCGGGGCCTGGCCCGCCGCGCGCCTGCTCGCCGCGCGATTCGCCGTCCCGCCGGTTCGCGCGCGAATTGCTCGCGTCGCGCTCAGCCTCGTCGTCGCGGGCTTTGCCTGCGCGTTGGGCTGGCGCCTCCTGCAGGTCGGTGCGCGCCGGGAAGTCGGTCGCGACCTCGAACTACCCGGGGCCGAGCGTGTGCGTCTGCCCGAGAACGCCACCGCCCTGTTCCAAATCCTCGCCTTCAACGCCGCCGCCAACGGCGACGTCCTGTTCTCCGAGCCCGGCATGTTCAGTCTCAACCTCTGGAGCGGCCTGCCCACGCCCACGCTCGCCAACGTCACCCACTGGTTCTCCCTCCTCGACGACACCCGCCAACGCGCGATCATCCGCGCCTTGGAGGCCCACCCGCGCGCGTGCGTCGTCATTCAGCGCGAGCACCTCGCCTTTCTCATCGCCCGCGGCCTCCGCCCCGGCGGTCCGCTCCACGATTACCTCGCGGAGAATTTTACGCCCGCCTTCACCTTGGATAGCTTTGAGTTCTCCGTGCGGCGAGGGCGTGACATCGTGGCCTATCAGGTCGCCGAGCTTCTGGAGCGTGCCTCCGGTGCCCCGGACTCCGTCCCCGCCACCCTCCTCAAGTTCAACCTCCTCCTTCCCCCCGGTCTCGCCGTCGCCCGCATCGAGGTCGTCCCCATGCACCACCCCGGCCTCCCCCCACTGGTGCTGGCCGGGCCGGAAACCCGCGTCGAACTCACCCCGCTCAACACCCGCGGTGAAGCCGTCGGACCGACTGAAGTTGCCACTTGGCCTTTCGCGGCGCCACGCCCCACGGCCGTTTCGCTCTACTTTGACCGCAGCGATCGGTCGATTCCCCTCGCTTCCACGCTCCTCGTGCTCCGCGACGCTGCCGGCGCCCAACTCGCCCTCGTGCGCATCCGCCCGTAGCTCAGCCTCGCCGCCGCGCCACAAGGACCAGGCTCACGCCAAACGGAAACGGCACCCGCCACTGCGCCAGCCCGACGAACACGCTGCGCAAAATCCCGTTCAGCCACGCCGGCGGCATCCGATCCTCCGTCCGTGCTTCCGCTCCGGCCCCGGGTTTCGACGGCCGCCACGCCCGCCATTTTCTCACCAGCCAAACCGCCGGATAGACGACGACGTTGGTGTAATTAACATACACGACCTCCCAACCCTCGCTCGGGAAAAGCGCCCGCAGCTGCCCGCGGTCATAGCGACGGAAATGGTGCAGCCCCACGTCCCAGTCGCTCCACAGCGCCATCCCGGCCGGCACCGTTACGACCGCCAGTCCGCCCGGTTTGAGCAGCCGATGGAATCCACGCACCACCGCCCCGTCATCCGGCACGTGCTCCAAGACATCGAGCGCCGTCACATACTCGAGCGAGCCG
>Ga0163144_10027042_pt1 | contig 11123 bp, 8 predicted proteins | sample OliLak19BULKMAT1_FD_123175 | JGI IMG/M metagenome (GOLD analysis project Ga0163144, IMG submission 123175) | Freshwater microbial mat bacterial communities from Lake Vanda, McMurdo Dry Valleys, Antarctica - Oligotrophic Lake LV.19.BULKMAT1 | ecosystem: Environmental > Aquatic > Freshwater > Lake... | reverse complement strand
CCGACTGGTTCGTTCGATACAGTCTCATGCACAGTGTTCTGTGACACGGAAGCCGGCATCGGCTTTATATGTCTGCCCAAATTCGGGGCCACGATTGTAGCGTTCACTCTGTTGATGACGTCGTCCACATTACTGTGAGCATTTTCTTGTTCTTGGACCAATTCATCCACGATGCTCTGTAAGATTGACCCGACAGGAGTACCGATGATCTGCGGGAATGATTCCATTTCCATGATTTGGACATTGGTTGTGTCTATACCGATGTTCTTAACTAATTCGTTATATGTCGTTTCTGGCGTCTGGCACTCGACGATTTTACGGCCGTCTGCATAGATGGCATAGGATTGAGAATTTTTTTTTGTTACAATAGTTGTCATATGTTTGTTTTATTATTTATACAAATATACGGTTTATATATGATATTAAAAAATAAAAGGCCGTTAATTTTATTAACGGCCTCTTAATTGCTTGGTACCAATGGTTATCTTTACTTTTTGCAAGTATCAACAGCACAAGAGTCAGCCTTTACAACTACTGTTGTGTCTACATTCTCAATAACCACTACTGTAGAGTCACAGTTTACTGCAGTTCCTTCTGTTGGTTTCGATGTACATGACATGGCAACGATTGCTACAATTCCGGCAAATAATAATAATAACTTTTTCATTTTGATTGGATTTAAACTATTTTTATATCATATATATATGATATAAATGGAAAATATTTGATATTTTTTCTAAATATATTAATATATAATAAAAAAGCATTAATTAATAGATTATGAAAATACAAATAAACGGATTTGATATTGAGTTAAATACCGAAGAATCAAACATGACTGTTAAGGTATTAGATGCAAACGGTAAAGAACTATCTAACAACACATATAATCAATCTTCAACAACAGGTGAAGAGATAACACCCGTCGACATGCCGTCTGCCGAAGACACAGCAACAGAGGAACCAGCAACAGAGGAACCAGCAACAGAGGAACCTGCAACAGAGGAACCTGCAACAGAGGAACCTGCAACAGAAGAGCCTGCAACAGAAGAGCCTGCAACAGAAGAGCCTGCAACAGAAGAGCCTAACATGGGCGAGAGCTTTGTCCCGGATTTTGAGACATTCAAGAAATTGAGGAAAGCCGGTAAAATCTAATAGTATTGTTATTTAACTTTAAACAGAAAGACCTGTCATTTGACAGGTCTTTCTGTTTTGATATATATATCCACGTGTTATGCCGCGGCATCGATAGCTAATGCCATCTTCAGTAACTGTGGCATCTGTTTCCAATCGTTTGTCTGTAACGATTTAGCGCCGCCATTTTTTTTCGTGTACAATGCGTCCAAATGTCGTTGGTACTTAATGAAGTCTTTCTTTGCTGTCTTCAACTGTGCTTTTTCCGCAAAAGACTTTCTGAACGGCGATTCTGTTTCTGGTTTTCTAATAAGTGATGTAGTTGACATAGTTTGCTTTTTATTTATTTATTTATTTATTACAATTGTATTGATTTATTTTTTAATTTAAAAATTCTGGCAGAGTATATCGTCTAATTTTTTTGATTTTGCCAAGACCTCTGCGAGCTTGTCAGTGTTGTGCTGCTTCCACACGTTCTTGTACATGGAATTGTGCTGTTTCAATTGCTTGCTTAGCTGCGCGAGCCTCTCGACTTCCTTTGTGGCGACATTCAATTGAGCGTCGATCGCCTGGACAGCGACATCTATGTCGATCAGTTGTTGTGCGAAATTGTAATGTTGGTATTCGTCTTCACTAGCCATGTATTTTTATCGTATTTTCGTAACTGTTAATATTTTTCCGTCTATCTCCGGGGGTGAGATATACATTGTTCTGTGCCATCAGCAACTCGCCCTTTGTCGTCCAGAGTGAGCGGAAAGGGGGTCATGTCGTAGTAATTTCGACATTTCGCGTGATTTTTTGTCCAGTGATTCAGTGTACATATTTAGATATTTGTACAATTATATACGTTTTCAACATTATATAAAAAAATATAATATTTTATATTTTCTTGTAGTTTTTTATTAACTGTTGAAATATAATTACAGCAGATTTGAACAAATAAAAAGACCCGCATGGGTCTTTTTTATTCCAGTGTGACCAGTTCGAAATTGAAGAAGTGCTTGAATATGTTCTGCACCTGGTGTAGGTACTTGATCTTTTCCTCGCCCTTGTCAATCTTGTCGAACGTCCTGGCCAGGAAGGGGTCATCGTCGTTGTAATCAGTCAAGATACAGACCTTGAAATCGACAGCCCACTCATTGTCCATGAGAACGTAATTAGTGCGCACCTGGGTCAACCGATCGCCTATGAATATCTTCTCCGGCTCTGACTCGATCGTAAACTTGCACGCGTCCATGACCTGGTCGGTGATGATTACCGGTTTTATCTCGGACTTAGGTATCCCTATGTTCTTCAGGTCCGGGTTGTTGAGGTAGACAAGGACGCCGTTCTCGTCCATGTCGTAGATAGCGTATACATTACGTTGGTACTGCACTATGTTCCCTATCTGTAGTGGGTTAATCTGTTTGAATTCGACATTTGCCATTATTTCAGTTTGTTCAGCATATTTTTAAAATGGTTGGAGATAGACATAGACAAACGTGACTTTTGTCACTTTGAGTAAATTTTTGACTTGAGAAAGATACATCTTTCCTTCGGCAACTCTTGTCCCGAATAGATTTAAACAATTCTATAAAACCATTAAATTGATTAAAATCAATATCACTATCTATCTTATCAGTGATGATATTGTTTTTGTCAAGTTCTGGAATCAGTTTAAACCCTTTATTATATTGCCCGATACCTCTTCTGCATATTTCTGTAAATGTTTGGTTGTCGATGTGTGGGCAGAGTTCCTCATCTGCTCCTTGTTCTGAATGTCGTTCTCGAGATTATAGATGTCGAAATACAGCCCACTTTGCTAGCTAATATCGACATACATTATGTTATTCTTTTACGAAATGTTTGATTATCTTCATCAGGTCCATCGTGATGTCGTTAGGAACATCGTCCAATTTAATCTTGAAAAGCTCCACGTCTGTCTCAGACATGAGTAACTCGTTGTACTGAGCGATTTGCTCGTCACGCGCCTTCAACACTTCGGCGTTGTCGTTCTTCATTTTTGCGATTGCGTCCTTCCACTCCTGAGATTCAGTGTCGATGTCGTACTCGAACTGTCCGGGTGCGGAAACTGTCTCCTTCTTCTTCAACTCGCCGTTCTCGTCTTTCGCCGTGAACTGTTCACACAATGCGATACGCAATTTGTCGTAAGCGATGTATTCGTCGGTAGGCTTAGAAGAGCCTGCCAATAATTTTACCTCGCGTTCCAATACGTCGATGTTTTTGAGGATACCAAATGTGAATTTAGCGCCTTTCAAGGCTTTCAAACGCTCGATATTATTTGCCAGCTCTTCAGCCAACATGAATAAATCATAATTTTTCATAATACTTATTGTTATATTTTAAGTATTATATTTTACAATTCGCTGAATGTTTAGTTTCTATCGATAAATACGTCACATTTTGCCAGTATATCAAAGTGTCCGTCGAAGGACCTTGAACATCAGATTCTCGGTATTTATTTTTTATTGATGAATACGTCCTTCTTTGTCAATGTGTCGAAGTGCCCGTTGAATGCCTCGAACATCTCAGAGCTATAGAACAAAAACCACCTGCTGTTATTGTCTATCGCGTCCAGGACCTGGACCAACAATAACTTCTTATTTGAAGATTGTAATGCGTTTTCGACAGCGTACGTGTGCTGTAGCGCCAAATAATTCCTGAACCTGTCGAACTTGTCTTGCAGTGGGTTCGGCATCTTAATCTTGTTGTCCACGTTGTTTTGTATGTATAACAATTTATCGTACAGTACATTCTTAATCAGTCGTTTGGTCTCCTCTAAAGACAATTTCTTCTCGTGTGTGAGTATATCTATGACGAGCTCATTCATAGCGTTCAATACTGTCTCTATGTAGTAATGGAATAGCTCAGTTTTCAGCGCATTATCGAACTCCATGAGCTTCGATTCGAACTTCAATTTCTTAAGCGACTCCTTGACGTTGTGATTCTGTATGTTATACGTGTCAATGCCGAGACGGGAAACAAACCAATCGGTTGTCCCATCTTTTAATTTAGAATTGTTCAAAATCCAAGTGGTCAGGATCGCTCCGACCGCTATAAGTACCTCATTTGTGCCAAAAGTCATAATAGATTTTGTAATATTTGCATGTTAAATTATATATTAAAAATAAATATGATTTATGCCTATTTGTTTTCAATATTTAACTTAATCGCCAAATCGGTATGGCTGTAAACATTAACGTTTAAATCAGCTATCAAAACGCTATCGCTCCAAATCATGAAATACCTCTACTTCATTAGTTGCCCTAAAGTCGTAATTGTAATTCAAGATTAATTGTTTTTCACCGGAACTTTTCTCATGTGTCAACTAATCAGAGCCCTATACCGATTTTAACATAGACATTAACATTTAACCCTTTTACTGTCATGCATCCTCGGATTGCCATATTTTATATTTATTTTTTTTATAATCCCAAATTATAACCTACGGAATAAGTTGCGGTATTTGCGTTGTTAGCAGTAACAACTATTCTTATGATTCTTGGTAGATAATCCTGAGCAACACTATTAGCAATTGCTGCCAACACTTCACCGACTCTGTATCTGTTAAAACTATTAGTTGTGATTGGTAAACCGACCAATAAATCAAAGTATACACCACTTATGGCGTCCCTGCCTTGAATTCTTACGGTTACAGAACCTGTACCAACTACTGTCATATTTAACACTACAGATAATTTTTTTGCATTGAAAACTATTATATCTGCACTAGTCTGAGTTATTGTTCTTGCCGCACTTATTAAATAGGTTGCCTCCAAATTGTTATACAATCTGTCCCATGTTACACCATTAAACGAATGACCAAATGTTCTGATCATCGTGCTAGATACGTTTGTACTCGCATCAGCCGAAACCGCAGCGGGTGCAAATTGACCCAACGTGGTAACAGTACCTAGTACACCGCCTTCAACTTTAACCGGCAACATAGAACTACTTCCCTGCACCTTGGAGTTAGCCACCGTGACTTGTGTTGTCGAATAGTTTTCCATTGATACTGCACCTACTGTCAAAGTAGTATTAGATGCTGGCGCAACTGTGCCATTCACTACACGTATCTGAATAAACAGTGGTGTGGTTTCTTCTGCCAAATTTACAACTCTCGAACCCCTTACGATGTAAGGATTTATTGCAGTACTTGCGACTAATTGGTCGGCAATGAAAGCCGAACTATCCTCAGTACCCATAGTCGCATAATGGCCAGGTGCGGCAGTTGTAAATGTGGAAATAGCTGTGTAACCGCTATTCCAACCTCTTCTCTGTGCGTCATATTGTGAAGTCGTAGCCACAGCGGCGTTATAAAGTAATTGGTGATAATTCCAACCGAACAAACTGCAAGTGCCAGAACCTGCTGCAAAACCAGCAACTGTAAACGTCACAGCGTTGCCTGCAATTGATGCAATCACATATCTACTTGGCACGAATGTTCCAGTTCCACTATATGCGCCCATGAACATTGATTGACCTATATTTATAGAAGTAAATGGATTGTTAGGTATTGTGACAGTTACAGAGGTCGCACTGTTTATAACACATGTCAATAAATCACCAATAACATCTACTAATTCGACAAAGAAACTTTGATTGATTATGCGTTGAGAAAGTGTGATATGTGCTTTAAGATTAAATGCACCTCTAAAACTAGTATTACTTCTTAATATAGTATCGGCATTGATGGTTGTGCCTGTAGTGATAAGACCATTCCCAGATGCTTGTGAATTTACCTGACCTGTACCCTGTGATATTCTATTCCAAAAACTAGAATCCCACGTATTGGTTAACACACTTCCGAATGTGGTTCTAAACAATTGTTGTGGTATCAAACGCACAGGTAAACCTGCGTCGCTGCCAATATTAGGCACATTCCCATTAATTTCCCTGCCATTAATTTCATAAATTCCTACAGGGTTGTTATTTAATTGTGTGGCAGGTGGGATAGTTCCGTATGCTGTATCAATTTCAAATCCCGTCGTTGTTACTAAACCCGTATTGGTAAATATTACTTGTAAAAAGTTACCATTAGCCGCACCGCTTCTAGCAAATCCGACATTTGGAGTTAAGACATAAGATAATGTTTGATTTAATTTAGTGCCAGATGCATCAGTAAATTGTCTGATGGTCAGTATTCCCGGTTGGTCTGAAAACGCTAATATAGAATAACCTGATTGATCAACTATCGATTCAACACTTCCAGTAAACGTAGCTAGTGAAGCTAATTGTGTAATTGTACTATTAATACCAACAGGACTGAAATTAAATCGAGTACCTCTATTTGTGACCAAACCATCAACGACAGTCGTGCCGTCTGCTGTAGTTAAGAAATGTCTTTTCAGACCAGCTCCATCTACACCACTAACACATAATGGTGGCGTACTAGGTGCAACACCAACGGCTGCGCCGCCGCTGACTACTAGAGTTCCGTTTAACTTTGTCCAAATAGCACTTAACCATCCACGGATGCCGACACCTCCAGTCGGCATTGCAGTGGGTGTTGTTATATCAGTTCCGTCTTTGGCTATGTTATCTAATATAGTTTCTTGTTCGGTAGCAAAAACAACAGGTGCGCTATTCGCTTTTGTTGCTTGTCCATTTGGATTGTTGGGGGTGTAAGACATAATTTATATTATATGGTAATTTGTATTATTTGAAATAAAATTCAATGATTGATTTGGTGTTAAGGTTATAGTGGTTGAGCCATCTGCATTTTGTCCACTTGTAAATACAACTGTTATATTTACACCAGTTGCATTTTTAACCGTGTAAATATTAGTATTACCGACAGCGGTGGGCAGTGTTAGAGTCCCAGCTGCAGTGAATATATAAACGTAATCTGTTGATGCAGCAGCACCGGCAGTTACAGAGCCAGTTTGTCCTATATTCATAGAACGAACGATACCGCCCACAATATCACTCAAGTAAGCAAATGTTTCTAAAACACTATTCGTAAAGTGTCTCAATCGATTTGAATGTGCATAAATATCTCCTTGTATTGGCGCTGTTAAAATATTACCGTCTGGCAGATTTAATTGTGATTTTAGTAGTGTGCTCGATTCGATCTGTATAAACCTTGCAGCTGTTATTGGCGCAATTAAGTCAATAGTTGTGTTGGAAACCAAGCTAATCTTAGACCCCTGAATTGGGAAACCGGACACACCGGACATACCGAGCGTGCTGATGACAAATCCAGAGGAATCTATCCGAGCATTGACACCGGGCATTCCTGATTGCCCCATGTTAATTGTGTTACCATAAAAATTACCATCGTCAAAAATCGCAACTGGTTCTATATTCATAGAAGCGTTATCGCCTGTTATCCGGATGTCGTCAAAGAGTAAAAACTCTCCAGTAGTTGTACTGGTATATGAAAATTTTATGAACAAACTTGCTGCATTGTCTGCGCCGGCCGGTAAGTTAAATTGCGGCACGGCTTGCCACGTATCATTAGTAACAACATCCGTAAATGAAATAGCGGTGTAGGCTCCAAGGCCACCAGCAATGGTACTAAACGACAGACTTAAAACAGGAGCATTTGTCTGCCTGTATCCGTTCCAAGACATTTTGAGATTACTGAATGCTGTTGCATTTATTGGGCCGAATGTTATCTCCTGTGTACCTACATTGACATTTACGGCGACCAACAAATGTACACCCGATGTGTACGTGACCGTATTTGTTAGAAAATTGACTGCATAATCAGTAAGCCAATCGTCGGTAGCATTCAAGACAGACGCTGGGAGTGCGTTTGGGATAACACTATCAAAATTTTCTAAAAATACAGTAGGTAATCCACCCGTATTCCTCACGTGTAACTTAGTTAAGGCGTCGGCAGCAATGACGGAGAGTTTCTTGTTTGCACTGTTGTAAGTAAATGCGAGATCACTCGTGATCGTATTGGCTGTTCCATTTGCAAACGGTATTAATCCAGCTCTCGCCGGCAGTACGCCAAGAATCGTATTAAGATTAATGCTTGTCATTACAAAGGCCGTCGTCGCGTGATTGTATCTCGGATATTGGTTGTTTTGTAATATACCTAACGCCGGAAATGGTCTATTCCTTATTGCAACAACTGTCAAAGCCGTTGCACCTGTTGCATCGCCAGTATGTGCAGCGTTTGACACTAAACCAGAATATAAACTGTTCACTGCATTGTCGCCAGTGTTTGTGCCGCTGTTTGTTCCGGTTATGTTACTAGTCAAAGCTATCGTTCCACTCACATCAGGCAAAGTGTAAGTCCGAGACGCAGTATTCGAATTTGTGAAGAACGAAGTAAATGTATTTAGTACATTTCTTAATCCTAAACTTAAATTTAAAAAAGTCTTAACGCCGGTGTTTGTCTGAGCCGTTGCAAGTACCATATCGCCATACGTTACATTACTTGCTGCTGTCACTAATCCCTTTGCATTCACTGTAACACTATTGAATGTCCCTGTGTTTACATTTACCGTCGCCAGGGTTAAAGCCGTTGCACCCGTTACATCGCCCGTATGTGTAGCGTTTGATACTAAACCAGAATATAGACTGTTCGCTGCATTGTCGCCAGTGTTTGTGCCGCCGGTATTCCCGAGTATGGTTAAATGTGTGTCTGTCACATAGCGCTTGTTCAAAAAATCTGAGATGTTATCTGTTGTCAAACTTACAGCTCCAACTTGACCATTAACGCTACTGACAGCATCGGTATTGTCTACCTTGTTCCAAGTTATTCCGTTGAATATGATCCAATCACCGACTTGCCAATCTGTTATGCCGTCAATACTTGTTAAACCCGCAACACTCACGACGTAGTAATATCCTTTTACTCCGATACTTGAAGCGATGGCGGGTGAGTTCGTGTTCGCATTCCAAACGCCCTGGTAATTAACACCGCTTAATGCAGCAGATATTTGATTTTGCAGTTTACCAAATGCGGTCAATATACTATCTGTGCCCATCACAGAGCCGCCAGTAATATTCAATCCCGTCAATAGTTTACTCGTGACTAATGTGTCAGTTACAGCCGACAGACTTATAAATCCTTGTGTGTTAACATAATTTTCAGTTGCAATTTCAAGTCCATTCTTAGTTACAATTGGAGCGTTGATCTCAATTGCAGTAGGGTGTAGTAATCTTAAAAAAACACTATTTATCCTCACATCTCCGTAAATAAAACCAGAATCATAAACTAAAGCAGCATAACTATTGTTAACAACCAAGCTATGTAGCGTATTCGGACTAGTTATAGGTACACTGTTAGTACTGTTGCCATTGGCTAATGTTTGAGCTAATGTTTGAGAACTAGTAACACTAACTCCAAAGAATACAGACGCGCCGTTAGCTGTTGCGGTTGCCAAATCTCCTTCAATACCTCCTGCGTTGTTAGTTAATGCAGCGCGTCTTGCACGTATCTCGGCAGTTGAAGTTAAAAAGAAATTAGCGTATTGGCCAGCCGTACTTGTTCCGATGGTTCCGTTTAAGTAGAAACGACCTGTTGAGTTTTCTGCAAATGTATTATTTACATTACTTAACAAAATGTTTTTAATTGAACAAATTCCTGTTGATTCAAAAAATGCACCGTCACCAAAAGTACAATCGCCCAATGTGTTATTTCCTGTTGAGACATATAATGCGCTATCTCCAAATGTGCAATCACCAATAGTGTTATTCCCTGCAGAACCTCTAAAGGCGCTATTTACAAATGTACAATTGCCTAAGGTGTTGTTTCCTGTTGATTGATGAAATGCCAGGGTTCCAAAAGTACAATCGCCTAACGTATTATCTCCTGTTGATGTGCGTAAGGCGCTATCTCCAAATGTGCAATCACCAATAGTGTTATTCCCTGCAGAAGAAGAAAATGCACCGCCACCAAAAGTACAATTGCCTACAGTGTTATTTCCTTTTGAAGAATTAAATGCCTCAGCACCAAAAGTACAATCGCCCAGTGTGTGGTTTCCAGTTGATTCAAGAAAGGCGTAGTCCAAAAAAATTGCAATCAACCCAAACTCATCTGTAATACTAGCGTTTCTAGGCGCACCAAGACTGCCATCGGCTAAGAAATGACCAACACTACTGAAATCACTTCCATCCGGTACCGTAAATCTGTAGACTTTGTCCTTGAATGATTGGTCTGTCAAACTGCCAACTGGATAGAACGTGCGTATGTAAGCAGTTGCTGTTGCCAATGATGTGAAAAATTCACCCAATGGGTCGTGAATTTTGATTAAGCCATTAGAACCACCAGCCGAACTAACACCAAAGAATACCGATGCGCCGTTAGCTGTTGCGGTTGCCAAATCACCTTCTACGCCACCGGCATTGTTTGTAAATGCCGCACGTCTAGCGCGTATTTCAGCTGTCGAATTTAAAAAGAAATTAGCGTATTGACCAGCCGTATCTGTCCCGATTGTACCGTTTAAATAGAAACGGCCTCTTGACATTTGGCCAAATAAATTATTGACGTTGTCCAGTAAAATATTTTTTATTGTGTAAATTCCTGACGAAAAAAATAAAGCATTTTGTCCAAATGTACAATCACCTAATATACTGGTTCCTGATGACTCAAACAGAGCGTCACTGCCAAAAATACAATCACCTAATGTGTTATTTCCTGTTGAACTAGCTAACACATTAGCCGAAAACGTACAATTGCCTAAAATGTTATTTCCCGTTGAACTAACTAACGCATCAATACTGAAGGTACAATCGCCCAATATGTTATTCCCCGTCGAGCCAGCAAAGGCAGCTTCTTCAAAAGTACAATTACCCAAAGTGTTATTCCCTGAAGAACTGGCAAAGGCAGCTCCTCCAAAAGTACAATCACCCAGTGTGTTATTGCCCGTCGAGCCAACAAAAGCGTAGTCCAAAAAAATTGCAATCAACCCAAACTCATCTGTAATACTAGCGTTTCTAGGCGCACCAAGACTGCCATCGGCTAAGAAATGACTAACACTACTGAAATCACTTCCTGCAGGCACCGTAAATCTGTAGACTTTGTCCTT
>Ga0163144_10027041_pt1 | contig 11124 bp, 8 predicted proteins | sample OliLak19BULKMAT1_FD_123175 | JGI IMG/M metagenome (GOLD analysis project Ga0163144, IMG submission 123175) | Freshwater microbial mat bacterial communities from Lake Vanda, McMurdo Dry Valleys, Antarctica - Oligotrophic Lake LV.19.BULKMAT1 | ecosystem: Environmental > Aquatic > Freshwater > Lake... | reverse complement strand
TCCATTCTGCGGACGCACCTGCCCGAGTTGCGGGTGCGGGTCGTCAATGTGGTCGATCTCATGAAGCTGCAGCCCAGCGAGGAGCACCCGCACGGGCTCAGCAACCACGACTTCGACGCGATCTTCACTAAAGACAAACCGATCCTCTTTGCGTACCACGGGTATCCGTGGCTGATCCACCGGCTGACCTACCGCCGGTCCAATCACGGCAATCTGCACGTCCGCGGCTACAAAGAAGAAGGCACCATCACCACCACCTTCGACATGACGGTCCTCAACGATCTGGATCGCTTCCACCTGGTGCTGGATGTGATCGCGAGGGTTCCCAAGGCCGCTGCCACCGGCGGATCGCTCAAGCGGCTCATGCAGGACAAGCTGGCCGAGCACAAGCGCTACATCATCGCGCACGGCATCGATATGCCCGAAATCCGAGATTGGAAGTGGGAAACAAGCGATCCCGCCGCGGGATTGTGAGCCAGCATGCCCGAACAGCACCCCATACATCCCGGTTCCGTCTCCCCCGTCGCTGCGGCAGGCGGGGAGCGTCTGATCATCGCCATCAATGGCGGCTCCTCAAGCATCAAGTTTGCGGGCTTCACGGCATCGCCCCAGCCGCAAAGGCAGTTCGGCGGGCAGGTCGAGCGCCTCGGTCACTCGGATGCACGAGTTGCTGCCGCGAGCATTCCGGGAGTGACATCGGAGGAGCAATCCATCGAGGTGCCGTCCGCCGATCAGTTGGCGCAGCGCCTCATCAGCGATCTGCGGCTCCGCATCGGCGGTCGGCCTGTTGCCGGTATCGGTCACCGGGTCGTCCACGGCGGCGTTCACGGCCTCGACCATCAGCGCATCACACCCAATTTGCTCGCGGAACTCCGACAAACGATCCCGCTCGATCGCGCGCACGCACCGCGCGAGATCGCTCTCATCGAGGCCTCCAGCGCCGCCTTTCCCGCGATCCCGCAGGTGGCCTGCTTCGACACCGCCTTCCACAGAGATCTCCCGCCGGTGGCCCGTCTGCTGCCGATTCCTCGCCACTTCTTGAACGCGGGTGTGCGGCGCTTCGGGTTTCACGGCCTGTCATACACCTACCTCATGCAGCGTCTTGCCGAGTTGGACGGGCCGCAGGCGGCCAACGGCCGGGTCATCCTCGCCCACCTCGGATCCGGCGCGAGCATGGTCGCTGTCCGCGCGGGGAAGCCGGTCGATACCACGATGGGCTTCACGCCAACATCGGGCCTGGTCATGGGTACTCGTCCCGGCGACCTCGATCCCGGCCTGCTCGCCTACCTCATCCGCGCGCAGCGCATGTCTCCCGACGCTCTGGAGAAGTTCGTCTCCGAGCAGTGTGGCCTGTTGGGCATCTCCGAAACCAGTTCGGACATGCGTGACCTGCTCGGCCGTCGTGCCACCGATCCGCGCGCCGCGGAAGCCGTCGATCTGTTCTGCTATCAGGCGAAGAAGTTCGTCGGAGCCCTGCACGCCGCGCTCGGCGGCCTGGATACGTTGGTCTTCTCGGGGGGCATCGGCGAACACGCCCCAGAAGCCCGAGCGGGCATCTGCGAGGGGCTCGATTGTCTGGGCGTGCAACTCGATCCGGTTCGCAACGCCACGGGTCAACCGATCATCTCCGCAAGCACCAGCCGCGTAGTCGTTCGGGTCATTGCGACCGACGAGGAACTGGTCATCGCCCAGTTGTGTCTGCGGCTGACGGCACTCGGAGCCGACGCTCCGAAACGAGCGGACCATCCCTCGATCCCCTAGATCGCCATTTAATCCCGCCGCTTCACGGCCACCCCCGCCTGTCCGCACGTTGAGGCGCTGATATCCCAACGCACAACCGAGAACCCTTTTGACGGGGAAAGAAGCTCTCTTGCTGATCAATCACGCTGCCAGAGCTCAACCACCGCAGCGATTCCCGTGACCATCAGTCCGACGGGAGGAACACCCACAACGCTGGGCGGCCGCAGTTGCAGTGAACGGCTCGTCCCAAAAGGCCAAGCCCTGCCGCGCTGAGGTAAACCGACGATCTTGCGGCGCCGAGGAATCCACGAATATCTCGGCTGTTTGGCCCTTCGATACGACTCTGCACGCTCGGGATCGGGTGAAACACCAGCTCCACGGCCGAGGGCCGCTCCGTCTCCGCGTCTTGCAGCGTGTCGAGCTTGCGAATGGTCTCGTCCACCAACAGCCCATCGACTCCTGACCGGCGGACGGCCTCATCAACCTCAGCGACTCCCGCCCGCGACGGCGTCGGAAGCACCAGCAGTCCGAGAAACGACCACAGCGTGTAGATCAGGCTCATCTCCACCACGCCCTGAGCACTAGCAATACTGTCGCGGCCCACGAGTACCGCGGCGACCGCGATCCCCGCCCACGTGAAGCCAAGCGCTAGCGCCCGTCCCCGCAACCAGCTCCCCGTGAGCACGGCGAACTGCTGCCGCCGGCGTACCACTTCGAAGGCCGTTGAGCCAAGGATGGTGGTCCATCGCTCGGGAATGATGACGCTTCTGGGCCTCAAGACGCCGTCGATTCCACCCGTGAATCCCTGGTCCTCGCTGGCGATGCAGTCGGCAGGCAGACCTCTCCCCCGCAGATCGATGGGCTCGAACGCGGTGATCGTTGACCGTAGCGATGCGATGCACCGCGACAGTGGGACCCGAACTGACAGCAGCGCGAGCGAGGCGAGAATCCCCACGCTGATGGCACCGGAAACACCAAAGGCCCGCGCGCCCATGAGGATGCAGAGGCCGATCACGGCCAGCGCGAGCGTGTGTACGCCCATCCCGCGAAGGAGAGAGCTCGCGAAGCGCGCGGGCGACGGATGCGGGCGGCCAAACCGCCGGGGCAGCAAGTACCCGCCCAGCACATCAAAGGGCAGGTGGATCGAGGCGTAGATAGCAAAGAACGTCATCAGAAAGAGGGCTTGACCGGCCAGCGAGGCTTCGACGAGTTCGGCCGCTCTTTGCGGGAGTCCAAGAGCTAGCGCCGTCGCCGACGCCGTGACGATCGTTCCGACGGCCGTAATCCCCAGCCATAGCCGCGCCCGTCCGTATCCGGGGCTCAGGACCGCTGCTGGTTGGCCCGTGCCGGATTGACTGCCTCCGCTGCTTTCCGCGATTCGCTTGATTCCCTTGAGCATGCCGCCGAATACCACGTTGTGGAGCGGAAGCACCGAGTACCAATAAAGCAAACCGAGGATGCCCTTGGACCTGAACCTCGCGGTCATGGTGAGCTTCGTCGCCCCCGCCACTTCGCCGGGCGCGAGCGAGAAGCTGAGTGTGGCAACGCCCGGCAGCTTCATCTCGGCGAGCAGCAAGAGCGAGCGATCCCGCTCGAGGCCCACGACGCGCCAGAAGTCGAGCGTTTCTCCGAACTCGACGCGGTCTGGGTGGCGTCGGCCGCGACGCAGGCCCGGGCCTCCCATCAGCGTGTCCATCCAGCCGCGAATCTGCCAGAGCATGTCGCCCGCGTACCAGCCGTGACCGCCGCCGATGCGGATCACGGCTTGAAATACGCGCTCCGCCTCGGCCAAAATAACGATCGAACGCTCGTCGGTGAAGACGGCGCCGCCGGCCCAGTCGGGATCACCGGGGATCGGTCCGGCCACCGACCACCGGGTCGCAACGTCATTGGCACGCACCCGCGCCAGCGCCAGTCGGATCGCCTCGCGCACACCGAGGGCCTGATGCGGCATGAGCTGTTGCACATCGTCGTTGGTCACCACCACGCGGTTGCGCAGCCCCTCAGCGAGTGGACGGGCCATGCGATAGGAAACCGGAGTTACGAAGCTGATCCAACCGGAACTCAGCCGCGGCGTGAGCAAAGGCAGCGGGATGACCAAGCGGCGCTTCAGGCCGCGCTCTTCAGCCATGATCCGCATGAGCTCCCGGTAGGCGAGCACGTCCGGGCCGCCGATCTCCAGGATCCTGCCCGATGTCGCCGGCACCGAAAGGCACCCGACCAGCCAGTGCAGCACATCTTTAATCGCAATCGGCTGCGACTCGGTCTTCACCCAGGAGGGCGTGATCATGATCGGCAGTCGCTCGACTAGATATTGCAGGATCTCGAACGACACCGAGCCCGAGCCGATGATCATCGCGGCCCTGAACACCGTCACGGGAACGCCGGTTGACCCCAGGATCTTCTCCACCTCGCGGCGCGAGCTGAGATGCTCGCTCAGGCCTGCGCTCACCTCACCAAGCCCGCCCAGGTAGATGATCCGCGAAACCCCGGCTCGCAAAGCGGCTTGCGCGAAGACCTCCGCCAGCTTCCGATCACGATCCGCGTAGTCCTTCCCGCTCGACTCCATCGAGTGGACCAGGTAGTAAGCCGCGTCGCACCCGGCGAGCAACGGTGCGAGCGACTCCGCGTCGGACAGATCACTGCGGACGACGGAAACTCGCGGATGATTACGCCAGTGGCGATCAACCAGCTTCCGCGGCTCTCGGGCGATGCACCGGACCCGAAAGCCCGCATCGAGCAGCAGGGGAACCAGCCGGCCCCCGACGTATCCGGTGCTGCCGGTCAACGCGATTTCTGGGCCAACGTTCTCTTCCGTCATACTCGCCTCGTTGGCCGCAAGGCGGGGACGAACAGCCGGGCCATGAAACTCGTGCGAGGCAGGATCTCGACCGCGGGCCACGATCCGATTCGCACGCGGAGACGGCCGTCCAACTTCTCCGCTACAGAGAAGACGCTGGTCGGCAGCGATCGCGCCAATCGGGCCGCTGCGAGTGCCGACCGAAGGCCGGAGAGCCGAACCGTGATTTCAGATCCGTCCGCATCGAATGACCAGGGCCGGCCGTTGATTGTGCCCGACAAACGGCCGACCAAGATCAGTTTGGGCGTTGCCCCAGGTCCTTGGTGCGGATCTTGATCGTGCCAGTCAGGACCCACTCGGCATGCTGCGCGCCCGCTCCGGTGCCGCTGGGAACCTTGATGTGCATGTTGTCGAACTCGTACGTGATCTCGGCGTTGCGGCCCGTCAGCCGCTCGTAAAGCCCAACCGCCAGATCGGGCCATGTCTTGGTTTGCTCAGTCTCGGCCATGGTCGAGTCTCTTTCTGTTGAGGCACACTCGTTGCGATGAGGCAACGAACCGTGCCAGTCTTCGGGATGAGGCTGAACGCGACGTGTCAAGCGATGAAGAGATGAACCGTACGCCGAGCGTGGAGCAAACTCTTGTATAAGAATGGGCTGACCCTGATTACCCACGAGCAGGTGGCGACTCTGAGGCTAATCTTCCTCTACCGCACGCTAACTCGCCCTGACGGTCGTTGGACTCGGGCGTCGTCATGGGGCGTCTCCCATCGTCGGACACACCACCGAGCCAAAACGCGCTGAAGTCAAATCGACGATGTGGGGCCGACCCCGGCCAAGGCCTTCGGACGTGCAAAGTCCGGCGCTCGTAGCCGAGGTCGCCCGGGAGGCGACACAGCCGACTGGCGGCCGTTGACGATCTTGCAAGCCCACGCTTGGGCCAAAGCCCCCCAGCCCAGCCCCTCAACGGGCGAACCAGCCGCAGCCGCAACAGCGGTGACGCCGCGGGCAAGGGGTGCCATGGCGACCCACCCTTTTCATGCCCGATGACACGCCCGGCAAGCAGGGGTGGGGGTCAGTCTCCACGGGCAACCCTCGTCATCAAACGAAAAACGGCCCTTGCGGGCCGCTTTTCTTCCACTTGAAGTGGAGGCAAGGGGACTCGAACCCCTGACCTCATCCATGCCATGGATGCGCTCTACCAAAACTGAGCTATGCCCCCAGAAAACTGGGACCCGACAGGTCGGAATACTAGGGCCCGCTCTGCGCCGGTCAACCGTTGGCCACTTCGAAGAGCCATATCGGCCACTCCAGCGTCCGGATAGGTCGGGGTTGTGAGGCTTGCATGGTCCGGGCCGCGCGGGGGGGTCGAGCCGTTTGTGGCGGTGCCGCCTGCCGGGGGGGTTGGTGGGCGCACGCCGGAAGCACCGTCGGTGGCGCGTGGGCCGCTCGCACCGTTCGCGCCATGCTGTCTGAGGGGTTTTCGGCTCGCCTTGAAGACCGGAAACTCGGGTGTACAGGTGCCGCGACCGATCCACACCACACCGTCGGCACCGCCGACTCGTTCTTTACACAGTGACCGGGTGTTCTCAGTCATGCCAGAAGTTGACTACCACCAAATCGGACACAATCCACGCCTGGGGGCCATCGCCCTCTGGTCGCTGGACACCGACGGCAAGATCCACGAAGAACGCCGCCACTTCCTGGAAGCCAACATCGAGTGGCTGCACTGGTCGCACGACAACCTCTTCGTCGAGGTCCGCTCGCGGGCCCTGGGTCGCGTCGAGCTCGAACGATTCACCGGTTCCATCCAGATCTCAGACCCCAACCTCGCACGCTCCGACGGCTTCCTCTGCAAGCTCCTCGACACCCTCGACCGCGTCTACCCAAGCACCCGCTGGTACCTCTTCGGCGCCGGCTTCAAAGGCGAATCGGTCATCAGCGTCCTGGCCCAACGCGCCGCGACCGCACTGGCCAGCTGATGCCGGTTCAGCCGCGGCCGAGCCGAACGGCCACAGATCAGCACAGAACGCCACAGATCAGAGCCGAGCACTCTGGTTCAGATTTGTGCCAATCCGTGTCCCAATCCGCGGCTTGATCTGTGCCCCGCCGTGCCCATCCGTGGCTGATAACCCACTCCGGCTACGCCGCGTTCTCGAGCGGGCCATACGTTCCGGCCACGCCGTCGCGCGTCACGTAGAAGAAGTCGGGGCTGATCGGATACGGCAACCGGCGGAAATCATCACGCACGCGGTTGGACAATCGATTGACAAACGGCTCGGGCCGCGGCGACAACGCCACGAACATGTCGCGAGCCGGCGTTGCCACGTAAAAGTCGCCGCCCAGCTTCGAAGCCAGTCGCCCGAATAACCCTCCAAGCAGCAACCGGGCGGCGTCGTAGCCGTCCTGTTCCGCCAGGATGATGGCCTTGCCGCCTTCTTTGCTGGTCACGACTTGAAACTGCAGGTCGCCCGAGGTGCGGGCCAGGTTCTCGCGGGCCAGCTCGTCGAGCTCGTCGGCCGTCACGTTCCAACGCACCATCTGCTCGGTCGTCACGCTCACGGTCATCTGCGGCATGTCGACCACGAACACGATGGCCGTCGAGTTGACGAACGGCACGTGCGCGACCTGCTCGCGGCAGAGATGGTTGAAGATCGTCTCCGGCTGGATCCGCGGCATGATCCGCTCCCGGAGCAGGTCGAACGACATCGACTGCACCGCCCCCGCCTCGCCCGAGAAGAGTTGGTCGAGGTAGTGCTCGACGATCTCCTGCCCGCGTTCGGGGTCGTGGTTGACCAGTCGGTAGAGGTTCTCTAGGTCGAGCCGACGCCCGTTGACAATCATCTCGCGCGGTCCCGTGAGTTCAATGGAGAACTCGGGCTGGAGCCGGCGAAGAAGAGTGACAACTTGCTCGGCAAACGCTTCGGGTTCTTTGGGCATGTGTGCCATGGCCTCGCCGAGCCAGTCTGGGGTCGACTGATTTTCGGGACAGAGAGGTCCGCGTCTTGGGAAACCCGACGCGTGGGGGCCGGACGGCCAAGGACTGCCGCCCGCCTCTATGTCGTCAGAGCCATACGTGGGATTGACCCGCCTGTTGCAGGCAATCGTCCACTGAACCTCGCTAATCGGCACATTCACTCGTTGGCTGGGTGTGCCCGAGAAGGTCTGCAATCAGGCGATCCAAAGGCCGTCACTCTCGGACCCGCAAAGCCCGCGCCCGGGTCCAAAAAGACAACGAGGGCCGAGTGACGAGCCCACTTCGTCACTCAACCCTCGTTTTCCGAACGCCTACACAGCGCTCATGACGCAATCAGTGGCCGGGCAGTTACGCCGAGCCCCTGTCTTTCCCCCACCCTTCCTAACTTCGAACCCTCCAATCCTGTCCCGACGACCGGTCCAAAGGTCGCCGGGTCTCCGCTTGATGTGTTTCCACCCCTGATCCCTAAGGCCTGCTTCACCCGTCGGCGGATACGGTCTCATTCCCTTCCAGCGGAACCGTCGATTCACCGTGCCGTTTGGTTTGGGTCCCAATCAGCACCCCGACTACGGCAACGGCCGTGCCAGTCCCCATAGCCGACTCCTGACCTCGTGGCCGCACCTCATGATCGACGAACCGGGATTTTTGTGATATATCGCAGTTGATTTTGTGATATTTCACCATTACCGTTTAAACTGCGTCCAGTCACATTATTCGCCCCGTTCGGCATCTATTTGAGGATTTGGGGTATGTTCATCCAAGCCGTCCTAAACACCATCGCCGTCCCGCTGATTTTGGTCGATTTGAGGTTGGATGTTGTCTGGTCGAACGCCGCTGCGGCGAGGCTAATTCCTGCCGCCGCCCTAATACCTGCGATGGGGTTGTGGTCACTCTTTGCCGAGACGGGGGGCGGGGGTGGTGGGGGTGGTGGGGGTGGTGGGGGGGCGGATCGGCGGCCGAGTCAGGTGTTCTCCGGGTCGGTGCGGAATCTGACGGTGGTGGGTGGGGATGTGATGGTGGATGTGATCTGTGAGCCGCTGGGTGCGGAGGCGGGGCAAGCTTGTGGGGGGGCGGCGGGGTTGGTGACGCTGATCGATGTTTCGGCGCGGCACCGGGCGGAGGTCGAGCTCGTGGGGTTGCGGTCGGTGCTGGCAGAGTCGGAGCGGGCCCGGACTCGGCTGACGAGCTTGCAGCAGGAGCTGGCTAGCGAGCATCAGGCCCCCGAGATGATCGGGGCCTCGGTGGCGCTGCGGCGGGTGCGTGAGCAGGTAGCGCGGGTGGGGCCGACGGGGACGACGGTGCTGATCCACGGCGAGACCGGCTCGGGCAAGGAGCTGGTGGCGCGGTCGATCCACGCGACGTCGCCGCGGCGCGGTCAGGCGTTCATCGCGGTGAACTGCGCGGCGCTCCCGGAGTCGCTGATCGAGAGCGAGCTGTTCGGGCACGAGCGCGGGGCGTTCACAGGCGCCGACAAACGGCGGCTGGGGAAGTTCGAGTTGGCTGACGGGGGAACGTTGTTCCTGGACGAGATCGCCGAGTTGCCCTTGCAGGCGCAGGCGAAGCTGTTGCGGGTGATCCAGGAGAGCGCGTTCGAGCGTGTGGGCGGGGCGGAGACGGTGAAGGTCGATGTGAGGCTTCTAGCGGCGACGCACCGCGATCTGGCGCGGCAGGTGGAGCGTGGGCGGTTTCGCGAGGACGTGTTCTATCGGCTCAACGTGTTCAAGATTGAGGTGCCGCCGTTGCGGGAGCGGCAGGAGGATCTGCGGGCCCTGGCGGAGCATCTGCACGCGCAGATCGCGCGGCGGATGGGGCGGCCGGTGCTGCCGCTGAGTGATTCATCGCTGCGGCGGCTGATCGCGTACGCGTGGCCCGGCAACGTCCGCGAGCTCGCCAACGCGGTGGAGCGGGCGACGCTGCTGGCCGACGGGGGGCAACTGGAGATCGAGCTGCCCGAGGCCCCGATCATGGAGGGCGGCGAAGGCCGGGCCGGGGCCGGTGGCGGGAGTGCCGGGAGCCGAGGGGCCGTGCCGGCGACGCGGGACATCCTTTTGGAGCTGACGCTGGAGCAGTTGCAGCGTTTGCAGATCACCCACGCCCTCGAAACGTGCGGCTACCGCGTCTTTGGACCGGGCGGGGCGGCGGAGAAGCTGGACGTGAACCCCAACACATTGCTGTCGCGCATGGACAAGTTCGGGATCCCGAGGCCACGGCTGGTAAAAAGGGGACGCGGAAGCTAGGGGCTTTGGTTTGGGGGAAGGACCGTGCTCGAATGTGCGACTGTGATAGGCTAAGGCGAGCGCCCCGACCGCTAGCCGGTTTCGTGCGGCGGTCGCGGCGCTGTGAACAAGGAGTATCACCATGATGCGTGCACGCCCTTTGACTCGGACTGGAATGTTGACGAGCGTGCTGGGGTTGCTCTTGGCGGCGGGGTGCGCCGGGCCGGGCCCCGTAAAGTCTCGCGGCGATGCGGAAGCGTCGCCGGCGAGTGCGGCCAAGGGCGAGACGGCGGCGGCGGGAGAGACGAAGATCCACGGGCCGTCGGCGACGCTGGTGGTCTTCGGGATGAGCTGCCCGTTGTGCGCTAACAACGTGGACAAGCAGCTGCTGGCCGTGCACGGGGTGAAGGATGTCAAGGTCGACATGGGAACGGGGCACGTGCGCGTCGGGCTCGACCCGGCCGCAGGGGTCACGCGGCAGCAACTGGCGGCGGCCGTGGACCGGAGCGGGTTCACCCTGAACAAGCTGAGTGTGCCGTGAGTGTCGCGACGCGGAAGACAGCGTGGCTGGCGGGCGTGATGGCCGCGACGGTGGGGTCAACCGCGGCACGGCTGCACGCACAGGAAGCCACCAACACGCCCGCGGCGACGCAGCCGTCGGTGGGCGCGTGGTACCTGCGCGAGGTGGTGCGGTACATCAGGCTGGGCGACGATCCGTCGCCCGCCGATCGCGATGTGCACGTCATCGAAGCGGTGACGTCGCTGACCTTTGGCGTGCTCAAGAACCTGTCGGCGACGCTGGATCTTCCGCTCGAGTACAAGCGCGAGGTGGCTGAAGCCACGGGCACCAACGACCGCGAGGCGGGTGCAGGGGACGCGGCGCTCTCGCTGAAGTGGCGGCCTTTGCAGTGGGACTTGAGCCCGATTGACTCGGTGCGGGTGGCGGTGATCGCGGGGATCGAGACGCCCACGGGCTCGGGCGACTTGGGGAGCCACTCGTGGGACCCGTTCGGCGGGGCGGTCTTGACGGCGATCATCGGGCGTCACGGGTTCAATCAGGCCGTGCGTTACAAGTTCAATCAAGGCGGAGATCGCTTCAACACGCGGGCGGGGGATGGGCCCGACGACGCGCTGCGTTACGACAGCGCGTACTTGTTCCGCCTGTTGCCGGAGGAATACGGCGAATCGAGCGTCGCGGCGACGTATCTGACTGTGGAGCTCAACGGGCTCTACGAAACCAACGGCGACCACGAGGTGCTGTTCGGGCCGGGGATCTTGTATGAAGGCAGATCTTTTGCGCTGGAAGCGTCGTTCGGGCTGCCGGTGGTGAGCGACGTCCGCGAGCGGCCGCAGACGGAGCTGGTGGTGAGCTTGGGGCTGCGGCTGCTGTTTT
>Ga0163144_10027039_pt1 | contig 11124 bp, 11 predicted proteins | sample OliLak19BULKMAT1_FD_123175 | JGI IMG/M metagenome (GOLD analysis project Ga0163144, IMG submission 123175) | Freshwater microbial mat bacterial communities from Lake Vanda, McMurdo Dry Valleys, Antarctica - Oligotrophic Lake LV.19.BULKMAT1 | ecosystem: Environmental > Aquatic > Freshwater >... | reverse complement strand
TAGTTTTTAGTATACCAAACTTAGGAAAGTTGACCGGACAAGGTGCCTATTTAAGACATACGACTGCTAACTTTTCGACCGCACTCCAGTTTCATGTTCATAAAGTTCTCCTGTTTTGTGTGAATTGTCTTTTTTGTGAAGACGTAATTATTATTTCAAAAATGTTGTTTCTAACTTATATAAAATTTCCTCTTCAGAAATTTCTTGATTTTCTTTTCGGTAGTTAACTTGAATCATTTCCAACGCTGATTTTAAGACGGGAGACATGATTCCAGTTGCTTCATATTTTTCTAATTCTGCTTTCATTGTCTCTGCTTTGAAAATGTTGGCATCAGTTAAATTACTTAAAGCAAAACCAGTAAAAAGTGGCGGAAAAAGAATTTGTATAGTGATCAAAGACATGCAAGCTGTCGCATTTCTATCAAACCAATAGCTATTTTCACAATTGCCCCAACTAGCGTGGACTTGAGTGGAAGCTAAGATCATAAGTACTAAAAAAGGTTTCATATATTTTCTCCTGGTTGTTTAATTTTTTTTCTTCCCCTCATTGTTAAATCTCACAAGGGGCCCTCTGGGGATGAGGGCCAGTGAGTGGGACGGGACTAGTTATTCACCTGTAATTTCACAAGTTGGTACTAGGGGTTCAAAGGCAGCGACATAATTTTGTTCGCAGTTATAGAGTTCTACTGATGAGTATTTAGTTTCTACTGTCTTATTAAATTTATAATATTTTTTATTTCCAGCATTGCGGTATCTTAAAAGCAGATCTACTTTGCAGTTATACGAATTGTCTTTTTCTTTGGTAATCGTTTTAGTCACTCCAGCGTGAATATATTTATCACCGGTCGAAACCACTTGTTCAAACTCATAACCTTTTAACCATAGTGATTTGGCGATTTCTTCCACCGCCATTGGCGATAAATTACTTTCTAAATAAACTTTGCAAGTCGGGTGATTAATTTTTGATCCACAAGCTACTAGTGTTAGTAAGCTTAGTAATTTAATAGTCGTTTTCATAGTTACTCCTTATTTTGTGTTACTGGTTTCTACTAATGTCATTTGTACGTTGCTAAGTTTCGGCGCTGTAGTAATCATCATCAAAAACACAATATTAATTACAACGAATATTGTGCTGGTGATTAAAAACTGCTTTACTGTACTTTCAAAATTCATACATCCTCTCTTTTTTAAACCGTTTGGTTTGTTCCAATGCAGCTAATTTAGCGCAGCGAAAATTAGTCTGTTTCCCTATTTTTACTACTTGGATCGAACCCTTGGCGTGGTTAGTGCTTTATAAATATTTATATAAAAAAGATGAGGGTTTTACTCATCATAACAAAGGGTTACCTTATGACTACACGACTAGTTTTTGGGAGAGTGTCTATTTTATGGACAGTCTTTTTATATAGTTTTATGGCCTACGGTAATGCCGATTTAGGGAGCACTCTTAAAAATTCGCTGCCTAATTTTGTTAATTTAAGCTTTAATCGTGAGTTAATCGTAGCGGCAACAATGCCGGAAATTAAAAATTTACATTGTGCGGGCTTATCTGATTACGACAAGCTCTTTAAAATTGAAAAAAACAATAAAGAAATAAAAATTTCTCTGTCTAAATCATTTGATGATTTATTTCAGGGAAAAAGATTACGTACTAATGATGAGAAAAAAGATTGCTTAGTTGAGAGTGATCAGAACTTTGCACTTAGAATGAGTATGAAGTCAGTGGCGGTGGCCTGGGATGGTTTAGGACTTAGGACTAAAGATGATTTAGAAAAAACCAAACGTTGTTTAAGCTTAAATAGACAAAGAAAAATTTCAAGTGATGAATGTGCTTATTACTTATCTGATGTCCACGGGCAAACAAGTTTTTCTAATCGCGGTTATTTTAAAAATTTATTAGGTTGGTTTGAGACTTCACTTAATTCTGAAAGTAAAAATATTTCACCCAGAAGACTTCCAGAAAAAGATTTATACGTAAATAAAGGACATGCCTTTGCCACCCATTTTTCTTTTTATATGGTGGATAAAGATTATGCTTGCCGTTTTCCTTTAATGAACGATTATTTTAATCTGATCACCAATCAAACTAAAATTAGTCATTGCGCTTTAAATACTAAAATTAGAAAACACGGCGGCAAGCGCGAGTTCGTGGATATTGCGCCCGATAAAGTAAAACGTATTGATTATTTTTTGGCCTCACCGGGTGAAGACATGTCAAGTGGTCAAGGCCATGCCATGCTGCGTTTAGTTTTATGCCCCGAAGGTTTTGAGCCAGAAGATTATGGCCTACAAAATGAAGCTGAGATTGTGAATTTTTGCGCCGCTGATGTGCGCGATGATTTAATTGTGAGTTTTAGAGCGAGTGTGGATGATATTAAATTAAGTTATATGAAGGGTTTTTTTGGCGGTTATCCTTCTGTGATGTTTATGATGGATCCTTTTAAGGTGATACAAGAATATGTACAAAAAGAAATGCGCAACCTTTATTCGATACCGATCAAATTAACTGACGAGGAAAAAAAAAGATTAAGTTTAAAAATCTTAGAAGACTATTGGACTTATCAAGGTGACTATAAGTTTTTAACCAGCAATTGCGCCACAGAAACTCGCGATCTTTTACGTTCGGCCATTCAATCTCCTTGGTATGCGATGCAAGGATCGATTAAACCGCTCTCCATTGCCACAGACCTAGAAACTAGCAATAGACTTCATTTTAAATTTTTAGAGTGTGATTGGACCGATACCGTTTGTTTAAAAAAATTTAGTCATTTAAAAGATGTGCCAAGTCTTATGGTATTTGCCGCTGAGACTAAAAAATTAATTGATTTAGCTAAAGTAGTGGACCCACAAATTAAAGATATTAAAGCTTTTTTTGCCGAGTGGGATTTTCCTAAAAGAAAAGCTGCTTATATCGAACAGACCGAAGTTTTTCTTAGTATAAAGGAAGGGACGACTGATGAGACTTTAAAGGATCTGGTGCCTTATGTTCGAAAAGTTTTAGCATTAAGAAAAAAATCTTATGACTTAAGTAAACTTTTAGGCTCATCTTTTAATTTTGATATGGCACAAACTGAAAAAATAGTTAAAGCAAAAATTGAAACCGCTAAAAATGCACAAAAATTTCAAGAAAAAACTAAGGAATATTTAGTACTGGCAAGTCAGGCCAATACACTTCCCACTAGAGGTGGTTACGGAATCCCATTTGATAACGAAATTGTTGACGTGGATTACGGCCAAATTGATAAGGCCTCACAAGAAGTCTTTATGAGATCGACAGAAGAATTAATGGGTGCCGATTTTATCAATAATAATCGTGTACAGGCGCTAGAAATGCAAAAAATGAGTGATGATTTAGTCAGTATTAATAATGAGGTGCTCAAACTTGCCATCTCTATTAAAAAGAAAGTGCTTAAGGCGATCAAAAACGAAGTGGTGATAGATGAAAACATTAAGGATAAAGCAACATTGATCAAATTTTTAAATCAGCAAATCGATGTGGAGTATTTCAGTATGAATAATTTATCCAGTAAAGATGTTAAGGATTTAGCTGGCTTCGATCCATAAAGTATAAATGTGGAACGTATTTTTTTAGATATGAGTTAAATTGAGTTTGAGGTGAAGTATAAAAACTTTTTTTTATGTATTTTTGTCATTACTTACTAACGCTAAGCTGGTGGCCTTAGATTATACCACTGTGTATTCTGATATGAGTTTAGAATACATGTTACAAAAAAATAATTACAACAGTAATGAAGCCGTTTTAATGATCGGTCAAATGAGTGCTTTTTCTCCCTTATTCTTATCTTATTTTCCCACTTATATTAAAGATGTCAGCACTGACCACCCAAAAGAGGTGGAGCAGCGAGTGGCCTTGCGCCGTTTTCAGCGCACTGGCGTGACGCTCTATCAAAAAGCTTTAAAAGGCAGAGGTACGATCAATAAATATTTCAATCAAGAAGTTATTTCTGAAGATGAGTTAAAAGTAGTGGTGGCCGATGCGGATTTTTTAAAAAAAGCTTTGCAAGAAAAACTAGAAGTTTTCCCTCATCAAGTTTTAGTTGAAACCAGTAAATTTACCGGTTGGGCGACCGGTGGTTGATATGGTTATAATCCACAGCGCGAGGCTAGGGCCAGAGGGATTCGTGAATATTATTTTAAGTCACAATTGCAAGAAGTATTAGGTAAGGAGCTGATTGAAACTAGAGAAGAAGAATTTACTGCGCTCGCGCTGTATTATACAGTGCTGCTAGATATTTTGCCGCGTTACTTACCGCCCACTGAATTTGAAATCAATATTTTTAAATTAGACAGCAGAGAAAATATTATGAATTCACGCGCTCTTGCTCGCGAGTTTTTAGCGGAAGGTTATTCGATGTATGAAACTGCATTGATGGGCTTGGCCAAAAAAATCATCGACCCTATTTCTTTACAACTTTATGTTGATAACCGAGAAGTTGAGCAAAAGTTACAAACCAAGATCAAGCTAAGTTCGGAGTTTAAGGATTTTAATTTAGAAATTCCGGAAGAGATTTCACTCTTTAAGCAAAATACCATAGATAAGATTTATGATGAAAAGAGTATCAAAATTTTAGAAGGAAAACGTCTGCAATTTAAGCAACTCTCAGCGCAAGAGCTGACGCTGATTTTGATTTATTATTGTGACACTCTTTTAGAGTAGATTCCTATCCCTTAAACTTCGCAGAGCATGATGGCAATTTTGTTGTCTTTTTGCCCCTTTTTGGCCATGATTGGCCATCAAAAAAAGGGGCCCCTCATGACTCAATTAACTTATGGAAAAATGCAAGAACTCTTAGGCGCAGACGCTGAAAAATTATTAAATTACAAATGTACTAAAATAAAAAAAGAGACGCTACATATTCCAGATGGAAATTGGGTCGACAGAATTTTCACGCAAAGTGATCGTTCAATTCCGGTCTTGAGATCACTACAATCGATGTACGCTCACGGACGTTTGGCCAATACTGGTTATCTTTCAATACTACCAGTGGATCAAGGTATCGAGCATTCCGCCGGTGCTTCTTTTGCACCGAATCCAATTTATATGGACCCAGAAAATATTATTAAATTGGCGATTGAAGGCGGCTGTAATGCCGTGGCGACAACTAAAGGAACACTAGCGGCAGTAGCGCGCAAGTACGCGCACAAAATTCCTTTTATTATGAAAGTGAATCACAACGAATTTTTATCTTACCCCAATAAATTTGATCAAATTATGTTTTCTTCTATGAAAGAGGCGGCGGACTTAGGTTGCGCGGCAGTCGGTGCGACCATTTATTTTGGTTCAGAAAATTCTACACGCCAAATTGTGGAAGTGGCAGAAGCGTTTGAACAAGCACACCGTTTAGGTATGGCGACTATTCTTTGGTGTTATATTAGAAATAATGGCTTCAAAGTAAATGGTGTGGATTATCATCAAGCGGCCGATTTAACCGGACAGGCCAATCATTTGGGCGTCACTATTAAGGCCGATATTATAAAACAAAAATTGGCCACAAATAATGGTGGCTACTTAGCTATCAATCAAGCTGGAAGTTCATACGGGAAGTCTTCACCAAAAATGTACGATGACATGTGTACAGATCACCCCATTGATTTATGTCGTTACCAAGTCATGAATTGCTACGCTGGCCGCATGGGACTAATTAATTCGGGCGGCGAGTCTAAAGGCGCCAGTGATTTGGCGGACGCGGTGAAGACGGCGGTCATCAATAAACGTGCTGGTGGCATGGGACTTATTTCTGGGCGTAAAGCATTCCAAAGACCCATGAAAGAGGGCGCGGAGCTATTAAATGCCATTCAGGATGTTTATCTTTCTAAAGACGTAACCATCGCTTAAGATAAAGCTAAAGTTTTAACCGAGAGATCCGATAGGGTATTGTTACTCAAGTTAATACTGGGGAGGATTTTGTATGAATCGTGACGACTTTTTAGATGGTTTAAAATCTAGTTATTTTGAAGAAATTCATAAGTGTGTTTACGAATCAGAAGAAAAATCTGGTGAGCGTATCGACTATTCTACATTACAGAAAAAAATTTCTGACGTGTGGAAAGAGGCCAAAGCTGAAGGCATAAAATGGGAAGAGTTTGGCACTTGGGTACAAGAGAGTATTCCGGAACATTTTGAGTCTTTACCAGAATTTAAAAATAAAAAAGTAGCGTAAGTTTACTCTCGTTGCCAATCTAAGTTAATTAGTGAAAAATACTTTTAATGATGATGTTGTTAAAAGTATTTTTTATTTTAATTTCCAGCGGGGTGGCCGCACTAAAACCGCCTCACGCCGGATTCTTGGAAAGCGTTAAAACCAAAGATGGCGTGGTCTACACCGAAGTTAAAAGAATGGGCGACTATCTTTTAATTTACCCCATGCAATATCAGGGTGGCGGTAAATGGCATCCCATTCCAGTTAATGAAATTTCTCAAGGGCAAATTACCTTAACCCATCCTAAAATAAAAAAACGCACGACTTTAAATTTAGAAACGCAAAAAGAAATTTTTTCAGTGCCACTACTTTATTCTAAAGATCCCACCTTACTTATTTCGGTGCAATACACTTATAAAAAACAATTCTTAGCTTTTAATTACGTCTTGGATAATTACGAGGAGCACAAGTGACAAAATATCTCATCACCTCGGCACTGCCTTATGCTAACGGCCCTTTGCATTTTGGACATTTGGCCGGAGCGTATTTACCCGCCGATATTTATACTCGTCATTTAAAATTAAAAGGTGAAACGGCCATTCATATTTCTGGCTCCGATGAGCATGGCGTGGCGATTATGCTAAATGCGCAAAAGGCGAAGAGCCCCTACAAAGAATATGTTGATGGTTGGCACAAAGACCATAAAGAAATTTTTTCGCGTTATGAAATTGAATTTGATTTTTTTGGCCAAACTTCAGAACCTTATCATGCGGTGGAGACCGTAAAATGGTTTAAAGTGTTACATGAAAAAGGTTATATCGAACCAAAAGACAATCAGCAGTTGCAGTGTAATTCATGTCATAATCACTTGCCGGATCGTTTTGTCGAGGGAGTTTGTTATCATTGCGGTTATGACAAAGCGCGCGGCGATGAGTGCCCCAATTGCGGCAATTTAATTGATTCCGTAAAATTAAAAAATCCTGTTTGCCAAATTTGTAAAAGCACCGACATAAAAGAAGTAACGGTGACACAGCAATATTTAATGCTGTCAAAATATCACAAAGAATATCGCAAGTGGTTTGAAAATCCTCGGCTTCGTGAAACGTGGCGAAACACAGTTTATCCTTATGTTGATTCGATGACTAAGGAGAGTCTACACGAGCGCGCGATTACTCGCGATGTCGATTGGGGAATTGATTTGCCTCTACCAAATTCGGCCGGTAAAAAATTATATGTGTGGTTTGATGCGCCGATTGGTTATGTCAGTAACACCAAAGAATTGTGTAAGGCCCGTCCTGAGTTGGGCGATTATTTAAAAGATTGGTGGAAAAATGACGACACCAAAATTATTCATTTTATTGGCAAAGATAATATTATTTTCCACACCATTATTTTTCCGGTGATGGGTATGAGTAGCGGCATTATTAATCCGCCCACTGATGTTCCCGCGAATCAATATGTGAATTTAAACGGCAAACAATTTTCTAAATCGCAAGGTCATTATGTGGATTCGCGCGAGGCGATTGATGATTTTGGCGCCACAGCGCTGCGCTATTATTTAATTAATCTTATTCCAGAGTCGATGGATTCGAGTTTTACTTGGGATGGCATGGTGGCCAAGGTAAATAATGAATTGGCCAATAATATTGGAAATTTAGTTAGTCGCTGTTTAAAATTTATTGAAAAAAATTATCAAGGCGAGCTGGCCGCAAAATACTTTGCGAGTTTTTTAGATTCGGCGCAAGGCAAAAAGTGTGCAGCAGATTTAAAAGAGCACCAAAATATTTTAGATCATATTCAAATTAGAAAATCTATTGAACATTTAATGAAAATTGGTTTTGATGCCAATACTTATTTCACCGAACGAGCGCCTTGGGCGCAATTTAAGACCGATACTGAAGCCGCAGCAGAAACGCTGGCCTATGCATCCGCTTATATTTTAATTTTAGGTGTGGCGTTCGCTCCGTACCTTCCTGGTATGTCTGAGAAATTATTATCGCATTTTCCTGCTTTAACTTCGGCGCAGAAGTCTCACATTTATGGTGGAGATTTAATTGTACTGAACGATTATTTTAAAAATGGATTGAAATTACAAAAGCCCGTTGAAATGTTAGTGCCAAAATTAGACGAGAAAAAATTGGCAGAATTACAAAAAGCCTTAGAGGCCAAATGACCGGCCCGGTTTGGACGCCAAGTTCAGATAGAGTGCAAAAAAGTCAGATGTATGACTTTATGAAAAAGCACGGACATGATTCTTATGCTTCACTTCACCAGTGGAGTATTGAAAATGATTCTACCTTTTGGCCTAAATTAATTAAATATTTTGATATTAAATATGAAGGGGATTTAAATCCGGTTAATTCCAGTGCTGATTTTTCCAGTTATGGTTATTTTCCTAAGGTGAAAATAAATTATGCGGAAAATTTGCTGTCTCGTGGAGCGGGAATTGCGGTTAATTTTCAGCATGAGTCGGGGCTTAATAAGAAATATAGTTATAGTGATTTGCGGCATATTGTGGCGGATTGGCAGCTTTTGATAGGGGATGGTTTTTCTCGTGGGGATGTTTTGGCCGCGTACATGCCTAATGTTTGCGAGACACTGGTGGCCATGCTGGCGGCTACGTCCCTCGGTGGGAGCTTTACTTCTACTAGTTGTGATTTTGGTGCAGCGGGTGTGATTGAGCGTTTTTCGCAGTGTAAACCTAAAATTTTAGTGGCGGCCATCTCTTATGAATATAATGGAAAGTTTTTTGATCAAAAAGATAAAATTCTAGAGATTGTAAAGGCGCTACCTAGTTTAGAAAAAATTATTTTGGTGGATTTTTTAGGCAAGAGCAAAGATTTAGATGATTTTATAAAAAAAATTCCTAACTCTATTTTAAGCTCTAGTATCCCTAAACGATCAACCGCTCCGCATTTTGTGCGCGTGGATTTTGCAGCGCCACTATTTATTATGTATTCTTCTGGCACCACCGGAAAACCCAAATGCATTGTACACTCGCACGGCGGAACTCTATTACAACATGTAAAAGAATTAGGACTTCATACCGATGTAAAAAAAGATACCACCATCATGTATTTTACCACTTGTGGTTGGATGATGTGGAATTGGTTAATGTCATCTCTTTACTTCGGCGCCGAAGTTGTTCTATATGAAGGGGCGCCAGGTTATCCCAATTTTTCTAAATTTATGGATTTAATCGATCAAGAAAAAATTCAAATTTTTGGAACGTCGCCAAAATTTTTAAAAGCATTGGAAGATACAGTTTACAAAAGAGATAAGAAATTTAAAAAACTTGAAACCATTTTATCTACCGGCTCACCACTTCTCCCAGAGCAATTTGATTTTGTTTATAATTCCATACAATCAGATGTAGCGCTTTATTCCATTAGCGGAGGCACCGATATCATTGGCTGTTTTATGCTGGGAAATCCACTGCATGAAATTTACCGCGGCGAAATTATGGCCAAAGGTCTAGGGATGGCGGTGGATTGTTTTAGTAGTGAAGGGATACCTCTGATTGAAAGTGAAGGCGAGTTAGTGTGCACCAAATCTTTTCCTTCGCGGCCGATTTATTTTTTAGGTGATACTGATCAATCTTTAATTTCAAAGGCCTATTTTGAAAAATTCCCTAATGTCTGGCACCATGGTGATTTTATCACTCTAACCAACAGAGGCACAGTGAAGGTCTTTGGCCGCTCTGATGCCACCTTAAACCCCGGCGGCGTGCGTATAGGGACGGCGGAAATCTATCAGCAGACGGAAAAATTGCCAGAATTAGTGGATAGTTTATGTATAGGAAAAAATGTCGGTCTAGATGTAGATGTTATATTATTTGTGAAACTTAAAGAGGGCATTGTTTTAGATCAGAACTTGATTGATAAAATAAAAAAACAAATCAAACAAAATACTTCGCCTCGCCATGTACCGGCACAGATTTACGCCGTTAAAGATATTCCATACACTCGCAGTGGAAAAAAAATGGAGCTTTTGATTTCGCGCTTAATTAATCAAAAACCCATTGATAATTTAGAAGCGGTTAGTAATCCAGAATCTTTGGATGAATTTAAAAAATATTTATAAGAAATAAAATGATCGCTTTTGCCAAAAATAAGGCAAGGATTGCGCCTTAAAGAGGAATTATACCAGCTGTTAAGTTGTTGAATAGATTGGCGTTTCATGGTCATTTTTTGATTATCACCTGAAATGATGATTTTTCCAATCGAAAACAATCAATTTTGGTGATTTTAAATTAAGTATATGAAAATGGGTTATTCACCAACCGTAAATTTTAGATTTTTTAATTCGTTGTTGTTTTCGTGGATGGTTAAATTCCAGGTATTAAGTAATTTTCCTGTTTGTGAGTCCACCATGGCAGTAAATGAATTACTGTAATGGCCATCCTTAATAACGTTGACCGATAAAATTTCTAGATAACGGACGCGATTTTTTTTGATTTGTAATAAAGATGTATCTTTTTTTATCATCAATTTAGTGTCTGGGTCCATAATTCGCAATTGATTGTCGGCAAAGTTTTTCTCCCATACATCACTGACTTCATTTTCAAAATAATAAGTATCTTTTTTGGACTCAAAATCAGCTTCTGATTTTATGTCGTCAATTTTGTCGCCAAACAAATCGCGGCCGCCAATTTTAAATTTACCTTTAGGGATGACGGTAGCGGCTGAAGCGGGAGATCTTTGATCCACGGTTTTAGTTAAACTCATTTCTGAAACAGTGGTGGGATAGGCCATGCTAATTTGCGGTGTTTTATCTAGACGCACATAGGTTTTCCAGCTGGAGATCACTTGTGAGTCTTTTTTCGGGATTAAGAAGTAAAAAAAGAGTCCACCAAATAAGAGCGAGAGAAAAATAATAAAGACACTAGTTTTTTTCATTAGTCGATCACCGTAAATTGATAGTTAATAATTTTAAAAGGTTTTGGTCCGGCAAATTCATAATC
>Ga0163144_10027037_pt1 | contig 11125 bp, 12 predicted proteins | sample OliLak19BULKMAT1_FD_123175 | JGI IMG/M metagenome (GOLD analysis project Ga0163144, IMG submission 123175) | Freshwater microbial mat bacterial communities from Lake Vanda, McMurdo Dry Valleys, Antarctica - Oligotrophic Lake LV.19.BULKMAT1 | ecosystem: Environmental > Aquatic > Freshwater >... | reverse complement strand
CTCGCGTACCGGCGCTTCCGGGCCGCGGACATCCGCTCGATCCTCGCCGCGGGAGCCGGGGTCGCGCGTCACCGGGAGCCCGGAGCCTCGCTCACGGTCAGCCTGCCGGCGGTCCCGGTCCGGCCACTCGCGGCGTATGCCCTGGAGCCCGTCGCATGACACCCTCTGTGTCAACCCTAGGCCGCAACAGCGACCAGCGACGCCGCTTCGGCGAGACGGCGGGCCGCGCCGTGATGGGCTGGGTCATAGGCGACGCCGTCCTGCCAGCAGCGGTAGATGACCCTGATCCAAGCGCGGCCCAGGATGCGGATGGCGTGGGGATGATCGACGCCACGATCGATCGCCGCCTGGTACACCGATGCCGCCCAGGGACTGGCGTGGCGGCTGTTGTCGGCGAACGTCGCCAAGGCATTCCGGAAGCGGGTGTTGCAGGCCCACCGGAAACCGACCGCGAGATGCTTGCCCGAGCGCCGGGTGACCGGCGCCATGCCCGACAGGGCGGCGACCGCTTCGGGTCCGTCGTACGCTTCCCGGCAGTCGCCCCACTCGGCGAGCATCTGGGCGGCGTTGACCTGACCGGCTCGTGGCAGCGAGCGGAAGACGATGGCGTCCGGGTGCTCGTCGAGATGGGCGACGACCGAGCGGTCGAGATCCTTGATCGAGTGGTTGAGCGCCCGGAGCAGCCGGACCATGGCCAGCACCGCATCCCGCCTCGCCTCCGACTCCGGGCCGTCGGGCAGGCCCGCCGGCGCCGAGTGCAGCCGCTCGAGGAGTTCGGCGCTGGTGCGCCGACCGCTGTAGCCGTGCTTGCGCAGGAACGCCGCCATCCGGCCCTCGCCCAGATGGGCCGCCGCGGTCGGTGTCGGGTAGCGCTCGAGGAAGGCCAGGGCGATCTCGCTCCAGACGTCGGCGAACAGCTCGCCGGCGCCGGGCCAGAACGCGGCGAGCGTGGCCGCCAGCTGGTTGCCTGCCGCGACCCGCGCGTCGACCAGGTCGGCGCGCGTCCGGACGACGGCCCGCAGGGCCCGCGTCTTGCTGCGACGCCTCTAATCGATCGAGCGCCTGATCCATGGCGATACCACGATATGGCAGCACATGGATTACGCGCTCGGCCCTCCAGGCTACCCAGATGGTCTTGGTGGCGCCAATGGTGACGCGACCAGGAGTCGGTCTCCCTCCCGACATACTTGCGGCCGGACAAGGACGGTCCCATCCCGCGCCACCATCCGTCCATTGCCGTCCATGACCTCCACACCTGCCGATCCCGCTTGCGTCGTGTACCCAAGCGGCCACTCGAGCATGAATATCGTCGCGTCCAGCGGGGTGGTGGGCTCCGCAGGGTCAACGATGAGCCCGGTAGTAGTCGGACCCGGACCAATTGACACTCGCAGACCGGTGAGTTCGGCGCCGGCACAGGGGACAATGGGATCGAAGGTCTTCAAGGCTGAGGAGGGCCCGCTGCCAGAGGGTGGTTGCCCCGGTCCCGAGGTGGTTGGGGGCGGTCCACATGACGCCAGGCTCGCCGACACCGCCAAAGCTCCACAGCAGAAGAGGAGCCAGCCTCGTCCTAACTGCACGTCGAGGTGTAGCAGGGCCGCACGCCGGTCGCTTGTTCAGACCAATACACCGTCGAATAGATCGACTGGGTACTGGTGTATCCACTAAGAATACCCATGGCGCTGGTCCCGTTGTCCATCATGGCACCGCCGCTATCCCCGCCACCGGACGTGAAGTTGGTCCACCACATGTGATAGATCAGGACACCACCAATGGAGGTGTCAACGGCTGTCGCGGAGATCTGGCCACACTTCCAGCCGGACGTTTGACCAGATCGGCACACCGTGGCGCCCACTGTCTGGGATGCGTTCGACTTGCTACCGAGGATGTTTCGGATGTCCAGCTTGCTCGAGGCATACATCCAGTTCCTCGCTCCCGTCTCACCCCACAGGGTGGCTCCGGCGTCCGCCTTGGACCCGTCGAAATAGGCGTGTACCCAGCCCTTTCCAATTGCTACGCCATGGTGGTACCACGTGGCGGCCAGTCCTGAGTCCTTTAGGCAATGGCCCGCGGTAAGCAGCCGGAGGCTGCCCGTTGACACAAGCTTCGCGCCGAACCCAGACGTGCAGACCCACCCATTACCAGTGATCGATAAACCACCCTTCACCGGCGCACCGCAGTCTGTCCGCGAATTACATGCACCGGCCTGAGGCTCCTCCCCGAAAACGACATCGACCGCCGGGCCATACTTTGCTTCGATCTTCTGTCGCGAGGCTTCGGTGAGGTCGACGATCGCGATGCGGAGGCGATTCGCCCTGACATCGATGCCGACGCTCGCAAGCTTCACGCCTTCCTTGTGCCAGGCCCCCCAGTCAGCAGTCACCGATGCTTGCAGGTCCTGCAGATCGGCCGTCGCATACTTCACCTTGCGCGTACGCACGCTCGCACCCGCCGGCACAAGTCTCGTCGCGATCCTGGCTACGGAGACAGGGTCGGCTATGGTCGCAACGTCGATCACGCCGCCGGCGACTTGGTCGAAATAGATGCCAGCGAACGAAGAATCCTTCTCCAGTTCACCGACGAGGTCATCGAGGTTGGAGGTAATCGCGTCACGTCGACGAAGCTCTGCCTCCTCTGTGCTGGTTAGAGCTACGCCATATGAACGTGACAGCGAAGCATCCGCTTCGTATCGCGCAACTGTCTCGGGATCGGCATCGAGGCCAAAGTCCCCGCGGAATTGGATCGCCCACTCGTAGCCGGGGTCCGGGACGGTTGCTGCGCCAGATGTGGGCACGGTCGCGGCGGTCGCCGTTGCGAGTGCGAACGCCACACCTACGAGGCGTCTTGCGCGGATCCGATGTCGCATGATCTCCCCTTTCGATATTGCGCGCTACATGCCAAAGTAGGTGCGTGACACATAAGAGGCAAGGAGGCGACTTGACATCGAGTGTGGACCGCCTGACATCCAGGTGGCACCCGGCGGCCCAAGCTATCACGACCTACCCTGAGCAAGTCGCGCACTCGATGACAAAACGGGCCAGATCGTTGATGCAGATCAATCCGGCGAACGACGCTGCCAAGGCCGTGGGCGAGGATCGATGCGCAGGCTCCGATGACTTGTTGATGCCAGGCGCGCATTGATGCGTGATCGGCAGTCCGCCGTCAGGCCAAGGCCGAGGCGGCGACTCGTCGGACGCCCATTGATTAGATGGGCGCTGTCCCTGTCGATGCTCGCCGCTTGGTCTGCGGGTTGTGAGACCGTTGAACGGACGCCGGCGGTCTATGCGGCCAAGGAAGGCACGATCGCTATCCCGGACGTGCTTGCCTCCGACTTGCTTGAAATGCTGGCCTCGCGCCCCGACTTCGTCGGCGCGGCCCTGAGGGACGAGGGCCGGGTCTTGGTCGTCAGCGTATTCGGCGACCCGGTCACCATTACGCAATTGGTTCTATCGTCGCTTCCCGCGGGTACAGGCTTTGAAATCCGTGTATCCGCCCACAGCCTTCTGGAACTCCAGGGGCTCGCCGATCGGATTGCGGCGCAGGTACTTGCTGGTCCAGGAAGGGACGCGAACGTGACGTGGGTCGATGTTGACGAGCTCCAAGGTTCGGTCGTCGTTGGCGTCAAGCAGCTTGATGATCAGGTTCGGCAGGATTACGAAGGCCGGTTCGGCGCCCCAGTTAGGGCCCGTCTTGACTCTTCAAGCCCCCAACCTTGAAGCCGTCGGCGATGGCGGATACCGACTCCACTGACTGCGCGATTGCGAAGCAGTCGGACTGAACGCAGGCACGGGCTCAGATGTCTAGTGCCCGAACTCGATGCCGCTGACTTGGTCCGGCGACCGGGGGCTTGGCAATCACCTCATTTGGTTGTTGCCGACCCGGTGAGGCAGTGAACTACCCGCGGTGGAGGGCGCCTTCCTTCTTGAGCCCGTACGTCTCGCAGTTCGTCGAGTCGAGATCGATCGTCAGGGGCTCGCCACCCGGTCCGGCGCCGGCCGCCCAGCCCCGGATGAGCAGCTCGCGGCTGAACCGGTGGAGCTGGCGGACGTGGCTCCAGCGGAAGTGGCGCAGGAACATCCCGAGGGTCGACGCGCCCTTGAGGGCGAAGCCGAGCACGCGCTCCGTGCTGCCGGCCCGCAGGGCATTCGCGTCGTCGATCGCGTCGCCACCAGCGAGCGCGGACAGGACGAGCGTCAGGAGCTTGTCGCCGACGTTCGCCCGACCGGTCGCAGAGCCGAGGTGGAGATGGCGCTCGACCAACGCTCTGAGGCCGAGGTGCTGGGCCGGGGTGGCCGGCAGGAGGAGCCCCGCGTCGGCCACCAGCCGGTCGTCTTGGAAGGCCACGTCGAGCCGGTCAAGGGTGTGCGAAGATCGCATCGATCGGGTGCTCCTCTGTCGGCCTTGATGAGTCTTCACACCATCTTCCCGGCTCAGATGGGCACCCGCTTCGTCGTTTCCGCGTCCTGGGCCCGGTTCCTGCCCGAGCACACCACTGCGGTCGCCCTCCTCGACCGCCTGCTCCACCACGCGGTCACGGTCGTCACGTCAGGTGACTCCTACCGGATGAAGGAAGCGCGAACGAGAGCGGGTGGGCCAACGACCAAGGCCTGACGACGTCCCAGGGGTGGGTACTTCTTCGCGGCCACCAGTGGATACTTTCACATGGCCATTGACAGGAGTCGCCACCGCTCGACTAAACCCAGGTCCACACCACGTCCGGGTGGTCCTGCTTTACGCCATCACGGTGGTCCTGTTTTCGCTTGACGTTCGCAGACCGCGACTGGGACGACTTCGTCACCTTCTACGACTTCCCGGCCGAGCATTGGCTGCACCTGCGCACGAGCAATCCGATCGAGTCGGTCTTCGCAGGAGTACGGCTGCGGACGAACGTGGCCAAGCGGGCCCGGGTCCGGGAGAACGCCCTCTATCTCGTGTTCAAGATCGTGCAACGGCTCGCCACCCACTGGCGCGTCCTCAACGGCGGCGCGACGGTCATGACCCTCATTCTTGCCGGCGCCCGGTTCCGGGACGGAGTGCTCGTCCAACAGCTGCCGGGAGAGGAGGTTCAAGCAGCCTGACCTACGTCAACCGCGGAAGGGGATTTCCACGCATGTTGACAAAGGCTCTTTTGACCGCCTACGGTCGTCGAAATGGCGGACGGAGATCTGATGCAAAACTCGAGGCGTTTGGGGTCGAGCGTTTCCACCGTCTTCTGGCTCCTCGCCACTGCGGTTGGAATCCTCGGTTTGAGCGTGCTCGCGCGGCCCGGGACGCCTACGGTCGCCACGAATTCGCCGCTACCAGCCGCCCCGGAACAGGGAATCAGCGTTGCCGAGCTGCTAAAGCAGCGCCAGAAGGGGACCCTGCAGGGGGTAAGCGTTACCGTCTCCGGCTACTGGAGCGGGCTGGTAATGCCAGTTTCGTGCCGCACTTCTGACGACGCGCAACCGATCGAACTGGCCTGCGTGAATGGTCAATACGGCGTCACGGACGTGGAGGAACCCCTTCTCTACCGGGATAGGTCCGGGTGGCACATGAGTGCGGTCGAGCGAGTCACGCCCTACATCCCATCGCAGGAGCTCCTTGAACGGGCATTGATGTCAGATGTGCCAGGACCCGAACAGTACCTCCTCGCCCGTGCCATCACTCTTGTTGGGCACTTCGACGACCCGGAGGCAGATCGGTGCGCCAAGGAGCGCCAACAGGCATGCCGGGACCAATTCGTGCTCGATGAGATTGTCAGTCTGGATGAGCCAAGATTTGCCACGGTGAACCGGATGGGTCAGAAGCCGAACGACGCGGCAGTGTTTGACCGTGCCACCTGCAGTGGAGACGTGGCGTATTCCTATGAAGGCTGGACGAGCATCAGCAAGCTCGGAGTACTTGACGCGTATCCCGACGACTTGGTCTTCGCACGGCTCACGGAAAGTGCGGTCTCCCTAGGAGACTTGGTCGAAGAGGATTCCGAAGGACGCCGACCGTATCGCCTGTTCGGCCGCCAACTTTGCTTCGCACGTTCGTACAGACCGGGAACGATCGAAGTGCGGCCAGTCGGCGATGCCTACCGGCAGTTCGAGGACAATTCGACGGAGCCTGTGACCGACCTCTTGCCGGGTCAAATACGGCCTGAAGACGTGGCTGAGGGGACGCAGCCATGAAGGCGCGACCCAAGATCGCCATCATTGCAGCACTGGCTCTCGCCGCCTAGATGCAGCCTGCAGAAGTCCAGGCTGAATACAGCGACTGTCGTGACTTCGGAGCAACGGCGTATCACACAGGTCAGGCCGGAGTCACGGCCTCTCGCCAGATGCCATTCCTCTCGGATTGATAGCGCGCCGCGCGGAACCGAAGAGCCGGGCCGCTGCCTCGTCGGGCTGCTCGAACATGGCCCGGATGGCCGAGGCGACCATGCTCCGGGCCGAGCGCGCGACGAGGTCCTGGGCGTCGCGCGTGAAGTGAACCCGGCAACGCTGCCAGCCCGAGCCCAGGAGCTGCTCCCGGACGGCCTTGACGAGTCCCGCATGGTCATCGCTGATGACCAGGCGCACCCCGTGGAGGCCGCGCTCGACGAGGCCCCGGATGAACGCCGGCCAGGCGCTGCCCTCGTCATGGCCGGCCGACAGCTCGAGGCCCAGGATCCGGCGCTCGCCCGAGCCGCCGACGCCGGTCGCGACGAGGGCGGCCATCGACACGACCCGTCCCTGCTCGCGGACCTTGAGGTACGTGGCGCCGAGCCACACGTACGGGTACGCCTCGCCCGCGAGCGAGCGGCCCCGGAAGGCCGCCACCTCGGCATCGAGCCCGGCACAGATCCGGCTGACCTCGCTGCGGCTGATCCCCTCGAGCCCCAGGGCCCGGACGAGGTCGTCGACGCGGCGCGTGCTGACCCCGAGCACGTACGCCTCCTGGACGACGGCGAGCAGCGCCCGCTCGGCCCGCCGGCGCGGCTCGAGGAGCGAGGGGAAGTACGAGCCGTCGCGGACCTTGGGGATCGCGAGCCCGATCCTGCCGACCCTCGTGTCCCAGCGGCGATCGCGGTATCCATTGCGGTGGGTCAGTCGGTGGTCGGGGTCGCGCTCGCCCTTGGGCAGCCCCGTGAGCTCGCTGACCTCGGCCTCCATCACCGCCTGCGCCAGCACCCGGACGCCTTCACGTAGGAAGTCCGGGTCGCCCTCAGCGGTCGCCTTGCGCAGCATCTCGAGCAGCGCCATCCTGTCCTCGGCCATCGTGGTGTTCTCCGTGTCGTCGGTTCCTACTCCAACGACGCGAGGATGACGCGGTGGCCGCTTTCGTTCACGGCCTGTCCGCTGTTACACCAAGTCTGGGGACATGACCTGATCCGATATGCCGAGTTCGCTCGCTTCCCGGTCGCGGCCCCTGTGGCCGCAGTTAACCTATGTAAGGCTGCGCGTCGGCCAAAGCCGACCCGAGACCTGGTCGACTGCTATCACTGTCGTGAGAGGCCGGTGCGCAGCTGTGACGGCCGAGTCGGGGCCGAGTTGCGGTCTTCGAACACGGACTCTTTCGGTCGAGGGTTCGGGCCAATCGTCGTCCCTCGGTCAGGCGCGGCCCACCCACAGGCGGCTAAGGTGCGAGGAAGCGCGCTGCAGCGGCCGAGACGTCGGCGATGGATACGTCGCCGAGCTCGGGCGAGGTCGCGACCGAATCCTTGATTGGCCACATCTCGACAACTTGCGAGACGCCTTTCAGCCCGGCCAGGGGAGGGTTGTTGGAATTTAGGAAGAAGGCGAAACGATCTCCGACGCGCAAGTCGACCGGGTAGGAATCCACCAGGAACTTACTGCAGCCCATAGTCCCGCCGGGGATCCAAGCGACGACCGAACCTGACGCTCCGCGCTTCGACAGGTCCTCCGCGATCGAAAGTCGTACGAGGCGCATGACTCGGTCGCTGGTGAGGTTTTGCTTCTCAGTCGGGGCTTGTTCGGTGTCAGTCTTCCAGCGCGCGGGTCCGACTTCCTCGATCGTCGCGTCCACGACAGCGGTAGATGAACGCGCTAGGTCGTCGACGGTGGCTAGGATTTTGTCGAAAACGGTGGCGTACGTGAGGCACTCGGCATTCGGGGGCTCCGCGGGCTTGGCTGGCCCGAGGCTGATTCCCTCACCGACGTCCGCGGCAGGTGCCTCCGACAGCGTGGCTCCCGATGAAACCGGCACGGCTCCTCCGCCCACGGGCTCGGTCGCCTGAGGCGCGCGCATTTGCAGCGTGACTACGAGCAGGGCCAGCAACACTACAGCGACCACAGTCGAAGCGATCGCGCCCAAACCCGACCTTGCCTTGCTCATGGATACGCCCCGTAAATGTGGATGATTCCGTTCTTGTCATCGGCCTGAAGGGAGTGGTAGTTCGGGCCCGGGTCGCCTTGGATCATGACACCGACCGCCGTCCCGATATGAGCCAGGCCTTCCGCGTGTCCAAATTCGTGCCGCAGCACCTTCGAGGCGTCGGCCTTGCAGACTTCGTTTCCGCCGGCAACAAATCGGCAGGTGTAGTCGTAGTTCGTGTCCCATTCGACTTGGGTGTTGAACCGAATCGTCGCGTAAGAGATCAGGCCTGTAGCGTTGACCGTGAAGCTCGTTCCGCCTAGTGCCCTCGGGTTGTTGAGGTTTGCCGCGGACACGTAGATCTCTTCGCTAGAGGTCGATGTCGTCTGCTGGAGGTGCGGGTTTCTGGCGGCGATCCCGTTGTACGACGTCATCGTATTAAGCGCTTCCTGCCTGAGGTCGACTTCTTGCCCTACAAGAGAGACCTCAAGGTAGACGTCAACGTTGATACTGAGGTTCCCGGCGGTCTTCGCCCAGTGATAGCAGGGAGAAGTGCCCGACCCCGTACATGACCCGATCGCGTTCGGGCCACCTGGTGGAATGAGTTGGTTGTACGCGAGTAGGCCGGGCGCCACAATCAGGGAGAGGGCGATGGCGACGCCGGCAGCCCTCATCATCGCCCTGCGAAGTCGTCCGATGGTCATCCCGCTCGCCCCTCCTTGACCACGGCGCCCGCCGACCGGCCGAACGGCCGGCCGCCCGTGTGACGTCTCACGACGGCGCGCAGTCTCGCGCCCTGACTGAATGACTTGGCAGCATGCGCGCGACGGCGTGGTTCCTGTGTTGCCACACCGTAGACGCGCTTCGATTCCTACTGGACGATGAGGTAACCCGGGTGTACGCCGTGGAGCGGTCGGGCATCCTTCGGTCGATGGGTGTCGACACGACCGACGTCCACGTTGCCATCGCCGAGTTCTCACGGGGCACCGTCGCGACGTTCGAGAACACCTGGATCCTCCCGACCAGCGAGCCGACCGTCTTCGACTTCAAGATCGACCTGCAGGGCAGCGCGGGCGGGGTGCGTCTCGACGCGTCCCACCACGGTGCGGTCACCGCGCATCGCGACGGAAAGATGACCTATGGCGACGTCACCGGCGTCGTGCCTACGAGCCCACGCCGGATCGGTGGTTTCATGAAGGAGGCGGTCGCCAGGTTCGTCGACTCGGTCGTCTTTGGGGACCCGGTGCTCGCGACCGGGGATGATGGCATCGCGGCGACGACCGTCCTCTGCGCAATGGAGGAATCTGCGAGTACCGGCCGCGCCATAGATCTCTGAATCATCGTTTGGTCGGCGAACGCCGTCGTCCACCCTGGACGGCGAAGGCCACGGTCTCCTCCGTGGGCGGCCCGCCCACCTCCGTCTCCTTTTCGACGCGAGAACTCTGCCGCCGCCGCCCCTGTATCTCCGTCGTGCTTGATGTCGCCGGTCGCCCGGCGCGACACAGGCAGGCACTCTTTGCCCTTGGTTGGAATTGTGAGCGAGCAGAGCAATTGTCAAATGTTGTGGATGAGACCGGATCAGGCGGCGGCGCCCTCTTCGATGATCGGCTCGTCTGGTCGGGGCTCACTCCTTTCCTGTAGCTGACGGGTGGCCCGCCGTACCTGTAGGCCTCACGCCTGGCCGCACCTCTGTGGCTTGGCTACTCGGCGGGAGCGCGGCGGCGATCACGCGGGTTAGGCTAGACCGCCCCGCGCTCGATCGCTCGCGCGAGCTGCGCCAGGAACGGCCCGACCCGCCGTGCTGAGGGCAACCGCAGGTCCGCGACGGCCAGCAGCTCCGCCGGCGCCGGGCCGCCCTCCCCGTGGACCGCCACGGTCACCCCGACGAGGTCCGCGTCGGCGGCGCGCCCCGCAACGACTGCCGAGAATGCGTCCACGTCGCTCAGCTCATCGCCCAGGACCACGATCCCGCCAGGCCGGTGCCGCGCCATCAGCCGCTCCGTGGCCTCGCGCTTGCCGCCGGCATCGACCGGGCGCAGATCGACCACCGAGCGACCGCGATAGTGCGCGAGCCCATGGTCGGCCAGCCCCTCACGCGCCTCGACGACGGCGATCGCGGCAACGACCGAGGCCCGTGCGGCGACCACGTCCGTGGCCTGGCGCACATGGAAGGCGACAGACGGCCCCTTGCGCTCGACGAAGAGCCATGACGGCGACCCGAGCGCCGCGGCGACGCCCGTCGCCAGCACCTCCGCCGGATCGCGATGTCGATCGAAGCGCGGCTCCGTCGCGACCGTCGAGCCGATCCCGTCCGCGCGCGCGCCCCGCGCCAGGGTGGCGTGCTGGAGCCCGTGGTCGCCCAGGTACTCGAGGCCGCCGACGCGCACCCGGGGCGCGACGTCCGTGACGGTCCGCCCGGTGAGGACCGCGGCATGGACGCGGCCGGGCCGCGCCGCCGCCAGTCGTGCGAGATGACGCAGCGCGCGCTGTGCGGCCGGCTCGATCACGGCCACCGCAGGATCGCGCGAGCCGACCGCCAGCGTCCCGTCGAAGTCGACGACGATCAGGAGCGGGGCACGAGCCCCCGCCAGGCGGTCGATGGCAGCGTGCAGGTCCGCAGGCGCGCTCGCCTCGACGGCACCCGATGTCACCGCGCGGTGGTCACGGCGTGACGGTCACGCCCGGCAGGATCGATGCCACCCCGCGGGCCATGACGTCCGGCCCGATGCCACCCAGTGCGCCGTCGCGGATGATCCCGTCCCGGTCGATCCAGAAGTGGACCGGCAGGGCGATCGCGTCCCAGCGCTGCGCCACGGATCCGTCGAGGTCCAGGCCCAGCGGGAAT
>Ga0163144_10027036_pt1 | contig 11125 bp, 10 predicted proteins | sample OliLak19BULKMAT1_FD_123175 | JGI IMG/M metagenome (GOLD analysis project Ga0163144, IMG submission 123175) | Freshwater microbial mat bacterial communities from Lake Vanda, McMurdo Dry Valleys, Antarctica - Oligotrophic Lake LV.19.BULKMAT1 | ecosystem: Environmental > Aquatic > Freshwater >... | reverse complement strand
GTTCGCGAGGAGAACACTCGTCAATGCCGCCAGATCCAGTCTTTGGACGCGTATTTTGACTCGAATCTGGAGAGAATTTGCTGGTCCGGCAAGCTCGTCATCGGCTGCGTCGCGCCTAGTCGGGCGGCCAGGCAATCCGACAAGTCTGCGGAGTCGATCTCGATCGCGGTGATGAACTCTTCATGGCTTCGTTCGACTCGATAATCAGGCTGCCTGGGCGGGGTTCGCAAGCAGCCGGAAACCAAAGGCAAGTCGACCGCCATTAGAATCGTGCCGTGGTAAAGCAAATGATCTTTCGCAACGCGAAGGCTATTTCCAGAAAACTTCTTCGCTCCGTAGGTCAGATCGCAGATACCCTCCAACTGAATTTCGGGGCGTTGCATCTTCGTTGCGGCGGCAAGATGTCCCATCACGAACTGGTGAGCAAGGTCAACGTTTCGTAACCCTGGTCGTAAAACGAGATCCAGCACGACGCTATACAGCCAGCATCCCGGACCAGCGACAATCGCCGCACCTCCACTGCACCGACGCATGATCGAGATTGACCGGGATTCGCAAAAATCAATATCGACTTCGTCGCGAATTTTCGACCCGCGTCCGATGACAACGACAGGACGAGAAAATTGCCAAAAGCGAAGCACCTCTCCACCAGCCTGCTCGGCATTAATCAAAAGCGTCTCGTCAATCGCAAGGTTCGAGGCTGGGTCGTCGCGTGACAAATCAAGTCGAAGCATAGGAGAGGCGTGATTTGTGTTGGGATCGCGTCCGCCGGGGCGTTGCTCCAGCATACTTGTCGCAACGGGGCGTAGTGTAACGACTGCGACGTGATCGATGTATGTCGATAGTCCGACTATTCACGTGAATCCACCCGCTTCAGGCCGGGCGACGTCCACAGCGAAACGAATGGCGGCATGTCACGCGCGGCGTTCTGTGCGCCAATTCACGATTGGAAGCAATGTCTAGGCCAAGAGACCATTGATCGCTGAAGCTAGAATTGGATCTCTGAGTCCGCCAACCTCTCGCCGAAAAGAAACATCAGCAAGCATGAGAACTTCCACCTTGACAAGCTGCAGTCGCGCCGTTGCATGGCTACTCGTCGTGCTCGCCTGCACTGCCACGTTAAATGCCGCCGACCGCAAGCCAAACTTTCTGTTTGTCTACACTGACGATCATCGTTGGGACGCGATGAGCGTTGTGCAGCTTGAACAGGGTGAGAAGGCTCGCTTCCCATGGTTTAAGTCGCCTAACATGGACCGCCTTGCCGCCGGTGGTGTGCGTTTCCGAAACGCCTTCGTCACCCTTTCACTTTGTTCCCCGAGTCGAGCTGCGTTTCTCACCGGCCGTTACAACCATCTCAACGGCATCACCAACAACCATACGCCTTTCCCGGAATCATCCGTTACGCATGCGACGCTGCTCCGCGCTGCCGGTTACAAGACAGCCTACATTGGCAAATGGCACATGGGAGAGCAACAAGGCCAACGTCCTGGCTTCGACTACTCAGCAAGCTTCGTTGGCCAAGGCAGCTTCAACGATTGCGATGTCGAAATCAACGGCATTCGCACACCCACAAAAGGCTGGCTTGACGACGTCAGCACCGACTTTGCGATCGATTGGATGAAACAGAATCGCGACCAACCGTTCTCGATGGTTGTCGGTTTCAAGAGCCCGCACAGTCCGCGCGGAGGCAATAATCTTCCCGAGCGGCTGCGGAATATCTACGCCAACGAAACGAGCCGAGCGACACCGAATCTTACCTCGCCTGCCATCTATCGCCGGCTAGACCCCGCGACCGGCAAGCCGCCGCTGGGACTCGCAGCCAACTCCGTCCACCTCGATTACCTGCGGCACGTCACCGGTGCTGACGAGAACCTTGGCAGGTTGCTGGACTCGCTTGAAGAACTCGGACTCAGCGAAGACACCGTAGTCGTATACACCAGCGACAACGGCTACTTCCTTGGCGAACATGGCCTCGGCGACAAACGCTCGCTGTACGAAGAGTCGCTCCGCATCCCGATGCTTGTGCGGTACCCGCGCCAATTCGGCAAAGGCTTGATCGTCGACGAAATGGTGCTCAACATTGACCTCGCGCCGACGTTCCTCGACTTGGCTGGCGTGCCAGCACCGGGTGAGATGCAGGGAGCAAGCTGGAAAGCACTCGCCGCTGGCCAGAAACCGGCGAATTGGCGGCATTCTTTCCTGGCCCAATATTTTTACGAGAGCGACGTTAACGTGGTCACCATCGTCGGCGTCCGCACAGCTAACGGTAAGCTCGTGAAATACGCTGGCCACGACGAGTGGACGGAAGTCTTCGACCTCGCGCTGGATCCCTATGAGTTGAAAAATTTGGCCGCCGATCCTGCTGCAGTGGCTAAACTTAGCGCCGAGTTCGACGCCCAGGTGAAGGCAACCAAGTACGCCGTGCCCCCAGACGCTGACAAGCCACCCGCGCAGCGAAACTAACTCCAGAATCAGGAGACCGCTCCCGCGCGAAGCGCCGCCTCCCGATACGCAGTTGGGGCAATTCCGGTGAATTTACGAAACGCTCGAGTAAACGCACTATGGTCATAGTAACCGCAGGCAAGTGCGATGTCGGATACAGACTGGTTTGTCTCTAGCAGTAAAACCGTCGCGGCGGTGATCCGGTGCTTCGCAATGTACTGACTTGGAGTTATCCCGAAGAAACGCTTCATCAGTCGCGAGAACCGCAGCGGTGACATTCCGGTTGACTTGGCCAACGTCGGCGGCGTGACAGGGTCCGCGAGGTGCCGCTCGAAATGTTCTAACACGCTGACGAGCGCAGCAGGGATTTGCTGAGCCTTGATGGGTGCGCGAATGTCCCGCGAGATCCCAATTAAACCGACAACCTTGCCCTCCTTGTCCAGAATCGGCAGCTTTGTCGTCAAACACCAGCATGGTTGATTGGGTGTATGCCACTGCATTTCTAAATGGTCGTGCAGCGGGCGCGCGGTGCGCAATACCCATTCGTCTTGCTGCGAGGGAATTCGACCGAAATCGCCAGTAGATATATCACAGGGGCGTTTGCCCATCACTTGCGACTTATTCTTCAACCCATGCCTTTCCACCAATGACGTGTTGACCGTAAGGTACCTTCCGTCTCGATCCTTGACAAAGAATGCTACGTCTGGCATCTCGTCGAAAAGTGTTTCGAGTAGGAAAACGTCCAGCGTTTGAAGTGCAGGGGGTAGCAGGTTGAAAGGCATCGGCAATGTGCGCCAAATGGCATTGTACGTGATATGAATCGCCAAGACTCGCCCTGTCGGTCGGACCTATCATACTGCTAGCCGCGATAAATCTTCTCGCAACATCTTAAAAAAGGTTTTGAAATTATGAAACAATTGCCACGATCCAAGCACGGATTCACGCTTGTTGAGCTGCTCGTTGTGATCGCGATCATCGGAGTGATGGTGGGATTACTGCTGCCGGCGGTTCAGGCCGCACGCGAAGCGGCTCGCCGCATGAGCTGCGGGAACAATTTCAAGCAGATTGGCCTCGGGCTTCACAACTATCACGCGTCGTTCAATAAACTTCCGATGCATAACGGCGGTACTCAGCAAACACCGTATCTCACGGGTAAGGTCTGGAACGACAACAATGACAGGGCCAATAATTGGCGGCTGAGCATCTTTGTTGGGTTAACGCCTTACATCGAACAACAGGCCCTCTGGGAGCAAATCAGCAGCCCGAACACTATCAATCTAGCAGCGCCTGGCACGGTACGGACTCCACCATGGCCAGCCATGGGTCCGACTCCGACGGACGAAGACAACGATCCTTCGATCAGCACTGGCGTGAATACCCGGAACACCGCTTATGCACCATGGATGACAGAAGTATCCACCTTGCGTTGCCCCAGCGATCCCGGTGTCGGTTTGCCTGCGATGGGACGAACGAACTATGCCGCTTGCACAGGCGATGCGATCAATCAGATGCAACACGGACCGATCAACAGCGGTTTGACTGGTCCTGTCCAGCTTCGTGTTGAATTGATTCGCGCTTCGGGACGCGGAGTTTTCGTGACTCGCCAAAACATGGGCTTTCGCGAGATACTAGATGGCACGGCGAACACGATTGCCTGTGGCGAGATCGCGACAGACCTTGGCGATCGAAGTATCTCCACCATCGCGCGCACCGCCGTAGGATTTGCGCCGGTGGAAGACAATCCGACTGTTTGCCGAACGCCTGCGAATATTGATCCTCTTCGTCCTAGGTTTTGGTTGACTGGAATCACAACGCTGGCGTCAAACCAAGGTCGCGGATTCCGCTGGGCAAATGGTGGGCTCGTTTACACCACCGTTACCACCATCCTTCCTCCCAACACTGAACTCTGTTTCGCCACAACCGACAACACGCTCGGTATCGCTCCGATGAGCAGTCGGCACCAGGGAGGCGCGCATGTTCTGATGGCCGATGGTGCGATTCGGTTTGTGACGGACTCCATCGAGGCAGGCAACAGCAGAAACGGAACCGTTCGTCTGAATGCAACTGGGAATCGTGCTCCTGGATCACCAAGCCCATACGGCTTGTGGGGAGCTCTTGGGACACGCGCTAACAAAGAAGTGATCAGTACAGAGTTCTAACGCAACGTTGTTGGATTATTTAAGTTTTTACTAATACGTTTTCGGCTGATTTTGATGAAAAGATGGACTGCAACGCTAGTCTCGGGGTGCTATCTGGGGCTCGCTTTTATCGCGTTGGTTTCGGCTGGTTGTGGCAGCAAAGAGTCCACCGTCGTACAGCCCGGACCAGACTATCAGTTGACACCGGACGAAGTTCGCATGAAGGCTGAAATTGACGCGGTGCCACCACCTAGTTACTAACACGGCTAGTGCCGCGAGAAGTAAATGACCTTGCTTGGTAACCCGACCCGTAAGCGAGGACTTAGACGCATTTTCCTCGCTTACGCGTCGGGTTACCAAGTTTTCAAGCACTATCATTTCGTTCCAACAACACTAGATTTTCGTTGGCTGGCTGCGAGATAACCGGCTGCGTTGAGCACCAAGACGAGCGACGCAAGTCCAACCGCGTCAGGTCGAGTCGTTCGCTACGCTTACTTTTGCGTTCTCTCTCTCCGAAGCGGAAAAACCAGACTCCAGCCAAGGCATTCCCCCATCCATAACGGCCATTCGGAGGGGCTTGCCAGGCTATTTTTACGAAATTAAAATCGATTAAGAATAATGAGATCCTACCGCTGACCCGTTACGCCTTACACTGGAAACAACTCTTCTCGCGACACTACTCCTTATCGACAGCAAGATGCCTTCGTGGCGAATCGAGTTATGAAACTGTTTCAGTTCGCAATCGAATCGTCGTTTCTAGAAACACCCGATTTCGTCGCCTTCGCACAGAACGGCTGGAAAGTCGAATGCTGATGTGTACGGATTTGTCGTCGAATCTAATCGATGGCGATTTCTCGAATGATTCGTCGAGCCATCAATCCACGAGCGAGGTATTGGGTCTACACACTGACGATGTTTCTAGTGAGCATGACTATTTCCCGGATGATCGAACGGAAAGCGATGCCGATGATGAAACGAGTTGGGTTCTACGCATGGATCCCAGCAAAATTGCAGAACCAATCGCTTTAGCAACACCGGCCGTGCTGGGAGAGTTTACGCCACAGTCGCTCGTGTTCTCGACTCTTGCCAATGGAATGCCAATTCTGAACAGCTTGCTTGGGTCGCCGACTTCTGTGTTTCTCGACTTCGACGGTGACACCACGACAGGCACCTAACTACGGCGACATCGGGACCTACAACTTAGCAGTGAGGTCATTACCCAACGGCTGGACTGCATGCGATGTTGGCGTCGTCGGTATCACGGGCTTCTCTCAATGTCATTCTTCTACGAACAGTTTTTTATTAGGTGCTTCCGGGGCAGACATTTCTGGTACAAGTGACGAGATGCAATTCGCGATGCAAACCCTGACGGGTGACGGATCGATCATTGCTCGTGTTGCCTCCATGACGAATACCAATTCGACTGCCAAAGCCGGAATTAAAATACGAGAAAGTACGGCCCCGAATTCCAAACATGTATCGCTAACGCCAACCATATCCAGTGGTGTAAGATTGACTTCTCGCTCGACTGTCGGCGGATCATCGACAACGACCTCCTCAGCGACGGCAGCCTTTGCGCCTGCATGAAAGCGATTGACACGTGTCGGCAATTTCTTTACCGCAGCGACTTCTCCCAATGGTACGACCTGGACGACACTTGGTTCTTCGACGGTTGCCATGAACGCAACCGTTCAAATCGGTTTGGTACTCACTGCAAGAAATGACCGCTTGTTCAACGTCGCTGAATTTGAAAACGTACAATTGACAGGCAACCTTGGAATCGCGTCGCCTACGTTGAACTCGCTTCCAGCTCCATCCAGAGTTGCAATCACTAGAGCGACGGGCTCAGACCTTTTGATTTCATGGAGCGATCAGCAAAACGAAACAGGCTATCGAGTTGAGCGGTCGATTGACGGAGTCACCTACACTACCGCAGGAACGACCGCGGCGGGCATCACGTCTTTCCAAGACACAGGGCTTGTCGGCACGATGCGATATTTCTAACAAGTGCGAGCCCTCGATGGGGTCGGTGCTTCGGTCCCGTCAGCCAGGGTAAGCGAACTGAATCGGCCAAGTGCGGTTGGTACCCTTGAGCTCACTTCGTACTCGATGACCTAAACCGTACTCGATTGGATCGAAACTTCTGGCGAAACAGGGTATCGCATCGAACGATCATCGGATGCCATTAATTATACGAGACTGGCAACGGTAGCAGCCAATGTGCCAAGTTATACCGATTCCGGTTTAACAAGCGGCGCGGTATTTCAGTACCGCGTTACTCCAACGAGCGTCTTTGGGGATGGAGTGCCGTCAATAACCAGCGGTGCAACTCGACTGCAGCAAGTCACCGGTTTGGCATTCGATTCGGTTACTAGTTCGCAAACTCAGCTCCGCTGGACGGACATCCCAACCGAAACGAACTATCGAATCGAACGTTCAACCGATGGTACAACGTTCACTCAAATAGGCACCGTCGCCGCGAACGTGACGAACTACGCGGATACGACAGTCCTGCCGACGACGGAGTATTACTATCGCGTTCTAGGAACCGCTGGCCAATCAGAAGCAAGCTTTTCATATCAGCCAGTTTGTACAACCTCATATTCTCTGCAACACCACCCGCAACGCCTCTTTCAACTCCATGGTCGGCGGTTGACATCGGGACCGCTTCGGGCGCTGGTAGTACAGATTTGACGAGTGGCACCTTCAGAATCATCAGTAGTGGATCTTCCATTGGCGGGACGAGCGATAGCTTCCGATTCACTTTCCAAGCTCTTAATGGTAACGGCTCAATCGTGGCACGAATCGCCAGCCTCGAAAACACGGCTGGAAGCGCGCGCCTTGGCGTCATGATCAGGGAGAGTTTAAGCGCCAATGCCCGATTTGTGTCGATGTTATTCAGGCCACCGACTACAACAGCTCAAATGCAATCGCGGTCGACCGTCGGTGGCAGCGCAGCGACCATTGACGGTGCCACGCTTTCACCTCCCTATTGGGTTCGATTGACTCGAGCCGGAAACGTATTTACAGGAACAACTTCACCTGACGGCGTGACGTGGACGAACGTGGGTCAAGCGACAATCGCGATGTCCTCGACGACTTTCGTCGGGTTGGCCGCAACAGCGAATTCCCCAACCTTGTTGAACACCGCGACCGCGACGAACGTTACCGTGCTTGCTGATCCTGTCGTTGCGATTACGTCAGCGAATCGGGTCTATAACAATACGCCCTACGCTGCCACCGCATCGATTGCCGGCAACAATAGCCCGTTGCCCTCGCTTTCCTATGTTTATTACAGTGACACCGGGGGCACAAACGTGATTCCAGCTCCAGAGAATGTTGGAACCTATCATGTGCGAGCTTTTTCGGCCGCGAATGCAGGTAACACGGTCGCACAATCCGCAGTTAGTCCCTTCCAGAGCACGCCATTCGCGCTGACCGTCTCGACCGTGGGCCAAAACAAGACTTACGATGCAATCACTAATGCGAACGTAACACTAGCCGACAATCGATTTTCCGGCGACCTATTCACGATCACCGCGACAGCGAGCTGCAACAATAAAAACATAGGTCTTGCAAAACCCATTTCGGTTACAGGCATCGCCTTGTCCGGTAGCGATGCGGGCAACTACACTTTTAATGCCACGGCTTCAACCACGGCCGATATCAGTTCCAAGGTGCTAACAGCGTCAGGCACGGCGGCGAACAAAACATATGATGGCAACAGTTCTGCTGTCGCTTCTATTTCGCTTATTGGAACGATTGTCGGAGATTCGGTAGTCGGCTCCGCATCCGGAACCTTCGAAAGCAAGAACGTTGCTACGAATCAAACGGTTTCGCTCGGTCCGGTTACCATTTCCGGCGCTGATGCTGGAAACTACAATATAGGCGCAGCGGGGACGACAACAGCGAACATTACGCCCAAAGCCATCGTTGGCAGCATCACAGCAGCGAACAAAGTTTTCGATGGCTCAACGGTTGCGGCCATTGCGTCTCGCGTGCTGACCGGTGCCTTGTTGAGCGATACGGTCAACTATGTAGGCGGGACTGCGACGTTTGATACCGCTGCCGTGGGTACAAACAAAGAGGTCATTGCGACTGGATTGACGTTGAGCGGTGCTGATGCGGGTAACTACACAGTGAACTCTATGGCGACCAGCACCGCAGACGTCTTGCCAGTTGCGACAATTTCTAATCGTCGTGTTTTCTACAACAACGCAACTGGTGCGAATCTTAGTAGTGCCGGTGCGACCGATAATGCCATCGCATCCGACAAGAACGCCTTGCTTCCCGGTGAGCAGTCGACTTATGCCAACTATACAAACTATCTACTTGGACTCAACGGACTGATCGTCGACGTAAGCAGTCTGCCCATCACAACTACCGATGCGGAGATGCTGGCGAGTTTCCAGTTTGCCCGTTGGAATGGAATCGACGCAACCGGATTCGACCTGTTGCTAGGTGACGCAGTGCCGGCGGCCACTATTCTGCCAGGAAGTGGCGTTGGCGGGTCCGCTCGAGTCAAGACTACTTTCCCCGACAACACGCTGCAAAACACTTGGTTGCGTGTCACCGTCGTGGCCAACTCGCAAACCGCACTGGCTGCTAATGACGTCTTCTACTTCGGGAATGTGATTGGCGAGGTGAACTTTGGGAACACTGCTAATCGCTTGCGGGTCAGCGGACAAGACATCCAGCAAATCTTGTCGAACCAGTCGCCTGCCGCGAACTCCGCGTCGGTTACCGATGCGCGAATCCGATCTTACCGAGGCGCGGTTTTGTCGAACGCCCCAGGGACCGATGTTGCCCTTCGCGCGGCGAGTTGCATTGGTCGAATGAATCGCCTGGGCGTTTCCGTCACGATCCGGATGTTCTTGAAACGAATAGCGTTCTCAATCGCTTTCGGTTTGTCGCCTAACGAGTGAATCTTGAAAGCGATGTAACCCTCGCGATACTTTTCATCGATCAAATGGCAGGTTGGCACATCATTAACCCAAACCTTGATTGTCGAACCAATGCACTCGACACGGAAGTGCGACCATTCACCCAGGGTAAATGCCGCCCGCGCATTGGCGTCGTCTTTGAGGTCAAACACCCATCGCCACGAGTCGCCGAAGTCGTCGAATATGCCGCCAGTCCAGCTTCGCGTGGTGTTGTCGATCTTCACTTGGTAGCCATTTAGTCGAACGGCCGCGGCTGCGGGAGCGTCCCCACATCGCAACAAGATGCCACTGTTGAACCCAGGGTCATCTTTCAGGTCCAGTTCCAGGATAACGTCGCGGTATTTCTTCTCGGACGTGACAAAGGTGTGCTCGATCGTGTTGATCCGCTGCCGCAAGACCATCTCTCCATCCTCAACAACGGCAGGCGCGGGATCTGATCGCGCGACGATCTTCCATCCGGTGTAGTCGGCTCCGTTAAAAAGCTCCATCCACGGCGGCTCATCAGCAGAGAGCATTGAGACGTGGAACGAATAGAGACAAACAAGAAAAAGGATTGCGTTGCGCATGTTAAAAACCTGTTGAAGAGTTACTGATCTTTCGTTTTTCGTTTCGACTTTGGTCTGCTATCATTTTCACCGGGTGTACTGGATGTGAAGTCGGTCCACTCGCGGTGCCGATGCGGCAACGCGGCTTCTGTGACTGGCGAAGACTTTTTTGTAGATGCGTGCAACACGTTGTTCGACATATCCGTCCAGGTTTGAATCATGGAGTTCAATCGCTCTGGTTCGGACGCGGCGAGATTGTTTAGCTCGGTGCGATCTTTCGCGATGTTGTACAGCTCCCACGCTTCACTTTGAAAACTGACCAACTTCCAATCGCCATCACGAAGGCCACGATCAAAAGCGAACAAAAGGTGGATCGGTTGTCGTGCGCCCAATTTGCCACCATCGAGAATCGGCTTGAGCGAAACGCCTGAGACCGGGCGAAGCTCACGATCGGACCACTGAGCTGGAATCTTGCTGCCGGTAATGTCAGCGACCGTTGGCAGCACGTCGATCAAATGAGCTGGCTCGTCAATGACACTTCCTTTTGGAACTCTTAAACCAGCAGGCCAGTGCATGACCGCAGGGGTTGAGATACCGCCTTCGAACTGATTTTGCTTGTAGTAACGGAAGGGGCTGTTGCGTGCCCAAGCCCACCCGGTTGAATCCGCCAATGAGATACTGGTACTGGTGGGCTCGACATTCAATTGCGGTTTGGCACGATCGTAGGGACAAGCTCCATTGTCGGAAACGAATACAATCAGCGTGTTGTCCAGTTCGTTGTTCGCCTTCAAGTTAGCTACGAGCCGACCGATTTCCTGATCAAGTCGATCGATCATGGCTGCGAGAGTAGTCATGCGATTGGCCTCGTAGTCTCGACGCCATTGCTCCATCTCGATCCACGGTTGGCCGTTGAGCCGGAACGATTTATCGCCTGAGAAATAGTTACAGGCACCACTGAGGTGTCCAAGGTAGCGATCGAAACCGAAGTCGGTAGGCTCTTGATTCAAATGCCATTTGCCAGTCATGGCGGTGAAGTAGCCAGCATCGCGAAGTACTT
>Ga0163144_10027035_pt1 | contig 11125 bp, 10 predicted proteins | sample OliLak19BULKMAT1_FD_123175 | JGI IMG/M metagenome (GOLD analysis project Ga0163144, IMG submission 123175) | Freshwater microbial mat bacterial communities from Lake Vanda, McMurdo Dry Valleys, Antarctica - Oligotrophic Lake LV.19.BULKMAT1 | ecosystem: Environmental > Aquatic > Freshwater >... | reverse complement strand
GCCGCTCGCGGCGGGTCGCGTTGCTCCCGGGCTTCGCCGATGTTCATTTCTCACGGCTGATCCTCAGCTCGCGCTCGGGCCTGCGCCCGCGATGGCGCGATCCGGACCGTCAGGCCCGCTGCGCTCGGGCCAGCATAATACCGCGCCGCTTGCGGCGGGTCGCGTTGCTCCCGGGCTTCGCCGTTGTTGAGTGCTCACGGCTGATCCTCAGCTCGCGCTCGGGCCAGCGCCCGCGACGGTGCGATCCGGACCGTCAGGCCCGCTGCGCTCGGGCCAGCATAATACCGCGCCGCTCGCGGCGGGTCGCGTTGCTCCCGGGCTTTGCCGTTGTTGATTGCTTAAAGCCGATCGTCGCTCGAACGACCCACATAACTCCGTCATGGCCCGCGCAGGCGGGCCACCCAGACAAAGTCGTTAGACGCGACGTTCGCATTCCGCCCCGACTGAACACGATCCCAAGGCACGTCTGGGTGGCCCGCCTGCGCGGGCCATGACGGAGTTGGGGGAGGTTTTCAGGCACTCCGCTGCCGCGTGGCACGATTTCAAAACACGCAGTGCGGACGCACCTTTACACCCACCAGCTGACACCAACGGGGTTGAAACAAGCGGGGTCCGGCACAGCGGGCTGGCCTTGAACGATCGAAAAATTGCGGGATGTGGGCCAGGTGTGCCGCATCGGTGCAAGTATGCCACCCGTCCCGACCGCACTCCCGCTCCGCCGCTATCGCCGGTGATGCCGATGCCGGCCGGGCCATCCCCGATCCGGCCGTTTGGCTGTCATCGCTGACAACCGCATCCGCATCCAGGACCAGCTGAAGGGTTCCCGAACGCCGGCGACAGGCCTGCCCCAATCCGCCCAGCTCGCGAACCGGACCCCTTGGACAGGACTTGGTCAAAATAACCTGGCCGGCGAGGGCGGGGATAAGTTTGCGCGAACAGTTTTTGCTGCCGCCTGATCGAAGTCCGTTCAAGGCACCCCTTGCCAACCGCACCCGACACCGGGGACGCGTCACACCGGGGATAAGTCTCACCGGGGATAAGTCGTGCCCCACGCTGCGGCAGGGCATCACGATCGGTGAGTTGCAGCATCAGAATCGGTCTAGCGTCGACCCCACCAACTGGTGGATATTCTCATGGCGTCGGCAGCCCGAAAAATTACGAGCCCAACCGCAGCGCCCGTTGCACCATCCGGGGCACCATCGGCTGCACCATCCGCTGCACCGTCTGGGGCGGCGACCCGATCGGCTACGGCGCCAGCGGAATCGAAGTCTGCGTCCCGGGCGACCGCTGTGATGGCCGGGTCGCGCACTCAACTCCCTTCGATCGAGGTGGCCCCTTCGATCGAGATGGCCCCCTCGATCGAGATGGCAACGCGCGAGGCTCGCGACGTTCTTGACCGTGTGTTCGGCTACGGGTCGTTTCGCGGCCAGCAGGCCGAAATCATCGAGACGTTGATAGCTGGCGGCGACGCGCTCGTGTTGATGCCGACCGGCGGCGGCAAATCCCTGTGCTACCAAATTCCCGCCCTGGTTCGACCCGGCACCGGCATCGTGGTGTCGCCGCTGATCGCGCTGATGCAGGATCAGGTGACGGCATTGCGCGAAAACGGCGTGCGCGCCGCGTTCCTCAACTCGACGCTCGATCGCGCGGCGCAAGAGCGGGTCGAGTGGGAACTCGTCACCGGCAATCTCGACCTGCTTTACGTCGCGCCAGAGCGGCTCGTCCAGGACCGCACGCTGGGCCTGATCAGCCGGGCGAAGATCTCGATTTTTGCCATCGATGAAGCGCATTGCGTGTCGCAGTGGGGGCACGATTTCCGGCCTGAATACCGCCAACTCCGGGTTTTGGCCGAGCGCTTCCCGACCATACCGCGTGTCGCGCTGACCGCGACCGCAGACGAGCGCACGCGCGAGGAGATCGCGACCGAACTGAGGCTTGACGGCGCCGCACGGTTCGTGTCGAGCTTCGACCGGCCGAACATCCGCTACACGATTTCTGAGGTCGGCGGCGGCAGCGCGCGCGAACGGTTGTGGTCGTTCATCGAGCGTGAGCACCCGACGAGCGCTGGCGTCGTCTACTGCCTGTCGCGCAAATCGGTCGACGAGACCGCCGCCTGGCTCGACCGCAAAGGCCGCAAGGCCCTGCCGTATCATGCCGGTCTCGATGCCGCCGTGCGCGCCCGGACCCAGCAGCGGTTTCTAGCCGAAGACGGCCTGATCGTCGTGGCGACAATCGCGTTCGGCATGGGCATCGACAAACCCGACGTGCGGTTCGTCGCGCACTTGAACCTGCCGAAGTCTATCGAGGCTTACTATCAGGAGACCGGGCGCGCTGGCCGCGACGGCGACCCGGCAGATGCGTGGATGGCCTACGGCCTCCAGGACGTCATCCAACTGCGCCAGTGGATCGCCCAGTCAGACGGCAGCGAGGCGTTCAAAATTGGCCAGCGCACCAAACTCGACAAGCTGATTGGGCTCGCTGAGATGACGGCATGCCGACGGCAGGCGCTGTTGTCCTATTTCGGCCAGCACGGCTCTCCGCCATGCGGCAACTGCGATAACTGCCTCAATCCGCCGCGCACCGTCGACGCCACGGACGCCGCTCGCAAGGCGCTGTCGGCCGTCTACCGGACCGGCCAACGCTTCGGCGTGCAATACGTCGTTGCCGTGCTGCGCGGCGAGACCGACGAGCGCGTCTTGCGCAACGGCCATGACAAGCTGCCGGTGTTCGGCATCGGCGCGGCGACCGGTGAGACGGTGTGGAAGGCGGTGTTCCGCCATCTGACCGCCGCAGGCTACCTGGAGCCCGACGGCGAGGGATTTGCAACGCTCCAGTTGACCGAACGCTCGCGGCCGCTATTGCGCGGCGAGGAGACGTTCGCGGTTCGCGAACAGGCCAGCGAACCGAAGGGGTCGCGGCGCGGCAAATCTCGCTCGGGTCCGCCGTTGTCGCCTGGCGGCGAGGCGGCCGCAGAACATGGCGGGCTCTATGCCGTCTTACGCGTGACGCGATCGCGGCTGGCGAAAGACGCTGGCGTCCTGCCGTTCATGATCTGCCACGACAAGACGCTCGTCGAACTCGCCGACAAGCGCCCTGCCTCCGAGGCCGAGTTGCATGGCATTACCGGGTTCGGCGCCGTCAAAATAGCGCGTTACGGCGCCGCGTTCCTGGCGACGATCGCAAAGGGAGCCTGAGTGCTGGAAGCCCGTTACGGGCGACCTGCTATGGGCGACCGGATGTCGTCCCGGGCACTGCCGCCGCTGCCGCAGATGGTGGTGCTGATGGTGGCAGGGGGATCGCCGACGGAGGCTTGACGACGGCCACTCCCGCAGTTGCCGCGGCGGGAGCTGCCGCTGGCTGCGTCTTGGTTTTTACCGATGATTTGGCCTTGTCCCGCTTCGCTGCTGCCGCTGCAATTGCCGCATCGGCCGCCGCGATGTCAGCCTTGGCAGACGGGTTTCCGGTCTCCAGCACCACCCGGCATTCGCCTGGCAAGGCATCCAACGTGATCGGCGGCTTCTCCTTGGCCGGTTTGGCTGGCGGAACGGGGATCGGCTGCTGGGCTGCAGCGGCGGCATTGCCGACCCGCTTGAGCCAATCATCAAGCTCTGAACCGCAGCCCTCGTCGCCCGATGTCGGCACCTGAGGCTGGCAATCCGTCGACCCGGCCGGGCACCCCATCCGGATATGGAAATGATAGTGGTGGCCCCAGTATGGGCGTACCTTGGCCAGCCAACTGCGGTCGTCTTTCGCCGCAAAACACAGCACCTGCTTGATCGCCGGATGGACCAGCACGCGCTCGACCTCGGGATAGGTCGCGGCCCGCTTGATGATGTTCAAATGCCCGTCCGTCCATTTGTCCCGTGCGACCGTCACGGCATCGTCGGCCAGCATCGATGTCGCCGACATGGTCTCGCGCTCAGCATCCGACAGACGGCGATCGGGCATCGGCGTCAGCCACACATCGGCGTCGAGCCCGATCTGGTGGCTGGCATGTCCGGTCAGCATGGGGCCACCGCGCGGCTGCGACAGATCGCCGACGAGCAAGCCCGGCCAGCCGTCCTTCTCGCGCCCGTCTTTGGCGAGCTTCTGGACCATCGCAACGAGTTGTGGATGCCCCCAGTTGCGGTTTCGCGATAGCCGCATCGCTTGCCATTGCGGGCCGTCTACGGGCAGCGCTTTTGCCCCTGACAGGCAGCCCTTGGCATACGAGCCGATCGCGCGGGCCGCGAGCGGGGCCGCCGTTTTGACGCCGCCGAACAGCACCTTGGCTGGCTTCAGCCCGGGCGTCCCGTCGGTCTCCACCTCGGCTGCAGGCGAGGGCGCAGCTAACGCCGCGGCTGTCGGCGATCCCGTTGGCGCGGGCGGTGCCACAATGGTGGACTGTGCTGCGGGTAGGGTGGTTGGTATCGCCGTTGCCATTTCCGCCGTGGCTGTCGATGGCGCGGTTGGCGACGGCCCTGTTGGCGACAGTACGGCGGGCGACGGCGCAGCGTTTGTTGGCGCGGGCGTCGTTGATTGTGGAGCCGACGGCGGCTTCGCCAATGAGGCGCCGTCAGTCGATGCAGGTTCAGCTGGCGTTTGCAACGCTGCGGCAGCTGACGGAAACGTCGGCATCGCACCACCGTCGACTTCGGCCTTGTCGCCCGGGATCGTCGGACCAGCGCCGAGCTGGCCAGCGCCCGCCAGCATCGCGGCCGTGACCACGCCAGCGGTGATGATAGCGAACGCGCCTTGCGAGAACCGACGCGCGGCCACCGCCAGTACAGTCGCTGTCGTCATACCTGCTGTCTTCCCCTCTCGGGGTTGTGTCGTGTTGTTCAAATCGGACATGCCACCGATCCATTGTGCCGATCTGCCGCCCCTACCGGTCATGAGACACGGCACCGGCCCAGTATCGCTCATTCTGACGAACGCGGGGCGTTCCGGCAACGCGTTACTGTGTTGTCCCCCAAATCAGGCAGTAAGACGATCTGCGTGATTACTCTGCCACGCTTTGAGAAAAGGCTTCCGTTTAGCTCCCTGATCCCAACCCCAAGCGAGAGCTCAGCCGGTGGATAAAACGTTCGCGCCCCTCCTCTCGAGCGGACCCCTCAAGGCCGCGGTGCATCTACTGCTGGCCCATGGCGCGGGTGCCCCGATGACATCGCCTTTTCTCGATGCCTTCGCTGAAGCGATGGCTGGCCAGGGCGTCGCCGTCCACCGGTTCGAGTTCGCCTACATGGCCGCGCGCCGACAAGGCGTTCGGAGCCGCCGGCCGCCACCTCCAGTCGCAACGCTTATCCCTGAGTTTATCGCGCAGGCCGAGGCGTTATCGGCACGGCTCTCGCAGCCGATTGCGGTTGGCGGCAAATCGATGGGCGGCCGCATCGCCACCATGGCCGCCCGCACGCTGAACCAGCGCGGCATCGCCGATTGTTGCGTCTGCCTCGGCTACCCGTTCCACCCGGTCAGGCAGCCAGCCAAACTCCGCACCGGCCATCTTGGCGAGACCGGATGCCCGATGCTTATCGTGCAAGGCACCCGTGACCCCTTCGGCAGTCGCACCGAGGTCGAAAGCTACGGCCTGCCACCATCCATCGACATCGCCTGGCTCGATGGCGCCGACCACGATTTCAAACCGGCGCGGCACTCGGGACGCACGGGCAACGACCACCTCACCGAAGCCGCCCGGGTTGCAGCAGCATTCGCAACGGCCCATGCCGCCAGTGCGCGGATTATTAATGCTGATCCGTCATCCTGACGACAGCTTCCCTGTTCCGCCTTGTAAACGTGAATAAGGTTCATTAGAATTAGCACGGCCACGCCTTCTTCCAATATATATATTGGAGTACTGAGGCGTGATCACCTTTCATACTTTGCCAACCGCGAGCCTCGCCCCATGTGGATGACAACGGACCGGAGACGACGCGATCTGGCCCGCTGGCGGGACGCTGGCTGGGTCACGGCCGACGGCGAAACAGCAATCCTGGCCGAGCTCGATGACGGCGGCGGCGGGTTCAAGCTCGCCAACGTATTCGGCGTCATAGCCGCGATCCTGCTCGGTTGCGCCGTGCTGACGTTCGTCGCGTCCAATTGGCAGGAGATGTCGCGGCTCGAGCGCCTGCTGCTGCTCGGCGGCTCGCTGCTGACGGCCTACGCCGCTGCCGGCGTCCTGTTCGAGCGCGGCATGCCAGGGCTGGCCCAGGCCGCCGTCTTGCTCGGCGTGCTGATTTACGGCGCGTCGATCATGCTGATCTCGCAAATGTATCACATCGACGGCCACCCGCCCGACGGCGTCCTACTGTGGGCCATCGGCGCGCTCGCTGCCGGTTACGTACTTCGGTCGATGCCAGCCCTGTTCGCCGCCCTGGCGCTGTTCGCGCTTTGGAGCGGCTGGGAGTCGAGCCTCACCATAAGCTGGGGCACGAATGGTTCGGTCCACTGGCCATTTCCCGTCGCAGTCGCTGCCGTCGCCGCCGGTTTTGCCCGCGAACGCTCGCAGCGCGGGCTTAATGCGTGTGCCGTCGCGCTGACGGCCTGGGTATTGTCGATCGGCCTCTTGATGCCCGGCGGCCGGACGATCGTACCAATGGTCGGAGCCATCGCTGTCCTCGCCGCAATCGCGATCGAACATGCCAGCCGGAGCACGACCGACCCGTCCGGCTCCGAGCACGCGGCCACGAACATGAGCGCCAGCGCGACCGTCTCTGCAACCCCGCTGGAGCGCATCACTTCGGACACCATCGCCTGGCTCCACGGCAGCGTGCCGGGATTTGCTCGATCGCTGCTGTTTTACGGCGCCGCAGTTCTGTTTGGCGGCGTCGTGATGAATATGCTGACGCCAGTGCTCGGCTTCGGCCACCGTGAGAAAAGCTGGGCCACGCTCATCATCTGGTACGGCGCCGGGCTCGTGCTCTCGATCGCTGGCGTCTGGTACGGCACGATGACCACCGACCGGGCCTTGACGCGACTGGGCTATGCGGCTTTCGCGGTGACCGTTCTGATCATCTTCTTCCGAACGGTTGGAAGTCTGATGTTGACATCGGCTTTTTTCTTCATCGCTGGCCTCCTCGCTGTCGGTCTTGCCGTTGCCGGTTGGCAGCTGAGTAGCATCAGGCCCCCGGTCATCCCCCCGTCTAAGCCGCTTGGAGGCGCGTCATGAGACATCCAAAACTCGGTGCGCTGGTCGACCGTGCACGCGTTTCGTTGAGAGAGCAGCGCGCGTTGTTTGGGCCCGCCACCACTACGGCACCAGCCGATCTTTCAACAGGCGCCGCGACGACCAGCGCCCACGCTGTCACCACTGGCCCCGATGCGGCGTCCGAGCCGGCGTTCGAGCCGCCGTTCGAGCCGCCGTTCGAGCCGCCGTTCGAGCCGCCGGCCGAGCCGACGGCCGAGCCTGCTTTGTCGGATAACGGCAAACCCGGAACAGACCGCTGGTTTGCCATAGCCATCCTGGTAGCTATTCAAACCGCGCTGCTGTTTGGTATCTTCGCCCCGCGCCTGTACGTTCTCACAACTGGGACCGAGGTCGTGCTCGATGTGACACCGGTCGACCCCCGCAGCCTGTTCCGCGGCGACTATGTGATCATCACCACCGAGGCGCATCGCTTTCCAGCCCCGCCTTCAGGGTCCCAACCCGGCCGAACGCCCGGCCGCATAAATGCGAGCCACACCAAGCCGACCAAGATCGGCGCCTCGGTTTATGCCGTGCTCGAACGCGATGGCACCAAGCCGTCGTGGCGGATCAAGTCCGTCGGCCCTGAACGGCCTGCCGCTCTCGCCTCTGGTGAAATCGTCATGGTCGGCCGCCGCGTGCACGGTTTCGGCGGTATCAGCTACGGCATCGAGAGCTATTTCGTACCCGAAGGCACGGGTAAGGCGATCGAAAACGCGATCCGCAACAAGTCCGTCACCGTCAAGCTTGCGATTGATGGCGATGGCACCGCGGCGATCAAGGCGCTGATGATCGACGGCAAGGCGGTCCACGCGACCTCGCTGCTGTGAGCCACCAATGTTTACACCCGGCAGCCCGGCTGTTAGGCACCGCCGCGAACCACTGCCAACCGGGACATCCAAATGGCCATCACGCGCTACGAGACGTCGAAAATCTATGCCAAGGCCGTCGAGGCCGGTGGCATGGTCTACACCGCCGGGATCATCCCGACGGACCTGTCGCGTGACGTGAAGGGCCAGACCGCCGAAGTTCTGACCGAGATCGACCGCCTCCTCGCGCTTGTCGGCACGTCGAAGGCCAACGTCGTCCAGGCCAGCATCTGGCTCAACGACATCCGCCACCGTGACGCCATGAACGAGGCTTGGATTGCCTGGACCGGCGGCGAAGCACATGCGCCCGCCCGGGTCTGCGTTGAGGCCAAGCTGGTCGACCCGCGCATGCTGGTCGAGATTTCCGTCATTGCCGTGAAGTCGTAATTACCGGCTTTGCGCGAGGCCGGGTTGCAGTCGGCGGTCGCGGTCTCGCTCCCTGTGGCCAAATTCTGAACGTGTGTCGCGATTGCTCCAATACGCGACTTTTTGCGTTGCGACATCGCCACCGGCTTACTCCGAGGCTCAGTTCTGGCACCTTAGGTCAACTCCACGACTCAGGGCTGTTGATATGAACTTGCACTACAAAATTGCGCTCGGCTTGGCGATGGCGATGGCGATGGTCGCCCAGCCCGCCGCTGCTGATGACACTGGCGTTGCCACCTCGCTCCATGCAGCGATGCGTGTTGGCAACAAACTTTGCCTTATCGACCACTCGCATGCCGGTGCCAGCTCGGGCTTGCCATCGCAGGCCGCGGCCAAGAACGAAGCGATCAAGGCGTGGGCCGGGTTCACCGCCTGGGAATACGGCACCGACTGGGCCAATATTCGCAAGGCGATCCGCGTCTCGATGCGCTGCTCGCAATCGTCGGGCGGATGGGGCTGCGACCTCGACGCCAACCCCTGCAAACAGGTTGGCAGGTGACGGGGCAACACGCGACTCGACCCATTTCGTTTTGAAGCTCGACTTTACGCTTCAGAGCGGGTGGCCACCGGACAGGTGGTCGCCCTTCTTGCATTGGCTGTGATCGCTCCACGAATAGCGGCGAGGCTAGCCGCATCGATGCGGCCCGTGCGGTTTTCATTGGCGCATAACGCGCCGCGAAACCCCAGCACGTCGGGGTTGAGCCGCACCAACGGCGCGATATGGGCCAGCCGCAACGCCCCGGCGAGCCCCGAAAAAATGCCACGCATGTGCGCCTCGCGCACGAACGACTCGATCGCGCCAAGGTCCATCACATCGGGCAGCGCACCAGCGGATTTATCCGCCGTATCGAGCATGACGCCAGCGAATCCTGCGTCCGCCATCGCGGCGATCAGCCCGAAGTCGGGTGCGCGGTCAGCCAGTAACAGCCCGACGATCCGCCCGCGACCGGAGCCCAATGCACCGAGCCTCGCGATGCTGTCCTGGGGCAAGCCGCCTGGAAAGATCCCCACTTTGACATAGTCAGCGCCAGCCAGCAGAGTCGCCTTCGCCGCTGCCGTCAGCACGTCTGGCAGACACGGCAGGTCGCCAACCGTCGCCGACAGAATGGCGTCCTCTGGTAGGGCTCGCCGGATGGCCGATATCGTCGCCAGCGGTAGCGCGCCCAACGCACCTGCCGACGGGTTCTTGGCATCGATCAGATCGGCGCCAGCACGGTGGGCGATCATGGCCTCGTCCGCGTCCGTGACGCTGGCCAGGAACGTCGGCCTGCCGCCGATCGACCGCTCGAACGTCCTCACGCGCCAAACACCCGCGCCTGCTCGGCGCGCAGGCGCTCGGCCGAACACCGTTCGTCGAGCGACAACGTCACATCATGGTCGGCAACCACACTTGATTGACGTCCGCCCGCATTGTCGCCCGTTTCAACGACCGTCGCGTCTGGTCCGCCCAGCCGAATGATGCGTGTTGCAAGCCGCACGGCCTCGCGGCGATCGTGCGTGACGAACATGACCGTTGTCGGATGCCGGTGCCATAGCTCGAGCACCAGCGTGCGCAGTGCATCCGCCGTCGGATCGTCGAGCGATACGAACGGTTCGTCCATCAATAAGATATCAGGCTCGACGACAAAACCGCGCGCGATCGCAACGCGGCGCTGCATGCCCAGTGACAGCCTTTCTGGAAATGCCGATTGCGCGCCCGACAACCCGACGCGCGACAGCAACTCGGGAATATTGGCGCGACGCCGGTCCCCATCGGGCAACACGATCTCGATGTTCTCTTGGACCGTCTTCCACGGCAGCAACCGGGGGGATTGGAAAATAAACGCGAGGCGCGCATCGGCAGCGCCGAACGCAATCGAGCCGGTATAGTCGCGGTCCAGACCGGCGACGATGTTGAGCAATGTCGACTTTCCGCACCCCGACGGGCCCGAAACCACGACAAACGATCGCGGCGCAATCTCGAGGTTGACCGCGCGCAAAACGGTATGTGCCGGCCGCCCGGCAACCGGCGGCCATGTCTTGGCAGCAACCGCAATGCGAACCGCCGGGGCGGCAGCGATGTCGGCGGGCGACGTATGCACGTTCATCGCTTCCACCGGTTGAGACGGGCCTGCAGTGGTTGAAGCAATGTATGTTCCACGATTTGAATGACGACGATGAATGCCAGCGCATACGCGAGGATCATACCGACGTCGAAAGATTGGAACGCGACATAGATCTTGTGTCCGACGCCCGTCGCATGTCCGCCCAGCGCTTCGACGACGAGCACGATCTTCCACACCAGTGCCAGGCCCGACCGGGCAGACGCTGCAAAGAACGGCGCGAGTTGCGGCAGCGTCACGTGTTGCAGCGTTTTAATCCAGCCAAGCTTGTAGACCGCCGCCATCTCGTCGAGATCACGCGACAGGTTGCGGGCCCCCTCCCGCATCTGGACGGCAACATTCGGGATCTTGTTGATTGCGACCGCCAAGATGGCCGTCGTCTCATAGGGGCCGAGCCAAACATAAGACAGCGCGATAATGACCAACGCCGGCAAGTTGAGGAACAGGATCAACCAAGCATCGAAAAACTTGTCGGCCGCCGGATTGCGCCCCATCGCAAGGCCGATCGCCGAACCGATCAGCATGGCGGCGGTAAACGCGGCTGCCACCCTGAGCAGCGTGGCTGCGAG
>Ga0163144_10027032_pt1 | contig 11125 bp, 9 predicted proteins | sample OliLak19BULKMAT1_FD_123175 | JGI IMG/M metagenome (GOLD analysis project Ga0163144, IMG submission 123175) | Freshwater microbial mat bacterial communities from Lake Vanda, McMurdo Dry Valleys, Antarctica - Oligotrophic Lake LV.19.BULKMAT1 | ecosystem: Environmental > Aquatic > Freshwater > Lake... | reverse complement strand
TATCGCGGATATGCCCGACGTTCTTTTGCAAGGCGGCCGCCTCATTCATCAGGCCGGACTGTTCGACGGCGAGATGGCTGGAGAGTTGGGCAAGGTAAACCGGAACCTGGCGGCCCTGTTCGTCCTCCGTGATGAACGTTCCGAGATCCGCTTCATGCGCGCGGATGAGGGCGACCACCTTGGCGAGGTTGGCCGTCCGCGAGCGGCGGAGGGTGTCGCCGATGACGGTGGCCGAGACGTTCACACTGTTGAGGACATTGCCGACGTTGTGCAGGACGCCGGTGGCGACCTCGGCCATGCCGGCCTGGCGCGAGGCGTCCAGCAGTTGTTTATGAGCCTTTTCGAGTGCCGCTTCCGCCCGCTTCCGTTCCGTGAAGTCCTGCATCGCGCCGATCATGCGCACGGGTTTGCCCTGGAGATCATGGAGGACATAGCCGCGATCGAAAATGAAGGCGTAGGAGCCGTCGTTCCGTCGGAACCGGTATTCCCCCGACCACAGATGCCCGCCGCTGTCGATGACTCCATGGATACTTTTGAGGACACAGACCTGGTCATCGGGATAAATCCGCGAAGTCCGGCTGCTGACGTCCCGGCCGACCTCCGCGGCCGGATAGCCGAACGCGGTCAGGAAATTTTCATTCCACCAGAGGGCGTCGGTGAGCAAGTCCCAGTCCCAGATGACGTCCGCGGTGGCGCGGGTGACGACTTCGAACCGTTGATTGGTCTCGTACAGGGCCTTGGCCGAACGTTCGTGTTCAGTGATCTCACGCTGCAATTCGCCCGTCCGTTCCTCGACGCGTTTCTCGAGGAGGTGACGCGCGTCGTGCAGCTCGGCGTCGCGCGCCTGGATTTGGACCAGCATTTCGTTGAAGCCGTCGATGAGCCGCCCCAGTTCATCCTCGCTTTGCTTGGGCGCGCGGATGGAATAATTCCGTTCGGTGGCGACGAGGCCGGCGACCCGGGCCAATTGGGAGATGGGCTCGGAAATGACGGTCTGGAGCTTGGTGGAAAGGAGGAACGCGGCGAGGGAGGAGGTCAAAATGACGGCGACCACGATAACGAGATAGCGCCAGAGGCGGGCGCGCATGGCCCCAAGATCCGAGCGCAGGTAGACCGTGCCTGCGTTTTCGCCGGCCAGGCTGAACCGGTAAAAAAATTCCAGGTGATTCTCGCCGAACTCGTGCCCATCCCCCCGGACTCCCGGGATCGCGAAACTCTTCGTCAAGCCGGGACGCTGATAGCGGGCAAACAGTTTGCCGTCCTTGTCATAGACTGCGGCGGCTTCGATGTGCGGATGCGCGCCGAGCGCCTTGAGAGTCAGTTCCGCGGAGGCCGGATCGTTGAAGGAAAGCGCTGCGGAACTGTTGTCCCCGACCATCCTGGCGATGCTGAAATGGTCGCTGACCATGGTCTTCTCGAAGACGATCATCTCGTAGCTGACGAAAGCCGCGCACGCGAGCAGCAGCGCCACGCCGCTGGTGAGCATGGTGATCAGGTTCAGCTTGCGCTTGATCGGCAGGTCGCGAAGGAACTGGATGGCGGGCTTCATGGGGACGGCTTCCTTCGCACGGTTTTGGCCAGCTTTTGGAGTTGGGCGCTGACCTTCAGCCGCGCCTGCTCGACCGGGTCCATGTAGATGTCAAAACGGCACTTGTCCCCCTCCAGGATGAAATTGATCATGCCGCCCTTCCGGCCGAACGCGTCCGACTCGCCGATGGTGAGGACGGACGAACCGGCGAGGGCCGCGAGGAGGTCGCCTACCCGTTTATCCTCCGAACCCGCGACAAACAGCAGGTGGGTCGCCCGGGCCGCTTCGGCGGTGTCCACACTTTTTACCACGATGGGCCGGCCATTGAGCAGGCGGTCCTTGACGGCGGCGTCCAACGCCGGGCTGATCGGGCTCCGGCCCAGCACCCCGATGATGAGCGGCGAGTTGGTGCTGGTAAAACACCCCGCCGGCCACTCGACAAATTTGGCGAAGTTATACACAAATGCCGCTTTGATCTGGTGTTCCTTGGCCGCCAGCGCCTCCGCGCCCGTGGCCGTCAGGAGACCGGCCCAACTGACGAACGCGAGCAGCAGCGCGACCATTCCGACCGCTCCCGCCGCGCCCCTCGACGCAGGAATCCGCTCCGGTCCGCCGGCGGGCGCGGGACAAAATGGATTCAAGGTGAACACGCGGCTAAAATTTGTACGTCAGTTTGACCCGGAAACTCCGGCCATCCTGCGGGATTGTGTCCTTGCAACCCGGCGCCCCCGAGCAGCCGTCTAAAAATATTCCAGCGGAGACGCATGGGCATGGGGTTTCAGAAGCGCCAGGAAATCCTGCCGTAAACGCCGCGCGGGACCTCCACCGAAGGATGCCCGAGCGTGCTCGCCTGCTCGGGGTGTTGAGCTTCCAGGAGATTCTGTCCCACGATGGACAACTCCCAGCGGTCCGTCGGCCGGTAGGTCAAACGGATATCGGCCGTGAGATAGGACGGAACGTCATGGATGCGGTCCACGTAACGCAACTGCGCATCGAAGCTGAAGTGCTGGCTGAAATTGTAGGAGGAGCGGAGGACGAATTGTTGCAGGGGCGCGTTGCGTTCAAGCGCTTCGGCGTCGCTGTCGGGGTCCCCGTGCGCCTGGAGCATGAGCAGGGAATAGCCGGCGGACAGCCGCCACGAGTCGCTGGGCGCGACCGTCAGGACCGTTTCACCTCCATACGATTCGGCGGTCAAGGTGTTGAAGGGTTGAATCGAGAGGGATCCCACCGGCGTTCCCGGAACGAACCTGGTCGGCCGCCGGCCCACCAGGTCGCTGTAGTCGTTGTAGTAGGCGGCGACATCCACGCTCACGTGATGACTGGGCTGGATGCGGTAGCCCAGCTCATAGGCGAGAAGATTTTCGGAATCGAGTTCGGTGTTGCCCACGAACGTCGGCACATACAGCCCCCCACCCGGTCCCGCAGTCGGAGCGCCCAGAGAAAAGTTCGCGAAGGCCTTGCCCTCCCCCTCGCTCGGCGTCCGCACCGCGCGGGAGACGGCGGCCCACACGGTCTGGTTTTCCGCGGGCTTGAAGACGAGACGGGCGCTGGGCTGCACCTCGAACCCGGTGAAATCGTTGTGCTCGATCTTGGTGCCCAGGGTCAGCGTCAGGGACTCGGGAACGATTTTAAGTTCATCCTGGACAAACGCGCTGAAGAGGTTGAGGGGAAGAGTGTGGTCCAGCACGGTGAGGGCCGGGGTATTCGCCTGTGCAACCGGCTGTTGATGAACCGGTAACCGGCGCCCCAAATAAGGTCATGCCGCTCGCCCAGCCCGAACGTCTGTTGGATCGTCAGGTCGACGGTATCCAGGGAGACCTCCGCCAACGCGTCGTTCCGGTAGGTGTGATCCAAATACGCCTGCGCTTCGTAACTGGAACGGTCGGAGAAACGTTGCGTCCATCGACCCAAAGTGTTGAAGCCCTCGAGGGTGCCGGTAAGATCGGCAAGGCGGCCGGCATAACCGTCCGCCTGCCAGGTCAGATGCCCCTCGCTGCCGGAGAGATGATCGATGCGAAAGCCGCCTTTGCCCAGATCCCAGCCATCGTGGGCTGGCTGGCCGTTGGCCAGCCGGAAGTCGTCATTCAATTGGTAGGTGCCGTAGACCCGGTAAAAAGTGCTCTCGCTGATCTGGCCGCCGTAACGCGCACCGCCCAGCGCAAGGTGAACATTCCCGCCGCCGCCATAAACGAGGCCTCCCTGAGTGTCCTGGGCGCTTTTGCTCACGATGTTGATCACGCCATTCACCGCATTGGCGCCCCAAACCGTCGCGCCGGGACCGCGAATCACCTCGATGCGATCCACGTCCTCGAGCAACATTTGCTGCGCATCCCAGTAGACCCCCGAAAACAGCGGCGAATAGACCGTCCGCCCGTCAATCATGACCAGGAGCTTGTTCGCGAATTGGGAATTGAATCCGCGGGCGGAGATTGCCCAGTTGCCTGCATCAATGGCGGCGACCTGCAGGCCCGGCACCAGCCGCAAGGCATCGGCAATGGTCGTGACGCCGGAACGTTGGATATCGTCGTGGCTGACCACGGCGATCGCGGCCGGGGCGTCGCTAAGTTTTTGCTCCCTTTTCGAAACCGAAGTCACCGATTCGTTCAGCAACTGCTCGAGGCTCAAATCGGCCAGGCTGTCCGGACTGCGCGGGTCCGCGCCCGCCGCCCCGCTCGCGAGCATCCCCGGCAGGATGCACCCGATGCAGGTTAACCGTGCCACCACGCCGCGACCCCTGCTTCGGGGACGCCGGGCGAGGGGCCGGCTGGCAGAAAATCGCCAGGCGTGGTCCTCCACGGCTTCTGCTTCGTTTGGTGGCATTTGTTTCACGGTGTTTGCATTTGCAGAAAAAAGAAAAAGGCACAATCAAACCGCGACATCGCCGCAGTTTGATTGTGCCTTCAACTGGCAGGACCTGGTTCCCCAGTCCCGTCCGCGAAAGCTGCTCACTCCCTATTCCCCCGGTGAGCCCTCTGCCGGTATCAATCGGAAGCATAACGAATTGCTCAAGACAAAATATTGGTGGCGCGGGAAAAATCGGAGGGAGGAGGCGATGATCCTGTCCCAGCAGTTCCGCGCGGGAATACGGCGCGGGAACCTTGATCACGAGCACGGCGGTCCTGGGGCCGTTCAGTCCGGGCGATCTGGTATCGCTCCAGTTCCTCGGGGCCTGGGACGACTGTTCCGAAGGCGCGGTGCCGAACTGGGAAATCAAAACCGTGGACTTTGAACCGACGGTGGAAAATCGCGAGGCCGATGCGGTCGCCACGCTGGTCACGATTGCGGAAGCCGCCGTCATCTTCACCACGAACGCCCCGGTGGCCTATCAATGACAGCGTCTCTCCAGCACCGGCTATGTCGACATCGCGGAAGCCGGTCCTCAATGCCGGCTATGCAACCGTCACCGTCCCGATCAGTCCCGGCCGAAAGTTCTTCCGTCTCACGAAGCCATAACGTCGAGACGCCGTGCCCAGGGGCCGCCGGAGAAATCCGGCGGCCCCGCTTGTTTTTCGGGCCCACGCGAACCGCCGGGGCCTGCCGCCCGGAAAAAATCGCGGGCGGGGCGGGCCACGAGAAATCTTGCGCAAAACCTCCTCAAGGATACGCTGTCAACCATGTTGCCATCACAGATTGACTTGACCTGCCATCAGCGCCTGGCCGCCCTCGGCGAACGGGTCCTGGCGGGCGGAACGATCGAGCGCGAGGCCGCGGCCTGGCTGTTCGACCTGGAAGGGCCCGCGGATGTTTTCGATCTGATCGCGTGGGCCAATCGCATTCGTGAACATTTCAAGGGCAACAAGATTCACCTTTGTTCGATCGTGAACGCGAAGGCGGGCGGCTGCTCGGAGAATTGCAGCTTTTGCGCCCAGTCCTCCTTTTACCAGACCGGCTCGCCCAAATACGGCTTCATCGATCCGGAACCGGTGAGCGACGCGGCGGCGGAGGCGAATCGACACGGGGTGACGGCGGTGGGACTGGTCGCCGCCTGGAAAGGGTTGAACGAGGGACCGATGCTGGATGAAGTCTGCGACCGGATTCGCGAGATGAAGGCAGGCGGACAGACGCGGCCGGACGCCTCGCTCGGGCTGATCAACAATCCCAAGGTGGCGGAGCGCCTGAAGGAGGCGGGCCTGGAATGTTACGGCCACAACCTGGAGAGTTCGCGCCGGTTTTTCCCAAGCCATTGCACCACCCATAGCTACGAGGACCGCCTCGCCACCATCGGTCATTTGAAAAATGCCGGCATCAGCATCTGCTCCGGCGGGATCATCGGGATGGGGGAGACGCGGGAGGATCGGTGTGACCTGGCCTTTTCCCTTCGGGAGATCGGGGCCAGCGTGGTGCCGATTAATATTTTAAACCCGATCCAGGGAACGCCCTTCGCGCATCTGGCGCCACTGCCGCCTCTCGAGATCCTGAAGACCATCGCCTGCTTCCGGTTCATCCTGCCCCGGCAGGAAATCATGATCGCCGGGGGGCGCACCGTAAACCTTCGGGACATGCAAAGCATGGTGTTCACCGCAGGGGCCAGCGCGCTCATGGTGGGAAATTATCTCACCACCCTCAATCAACCGATCGAAAAGGACTTGCAGATGTTGAAGGATCTCGGGCTCGATCCGGACTGGGACAAGCACGGGTTCGTGGATCAGGCGTCGGCCCCCAAATGGGACCAGGCGGAGCCGCACCGCGTTTGAACACAAAAGGAATTATTGGAACGTCTGGGCAAAAACGTGGGCGGTTATCGGGGCGAGGCCATCGAGATCGGCGCTGTCCTGGACGAGATCTCCCGCGCCGGCCACGCGGCGCATTGGGAATTTGAATTGCTCGCCGTGTCCGCCGGGCTCGAACTGCAGTCCTGGCGACGGAGCGTGGCCAACCCGCGCCAGCGCCTCTATCTGTCGGCCGGCATCCATGGCGATGAACCGGCCGGGCCCCTGGCCCTGCGCGCCCTCATGCAGGAGAATCTCTGGCCGGACGAGGTCGAGATCACGCTTTGTCCCTGCCTCAATCCCACCGGCTTTCCCCTGAATCGCCGCGAAAACGCGCAGGGCATCGATCTGAACCGGCAATATCTCCATCTGGAAGCGGCGGAGACCCGGGCGCATGTCGAGTGGTTGCAACGCCAGCCGGCCTTTGACCTGACCCTCTGCCTGCACGAGGACTGGGAGGCGAACGGGTTTTATCTCTACGAAATCAACCTGAGCGATGGCCCTTCCTGGGGCGAGGAAATGATCCGGCGGGTGGCGGCGGTCTGTCCGATCGACCCGTCCGAACTGATCGAGGAACGGCCCGCCCAGTCCGGCATCATTCGTCCGAGCGCCGACCCCCGTTCCCGCGCCCAGTGGCCGGAGGCCTTTTGGCTGCTCACGAACAAGACGCGTCACTCCTACACGCTGGAGGCGCCCTCGGATTTTCCCTTGCCCACCCGGGTCACCGCACTGGTGACGGCGGTGCGAACGGTGTTGGACCACCTGCGCTGAGGGGAACGCCTTGGCTCCCTCACCGACTTCGCCGAAAACGGTCCCACGACGCGCTCCGCGGCCACCCCGCGCGTTACTCGTAGCGCAGGGCCTGGATCGGATCGAGGCGGGCGGCCTTGAGGGCCGGCAGAATTCCCGCCACCACCCCGACCAGCGCGCTGAAGGCGAAGGCCACCACCATGGCCATCGGCGTGATCTGGGGCGTGTTATTTTCCGGCAGGACCATCACCATCACTTTGACCAGCCCGTAGGAGGTGGCGAGGCCGGCCAGGCCGCCCAACAGCGCGATGAAGGTGCTCTCGACCAGGATTTGGACGAAAATATTGCTGTTGCTCGCGCCAATGGCCTTGCGGATCCCGATCTCGCGAATGCGTTCAGTGATGCTCGCCAGCATGATGTTCATAATGCCAATGCCGCCGACGAGCAGGCCGATGATCGCGATGATGCCGCCGGAGAGCCGGGCGTTATCGATGGCGGTGGTGATGTTCTTGGACCAGTCCTCCTGGGTCATGAAGGAAAAGTCTTCGATGGCCTTGTGGGTATGCATGAGGACATTGCGGGCCTGTTGCAAGGCCGGTTCCAGCGCATCGATGTCGGTGACCCGCAGGTTGATGACATCCAGGCGGGGATCCGGGAGGCTGTTGGTGCCCACCGCGGATTTGAATTTCAGATACATGGTGTTTAACGGCATGTAGATGGTGGAATTCTTCATGCGGAACACGAAATCGCCGCCGCGCCCGCGCCCGCCCCAGCCCCGGCTGCGTGCGGGCCCGGTTTGTTCGAGCTTGGGCTGGGTCTTCATATATTCGCGCCGCTTCTTTTCCGTCTCGCTCTCATACCGCTCGAACATTCCGATGACGACAAACGGCTCGCCCCCGATGCTGATGGTGTCGCCGATGGGAATGATTTCGCGCCCGACCTGTTCCTCGTCGCCAAAAAGCTGGTCGCGGATATTGGTTCCGATGACGCAGACATTGCGGGCGGATTCGTCGTCGATCTCATTAAACATGCGGCCATGCTCGATGGTGTGCTGGTTGAGTTCGATGGCGGTGGGCCAGGTGCCGATGACATTGGCCCATTCGGTCGTCTTGCCTCCCTTGGTCACCCGGGTATTGCGCGGCCCGCGCATCTCGGGTGAGACGAGCCGGATCAGGGGCGCGCTGGCTTTGAGGGCGTAAAGGTCATGCACAGTAAGCCCGACCGCCTGGTCGGCCAGATGCTGTTGCTCGGAGGGAATATCCTGCTGTTCGATCCGGACCTTCTCCAGGCCGCCGATGGCGATGAGGGCCTCGCGCATCCCATTCTCCATCCCCTTGACCGTGGCGCTCATGGCCACAAGGCTGGAGACCCCGAGGATGATGCCGAGCGCGGTCAGGAGCGAACGAAACTTGTGCGCCCAGATTTCCTTGAACCCGACCGTGATGGCATTGAAGAGGTTCATGCCAATGCGGAATCCGCATTCCTGACCCGGTCCAGGCCGGCGAGGCGGGCGTCGACCTGTTTGGCGACCTTGCCGTCGCGGATTTCGATGCGACGCGGGGTGACGGCGGCGATTTCGGGATCGTGGGTGACGAGCGCGATGGTGCGGCCTTCCTGGCTGAGTTTGCGAAACAACGTCAGGATCGCTTCGCCGGTGTGGCTGTCGAGGTTGCCGGTCGGTTCGTCGGCAAAAACGATTTTGGGGCGGTTCACGAGAGCCCGCGCGATGGCGACGCGTTGTTGCTGGCCGCCGGAGAGTTGCATGGGCCGATGCCGGGCGCGGTTCTCGAGGTCCACCAGTTTCAGGGCTTCCATCGAGCGCTCGCGCCGTTCCCGGCCGGAAACCCCGCTATAGATCATGGGCAGCTCGACGTTCTCCATCACGTTGAGCTTGGGGAGGAGGTTGAAGAACTGGAAGACGAACCCGATCTTCTCGTTGCGAATGCGGGCCAGCTCCCGCTTCGAGGCATTTTGGATCTCAGTCCCATCGAGCCGCAACGTGCCCTGAGTCGGAGTGTCGAGGCAGCCGAGGATGTGCATCAGCGTCGACTTGCCGCTGCCCGAGGGACCGATGATCGAGATGAATTCCCCGGCCTCGATATCGAGCGAGAGATCGTCGAGCGCCCGGATCTCCTCGCCGCCCAGCTGGTAGATCTTGCTGACGTTGCGGAGTTCGACGAGGGACATGGGGCGGGCTAAGGCGTAAAACGTGAAACGTGGCCGGGATGACGCGATCAGGAGCCCGTCGGGCGGGGGTTCGGCCGGGGGACGGGGACCAGACCCGGAGCGGCCTCGCGCTTTCCGCCCGTTGGGTTGCCGCTGATCCCGGTGGCCCCTTCGCCCCGGGCGGTCTTGCCACCCGCCGAACCGGCGGCCGGTTTTGCTCCAGCCGGACCCGGCCCCATTTTACCGGTGGTGTTCAGGGTCTGATCAAGCGAGACCACTTCGTTGATCGCGAGTCCCTTGATGACCTCTGCAAAGGCATAGTCGGTAACGCCGACCAGGATGGAACGGCGCTCGAAGGTTTCCTCGGTTTTGACAAAGACAAAGCGCTCCCCGTTTTCGGTGAAGACGGCCGCGAGAGGCACGGCCAGAACGTTGTCCGCGGAAGAAACCGGGATGCTGAGGATGGCCGTCATGCCCGGCCGGACCCGGGGGTCAATGTCCTTGATGCCGATGCGGGCGGAAAAGCCCTTGATGCCATTTTTGATGACTGCCTGGGGGGCGATGCGTTCGACGAGGCCGCGCATTTTCACACCGGGAACCGATTCGGCCTGGATTTCGACTTCGCGACCGGTGGTCAACCGGATGACATCGGCCTGGTTTACATGGGCATTGACCACCATGTTATTGAGATTGGCGATGGTCATGATTTCCGTGCCGGAATTGAACCCGGCGGAACCGGAGACCGTCTGGCCGAGGGAGACGGGCCGCGTGAGCACGGTGCAATCGAAAGGAGCGGTGATGCGGGTTTTGCGGAGGCGATCATCGACGAGGCGGAGCGCCTGTTGGGCGCGATCCAAACCGTTGGTGGCCAGGTCGTGATCGGTGCGGGAATCGTCGAAAATCTCCTGGGAAACCAGGCGGTCCTTGATCAATTTTTGCTGGCGCTCGTAAGTCCGCAGCGCCTTTTGCAATTGCAGGCGGGCTCCGTCGATTTCGGTGAAGCGCTGGGCCCGTTCGATCTGCAAATCGCGGTCATCCAGGCGACAGAGCAACGCGCCTTTCTTGACTTGATCGCCAATATCGACAGGCAATTCCTCGATGCGCCCGTTGACTTCCGGTCGCACGGAGACCTGATCGGCGGGACCGATGTCGCCGGCGGCACTGACCGCGAAGCTGATGTCGCGCATTACCACAACGGCGGTGTTGGCCTGGGCGGTCGGGTTCGAGGGGACACCCTTGTCGGAATTGGTTCTATAAACGTAAAAGCCGGCGGCGCCCAGGCCGAGGAGCACTACCAATGAGAGAATCAGTTTCATTCGTTCACCGCACCGCCGGGACAACCACACCCGCTCTGAAGGGGACGACCCAGCCCAAAGGACTCATCGTCCTGCCACGGGTAGAGAAAGCACCGCTTCGGCGGAAGTGTTTGCGACAGAGGTAAGATGGTTTACCGGGAGGGGGTATTCAGAAAAATTTACCCGCGTCCGCCCCGGGATCCCGGGAATAAGTCCGTCGAACCATCGTCCCATTGATGGAATCCCCAATCACCCCTCCAGCCTGAAGCCAAAGGAACAAAATGAAGAGGAACACGGAGTCTCCCGGGCAAAAACCGCCAGCCCTTGGTTTCGCTTCCGAACACCCGATGGAACCGGGCGAATTGGCCTGCCGAGCCCGGGGTCTCGCCAACCGGCTTTTTTTGCCGGGTGACCCCGTAATTCCCTCTTGTGACCAAATTCAATCCCTGTAGGATGCCCGCGAACTCAGTTGCAGAAATTCTGAAAATTGATTTGGAAAAGTCTTCAAACCGGACAGGAAGCAACTTGCTTCCAGCGACGCCGCAAGGCGCCAGGGTTCGCGTGTCCGCCACACGAGTGGCGCGGTGTTCCGGCATTTGGTGCTTCAACCGGCGCCTCCCGCCGGAAAACGGGAATAGGGCTGTTCAACTCGATCGATCACTGGCCCGGCCACCTGT
>Ga0163144_10027030_pt1 | contig 11125 bp, 9 predicted proteins | sample OliLak19BULKMAT1_FD_123175 | JGI IMG/M metagenome (GOLD analysis project Ga0163144, IMG submission 123175) | Freshwater microbial mat bacterial communities from Lake Vanda, McMurdo Dry Valleys, Antarctica - Oligotrophic Lake LV.19.BULKMAT1 | ecosystem: Environmental > Aquatic > Freshwater > Lake... | reverse complement strand
GTAAGATTATTGAATGTATGCTCAGAATTTGCTATCAAATGCTTGCTTTTCCATATCACAATGTCGTTGATGAGCCATCTTACATATCTATAACGGTCTTGAAAGTATTTATACAGAATTTTCGCTACATCATGCAATGTAATGATGGTAGTAATGCCGCTATTAATGGCAGCCCAGCCATATTCGTAGCTCCATTGGGCATTGATAATGTCGACAGGGTATTTTTTTGTCAATCGGGCAAGTGCTTTACGCTCTTGGTAATAAAAAGAGAACAAGGCAAAAGATGCTTTTTTATAGCGTTTAGCTATACAAATAGTAAGATTTTCTCCCTCATAGACTATTTCCTTTTCGATGGTGCTTGAGGTCGTATAGGCTACTACCTTATACCCCAGCTTTAGCAAAATATTAATAAGTTCTGAAATCATAGGTGAGTAAGTATCTGAGGGAGGCTTAGGTCTGCCTTCCCAATCAAAATTTAGCATACTCAAAGCCATAGGACCCACAATGCCAATTGTCATTTTTTTCTCTTCCATTATTTTCTATATTTTCTCTGTCAGCGTAATTTTTGCATTCATTTTATTACCTCAATATTATTATATCTACTAAATCAGTACTTACAGTTTCGGCAAAGCCTTGAATACTTGTCAAATCCTCTCCCCAAATTTGGGTGTTTTTGCAAACCGTATTTACAAAATCGTGGATTTGTGCAACATTTTGTAAATCAGTAACTTGTTCCCACATTTTTGCAAACTCCGCCGCCCAGTCGTCTCTGATTTGGTATTCATCATCATTTCTTTTTCCATAAAAAGCACCATTTTCTTCTCTGACAGCTCTCATAAATAGCAGGTAGGCTGCGAAACCTTGAGCAAAAAAAGCAGGTATTTTCCCCAGCGTTTTGTAGTAGCGAAAAAGCGTAAGTATGTTCCTCATTTTCATTTTTGAGGTTTCTTGAAGCGTAATATTTAGCAGATAATGCGCCGTATGAGGGTTATTGAAGCGGTCTAATACTTCACTTGCAAAAGCAAAACATTCTTCTTTTGTTTTGTTCATCGCCTTTAAGGGAAGAGAAGGTACTATTTCCTCGAACATTACATTTTTAATAAAGGCGTGCATTTGAGCATCTTGCATACACTCAAAAACGGTGTTGAACCCTCTGAGATAGCCCAAGCAAACGCTAATTGTATGTGTGCCGTTCAGGATTCTTAGCTTCCTTTCTCTATAATATTCAATGTTTTCCTCTACAATTACGCCCTCGTCTGTGCTTGCAAAACTCACTGTTTCTTTGACTTTTGCATCCCCTTCAATTGCCCAAAGGCGATACGGCTCGGTCTGAATAGCCAACTCATCTTTGTAGGCTAATTGGGCTTTTAGTGAGTCAGTAGCATTGGTTACTATCCTATCTACCAAAGAGTTGCAAAAAGTATTTGCTGTTTTTATCCACTGTATAAAGTCTTTGCTTAGGGCATTAAAATGGGCAACTTCCAAGACAATTTCTTTGAGCTTGCTGCCATTATCCAAAATAAGCTCGGTAGGAATAATTGTAAAACCTGCCGAATCAGCTCCTGCGTATGTGAAACGTTCGTATAAAATAGCGGTCAGTTTTGCAGGAAAAGAAAGTGGCGGTGTTTGAAAAATACTTTCTGCTTCGTATCTGATGCCTACTTCTGTGGTGTTGGAAATAATGATTTGTAAATCAGCCGATTGTGCCAATACCAAGACTTCCGACCATGACTCATCAGCAGTTAATACTCTCGAAATAGCACTATTAATACTGTTTTCTTCTACCGCTTTGCCATTCTCAAGCCCTCTGACAAGCATTGTAAATAGATTATCTTGTTTGCTAAACTCTATGGCACTCCCTTTTGTAGATTTGACAACAACTATACTGCCATTAAATACGCCTTTTTTGTTGGCTTTGTCAATAAAATAATCGGGTAAACCTCTAAGCAAAATACCTGTGCCAAATTGCAAGACTTTTTCGGGTAAATTATTTGGTACGTTCTGCTTATCAATTACTTGATTTCGAGAAAGTAAGTACATAAATCTATAAGTTTTCGAATAATTAAAAATTCAACACAAATATAGAAATTATACTTAATTTTTCAGAAAAAAGATGCCATCTTTAACCTTCATTGGATTTTAAAAGATGGCATCTTTGTGCTACATTCTTTCAGGCATTTCCACGCCTATCATATTCATCGCACTTTTGATTGCTTTTGCCGTTTCTGCCGAAAGTGCCAAACGCATACTTTTGATGGCTTCATTTGGCTCGTTAAAAACTGAAAACTCGTTATAAAAACGGCTGTAGAGCTTGGCAAGGTTATAGGCAAAATCAGCAACTACAGACGGTGCGTATTCATTTGCTGCCTCTTGGACTCTTTGAGGGAAAGCACAAACGTATTTAAGTAGCTCTATTTCAGATTCTTGCAATTTTGCTTTATCGATAAAACTCTCTGAATGATACGGAATACCTAATAAATCGGCTCGGCGAATCAAAGATGCAATTCTGGCGTAGTTAAATTGGATATAAACACCTGTATCTCCCTGAAAATCAATAGAATCTTCGGGATTAAAGAGCATTGTTTTCTTAGGGTCGACTCGCAATAAGTAATATTTTAGCGCACCTAATGCCAGCTTATGATACAAATTCGTGGCTTCCTCAGTTGAAAAATCCTCAATTTTGCCAAGTGCTTTGGTGCGTTCTTCGGCAATTTGTATCATTTCGTCCATCAAATCATCAGCATCTACCACTGTTCCCTCTCTCGATTTCATCTTTCCCGAAGGCAGTTCTACCATGCCGTAAGAAAGGTGATGCATTCCACTTGCGTAGTTTCTGCCCAATTTTTTGAGGATAATAAATAAAACTTTAAAATGATAATCTTGCTCATTACCAACCACATAGATAGATTTTTCCATTGGAAAATCTGCATATTTGTAGTCGGCAGTTCCCAAGTCTTGCGTAATATAGACCGAAGTACCGTCAGCACGTAGCACCAACTTTTCGTCTAAGCCATCTGCTTGCAAATCTATCCAAATAGCCCCGTTTTCTTTTTTGAAGAAAACACCTTTTTCCAAACCTTCATCAACGACATTTTTTCCTAAAAGGTAAGTATTTGATTCATAATAGATTTTGTCAAAATTTACGCCCATCATTTTGTAGGTTGCATCAAAGCCTTCGTACACCCAGCCGTTCATTTTTTTCCAAAGTTCTACTACTTCACTGTCGTTTTCTTCCCATTTTTTGAGCATTTCTTGGGCTTCCTGTATCAAAGGCGTATTTTTTCCTGCTTTTTCTCTGAGTTTTTCTACCTCTGCATCGGGTGTTTCTTCCTGATATTGAGTTACTAAACTTTCTATTTGCTGTTTATTTGCCTTATCAAAAACCACATAATATTTCCCTACCAAATGGTCGCCTTTCATGCTTATACTTTGCGGCGTTTCGCCATTTCCAAACTTTTGGTAGGCAAGCATCGATTTGCAAATATGGATGCCTCTGTCATTTACCAAATTTGTTTTCATTACATCATAGCCATTTGCTTTTAAGATTTCAGCCACAGAGTAACCCAAAAAATTGTTTCGCAAATGCCCTAAGTGCAAGGGTTTGTTGGTGTTAGGTGAGGAATACTCAACCATTACTTTTGTGCCATGGAAGGCTGCTTTTCCAAAATCTTTGGTAGCGGCAATGGTTGCCAAAGTTTGTAACCAAAAACTTTCTGACAATTTTAAGTTCAGAAAACCCTTGATAACGTTGTAGTTAGCGATGTCAGGATTATTTTCTTTCAAAAATTTACCAATTTCTTCACCAATTTCTTCGGGTTTCTTTCTCAAAGACTTGGTAAGGGCGAAAGTTACAAAGGTAAAATCTCCTTCGAACTCCTTTTTGGTGGGCTGAATGGTAAGTGATGATGGAGTAAGTTCTTGATTATAAAGTGCTTGTATGCCTCCAGCAACTAAGTTTGCTATATTGAGTTCTATGTTCATTCGAAAATTCGTTTATAATTTTAAACGTTTAATCTGCAAATTTAGGATTTGTCTATCGGAAAAAGAAGGATTGAGTAAAAAACCATTTTATTTCTTTTTCCAAAACAGTATTTTTCGCCAAACACTATTGGGTATCGGATTTTTTGTTTTAGGCTCTCCTTCGCTAAGTAGGAAGCCAAAAGGCATAAGTTCTGGCACATTATCAAAGACAACTTTGACCATTGCTGTAAGCGGAACAAAGAGAATCATGCCCGCTACGCCCCAAACGCTCCCGCCTACAAGCAAGGCAAGCATCGCTACTAAGGGGTTGATACTCACCTGCGAACCCACTACATTGGGCGTGATGACGTTGCCTTCGAGCATCTGCACGACCTGAAACCAAAGGAAAACAGCCAAAGGGTACAAAAGACTGTCGGTCATAGCTACTGCATAGAAAATGGGTAGCGTAGAGCCAATAAAAATACCAATATAGGGAATAATGGTCAGAAATGCAGCAAGTACGCCAAAAAATACAGCGTGTTTGATGCCAATAGCCACTAAACCTATGATATTGAGAACGGCAATGATAGAAACAACCGTAATCAAACCTACAATGTATTTTTGAATGACAGTTTGGATTTGATTCAAAATAAAGCCTACTTTTTCGTGATGAGCAATGTCGAATACTCTATCCAAAAAGCCTTTGAAGACTTGGCGATAGAGCAGCATAAAGAAAGTATAAACAGGAATGAGCAAAATTTGGGCGAGGAAGGTTGTCATGCCGTTGAGAATGCCGTTGAGCATCTGCCCGCCAGTATTTGCAAAGCTGCGGAGGTTTTGCCTGAGCCAATCTATTTGCTTTTCGGAAGTGAGTTTGAAGGTATCTTCTATGAATTTTTGAAGGACAGAAACCAGCTCCTGCCCTCGCTCCTGCATACGAGGCAAATCGGCAGAAAAAGAAACAATATTTTCATAAATAAGCCAAAAAACTAAGTACAAAATGCCTACAACAATGAGTAAGCACAAAAAAATAGCCAAGCCTCTCGGCAGTCCATAGCTCTCCAATTTCCTGCAAAGCGGGTATAGGAAAAGTGAAAATATAAAAGCAAATGTAATAGGAATGAGGATGGTAGCCCCAATATCCAATACATAAAACAGCAGTATAAGTCCAAAAATTACAACTGTGGCGTTTACGTGCCAAGGAAGTCTGTAATTCTCATTTTTTTCATTCATCATCGACATACAAAGTTAAACTGCCCTAAAAGTAGTAAAATATACGATAATCAAAAAAAGATAGTAGAAAATCTTGTATAATATTAAAAATATGGTTGTTTTGCAAGATGAGATTTCGTCTTTGCAATATTTATTTGTCGAGATTTAAAAATTCTAATCATTATAACCATATAATTTACAACTTATGAGTGCAAATAAAGAGTCTTGGGGGTCTCGAATTGGGTTGATTCTCGCTATGGCAGGTAATGCCGTAGGGTTGGGCAATTTTCTGCGTTTTCCTATGCAGGCTATCCAAAATGGTGGCGGTGCATTTATTATCCCGTATTTAGTCTGTTTTCTGCTGATGGGCATCCCTCTTTTGTGGATAGAGTGGTCTATGGGGCGTTTTGGAGGTAGGTTTGGGCATCATTCTACGCCTTTCATTGTGCAGGAAATGGATACTAAACGTCATTTTTGGAAGTACATAGGCACGTTTGGTATTTTTACTAATATAGCTGTAGCATCTTACTATTGCTATATCGAATCTTGGACACTTTCGTATGTATTTCACTCATTATTTGGCACTTTCGATGGTAAAACTCAAGTTGAAGTAGCCCAATTTTTTGCTGATTACACCAATATAACTATATCTACTACAGGAATTCCTTATGAAGCTGTTGTTTTTTATCTGATTTGTGTAGTGATGAATACGTATATTCTTTCTCGTGGCTTGCAGGGCGGGGTAGAGGTTGTTTCTAAGATAGGGATGCCTTTGCTCATTTTATTTGGGATTATCTTGGCTATCAGAGGGGTAACTTTGGGAACTTCAGGTGCGACTGAGGGTTGTACGGATTGTGATTCATTATTAGGCATGAACTATCTATGGAATCCTCAATTTGATTCTTTGGCAAACCCGAAAGTGTGGCTTGCGGCGGCTGGGCAGATATTTTTCACGCTTTCTGTAGGCATGGGTACAATTCACTGTTACGCATCCTACGTGCGTTCCAAAGATGATGTAGCCCTGAATGCAATGGCGGCGGGCTGGATGAACGGTTTTGTGGAGATTGTCTTGGGTGCGTCTATAGTTATTCCGATTGCGGCAGGTTATTTGGGCTTAGAGTGGGTAAAAGAAAAGGCAGGCTTTGCAATGGCTTTCCAAACAATGCCTTATTTGTTTGAGCAGTGGGGCGGATTCTTCTCGGCTGCGGCAGGGGTAATGTGGTTTGGCTTGCTATTTTTTGCGGGTATCACCTCTTCTCTCGCAATGGGTACACCTTGGATGGGCTTCATGCAAGACGAGTTTAACTGGAAGAGAGAAAAGGCAGCTTGGTCGTTTGGCTTGTTCACAACTGTATTGGGCTTACCAACTGTTTTCTTTTATAACGAAGGCGTTTTTGGCGAGTACGATTATTGGGCGGGGACAGTATCTTTGGTAGTTTTTGCCTTAGCGGAAGTGATTTTGTTCTCATGGGTTTTTGGCATGGATAAGGGCTGGAAAGAAATAAATATGGGGGCAGACATCAAAGTTCCTGAATTCTACCGCTTTGTTATCAAATACATCACGCCTATGCTCTTGCTTGTTGTCTTTATTACCTCTTTCTGCTCTCCTGTAGGTGGTGATTGGGGTGCTGCTATGTCAGGTTTATTCAATGGAAATGGTTGGAATTTAGACAACGGTTCTATTATTGCCCAAATCATGAACAAGGGATTGAAAGAACAGATAGCTCAAGCAACTGATGCGGCTACAATTGCAAAATTGGAAAATAATATGTTCTTTATCAATATTGGGCGTTTGTTGCTTTTGTCAGCATTCACTTTCATTGCATTTATTATCTATGTTGCATACAATAAAAGGAAAAAAGCAGGAAAAATTGTCTAAAAAATTAATCACATAAAAATATGACTACAACCGCACTTTTGATGATGATAACAGTACAAGTGCTTGTAACAGTGATTACAGGGTATTTGTTTGTGAAGGTGTTGAAAACACCAATGAAAAACGAGGAATAAAAAATAAACCTATAAAAAAAACCTATAAGGTCTTTTAGACTTTATAGGTTTAAAAAAGGTTTTAAATAGACTTTTTTAAAACAAGATACGCCTAATCATCTATTTCGTCTAAGAGTTCTTCTCCTTTCCCGCCCTTTCCGTCTCGCTTTGTAAGCCGCTTAAGGAGCATTGCTTTAAACATATTCTCTGCCTTGTATAGCATAGCTACTTGTCTAATATTAATCACTTTCAGAAATTCTTGGATATATTTTTTCTCAATTGCAACCTCTTTTTCTTTCAGTTCTATTACCCTGTCAAGGTCTTTGCGGAGTTGGTCATCACTTTTGGTTTGGAAGCCTTTACGAATTGCTCGCTGCTGACTCCGAATGAGTTGTAACTCCTCACTATACTTGTTATACACAGGCCAAAACTGCTTAGACTGCTCGCTTGTGAGGTTGAGCTGCTGCGTGATTAGCCCAATCTTTGCTGCCTCGATGCGTTCCTTGCCTTCCTGCGCCCAAATTGGCTGCAAATAAGTCATCAACAAAAATGTAATAATGAGTAATATATTTTTCATTTATTTTGTATTTTGAAATGTTAAAGACATGAGTGGTTTAAGAGTTTAATTACCTAAGTAGCTGTAATAATTCCATTGTACATTCGCTTTTAGGCGAATAACTTGATTATCAACATATTTGCCTGAATTGGAACGCTGAATTGGGCAAATGTGCTATTATATTTGCCTTATTACTTAATGATTTAAAATAACTCATAACTCGTAATTATTTATAGCAATTCCTCTATTTCGTCGATGTCAATTTCTGTTTCTAAGATTTCATCAGTAATGATTGCTTCTTCGCTTTTTTCTTGCCCATTATTCGTAGATTGTATGTATAAATCCATCAAATCATGCTCATGAACGCCATCTTGTAATAAATACTGGCGAATCTGCTGTTCGGAAACCTCAGCAAGTGTAATTTGCTCACCGTCAATTTGGGTAGAAAGTAGAAACTTGACACCAAATATCAGCAAAACAACAAAAGACGCTGCAACCAAAGCGTATTTCGGCTTTAAGCTAAGCTGCCAAACTGCCTGCTTTTGAGGCTGTTGTATTTGCTTTTGAATTTGCTGCGGCAAGCCATCAAAGTAGCCTTGCGGTGTGTCAAATATGTTTTGAATCTTATCTATTTCGTCTAATTTAATTTGCTTTTTCATCACTTGTTTTTTCTTAAATTTGTTCTTTGTTCAAACTCTCCTCAATTTTTTTAACAGCATGGTGATAAGATGCTTTGAGCGCACCTACCGAAGTGCCAAGCACCTCAGACATCTGCTCGTAAGTCATGTCATCAAAATACTTCATGTTAAACACTAATCGCTGTTTATTAGGTAATTGTAATATTGCTTTTTGCAATTTCATTTCTATTTCCTCCCCCGTAACGTGTATAGATTTGTTGGAAGTCATGCTATTTAGCTTACTCAGGAGTTCTTTTTTCACATCGTGGATTGGTAGAAAAAATCTACGCTTTTTCTTCTCCAAAAAGGTAATACATTCGTTGCTTGCGACACGATAAAGCCAAGTAAATAACTGCGATTCCTCACGAAAGTTTTCTAAGCCTTTCCAAGCCTTGATAAAAATTTCTTGCGTAAGGTCGTCTGTATCGTCATGGTCTATCACCATCTTGCGAACATGGTGGTAGATTCGCTCCTGATACTTCCTGACCAAGAGGTTGAAGGCATAATTTCTTGTGTCCACGTCCTTAAAACGAGCAATGAGTTCCTTGTCTTCCAACGCTACAGGATTTATTTTTGCTGACATCTTTTGGGATAATGTCCCCCCACTTGCTTGCTTCGGGATTGCTTGATTTTGTGCTTGTGCCATGCTTTACTTGATGATATTTTGAGTATTTGACAAAGCACACGGTCAAAGGTTTAATGCAAGACATTTTTTTGTAAATATATTAAAAGAAACTATTTTTTTGAAAAAAATATCTTGCCTTTCTACTTATCTTTGTCGTTGATTCTATTAACAAAAAAATATTAAAAAATATGTTACCAAGAAATTTTATTCCATCTTTATTTTCCATTACTATTTTTGTCTTGCTCGTTTTTGGCGTACTCAAGTATATGCAAGTTTCTGCGGGTACACTCATAGATTGTGTGGTGGGCATAGCCATATTTTGGTGGCTCATGATTGTTGTTACGCTCCCTTGGAACATGCACTTTGCCGCCAAAGAAGTATTAGTACAAGCCAAGCAGTCGCAAGACAAAGACATCAAAGTAAATTTGGAAGACGTTGCCTTTGCACAAAAACTCTCCAAACGATTTCTAAGGATAGCCATTATTCTGCACATTGTTTCTGCGATTGTATTGGCACTATTGGCATACTTTGACATCACAGATTTGGGTTATATTACTGCTGTTGCCGCCTTATTGCTTACTGTTTTGCGTCCTGCAATAAGTATGCATGAATATGTAGCTGCCCGTCTAAACCTGATTACTCAAGAAATGAAATATCCAAGAGAAGACATTGCTGAACTGCGCGCCAAGTTCTATGAGTGGGAAACTCGCTTGATTAGCCTTGAATATCAGTTAAATACATCGGAAAGAGATTCGTTTGCAGCTACTCAAGGGCGTATTTCTACTTCACTGGAAAAAGAAATGCAGAGCTTGCGTGCCAACTTGGAAAAATTACGAGCAAAGAACGACAGCGAGCATGAGCAACTGGGGCGTAAGGCAGAAAACGTCATTGCCAAACTTTCTGAAGATGCACAGTTTCTGAACCAAGCAAGGGAAATTATCAAATTTTTTAAGCAAGCATAACTTAATGATTATCAGAATACTAATTTTTATTATTACTTCTTTATTTTCTGCAAATGGAATTTTTGCTCAAAATAATGACAAAGTCCACTGGGTAGAAAAGGCAAAGAATCCTTCTTTTTTTGAAAAAGGCAAAGCACTCCCTACTCTGCTTATTAATGCGGTGAGATTTAGAAAAATAAAACCATATCAAGTACCTCAAAATCAGCAAACTACGCAAGAAATGAGTGTGCAGTATTTTGAGCAAAACATGAAAATTCCACAAAGCAAAGGAGGGTTAATCACAGATAATGCCGAGCCGATGCTGCTCCCCGAAAATGCCCAATGGCTGCTCCAAGATATTAATTTACTCTCTGTTTATGAAGATGTTACAAGCACAGGGAAAATAGATTTTTTGGCTATTTACGTATCTGATGGGGAGAGAAAGCAATTTATTGCCGCTTTTAAGTTCAAAGACATAGAAAAACTATTCAAGAAAGAAAGTACCGCACTTTGGCAATACCCAACTCAAGCCAATTTTGGAAATGTTCTGCACTTAGATATTGATGACGGCTCTGCCTATAAAGTCGCTAAGACTTTGATAATAAATACACTATCAAATGAAAGCCAAATTTTGCCAGACTTTAAGCAAAAAATTACAGACGAAAGCCTTAGCTATCAATGGTTAGTTAGACCTTTGGAGAAAAAAATAAATAAGAATGAATTTCAACCTATTGAATTAGAGGTATATAACGAAGATACAGATTTGAAATTAGTAGCCAAATTTGATTTTGAAAAAGTGAAATCCTTGATACAAACAAAGGAAAACTACTTTTTGAGCTACACAGAGGCACTCAAGCAAAAACTGTTTGTAAGCGATTTACAGCCGACTATGCCTACGCCCGTGCGAAAAGAAAAGGCAAATAAATTATTTAAAAAACAGATTACCAGTGATTTGAACATGAAAGAGGAAGAAAATAAAGCACTTTTTCAGCAAGGCAGGGAGTTTGTAAAATATTTGGTAGAAGCGGTAAGGGCTAAACGATTAAAGGCTTATTTGAGTGATTCTTTGGCAACAAAACTTCAAACTGAGGAGTTTGAAGCTAACTTAACTATTCTTCCACAAATAAGTGTTGCTGACTCTTTGGTAGCTATACCCTTAGAAATG
>Ga0163144_10027029_pt1 | contig 11126 bp, 7 predicted proteins | sample OliLak19BULKMAT1_FD_123175 | JGI IMG/M metagenome (GOLD analysis project Ga0163144, IMG submission 123175) | Freshwater microbial mat bacterial communities from Lake Vanda, McMurdo Dry Valleys, Antarctica - Oligotrophic Lake LV.19.BULKMAT1 | ecosystem: Environmental > Aquatic > Freshwater > Lake... | reverse complement strand
TCGGGTTCCTGTATGCTGCGCCTGCCGTGGGGGCGCTGCTCGTGTCGCTGACGAGCGGGTGGGCCCCCCGGGTGTACCGGCAGGGTCGTGCCATCGCCCTTGCGGCGGCGGCATGGGGCATCGCCATCGCCGGTGCGGGGCTCGCGACGCAATGGCAGCTGGTGGTGCTGATGTTGGCGGTGGCGGGCGGCGCTGACGCGATCAGTGCCATCTTCCGTTCGACGATCTGGAACCAGACCATCCCCGATCATCTGCGCGGCCGCTTGGGCGGCATCGAGCAGATCAGCTACATGACCGGCCCGCATCTCGGCAATGTGGAAGCCGGATTCGCCGCCGCCGTCGCCGGCGTGCGGGGCTCGATTGTGTGGGGTGGGGTGCTTTGCGTCGCCGGTACCGCTGCCGTGGCCGCGTCGCTTGGCGCGTTCTGGCAGTATGACGCGCGGCGTGCCGACGAGATCCGCGAGTCGGCGGCCCTCGCGGCCTGAGCCGCGACGAGATCTCGACGGCGCGACACGCCGCTATCTTCCCGGCATCCCATGCATCTCTTCACGCTCGGTCAGTTCCGCGCCGAGGGCGCCACACCGGAGTCGCGCGTCCTGCCGGCCGGCAAACCGCTCGCCCTGCTCCTCTTCCTCGCGCTCGCACCGAAGCGTCGGGCGTCGCGCAGCGCGCTCATGGCGCTGCTCTGGGACGAGCCGGATGAGCGCAAGTTGTCGAACAATTTCCGGCAAGCGCTGCATCAACTGCGCAAGGCGCTTCCGGACGCGGTGCAGGCCGGTGCCGCCGGAACCGAGACTCTCGAACTGAACATCGCGATCGACATCGACGCGCTCCATTTCGAGCGCGCGGTGGCCGCGGGTGATCTCGAGGCCGCATGGGCGCAGTACGACGGCCACTTCCTTGCGGACTTTGCGGCGGCGACGGAGTTCGATCGGTGGGCCGATGGCGTACGCATCCGCCTGCGGGAGCAGTGGCTTCGCACCGGCGAGCGCATCATAGAAGACCGTCTCGCCCGCAACGACGCGGCAGGCGCGATCGTCATCGCACGGCGGCTTCGCGATGACGCCCCCGACCGGCAAGTCTACTGGCGACTCCTGATCCAGTCGCTGCTGACCGAAGGCCAGGTGGTGCGCGCCGCCGGGGAGGCCGATGCCCTCCGACACACTCTCGCCATCGACGAGGAACCCGCCGAGCGCGACACCGCGGCGCTGCTGCAGCGGCTGCACTCCGCAACTGCACCATCTCGCCAGGTCGAGGAACATGTCCCCCGCCGCGCGGAGACCGTGGGACGCGAGCAACCGCTGAGCCGCATCCTGCGGGCATGGACGCAAGCAAGCTCCGGCCGCGGGAGCCTCCTGCTGCTGCGTGCCGCAGCGGGCCTCGGCAAGACGCGCATGCTCGAGGATGCCGGTGTCCGCCTGAAGCTCCTCGGCGCCACGGTGATCAGCGTTCGGGCTCGTCCCGCCGACCGCCAGCTGCCGAACGCGCTCGCCGCCAACCTCGCCGAAAGCCTCGCCGCGGCGCGTGGAGCGGCGGGCCTCTCCGCCGCGTCTGCCGCCGTGCTCATCGGCCTCGCACCTACGCTTTCGAACCGCTATCCCGCAGCGCAAGGCGGCGCTCTGAACTCCACCGGCGGCACGCCCGAGCTCGCACGGACGCTCGCCCTTGCCGAACTGATCGACGTCCTGGCCGAGGAAGCGCCACTCGCGATCCTGATCGATGACCTCCACTACGCAGACGCCGACTCCCACGCCCTGATCGAGCGGCTCGGTGATCGTCTCTCGCAGCGCCGCGTGCTCTGCATCGCGGCGGCCCGCCCGGGGCCGGAGGCGCTCGCCGCGTATGGTGACGCCGTGATCGAGTTGAAGCCCCTCGTGGCCGAAGAGATCGAGGCGCTGCTCGCCTCGCTCGCCATCGATGAGCACGACCTGCTCAGTCGGCTTGCGACAACCGCACATCAGGCCACAGACGGGATTCCGCTGCTCGTGCTCGCGGCGACGGAACTGCTGCTGGAACGCGGGCTCCTGCACATCACCGACGGCGTGTGGTCGTGCACCAGCATCGAGGCCACCTGCGAAGCGTTGCGCGGCGGACGCATTCTCGAGCAGTTGCTGCGCGATGTGCCGCCGGCCGCGTTCCAGTTGCTCGCAGCGGTGGCGGCCGCGGGTGCCGAGCTTCCGGAGCCGGTGCTCGCAGCACTAGGCCACGAAGCAACGTCCGCACTGCTCGCCGATCTCGCACAGCGCGGCCTGCTGCAACGCACCGCACACGGGTGGGAGACTGCCCATGACCGGATCGCCGATGCCACGCTCGCAACGGCCGAGCGACGCGAATTGCAGGTCATTCGCCGCACCACCGGGCTGGCGTTGCTGGCCCTTCGCGAGCCTGACGCGACACACCTGCGCAACGCCGCGAGACTCCTGGGAGACGATGATTTCGCCGACACTCGACGCGCCTTCCGGCGCTGGCTCGAGATGACGGGCGACGAGCGCGCGTGGCGCAGGCCGGATGTTGCGGCGCGCACCTTCCTCGGCACGGACGCGAGCCTCGCACTCGCCACGCGCCTCGGCGAAGATGTGGGTTGGGAGCTGCGCCTGCGACGCGGCCAGCCGGTGCTCTTCCGCGTGGGCGTCGCTGCGGCGCTGCTGTTGGCGGCGATTCTCGGCGGATCACTTCTTTCGCCATTTCTGCAGCCCGCGGCGACGCGCATCGTCATCGACCCGATCCCGAATGACAACGCCTTCCTGCTGGATCGCAGCTCAGGCTGTCAGAATGCGCCGGCAACCTGCCGCAGCAACCGGCTCACGCTCCAGGCCACCTTCCGCGATGCCGACAATCGCCTGAGCAGCCGAGCGCCGAAGACGGTCACCGCACGGCTCCTCTCCGACCGGCCGATGCGGATCAAGGGCGACACGATCGTGAGGGTGATCAACGGCCGTGCGGATTTCGGGGAGTTGGAGCTGCTCGATTCGGGCGAGTTCCGCGTCGAGTTGCGTGCGGGCAATCTCCCGATCGCCACGACGGACACGATGTATGCGATGGCCGGCAGTATCGGGTTCGTACGACTGACCGGCGGGAGCATCAATGGCCAGCCGCTGTCGTCCACGACGCGCGTCGTTCGGGTACAGCCCGGTGAGGTGCTGTCGGGCACCGTCGGCTTCGACATCCTCACCACCTACGTGTCAGCAGGGATCCTGCTCGGCGCCGTCCCGACATGGGGCGATCGGACGAGCAACTTCTTCCCGATGACGTCGCTGCCGAGCCACGGACGCCTTCGACGCATGCTCCGGCTCGAGAACGCATTCAGCCCTTCCCGTCAGCTTCGCGCCCCGACGGCGCCAGGGCGCTATCGGATCGTGTTCCTGATGGCCGCTGAGACGGAGATGAAGTACATCGCGTCCGGAACGCACTGGGCCCGGGGCCAGGCGCTCTGGAATGACGGGAATGACGCCGTCGACTGGCCCGTCGCTCAGCTCGACTCGCTGGACAACGTAGGGCGTATTGGCGTCGATCGCTTCGCCCCGGAGTCATCGGTGAGTGACATCTATCGAATCGATGTCGATCGTCGGTGGTCGATGGTCGAGACCGAGACGTGGGGCACCACGGTCACCATCATCGTGGACGCACCCAACGCCGCAACCCCACGCCCGGTGTCAGCCGCGAACCCACGCCCCGTTCCGCAGCAGAATCCAACCGCCATGCGTCGGTGACCCCGCTGCCCCGCCATGCCCCTGAGCCGGCAGCTCCTCCGGCTCGGACGCATTGAGTGATGTCAGCACGGGCCAGAACAGCCCGCCCAGGAGCAGCAGCATGAGCGCCGCCAAGAGGACGGTTCCTGTGCCGATCTGCCGTACCTGCCGTATCCATCGCGTTGCCACCATGACCGCCCTGACGTCAAAAAGACAGTCACAGCGTACCGTTGACGCGTCAGACGGCTGTTAGCGGGACCTTGAAACCCCTTTGACGGGACAGAACTGCGCCATTACGCCAAACGGGCCACCAAAAAGGCAGCCCGCCGCGAGAAGATCGTCTCAGTACCTGCCTACGGCTTTCGCCACGCGCCGTCTCGCAGGTGGAGCCATCTGGGTTCTGCGGGCTGCGTCGGCGCGCCGAGCGGTGGCCGGGACGCATCCACAACGGCCTTGGAGGGCCCGCTCTTCTGCCTTGCAAAGAGCGCACTGCCCAGCAATAACAGCCCAATCAGCAGCCCCAATCGTCCTGCACCAACTCGGGCGGCGTACCGCCACGGGCCCTGCGATGCTGCGTGCATGACGATAAAGAACGCGCTCGCATCAATGGCGCATCAACGCCGTGTCCGCCAGCAACTTGCTGGAACCGCTCAGCGTGCCAACAGCCCCTCCCCGATGTCCGTCCGCCCCGCGCTCGCCACGCCAAGCCACCGCAGCAGCATCCCGTATACCTCGGGCGTCCGCACCACCGGCGGCACCGGCTGGCTGCTCCAGCACGGCACCAGCATTTGCCCCGCCGTCAGCGAGCCATGACCGGCCTTGTGCTCCGGCACCTCGAAGTTGTCGCGGAAGTCCCAGCCCTCGTTGGCAATCACCACCAGGTCGGCGGCGCGTGAGGCCCGGAACTGATCGAGGAGCTGCACAGCCGCGTCGGGAAACGCATCGGTCACGGCGGCTGCCAGCCAGCCCTCGGCGTCGGCCTCACGGGGGCCACCGAGCCGCAGCGGGTCTCCGGCGGCGGGCCGATAGCAGATCCGCTCGCCCTCGCGCGTCACCGTGGCACCGCCTTCGGCGCACTCGAGCCCCAGACCACCCGTCAGGTCGTCCGTGGCGATGAAGGCCACGCCCGGTTCGCGCACCAGCCGTGCGATCACGTCATGCGGGGCATCCCAGGTCGCCGGGTCGTGCAACTCCGCCAACGAAAGCCGCCGGTCGCGCCGCACGCCGGGGCGCGCATACACGCCGGCCGAACAGTTGCCCGCCACCATCACCGCCGCACGTGGATCCTTCTCCCACAGCACCGGGTGCGACAGGGTTCGGACGCCCTGCGCCCGGAACCACGGCGCCAGATCGAGATGGGTATGCACCACCGACGCTCCGTGATCGCTGACCAGCATGATCAGCGCATTGTCGAGATCCCCGCGCTTGCGCAGCACCTGCATCAGACGGCCTACCGTGGCGTCCACCTTGTGCAGCGCCCGAAGCACCTGCGGTGCCGACGGATGCGACTGATGCGTGTACCCGTCCACCGCGGGAAACTGCGCAAAGACGAACTTCCACGATGCCGCAGCCGCCTTGAGGAGCCCCTTCGCGACGGTGTCGTCACTTGGCTGATGCCAAAGCGCATAGTGCGCCACGGCGCCCCAGAACTTCCGTGCTCCCTGTGACGGGTCTCGATCCGGTGTGAGCCCGCGCGAGATCATCGTGAAGAACGCGATGCTCTCCGGCACGAGTTCGAAGATCGTGCGGACATCGCCCTCGATGTCGCCGTCGAGCATCCCGGCCTGATAGCCGCAATAACTCCGCACCGACTCCCGCTCCGCCCACCACGACCCGCCGTAGGCCGCACGATCCATCCAGCGGATCGAGGGAATGTTGCAACGGCCTGGCAGCGCGCCCGTGAGGAACGGCAGATACGCCACGCTCGTGGTACTCGGAAAGGCCGTCACGCCGCGGCCGCGCGCACCGCTCGATGTCAGCGCCGCCAGATGCGGCAGATTGCCCTTCGCCAACTCGGCTTCGGCTACGTCAGGCCGCAGTCCATCCGCCAACAGCAGAAATGCCCGTCTCAACCGTTCACGCTCCCGTCGCGGCCGGTGCGACCGCAGCCTCATCGGCCTCGTTGACCCCATCACGATTCATCTTCTGCGCGCCCCGAAAGCCCAGCACGAGGAAGACGAGACTTGCCCCCACGAGATACATCACCGGAATCTTGAAGAGCGCACCCAAAGCCCCCAACCAGGCGTAGCGCGCCCCGCGGCCGATGATCACCGTGAGCTGGTACTTCCATATCGGATACCGCGCGAGCGTCGCCAGAATGCGCATCGGATAGTGCGGCACGATCGGCAGTACGCAGGTGAGTACCAGCGCCACGAACGGCGCCTTCTCGTACCACGCCAGCGTCCACCGCGTAACCCGATGCTGCCGGAAGCCCCGGGTGCCGTCGCGGGAAAGAATCCGCGCAAGGAGTTCCATGTTCCAGTATTCGATGATCACGGTGCAGACCGCCCCGACGAGCACGATGCGCCAGAGCGGATGCAGCGGCCCCAGATAGACGATCGCGCCATCGAACGGCAGCGGGGCCAGGGAGTTGCCGAGGTAGGAATACCAGACGAGGTCGAAGAGGCCCCGCTGCGATGGATCGACGAAGCGCAGGCCGAGTGCTGCCAGCGAGGTCACGATCATCACCGTCGGCCAGAACCAGACTGGCCAGCGAAGTGCTCCGGACTCCAGCCCGAGCGCGGGCCGCGCAGCGACTTCAGGATTACTCACGCAAACTCCGGGGACATGGGCACCTCGACGCCGGGCATCGGGTGCGCCGGAACCAACCCCGCAAAGATAAATGCGCTCCACCCGGCGCCCCACCGGCGGAAACATGAAGCGCCGCCGACCCGAAAAGGCCGGCGGCGCGGGCGCGGCCACGCATCAGTCGCTCGGGAACACGACCCAGAGCGCCGGCCGGCCCAGGTTGCAATGCACCGCCCGCCCCAGCAGACCGGTAAAGGCCCAGCCGCTCGCGAGCATGGTACGTGTCGCGTGGTAGAAGCTTGGTGGGAGCGCTTCGGCCGAGGCCCCGGCCTGCAGCCGCTGAATCCGCTCGCGGAGCTGCGGTACTGGATGAAAAATCGTCTCTATCGCCTCGGGCCGGCTCGACTCACCCTCCTGCCATTCATCCAGCTTTGCCATGGCCCGGTACGTCGCATCTGCGCCCACGCGCACCGCCGCCACGTCATCGGCTTCGAGAATTGCCGGGCGTGACACCGACGGCAGGAGCAGCAACCCGGCGAACTGCCAGAGCGTAAACCAGGCACTCGTCGCAATCAGACCGGCCGCCGTGTCGGCGCCAGCGTCCGGTGCCTGCAGCGCCATGGCGAAACCGAACGTATTCCAGAGCAACGCGGCGAAGATGCCGCGCCACCGAACACCGCGCATCGCGGCGCGCCGCGACAACTGAGCTGCCAGTTCGTCGTCCGTGAGTCCGTTCACCCACTGCAGCGGCAGCCAGAGCGTTCGTCCCGCCAGACCAACCCAGCCGCCGGTAAACGCCTCTTCTTCACTGGCGACCACGCGCAGCTGCGTCACGTCGATGCCCGCCCGCAGTGCCGCTCTGCGCACCGGCTCCGACACCGGCTCGAAGCGGAATGCCGCCACGAGTCGGGCCAGACGATCATTCAAGAGCAGGAGCAACACTCCCAAGGCGACGGCCGTGACCAGCGCCGCCGGTGTACCGCCACGGCGCCCCGCCGCCAGCAACGCCGCCGACACGCCGATCGCCACGAGCAGCATCATCCCGGCCCCGCGGAGCCATTGCCCAAGCCACAGGCCCAACGACGGCTTCCGCCGCACCACCGTCACCCCGCCGACCAGATCGAGCCCCAGAAACAGCACGAGATGCACCCCAAGCACACCCGCCACATGGGCGAGTTGCACGAGGTAGGGGGTCGAGGGGTTCGCGGGCAGGAGCTTCGCTGGCCAACCGGTGCCGATCGTCACGAGGGCCACGAGCACCGAGGCCCCGACTCCCGTTATCCCCAGCCAGAGCCGGGAGCGCGCGTATGTCATAGGACGCCAAATCTATTGCACTGTACATGAATTTTCGACGGTCGGTCGCATAGCGCCCACGGCCGACTATTTTTGCCGCATGTCAAAGCGTCCTCCGCGCCACGTCACCCTCGGGTTGGTCCAGTCCGCCTGCACTGACGACCCGGCGCAGAACATGGCTACGGCCATCGCTGGTGTCCGCGACGCCGCCGCTCGCGGCGCGCAGATCATCTGCCTCCAGGAGCTCTTCACCTCGCTCTATTTCTGTCAGACCGAGGACCACCGATTCTTCGAGTTGGCCGAGTCGATTCCGGGCCCGTCCACCGAGACCTTCTGCGCGCTCGCCAAGGAACTCGGCGTCGTCATCGTCGCGTCGCTCTTCGAGAAGCGCGCCGAGGGCCTCTATCACAACACCGCGGCCATCATCGACGCCGATGGCACATACCTCGGCAAGTACCGGAAGATGCACATCCCGGACGACCCGCAGTACTACGAGAAGTTCTACTTCACTCCGGGCGACCTCGGCTTCCGCACCTGGCAGACCAAGTTCGCCAAGATCGGCGTGCTGATCTGTTGGGACCAGTGGTACCCCGAAGCCGCGCGTCTGACCGCGATGAGCGGCGCCGAGATTCTCTTCTATCCGACTGCCATCGGGTGGTTGCCGCCCGAAAAGGCGGAGTACGGCGAGCGGCAGACCGGCGCATGGGAAACGATCCAGCGCTCGCACGCCGTGGCCAACGGGTGCTACGTCGCGTCCGTCAACCGCATTGGCGTCGAGGGGAAGACGGCCGACTGCGAGGGCATCGAATTCTGGGGCGGCAGCTTCATCGCCGATCCGAATGGCCGCATCCTCGTGCAGGCGGGCCAGGATGCCACCGTGCTGGTGCAGCAGCTCGACCTCGGCGCGGTGGATGCCGTCCGCACCCATTGGCCGTTCCTGCGTGACCGCCGCATCGACGCGTACGGCGACATCACCAAGCGCTACCTCGACTGACGTGACGAGTCCCTTCCCCGCCGGTGCCACGCCGGCGTCGCTCGGGTTTCGCATGCCACCCGAATGGGCGCGGCATCGCGGCACCTGGCTCTCGTGGCCGCACAAGGAAGCGAGCTGGCCCGGCAACTTCGGGCCGGTGCCATTCGTCTTCGCCGAGATGGTACGCGCGCTGCAGCCCCACGAGGAAGTGCACCTCAACGTACGCGACGCCGCCATGGAAGCCGAGGCGCTTGGCGTCCTCGCGGAAGCGCGCGTGGGCGGGCACAATGTGACCTTCCATCACCATCCGACCAACGATGCCTGGTGCCGCGATCATGGCCCCGCCTTCGTGCAGCGCACGGTCGGTACGCGGCGGGAAGAAGCAATCATCGACTGGGGCTACAACGCATGGGGCGGGAAGTATCCGCCCTTCGATCTCGATGATGTGATCCCGACGCGGATCGGCGCGCACTTCGGGATTCCGGTCTTCCATCCCGGCATCGTGATGGAGGGCGGGTCGCTCGACGTGAACGGCCTGGGCACGCTGCTCACCACCGAAGCATGCCTGCTGAACGAGAATCGGAATCCGCACCTCTCCAAGGCGCAGATCGAGCAGTACCTGCAGGACTATCTCGGTGTGACGAAAATCCTCTGGCTCGGCGACGGCATCATCGGGGACGACACCGACGGGCATGTGGACGACATCACGCGCTTCGTCGACGCGACCACCATCGTCACCGTCGTCGAGGACGACACGGACGATGCCAACTACGACCTGCTGCAGGAGAATCTCGAGCGCCTGCACACGATGACCGATCAGGATGGCAATCCGTTCCGGATCATCGAGCTGCCGATGCCACGTCCCGTCATCCGCGAGGCGACGCAGTTGCCGGCGAGCTACGCGAACTTCTATATCGCCAACAACGTGGTGCTCGTGCCGACCTACGACCCCGAACGCGATCCGATCGCCCTCGAGCGGCTGCAGGCGTGTTTCCCGGACCGCCGCGTCCTCGGCATCGACTGCACCGAACTCGTCTGGGGCCTGGGCGCGTTCCACTGCGTCTCGCAACAGTGGCCTGCGCTCTGACATGCTGAGCCGCAGGACGCGCAACAGGGGCACACCGCAGCAGCGGCGCTGCCCCCGTCCGGCATGGCGCGCACGGCGTTCAGAGGTACGACAGCCACCAGTCGCGACGCCGCGCCTTCACGCCTGCAAACCACCGGCACACCGGGTACAGCAGCGCCACCACCGTCAGCCATGCGAGATACGTCCCGGCAAGGCTCCAGCCCCAATCTGCCGGGGGCGCACCGCTCGCCAGTTGCTCGACGATGCCGGGGCCGTACTTCAGCATCGCCGCCGGCAGCACCAGCAGATTGATCAGCGGCAGGTGCAGCAGATAGTAGAAGAGCGGCACCCGCCCGAAGATGATGAAGGCCTGCGCCCACCAACCCTTTGCATGTTCTACGACATTCAGCAGCAGCAGCGTCGGGCCGAGTGTCATCAGGAGGTAAAGCAGCGACGGCGGATACTTCTGCGTGTTCAGGAACGAGATCAGCGTCTGCGGCGCGCCCGATCCCACGGCGAACTGGCGGGCATCGCCATAGATATTGAAGGCCCGCAACAGAATGAATGCCACCACCGCCCCACCTCCCAGCTGCCAGATGATCCGGCGGCGCGCCATCTCCGGGCGCTGCAGCATGGCCCCAAACGCATAGCCGAGCGCCATGACGCCGATCCACGGGATCAACGGGTATCGGATGTAGAGCTGCCACGGGCCATCTCGGGTCCCTTGGTCAAACAGATTCACTCCCTCGGCCGGGGCACGGCCAAACGCCAGCGTCCCGGGCTCGTGCAGCACGCGCCACACATCTGCCACGAATCCCGTCCCCGCGACATGCACCCCGTCGAGCGCATTGTGCCCTAAGACGAGCACGGCCCCGAAAGCCGCAATCACTCGCAATGGCAGGTGGACGAGCACGGCGAGCACCAGCATCGAGACACCGAGCGCCCAGATCACCTGAAAGACGGTGAACTGCAGGCTGAAGGTGCGGAAGAAGCCGAACTTCACCAGCGTCACTTCCAGCAGAATGAGCCAGAGTCCGCGGCTCGCAAGAAATGCGGACAGTTGCGTCGTGGTGCGCCCGCGCCCGAGCGAGAGGAACGCGCCGGTACCGGCCAGGAAGACGAACGCCGGCGCGCAGAAATGGGTGATCCAGCGCGTGAGGAAGAGCGCCAGACCCGGGTCGGTCAGCAGTTCGGGGTCCCCCTGCGTGGCGCCACGGTGGAAGAAGTCCCGCGTGTGATCGAGGGCCATCACCACCATCACCAACCCGCGCACGAGATCGACATTGGTGAGCCGCGCCCGGACAGTTCCGTCGTCCGCGGGCAACGTCATCGCTGATGCAGCCATGGCACCGTCATC
>Ga0163144_10027028_pt1 | contig 11126 bp, 11 predicted proteins | sample OliLak19BULKMAT1_FD_123175 | JGI IMG/M metagenome (GOLD analysis project Ga0163144, IMG submission 123175) | Freshwater microbial mat bacterial communities from Lake Vanda, McMurdo Dry Valleys, Antarctica - Oligotrophic Lake LV.19.BULKMAT1 | ecosystem: Environmental > Aquatic > Freshwater >... | reverse complement strand
GGCATGAAGCCGGCATGAAGCCGGCATGACGGCGCCTTTCGGGACAGCATGATCGCGCCCGTTTCGTTTCTCTCGGTGGCCCAGGGTGCCGCGCCCGCTCCGTCACCGCGCCTCTTTGCCCAAACTTGAACGCGTTCTATATTGAACAAGTTCAAGTTTCAGGGAGGTCTACTTGGAGTAGCCTGCGCGGCAGCAATAAAGCGTTCAAAAGAAAGAGGATTCTCGAGTCCGCGCGGCAACACTTTTCGCGCTTCGGGTTCGATCAGGCGACGATCCGGGACATCGCCCGGGACGCCGGAGTGGGGATGGGAACGGTGCTCCATTACGCGGAATCCAAGCATGCGCTGCTGCAGGAAGTCTGGCGCGAGGGTGTGCGCGAACTCCTGGAGCGGCCTCTCGAAGCTCAGTACGGATGCAGCCTCGTGGAAGGCGCGATGCAGCTCTTCGAGCCGTTCCTTCGCGCCTATCACAAGGAGCCCGAGCTCGCGCGCGTCGTCGTCAAGGAACTCCCTTGGCTCACGGGAAAGGCACTCGAAGATCATCGTCCTGATCTCGAGAGATTCCTAACTGGGCTCACCCAGCTCGTGAATCGCGACCTCGAACGCGACGTGCTCGCCCAAGGGACGAACCCCTCTCGACTCGCTTACATCTTCTTCACTCTCTATTGCGGAGCGTGCATCGAACTCTGCACGCTCCACGACGACGCGTCACTCGACCGTACGCTTCATCACCTGCGAGAGAATCTCGAGCTTGTGACGCGCGGCCTCCGGAGGTCCCCATGAAGTACGTCATCATCGGCGCGGGCGCGCTGGATTCTCGAGCAATTGCATTCTCTGGGTCGCATCGCGCAGCTCGAATCGGGCCTACTTCGTTCCCTCCGCAACTTCGCCCGGCGCCTCGCGCCACCTTCCGTCAATGCCAAACCGTCTCGGACATGCCCGGAGTTCCCGTCGCCTGACCACCGCAGCGGCGGCGGTCCCCCCCCCGCTAATGCTAGCTTCCACGTTCCTGCGTCTCACGGCCGAAGATTCTAGGGCGTTGGCGTAGGGGCGCTCCGCGCCGCGACGCCGGCCTGGGGCTCGACCCAGCGCGGCTTCACCGCCTCGGAAATTCCCGTGGCCGCCTCGGGCTCGACTTGACGATGCACGTGCCGAGCACCGTCGAGCACGAGGTCGCGCCCCAGCCGGAAACTCTGCTCCAAAACCAGCAATCGGTACGCCTTGTTCAACGCCAGCGCCCGCTCCCGACTGGGCAGGAGCACCTCGGTAACATCGGCTTGGAGCCGCTTTCGCATCGCCGGCTTCAGCTTGCCATCCGACGCGAAGAAACGCTCCTGAATCTCCGTGTTTTGGCGAAACTCGTCGCCCGCGCCGTTGTGCTCCAGGTAGTCGACGTACTCGCTGGTGCCGGACGGGGTGCGCCGATCGGGAGTGCCCGCCAGGTCGTGCTGCGACCAGTGGAACCAACCAGCCTGAAACGCGCTGTCGTCGAGCTGGCGACCGAACGAAAAGATGCTGTCATCCGTCGCGCCAAGGCCGCCATGACAGCCGATGCAGTAGGCCGTCTCTTCGAAGCTTTGCGGTCGGAGCGCGCCCGCGCGATCTTCGATGAAGGCTTGGAGACGCCAGCCCTGGCCGTTGTCGAGACCTGTCTCGAAGTCGCCGCCGAACTGTTTCTGGTCGCGCGGTGAGTCCTCGGCTTCGGCCACCTCGCGCCTCGCTCGCTTGCTCAACCTCTCAGTACTCCACCACTCGACTTTGCGCGCATAGCGAAGCTCCTTCATCCGCGCCGCCATACCGACCGCCGTGCCCTCGGGCTCCAGGTAGCGGACGCTGTGCAGAAACTCCGTTCCCTGCGGATAGAGCCCTGCGACCAGCTGAATTTGGCCGGCTTTTTGGGCCAGCTGGGCCTGTCCCACGTAGCTCATCGGGCTGCCCTCGCCCTCAGCGCTTTCCTTGAAAGTCACCTGATGGGCTCGGCCGAGCCGGCCATTCAGGTCGAGATCAACCCCCCAGGTCAGCTCGTCGACGCCGGCTAGTGGTACGTTGCGGCGCTGGATCAAGGCTTGAACGACGGCGAGGTTCAGCTCGTACGCCTCGAGATCGAACTCACCAGAGGTCCTCTCGCGATACGCACTTGGCAAGCGCAGCAGGGCGTCTCCCACAGAGCCGTTGGTAGGCCAGAACGTTCCGGGTACGGGCCGGTACGCGTACGCTCGCCACCCCGAGTAGCCGCCATCGGGCCCGCGGTCGAAGCCCTTCGCGTCGAATCGAAAGTGTGCATCAGGAATGTAGCCGTTCCAGCGGCCGTCCTCGTTGGAGTCCCAAGCCGACGGAACATTTCTCAGGATGGTTGCCAAGACATTGCCCCCGCCGGGGGCGGCGTAGTTGTCCTGTCGGATGTGGGCGATGATCTCATCGTCGCCGATGGTCGATAGTCGCGGCGACCAGTCGACGAACAGATTCGTCCAGGGATTCGTGCGGGAAGCAGGCAAAAACGCGTATGTCTGCTGCAACTCTTCATCGTCGATGAAGTTGGGACGGCGCGCTTCGATGTGGCACGTGTAGCAAGGGTTGTGCACGCCTCCGTCAGCCGACCGGGTCTCGGTGTAACACTGCGGGGGAACATGGGGACTGCGATTGAACGCTACGTTCTGTTTGAGCGCGATCTGCGAGTTTCTTAGGTCGTAGCCCGGCGGCGGACGTCGCACCTGTACGACACTGACCGGCGGGTCCGACGAGGGGACGAGCCGCCACAGTGCCAGTCCGACCAGCAAAGCTCCCGCGATCACCGCTATTGCGATCGCTCGTACTTGAAATCTGCGCACGGTATTCGCGACCTCGAAGCATCTCGTACACTAGCCCTCGGCATCGGCGGATGATGATTTCGCGACGAACTGAAGATGGTCTCGCTCGTGGCGTTGGACGGCTCGTGAAGCAGCCTTCGAATCGCGAAGGCCCAAGTCCGAGAACCGGTCATGAAACTTGGCGCTCCTGGCCATTTCCACGCGCGATCTGCACGCAACTCTTTGGCCTGCGTCTTGCTCTACGCGCTTGGTAACAGATCTCATCTCACGCAGAGGAGCGCGCTCGAAAATGAAAATCCGCCTCGTTCAATCAGTCCCCGTCCGAATCACCACCCTGAGTATTTCTCTTCTCGCAGCCGTCGGCTGCGCCGTCGACGACGGCGAGCTCGAGGCTGAGGAAGTGGAGTCCACCTCTCAGGAAATCTACATCTCGCAGTCGTTCGTCACGGCGGCCAAGCCCTTTGTGGTCGCCACCACGGCTGAGTACGCGATGCAGCCGCTGCTGAGCGTCGGCGATCGTATCCCCGAGACGAGCAATCCCCACAAGGAGTTCCAGCTCGTCGGCATCCCCGACGGCATGGGCATGCACAAGCTGCCCCGCGGCCAAAAGGCTCTGTACGTGAACCATGAGCTGGTGCAAGCGGCCGTTTCCGAGCCCGTCATCGGCGAGCCCCTCAACCGCGGCGCGTTCGTCTCCAAGATCGTCCTGGCCCGCGATGGCCGCGTGCTCTCCGGAGAGCGCGCTTACGACACCGTTTGGAACGAAAGCGAGTACGCCGGACCGGCGGCCGACACGTCGAACAGCACCCGCGGCTTTGCTCGCTTCTGCTCCGGTTCGCTGTCCTGGAAAGACGCCGGCTTCGACCGCCCCATTTTCTTCGCAGGTGAAGAGTCCGGAGGAGCCGCCACGTTCGACGGTCTCGGCGGCCTCGGCATCGCCATCTTCGACAACGAGCTCCACACGTTGCCGAAGTTTGGTCGTTTCCCCTGGGAGCAGACCATCGCTCAGCCCAAGCCCGGCAACCGCACCGTGTTGATCGGCATGGAAGACGGACCCCCCACGCCCGACTCCCAACTCTATCTGTACGTCGGCGAGAAAGATCCGTCGCGTAGGGCCAACGGCATGCGCCGCAACGGCCTCGACAACGGCAAGATGTACGTCCTGATCGGCGACGACGCGGCCCTAAACAACGAAGTCGCCGTTCAGTCTGGCTCGTTCACGGCGCATTGGGCGGAGATCGAAGCTCCGGAGACCCTGACCGACGTGCAGCTGGAAGCAGCTTCCGACGCCCTCGGCGCCTTTGGCTTCATCCGCACCGAAGACGGCGCGTTCAACCCGAAGAACCCCAACGAGTACTACTTCGTCACCACCGGCGGCGGCGTAGGCAACTTGCTCGGTCGCATGTACAAGGCGACGTTCTCGGACGACGTCCTGGGACCCGTGACCATCGAAATGATCTACAACGGCGACACGGTGGCAGCCGCTGGCGGCGACATCGCCTTCGCGCCCGACAACATCGATACCGACGGCACTTACGTGATGGTTCAAGAGGACGGCACGACGCAGAGCCGAATCGAGTACGCATCGCGCTCCCGTGACGGGAGCGTCTGGCGCTTCGACATCGCCAAGGGACACGCAGCCACGCGCATCGCGGAGCTCAACCCCCCCGGTCGCAATGGCGTAGCCGTTCTACCGGGCATCTGGGAGACGAGTGGTATCATCGCGACGCCCGCCTTCGGGCAAGACAGCTGGCTCATGAACGTACAAGGACATTCCCCCAGCACCGCCCCCGCCGCCAACACGGTCGAGGATGGTCAGATCGTGCTGATGCGTCGCACCCAGTTCGACGCTCTCGTTAGCGACGAATGAGTTCGGTGGCGACAACGGCTCGAACCGTTGTCGCCATTGGTCGGCCGCTCGCAAGGCGAGGCCCGGTGGCAGGCCCGGTGGCGCGAACCAAGGGAGCGCCCAAAGCTTGCGCAGCTTCCCTTCGAGTAGGCCGGCTGATTGAACCCTGCTCGGGGCTATCCAGCCACTACCGGTCGAAAATGGCCCGGTCGCTCGATCTCGCTTGCCATTTGCTGATAGGGTGTTGCTTTCAGGAGGGAACCGATGAAGCGAACACTGGGTTGGTTGGGTAGTTTAGCACTAGTTGCGGCTACGGGTTGCGGCAGTGATCCGAGCACGATCGAGACGGAGGAAGCGGCGATCGCCGCTTTCACCTTGCTCTCCCAGCAGGCGGGGCGGGCGAGCCAGGGTATCCCGAGCAACGGCATGGGCCCGAATGGCTCGGCTACGATGAACTGCGTGGACGGCGGCACCGTGGACATCACCGTCAGCTCCTCGACCAGCACCACGAACCCCCGGGCTTCGAGCGCCACCGCGACTTACCAAGGAAGCTTCAATGCTTGCGCGGCTAGCGGTTCGACGATGGAGGGCGACATCTCACAGTCGGCAACGGCCCGCAAGGATGGCACCACCGTCACCTTTTCGACATCGCTCGAGGGCACCATCACCTTCGCAGGCGACATCGACGGCGTCTGCTACATGAATATCTCGGTCAACAGTGCGTCGGCGAGTGCTGCGGACACGAAGATTTCCGGCACGATCTGTGGGTTCCCGGCTCAGGATATCTACAGCTCCTTGACGACGAACTGATTTTCCATGCCGCCGAGCGCGGCATCGCCGGCGCTGAGAATGCGCCATGCGAGCAGGAGCGACTTGACGGCGACTCAGTCCGCGTCGCCCAGAACGATCTCGGCAAACACGCTGCCGCAAACCTCGAGGCAATCGCTGAGCACTTCGCCGCACGAATTCTCTGGATCGTCGACGCAGGAGGCACAGTCGCTCACCTCCGCAGGTTCGAGGCGACCGTCGTCGAGCCCGTCGTTGACCTTGGCTACGCATTCCTCGTTCGACTGGGCAGGAAGCAGGTTGCATTCGTCGCCCTTTTGACAGATGGCCGCCGAGCTGGAGCTGCAGCCCTGAGCAAGCAGCAACAGGCTCATCGCGAGAAGAATAACCCTCACGAGCCGCCCCCTGCGCCACCCGCACTGGGCTTCGCCGAGGGATCCCCGCATGCCGCAATCACCTCGCCGCCATCGGCGTCCGCGCCCCAAATCTCCGCTTCACACAAATCGGTGCTGCCCTCGCAGGTCAGCGTGTAACCGGGCGCCTGGCGGAAGAGCCAACGTAAGCCGAACTCGGGGCAGGTGCCCTCGACGTCGTTGGCAAAGGAGGAGCCGTCGGGACAAATGATTCGATAGGTGGTGAGGCTGATGCTTTCGCTCACCAGCACCTCACCGCCGGCGTCGTACGCGAGGTGCCCCGCGGAGAGGATCTTCGCCGTCATGCATGGGTCACCTGCAGCGTCGAGCAGGCGATGGTTGACGATCGGAAACTGCGTGGTGTTCTCGGCCGGTTCGCTGATCGGACCTGCCAGCTCGAGCGCCGCTTCGTCGGCGAAGGCGCAGGTAGTGCGCTCGTCGTCGAACTGCCCCACCCCCGCCGGTGCACAGGCTTTGACCTGCAGCGCAAACTGCTTCCAACAGTTGTCGCTCTCCAGCCACTCACAGCTCATCGGCTGATCGTCGCCGCTCGCCGTAGGGATCTGGCCGATTTTCCAGTCCTTGTCACGTCCGTCGCCCGGCTGGTATTCTACCGAGCAACCGTTGCCTTTGGCGCCTAGCAGCAGCGCAGAGGAAAGGATGAGCGTGATCAAATAGGTGTATTTCATGTGCGAGTCACTCGTAGGCAAGGGGCCGCCTAGCGGCCACGATCTGACGGTGCATCGCAGCGGGCTGCAATTTTGATCACTTTAATGGGTCGATTTCGTAGTGGGGGCAGCGTACAGAATGAGCCATGGCTCCTCGCCTCCTCGGTGTCTTCGGCTCGGTCGGCGGGGTGCTGCTCGGTCTCGCAGGCAACGCGCGAGCCGCGGATGCGGTGCCGGTGCGAGTGAGGGTCGAAGCTCCCGTAGGCTGTCCTTCGGCAGATGAATTCATCGTGAGGCTCGGCGCCGAGTTGGCGGTGCGCAGTGCCGGCGCCGACGAGCCGGCTCACTCTCTGCTCGTCGAAGTACGAAGAGACGCTTCAGGGTTCGTGGGCAGCTTGGGGAGCAGCTCGACGGCTGGGGTCGCGGCCCGCGACACAAGGGCCGCAAGCTGTGAACAAGTCTTCTCCGCGCTGGCCTTGACCGCTGCACTTGCGCTCGAAGGTCGCCCGGCGCCCTTGCCGCCCGCGCTCTCCTCTTCGCCCGCCCCCTCCGCGCCTCCGCCTCACACCGCCTTGGCTGCGATTGAGCTAGCCTCACAGTCTCGGACTCCCGTGCCACGCCCCTCGCAGCGCGTTTACGGCTGGGCCGCCGGAGCACGCCTCCTGGCCGGTTCCTTGCCCCTGCTCCTGGGGCCGACCCTCGAATTGTCCAACTCGGCAACGCGCGGCCCAGGCTTGAATGTGGCTCTGCGCTTGGGCTTGCTTTTGCCGGTCGATGCCGCGTCGAGCTCTGTCGAACTCTTGCTGCCAGAGGTTGGGGTCAGGCTGGGGGTGCTCGGGCTGCCCCTGTTTTCGGAGCTGACCTATGGCGTTGGCATCTCAACCGACTTGGGGCTGGCACTTGGCGGAGGTAAAAACATCGCGAACCCGACGACCGCCGCGTTGCCCTTCGCGCACAGCGGCGTCTTTCTTGCCCTTTCGGCGGGGCTCGGGGCTGGTTGGCGCCTCCAGCTCGATGGCGGCGTGGGCCTGGTTTGGCTCCGCCCCCAGTTCGTGGCCACCGATCCCGAGCGCGTAGTCGAGCAGGCTGGGCCGGTCGGTGCGACCGCAGGAGTCGGTTTCGGTCGACCCTTTTGAGATTCGTACCCGGGCCGTGATCAAACCGCGGGTTCGACGCGATGGACACTCGATTGCAAGACTCCCTCAATGCCTTGAGCGCTCCTCTGGCAGCGGCTTCCGCCCCGCGGCTGTCGGCAGACACGCGCGTGTCACATGCCGTGATCGAGCACTGGAGCTTCGTTGGCCGTCTGCTTCGGCATTTCGGGGTGCGAAGCGACCTGGACGACTCCATCCAGCAGGTCTTCATCACCTTCGCCAGCAAGCAGCAGCTGGTGGAGCCAGGACATGAGCGCCCCTTCTTGGCTGGAACGGCGGTCCATGTCGCGGCTCGTGCCCGTCGTGTCGCGGGCAAGAGGGCCGCGCGCGAGGGGCTGCTCGAGGACGAGGTGCCCGGCTGCCAGGATGATCCGGAGCGTGAGGCTAGCCGCAAACAGGATTTGGCCCGCCTCGACCGGATCCTCAGCGGTATGAGCGAGGACTTGAGGGCGGTTTTCCTTTTGTACGAGGTGGAGGAGCTGACCATGCGCGAGATCGCCGAAAGTCTAGATCTGCCAGCTGGCACAGTTGCATCGCGCTTGCGACGCGCGCGCGCCGTATTCGAGGCAGGAGCCAAGCCATGAACGAGCCTACCCGCATCATCGACTCCGGCTCGCACCTGCAACGCCGGCTACTCGGCACTGCTCGCGCGTTCGAGGTGTCCAGCGAAGGTAGGGAACGCACCTTGGAGGTGTTGGCGAGCGGGGGAGTGAGTGCTCTTTTGGCCTTGCCGGCAGCTCAGGTCGTGGCCAGCGAGACTGCAGCCGCCGCGGCAGGCAAAGGCGCCCTCGGCGTCGTGGCGGGCGTCAAGTCGGCAGTAGTAGCAGGAGCCATCACCATCGCCGGAGTCGGTTGGCTCTATGCCGAGTCGGGCGCCCCGCCAAACGCCCCGAGAGCCGACGCTTCTTCGGGTGTCCCGCGTCCATCGTTGGCAGCCACCTCGCCGCAACGACTCGTCGCTGATCGCGTTTCCGCGGCCGCCTCGCCGCCCGCAATTCCATCCTCGCCGACAGTGAACGGCGCCGCGCCGGCTCCCGCTGGCCCCGTGCCGACGAAGGAACCCTCTTCGAACCTCGAGAATGAGCTGGCACTCCTCCGGGCAGCTCGGAACGCGCTGGCTCAGGAGCAGCCGCGACGCGCGCTCGACCTTTTGCAGGGGCAAGGCGCCTTTGCTCCCCAGTCACCTGTTCTCTTGGAGCGTGAAGTGCTCACGATCCAGGCCTTGGCCGCCAGCGGTGAAAGCGAAGCAGCTCGCCGGCGCGCGCGCACCTTCGTCGATCGCCACCCACACAGCATCCTGGCCGAGCGTCTGCGCGGTTTGGCCGGCACGGCAGATGCTCCAACGTCACCATGAAAATCTCCTGCTCGGTTCTCCGCACATTGGTGTTGGCGCTACTGGCCTTCTGTAGCCCGCTCGCTTGCATCAACGAGGGCAGTGTCGGCGGAGCCTCGACCGCGCTACCAGACGTAGCCGGCACCTACACGATCAGCCTCTCATACAAAGAGAACGGTTGCCTGCTCGACAGCTGGCAAGAAGGAAGCGTGCTGAACGGAGTCGTGCTCGAGCTGGAGCAAGAGGCGGCAGACCTCAGCGGCACCGTACAAGGCATCACGGGTGGTGTGCTCGCCCTCATTCACGGCTCCAACATCTATCGAGGCACGCTCGAAGGCGCTCACGCGGACATGACCATTTTTGGCCAATACCCAGGTAGCGAGGGCAACTGCAGCTTTTCGCTCAACAACGAGCTATCTGCCGATTTCGATGGCGATTTCATGAATGGGACGTTGGCCTTCGTGAAACAGGGCAACGGGAACCCCGATTGCGGCGCGGTCGAGTGCCAAAGCTTGATCCGCTTCAATGGCGCGCGCGCACCTCGGGATTGACGAAGCGAACGGTGATTTCGAGTTCGTGTCTCATTTCGCGACGTCCTGAGCTAACAAGGCGTCGTGGCAGAGTTCTTTTTCGATTTCGGGTTGTTCGCGGCCAAGGCCTTCGCACTCTTCCTGCTGGGCGGCGTCCTCCTAGCTGTCGTGGGCGCCCTGGTCGCGCGCCTCTTCAGCCACTCGCGGCAGTTCGAGCCCGGCCAGCTCGAGATCGTGCGAGTCAATGAACGCTTCGAAAGTGAGCGCGAGGTCATGGAGGAAGCGCTCGTTCCAGCGGGCGCGGAGAAGGCCTTCGACAAGGCACGGCGCACCGAGAAGAAGCGCAAAGAGAAACTCGCGCGAGGCGCGGCCAGCAGCGGAGCCGCGGTTCAGCGACGCCGGGTGTTCGTTCTCGATTTCGACGGCGATCTGACCGCAAGCGCAGTCGAGAACCTACGACGCGAGCTGACGGTCGTGCTGTCGAGCGCGCGAGCGAGCGACGAAGTGGTGGTGCGGCTCGAGAGTGGTGGCGGGCTCGTGCACTCGTATGGCCTGGGCGCATCTCAGCTCGAACGCGTGAAGGCGCATGGCGTGAGGCTCACTGTCTGCGTCGACCGGGTCGCTGCCAGCGGCGGCTACATGATGGCGTGCGTGGCCGATCGCTTGCTTTGCGCCCCGTTTGCCGTGCTGGGGTCGATTGGCGTCGTGGCCCAACTTCCGAATTTTCACCGCCTGTTGAAGAAGCATGACGTCGACGTCGAGCTGTTCACGGCCGGTCAGTACAAGCGCACCGTGACCGTCTTTGGCGAAAACACCGAGGAAGGGCGCGCAAAATTCCGGAATGATCTGGACGAGACGCACGCCCTGTTCAAAGAGTTCGTCGCCGAGCAGCGGCCGTCGGTCGACATCGAAAAGGTATCCACGGGTGAAATCTGGCTCGGCAGGCGGGCGCTCGGCGTGCACCTGGTCGACGAACTCATCACCAGCGACGAATACCTGGCAACCGCCAGCCAAAACGCCGAGGTGCTCGAGGTCAAGTACAGACGCAAGCACTCGCTCCAGGAGCGCGTCTTCAGCTCACTCGAAGCCGCCGTCGATCGCAGCCTGCTCCGCTGGTGGAGTCGCGCTGTCGAGCGCACGCCCTGAGAGCTCGGCGGCTCAAGCGCGCTGGGCCGCCCGGCCGAAGGCTGACTGCGATAGCGGTGCGTCGCCATCCGTCCGTCGTGACCTGGTACCGAGATGCGCAGCACGTACTCTCGATGACCCGGGGCAACAGTTCGGCGACCGATCAGCGCTGACCAACACGGGGTCGACCTGCCCCTCGATCCCACCGCCAAGGCGCTGAAAGCAGGAGCGACCGCAGAGCGACGAAACGGTGGCTATGCGCGTTTGGTCGCGGGGCCGCAGTGCTGGCCGCGATGGCGCAGTCGTTTCGGGTCGTCAGTTAGCGGGTACGCGCTCCGCCGATGCCTCGAGGTGCATGCAGTACCTGAAGTCTGCCTTGCGCCACTCACCATCCAAGATGAGCCGTCCCCCGGTCAACGAGAACTGTCGAATCCAAAGCGATGGAAGATCGGCGGGGTGGTG
>Ga0163144_10027026_pt1 | contig 11126 bp, 6 predicted proteins | sample OliLak19BULKMAT1_FD_123175 | JGI IMG/M metagenome (GOLD analysis project Ga0163144, IMG submission 123175) | Freshwater microbial mat bacterial communities from Lake Vanda, McMurdo Dry Valleys, Antarctica - Oligotrophic Lake LV.19.BULKMAT1 | ecosystem: Environmental > Aquatic > Freshwater > Lake... | reverse complement strand
GGATCCTCAGCGCCAACGCCGCGCTCTACCCGGAGAGCGCCTGGAGCACGCAATCCTGGTGGGGGCTGGCTGCCGTCGCCGCTCTAATCGCCGCACTCGCGCTAGCCACCCGCCGCCTGCCCCACTACTATCGTCTTTTCCTCATTCTCGCCGCCGTCTTCGCCGCTATTCCCTGGCTCGAAATCCGCTGGGGCATCCACTTTCTCCAACAGCCCCTTCGCTATAAGATCGAACTCGAATTCGCCCTCGTTCTCCTCGCCGTCTTCACCTTCGCCCCGCTCGTCGACCGCGCCCCAAAGTGGCTTCGCATCGCTGTCGCCCTCGCCGTCCTCTGGCCCGCCAGCCAACAGATCGTCCACCTCCGCCGTTTCTCGAAGGACGTTATCCATCGCTCCGACCCCGTCGGCAGCATCGAGTATCGCGCCGCTCGCTGGATGCAGCATAACATCCCCGACAAGATAGTTTTCGCCCCCGGCTCGATCGCCCAATGGATGAACGCCTTCTCCGCCGTCCACCAGTACACCGGCGGCTCGTACCCCACCGCCCCCACCACCATGCAGCAGACGCTCATGAACAAGGTCTTCGCCGAAACCAACCCGGGCCGCGCCGTCGCTCTCCTTCAACAGGTCGGCGTCGAAGCCCTCGTCGTCTCCGGCAAGGCGAGTCCCGAATTCTGGAAGCCCTACGCAAAGCCCACCCAATTCGCCGATCGGCTCACCGTCCTCTGGGAAGAGGAGGATACGCGCATCTACGCTATTCCCCGTGGCCCCACCACCCCCTTAACCTGGCTGGACGATAACCACGTCTACGCCGCCGGCCATGGCACTGCGCCCATCAACTGGCACCCCGGCTGGAAGGCCTTTAATGCCAACGGCCAACCCTCGCCCCTCACGCAGGACGCCCAAGGCCAGATCGTCTCGACAGAGCCCGTCCTCCTCGTCTACGACGGAGGAACCGAGGCCAAGCTCTGCCGCCTCATCAGCGCACTCACGCTCCTCGGCTGCCTCGCTTGGCCCTTTCTTCGTCGCCGGCCTTTACCAGTCGATCACTGAGCCGTCGTCCGTGTCGTACTGCGTCAAATAAGGCCGCGGCTCGCCCACCTGCGCCCGCAGCTTGTCTTCGTCAATCGTGATTCCTAACCCCGGCTCGGTCAGCAGCGGCCGGTATCCATTCACGACCGGCGGCAACGGCTTCTTCAGCAAATCCAAGTACTCGTTGTCCCCCCGTTCCTGAATTAGGAAGTTCGGAATCGCAGCCGCCAGTTGCAAGCTGGCCGCCAAAGAACACGGCCCCTGCGGATTATGCGGTGCCATCGGCGTGTAGTAAGCCTCGGCCATCCCCGCAATAATCTTCAGCTCCGTGATCCCTCCGGCGTAGCAGATGTCCGGCTGCAGAATCATCGCCGCGCGTTTTTCGAGGATCTCCTTAAAGCCCCACTTCGTAAAGATACGTTCTCCAGTGGCCAAAGGAATATGAGTCTTCTTGGCCAACTCGGCCATAATGTCTACGTTCAACGCCTGCACCACCTCCTCGTAGAACCACGGGAAGTACGGCTCCAGCGCCTTCATCAAAACGATCGCCGTCGGCGGCTGCACCGCCCCATGAAACTCCACGCCGATGTCGACGCCCTTGCCCACCTTCTCTCGAAGCGCCTTGAACCGCTCGACGACCTCTTCGACGAACATCTGCCCTTCGTTGTATTTGAACGGAAGACGCTTGCCCCCTTGCAGCCTCACCTTGATCGCGTTCACCCCGGTCTTATCGCTCAACGTCCCATACACCCGCACCCGGTCCCGTGTCGGCCCGCCCAGCAGTTTATGCACCGGCACCCCGTACACCTTGCCCTTGATGTCCCACAGCGCCTGATCAATCCCGCTCAGGATTGCCGTCTTCACCGGCCCGCCGCGGTAGAAAGCCCCCCGGTGAATCGCCTGCCAGTGGTGGGTCACCCGGCAAGGGTCCTGCCCTACGAGATACTTGGCCACCTCCATCGCCCCAGCCGCGCAGGCCTTCGCGTCGTCCTTCAACATTTCGCCCCAACCGGTCACCCCGGCGTCAGTCGAAATCTTCACGAATACCCACGAGTTCTTCAGCACGAAGGTCTCGAGCTTCGTGACTTTGATCACATCGTTCGGGCCTACGGCCGCGGCGTCCGTCCGCTCCGCGATAAACATCGCATCCAAGCCGAGCAGCCCGGCACCCCGCAATAAGGTTCGGCGGTCCATTGACATCTCTAGCTCTCTCCTAAAATTGAATCCGCGCTTGCACTTGATAGAACCGGTTTAGCGAAGAGGTCTGACTCTGAATCCGCCCGAAGTTCGTAGACACGGGGGATATATCCGGCGAGTTCATCTGCGAGCGATTCTGTAAGTTGATCACATCCGCCCGCACTTGCAAACGCACCTTCTCCGTCATCCGAAACTCGCGCAGCAAATTCACGTTCCATTGGTTCACCCCGTCGGCGCGCAGTCCGTTGAAAAAGCGCGGAAACACCCGCACATGGAACGCCGCCGGCTGGTTCCCCGGCACTTTTTCGAAAGGCAGGCCGGTATTGAACCACTGCTCGAGCGACCGCCCATTCGCCGTCGCGCTCCCCTCAAACTGACTCACATCGCCGTTGTAAAAGATGTTTCCCCAACCCAGCAGGGGACCCGGCTGAAACTCGTACGTCGCCGCCATCTGCCACCCACCGAAGAGATGGTTCAGAATCCCTTGTTGGAAATACGATCGCCCCTTGCCAAACGGCAACTCGTAAATCCCCGTCGCCGTAAACCGATGGGGCCGCGCCGTGTCGCTCGGCCAGAAGATCCGCGGGGTCGACTCAAACTCGTTTTCCAGGATCGTTCGATTCTCCTGCAGCATTCGCGTATACGACGCGTTCAAATTGAATCCTCCCGAAAAACGCCGTAGAAAATTCATCTCCAGCGCATGCGTCCGCGCATTCCCCACCGGCACCGCATTGTTGTTGAGCCCATTCATTTGCGGGAAGGGCCGCAACAGCCGGTTCTTCGCAATCGTCGGACTCGTAAACGCCCCTAGCGTCGACAGGTGCTGATACAGCACCGGGTTCGTTCCCTGCAGCGACGCGAAATTGCTCAATAAAAACGGGTTCGGCACCTGCCGATTCAGCTCAGTCGCAATTGCGTTGTTCCGGATGTTCCCCGTCGCCCAAAATCCCGCGGGCAGCGCGTCCTCGCGCACCGTCACGTTGATCCGGTCCGCCCACTGGCCCCAATACGAAACCTCCACCATCATGTTCGCCGATAGCTCCCGCTGCACGCCCACCCTCCAGCGCTGCACCCGCGGATGCAATCGATCGAAGCCCGTGTAAGTAAACCCCTGCCCTGCCCGAGCCATCGATCCTAACGAGTCCCGTAGCGGCACATCGAACCGTGTCCCGTCCCTCCGCACCGGAAACGGATCCGTCAACGGCGACCGTCCCGCCCCTGGGTTCCCCGCCAACCAGTTCACCCCGAAGTCATTCGTCAATACCGTGCTCGTCGCCCGCGCAAAGCCATACTGATCCGCCGCTTGATTCATCACGTTCAGCGTGTCGTAGTAGCTCCCATAGCCACCGCGCACCACCGTCTTCGGGGAAAGCGTCCACGCCGCCGATACCCGCGGCAACCACATCAACTCATTCCGCCATAGCCGCCGGCTCACCCCGTTCTGGCCCGTATACACCGTCCCGCCCCTCACCACAAATTGGCTCGCCGGCAACTCCGGCAGCGGATTCCGCGCATACGCCGCCTGCGCCGCCGCGCTGATCGGCAGCTCCAGCTTCGGGTCAAAATACGCGAGCGCCCGGTTGTACCGTTCCGTCGGCCCTTGCTCGTATTCAATACGAAGTCCCATCGTCACCGTCAGGTTCCGCGAAAGCCGCCAGGTGTCCTGCGCGTACCACGCGTAGTAAGGGCTCATCAACGCGAACGTGTCGTTCGTATCCACCGACATCCCCGTCGGCATCCCCAGCGCGAAGGTGGCCCAAGTCAGCCCTAACGCCCCGGCCGGCGTCAACCCATCTTCGTCCTTACGGACATAATTGTTCGCAAACGTGAAGTTTCCCGACGTAAACCCACCGGTCCGCAACTGCGTCCGATAGTGCTGCCGGAAGTCAATTCCCGCCCGCAACGAATGCGCCCCGCGCACTTGCGACAGGTTGAACTTCAACGCCTGCTGCCGCCCCACCGGCCCCGGATCCACCGTCGTGCTCATCACCATGTCCCCACTCCAGAACGTCATTCCCGGCCAAATGATCCGCGGCATCACGCAGCCGTCGCCACACTTGGCGTCCACGTAGCTCGGCAGCCCCGCGTCGGTCGGCTTGTACTTCCGCGTCCCCAGGCGTTGGTTTTGCTGCAGGAATTGGTTCCCGTCCACCGACACGTTAAGCACCGTCGTCGCGCTCGCCGCATACGTCCAATCCAACGCCGCGCTTCTCGTCGGCCGCTTCTCGTTCCATGCCATCAGCCCCGCCTCGGTTTGGTAAGTAAAGTCCTGCGCGTCTTCCAGGTAGCTGCTCTTCAACCAACGAAAAAAGAGTCGGTGCTTCGCCGAAGCCTGGTAATCGATCCGGTTGTTCCACGATTGATACGTCACGTTGTTCGGCATCCCGGTGGCGAGGTAGTTATTGAACGGCTCCCGCCGGGGGTCCGTCGGATCGTTGTTCGGCAGCGGCATCCGCTTCGTGTAGAAGTCGTACATCGGGTTATTCATCCGGCTTCGGGGAAGAATGTTCCCGGCAAACGCGTCCCGTACAAAGTGGCCCGCCCGCGCCGGGTCCGGCCGCGTACTCAGCGGATCATAGACCTGATACCGCACCGCATCCACCGGCAGCAACTTCGAGAAATCCCCAGCCCGCATCGCCACCGTCGGCACCGTGTAGTTGATCTCGCTCGGCCGCGCCGCCTGTTGATTCTTGAGCCCCGAATAGCCCAGAAAGAAAAACAACTTGTTCCGCCCATCCATCAGCTTCGGAATCCGCACCGGGCCACTCACCGTGCCGTGATAGTTATTCGTATGCCCCGCCGGAAGCATCGGCTGCCCCGCCAACTGATCGGCCAGCGCAAGGTTATTCGCCGCCCGGGCAACCGCGATCTGTTGATACCGCGCCTGCTTCACGAAGAACGAAGCGGCGTTCCATCGCTGATTGAAGTATTGGTAGGTCGCCGACCCATGAAACGCATTCGCCCCGGACTTAGTCGACATCGTGATGTTCAACCCCGTCGAGTGGCCAAACGCCGCATCGAAGTTCGATGTCTCAATCTTGAACTCATCCACCACATCCGGGCTCGGCATGAACGACACCCTCCGATCCGTCCCGTTCGTCGACGCCCCGTCCATCGACCATTCGTTGCCACCCACCCCGCCCGGGCTGTTGTACTGCGATCCGCCGCCCACCTGCCCCTGCACTAAAAATTGCGTCGTCCCCGGCACCTGCACCCCGGGAGCCATGCGCGTCAGCATCGAGATGTTGTTCCCTAACACCGGCAAGTCCATCACCTCCCGATGCGTAATCGCCCGGCCCGTCGTCACCGTATTCGTATCCAGCATCGACGCTTCCGCCGTCACAGTTACCGACTCGGTCGTCCCGCCCACCTCCAGCCGCCCATCGATCAGCAACTGTTCGCCCAACCCCAAGCTCAGCCCCGATCGGACCAACCGCTTGAACCCCGCCATCTCCACCGTTACGCTGTACTTTCCCGGCAGCAGCAGCGGCGCCTCGTAGTACCCATTCGCCCCCGTTCTCAGCGACGTCGTCAGCCCGGCCCCGAGATTCGTAATCGCGATGGAGGCATTCGCCACCGTCGCGCCCTGAGGATCGGTCACCGTGCCAGAGATCTTACCGCGCGTATCCTGAGCCCAAAGCCCGGCGCACAGTACTGTCAGGACAAGTAGCGATAGATTTTTCATCCCCGCTCTTATATCCCGCACGCCGCCCCAGCGCAAGGGGTCATGCCCCGCCCTACGCCAGTATTTCCCTCACCACTCGTCCATGCACGTCCGTCAGCCGGAAGTCCCGCCCCGCGTACTTGTAAGTAAACTTCTCATGGTCGAAGCCCAACAGATGCAGCATCGTCGCGTGCAAATCATGCACATGCACCTTGTTCTCCGCCGCCGCGAACCCGAACTCGTCCGTCGCCCCATACGCCAGCCCCTTCTTCACCCCGCCCCCCGCCAGCCACATGCTGAACCCATAGGGGTTATGATCCCGCCCGTTCACCATCCCCGAATTCGCCCCCAGGTCCGGCAACTCCACGGTCGGCGTCCGTCCAAACTCCCCACCCCACAGCACCAGCGTATCCTCCAACATCCCCCGCTGCTTCAGATCTTTCAGCAACGCCGCAATCGGCTGATCGCACTCCCGCGCTAACCGCCCGTGGTTCGTTTTGATGTCGTCGTGGCTATCCCACGGCTGCCCCGCCCCGTGCCACACCTGCACAAACCGCACGCCCCGCTCAAGCAACCGCCGCGCAATCATCATCTGCCGCGCCTGCATCCCCTCTCCGTAGAGCTTGTGCATCGACGCCGGTTCCTTCGTCAAATCAAACGCGTCGTCCGCCTCCATCTGCATTCGATACGCCAACTCAAACGACTGTACCCGCGCTTCCAGCAACGCGTCATTTTGACGTCGCTCCTGAAACCCCTGGTTCAGCTCCTTCAGCAGATCCAACTCCCGCCGCTGCTCCTTTGCCGTCGTCGTCGTGTTTCGAATGTTCTCAATCAACTTCTCGATCTGCACCTCGCGCGTATCGATATGCGTCGCCTGAAACGCCCCGGGCAAAAACGCGCTGCGCCAGTTCTGATTGCCCTGTGTCGGAAGCCCGTCCGGGCACAACACAATGAACCCCGGCAGGTTTTCATTTTCCGTCCCCAGCCCATACGTCACCCACGACCCAAAGCTCGGCCGCACCTGCCGCACATCGCCGCAATTCAACATCATCAGCGACGGCTCATGATTCGGAATATCGGTATGCATCGACCGGATCACGCAGAGATCGTCCACGCACTCCCCGACGTTCGAAAAAATTTCGCTCACTTCAATCCCGCTCTTCCCGTACGGCTTAAAAGAGAACGGCGAAGCAAACGCCGACCCGGTCCGCCGCTCGGTCTTCAACGTAATCGGAATCGGCTTGCCCCCAAACTTCGTCAACTGCGGCTTCGGGTCAAACGTGTCGACATGCGAAACGCCTCCGTTCATAAAAAGGTGCAGCACCCGCTTGGCTTTGAACGGTAGCGGCGGCCGCTTCGCCCCTTGCAACTCGGACGTCAGCGCCAGCGCCCCCATCCCCATCCCGCATCGGGTCAGCATCTCGCGCCGTGTGATCAGAAATTCTTTGGGTTTCATTCGACAAAAGCAAATTCGTTGGTTTGGAACAACACATGCGCCAGCCGCGCCAGCACGTTCGGCCGCGCCGCCGGCGGCCCCACAAAATCATCTTTGGCGCTCCAACTTTGGCTCGCCGCTTTCACGGTCGGCGCCCAGTTGAAGCCATCGCTCTCCGGGTCCTTCCGCGGATCCACGATAAAGTCCAGCGTCTCGCCCTTCTCCACCTTGATCCCCGCCATCTTCGTCTCGGCCGAAGATCCGTTCACCACCCAACTCGCCAGCTCCCCCTGCCGCGAAGAAACCACCCGCCCTCTCACCCCGTCCCCGTAGGGCACCGCTCCCTGATTGTGCCGCAGCGAGCCGTCGATCGCAATCGTAACCGTCTCGGGACTCACCCACCGCCGCGTCACGGCTGTCGTATCTCCCGGCTCCCCGCTCGTCGCTCGCAAAAATGCTTTACTAAAAGCCCCTGCCGGCGAAGCATAACCGCCCTGCCACCGGTCCGCGTTGAAAACCGGAAACGCCGTGAACCGGCCTCTCTCCGTCACCCCGTACTGCCAAGCGCCCGTCTCCGTCGCAGCCAGCTTCTCCGTCTCGCCGCTCACAAAACGAACCCCCGCGATCAACTCCCCCGCCGCCGGGCTCCGCCCTAAAATCGCCCTGTAGAGCTCTCCCACCTGCGCGTCGGCCTCGCGGCTCTTCACCTCGGCCCCCGCCCGCACCGCCTGCTCCATCACAAAAGGACTGTTCAAAAAGAACAGCGCCTGCTGTGGCACCGTCGTCACAAACCGCAGCGGAGCATGTTGATCCGGCGACGAGAAATCAAACGCGCTCAACATCGCCGGGATCCTTCCCCGTTCGACGAAACCATACACGGACCGCCGCGGCGACGACGGCAAGGCCGCCAGCGAAAACGGCAACCCACCCACACCCCGATCCAGCCTACCCGCCGCCAGCAGCATATTATCCCGCAAGCTCTCAATCTCCAGCCGCCGCCGATTCATCCGCCACAGCAGCCGGTTTTCCGGATCCACCGCCCGCGCCGCCTCATTGTTCCCACTCCCCTGCCGATACACCGCCGAAGTCAGAATCCGCCGATGCAACCTCTTCAACGACCAACCGCTTTGCATCAGCTCCACCGCCAGCGTATCCAGCAGTTCCGGATGCGAAGGCAAATCCCCGCGAAATCCAAAGTCGCTCGGTGTCGGCACCAAGCCCATGCCGAAATGGTGCATCCAAACCCGGTTCACGATTACTCGTGCCGTCAACGGATTCACCTTATCGACCACCGACCGCGCAAACTCCAATCGCCCCGAACCCTCCCGAAACGCGTTGTCCTCGCCCCCGCCCAAACAGGTCAGCGCATGCGGCGGCGTCAACGCTCCCGGGTTGTTCGCATTCCCGCGGACAAACACATGCGCCGCCACCGGCTCCGGCACGTCTTCGATGGCCATCGCCCGCGGCACCGCGCCGTCATAGGCAGCCTGCGCCAACATCGTGTTGTAGCGCACCCGGAGCGCCCGCGTGTTGTTGCTGTCGCCTTCGGTATAGATCTGCTCGAATTCAGCCAGCGGTACCGCCGACGGGTTCGCTACCTCTTTCCGCCAGCGATTCAACACGTGCAGGTTCAACTGCCGCTGCCGCACGAGCTCTTCAATTTCCGGATTCGATAACCCCTTGGCATCTACCGTAGCTTTCTGATACTCGGCATCCTGCGTCTGAAAGAAGGCCACCATCTCCGCGTGCCGCCGTTTCCGATACTCGTCCTGCGCCGCCCGGATCTTCGCCAGCCTCGCGGCGTACACCGTCGGCTCCGCGGCCTTCCCTAATACGGGCAGCTCCTCCGGCTCCCGCAGATTCGAAAAAATCGAATAGAGCGAATAGTAGTCCTTCGTCGGAATCGGGTCGTACTTATGGTCATGGCAGCGGGCACACGCCACGGTCAATCCCAATAGGCCGCGGGTCGAAGCATCGATCCGATCGTCAACCGTCTCCGGCTGGCTCTTCGGAAACTCCCGTCCCAGTCGAATGAATCCCAGCGCCGCCAAGTGCTTCTTGTCCACATTCGGCACCCGATCCGCCGCCAGTTGGTACAGCACGAACTGGTCGTACGGCATGTCCGCGTTCAACGCCGAAATCACCCAATCCCGATACGTGTAACTCCACGGATACCGCTGCCCCGCATTCACGGAATCGTTCACCGAGTCGGCATACCGCGCCACATCCAGCCAATGCCGGCCCCATCGTTCGCCGTAATGCGGCGACGCCAACAGCCGATCAACTAACGTTCCATACGCATCCGGCGAACGGTCCGCCATAAAGGCTTCCGTCTCCGCCGCCGTCGGCGCTAATCCCGTCACGTCTATACTCACCCGCCGAATCAAGGTCCGCCGGTCTGCCTCGGACGACATCGCCAGGCCCTTCTCCGCCAAACCCTTCTTCACAAAGTCGTCAATGCTTCCCGGCTGCCGCACCGGCTTCTGCAACGACCACAGCGTCTTCCCCGCCTTCGCCCGCACTGGCGCCGCGTCCATCGGCATCACCGCGCCGTCTTTCACCCAACGCTCAAAATCCGCCACCACCTCTTTGCTCAGCCCCGGCCCCGGCGGCATCTGCAAACTCTTATCCGTCCGCCGAATCGACCGAATCAGCACGCTGCCATCCGCATCGCCCGCTAACACCACCGGCCCCGAGTTGCCACCGCGCTGCATCGCCGCCGTCGAATCCAGGCGCAGGCCGCCTTGAATCGCCGCCGCCCCCGCGCTGTGGCAGCCGTAACATCGCGCCACCAACACTGGCCGAATCTTCGTCTCGAAATGATCAAGCGCCGGCGACTGTGCCAACGCCACGCCCGCCCAACACAAGGCTAGAATTTCACTATGCGCCCGCATGCCCTGGATTGTTTCACAATTCAACCCGGCGTTTCTCCCCCATGGCCTCCCGATAACTCTCCCCCAGCAGACACGTCTCGCCGTCCCCATCTGCCAAGCCTTCCGCCCCTACCGCCGTCAACGCCACCGGCATCCCCGCCGCATACGCCGCGAGCAGGCCACCCTGAACCGCCACGCCCGCCCAACACAAGGCGAAAAATCACCAAGCGCCCGCATCCCCGGAATTGATTCACAATTCAGCCCGGCGTTTCTCCCTCACCGCCTCCTGATGACTCTCCCCCAGCACACACGTCTCGCCGTCCCCATCCGCCAACAACACCACCGGCATCCCCGCCGCATACGCCGCGAGCAGGCCGCCCTGAATCGCCACGCCCGCCCAACACAAGGCGAAAATTTCACCGAGAGCCCGCATCCCCTGAATTGATTCACAATTCAGCCCGGCGTTTCTCCCTCACCGCCTCCCGATAACTCTCCGCCAGCCGCGCCGTAATCGTCGCCATGTCCCAGTGCTCCACCACCTCGGCCCGCGCCCGCCCAGCCAATGCGGCTGCCCCGCTCGGGTCCTCCAACAACTGCAGCACCTTCGCCACAAACGCCTGCGGCTCATCTGCCGGCAGACAAGTCTCCCCATTCCCCTCCGCCAAACCTTCCGCCCCCACCGTCGTCGACACCACCGGCATACCCGCCGCATACGCTTCCAGCAACTTCACCCGCACCCCCGCGCTATGGCAGTCCTAACATCGCGGCACCAACACCGGACGAATCTTCGTTTCCAAATGATCAAGCGCCGCCGAATGTGCCATGCCAACGCCACGCCCGCCCAACACAAGGCTAGAATTTCACTATGCGCCCGCATGCCCTGGATTGTTTCACAATTCAACCCGGCGTTTCTCCCCCATGGCCTC
>Ga0163144_10027025_pt1 | contig 11126 bp, 10 predicted proteins | sample OliLak19BULKMAT1_FD_123175 | JGI IMG/M metagenome (GOLD analysis project Ga0163144, IMG submission 123175) | Freshwater microbial mat bacterial communities from Lake Vanda, McMurdo Dry Valleys, Antarctica - Oligotrophic Lake LV.19.BULKMAT1 | ecosystem: Environmental > Aquatic > Freshwater >... | reverse complement strand
TTCGGTGCGGAAATCCTCGCGCCGGTCCGACCAGCGGATGCCGCCGCGCGCCACCTTGCCGCCGCGCAGGTGGATGCCTTCCACCTTCGGGCTGTAGACGAACACCTCGGTGAACGGGCGCGGCGCCGGCAGGTCGATGATTTTTGCACTGTCCAGCTTGAAGGCGAGCCACGGCTTTGGCGCACCCGTCTCGTCGCGCTGGTAATGGTTGGTGCGCCACGCGGAATCGATGACGTTCAGGAAGCGGCGGACGATGCGGTCCTCGTCCAGGCTCTGCACCGCTTCCAGCTTGGTGGCGATCTCGCCCTCAATGCGCGCCACGGCAGCGTCGCGCACGGCATCGGCCAGCGCTGGGTCGAAGCGCGCCTCGAACAACGCCACCAGCAGGCGGGCGATGCCGGCATGGGCCGCCAGCGTGCCTTCCATGTATTCCTGGCTGAACGGAATGCCGGCCTGGCGCAGATACTTGGCGATGGCGCGCAGGATGACGACCTGGCGCCATTCCATGCCGGCCAGCAGGACCAGCCGGTTGAAGCCGTCGCTGGCTGCCTGGCCGTCCCAGATCGCCAGGAATGCCGGCTCGAACAGCGCCTTGGCCTTGGTCAGGTCGATTGCCTTGCCCTGGCGGTCTTCCAGCCGGAAATCGTGGATCACGGCGCGGGGCCGGCCGGCCAGTTCGGCGACTTCGTAGGTATGCTCCTCGATCGCGCGCAGCCCCAGATCCTCCAGCACCGGCAGCACGTCGGACAGCGCCACCGGCGCGCCGCGACGGTACAGCTTCAGGCCGATGGCGGAATCGGCGGCGGCCACCGACCGGTGCAGGTTGATGGCCAGCGGCGCGTTGTCGGTCAGGCTGTCCAGCTTGCCCAGGTCGTGCAGCGCCACGGCGGCGTCGAAATCCTCGCGGTAGGCGGCGTCGAACGCGTCGCCATAGGCATGTAGCGCCCTATTGGCCTCCTCCTCGCCACGCTCGGTGCGCAGCGCATCGTGCAGGTCGTCTTCCCAGGCGCGGGCGGCGCGCACCAGCCGGGCCTCGATCGCCTCCACGTCGGTATCCACACTCTGGCCCGGCGGCGTCGCCACGATGATCAGGATGCGGGCCAGCATGTCGTCGCCGATCTGCGTGGTCCGCCCGGTGACCTCGCCATGGAAGGCGGCGGCCAGGATCGCCTCGAACTTGCGGCGCAGTTCGGTGGAGAAGCGCTCGCGCGGCGCGTAGATCAGGCACGAGACGAAACGCTGGAACTCGTCGCGGCGCACGAACAGCCGGATGCGCGGGCGTTCCTGCAACGCCACGATCTCGCTGGCGATGCGGTGCAGCTCCTCCTCGGAAATCTGGAACAGTTCGTCGCGCGGATATGAGTCCAGGATGTTTTGCAGCGCCTTGCCGTCATGGCTCGATGGCGCCAGGCCGGAACGCTCGATCACCCGGCGCATCTTGCGGCGCAGATAGGGAATGTCGGCGGGCATGCGGTTGTACGCGGCCGAGGTGAACAGGCCGACGAAGCGCCGCTCGCCCACCACCTTGCCCGTGGCGTCGAAGCGCTTGACCGCGATGTAGTCCAGCGGCACGGCGCGGTGCACGGTGCTGCGCGCATTGGCCTTCAGCAGCATCAGAAGCTGCGGCTGGTGCAGGAACTGGCGCGCCTCGGGCGCGGCGTCGGCGGCCGACTGCTCGCTGCCCGGCAGCAGCATGATGCGTCGCGCGGGATCGCGCAGGATGCCAAGGCCGGTATCGGCCAGCGGCGTTATGGCGCGCCCCTCGGCATCGCCAAACTCGTTCTCGCGATAGCCCAGGAAAGTGAAATTGTTGTCGCGCATCCAGGCCAGCAGGGCGCGGCCCTCGGCCACTTCCTCGGCCGGCAGCGGCGGCGGCGACTTTTCCAGTTGCGCGATGCATTCGTCCAGCTTCGCCAGGATCGGCTTCCAGTCGGCCACGGCAACCCGCACGTCGGCCAGCACGGCTGTTATCGTGGTCTCGATGCGCGCCAGCATGTGGGGGTCGCCGGTCTGGTCGATCTCGATGTGCATGACGGATTCGGCCACGGCGCCGGGCGTGCCCAGCCCCTCGGGCATGGCGGTGCGCTTGCCGGTGGCATCGCGCACCACGGCGACAATGGGATGGACCAGGGCATGGATGGCCAGGCCCATGCCGCCCAGCGCGGCGGCAACGGAATCGACCAGGAACGGCATGTCGTCGTTGACGATCTCGACCACGGTGTGGCCACAGTGCCAGCCCTGCTCGCCGGCGCGCGGGTTGAAGGCGCGCACCTTGGCGGTGGCGGCCTTCCGCTCGGCGCCGAACTTCCACAGGCTGATGGCGCCGCCGGCGAGGTCCTCAGGCGTGGCGGCAGCCAGGTCATCGGCGGACACCCTGGCGTAAAGGTTGCGGGCGAAGGCGATGGCCTCGGCGGCTTCGGCCTTGTTCAGCCGGCTGGCCAGCAGGGCCGTGACACGCTCAATCTGCTCGCCGCGTTGCTTTTCGCCCCGCAGAACCATGATGGCACTCCCTATACCGCCGCCACTCTAACCGATGGCCGGGCCGGCGTTAACCATAAGGAGGCAATGTTTCCGTGGGGTTAACGGCTTGTCACCGTTTCAGGCCGGGGACCGACCCCCCCGAAGCATACCGGCGACGAGCAGACGAGACGCATAGTTTTTGCTCCGCTTGCCAAGTCTATGTCGACATCCTAAAGTAAGAAATCCTTACTTTAGGATTTTGCGATGCTCGCCAAACGCACCTCCAAAAACCAACTTACCCTGCCCAAGGCTGCCGTCGAGGCGGTGGGCGGCGCGGAATATTTCGACCTTCGGGTCGATGGCGGTCGCATCGTGTTGACCCCTGTTCGGCCGGGTGCCGCCGATGCGGTTCGGGCGAAACTGGAGGCGCTTGGAATCACTGAGGCCGATGTTGCCGACGCGGTGAAATGGGCGCGCCAGCAGGATTGACTCGCCTTCGTCTCGTGCTCGACACGAATCTGCTGGTCTCCGCCTTGGCGTTGAACAGCAGGCACACGGTTTGGCTTCGCTTCGCCTGGCAGCGTGACGCATTCGTTCCGCTGGTCTCCAGCGCGACAGTGCAGGAACTCAATCGCGTACTGGCCTATCCGAAGTTTGGTCTCGATCCCGCCAAGCGCGGCGATCTGCTTGCCGACTATCTGCCGTGGTGCGAAACCGTCGCCGCCGTGCCGCAATCGGCGATCAGTGCGATGCTCCGCGATCCGACGGATCGTCCATTTCTCGATCTTGCGATCGTGGCGAAGGCTGACGCGTTGATCACCGGCGATGCCGATCTGCTTGAACTGCGCGACAAGGCGCCGGCGCCGATCTGGACCGCCGCTGAATTGTTCGACCGTCTCGGCGCCTCTTAAACCGGAAAGCCCACCGCCTTCGCCGCCATGCCGTCGAAGCGGTTCAGCAGGCGGTCGCGCCAGGCGTGGACCGGATCGTCCTGTTCCAGCAGCTTGAACGGGCTGGTGCATTTGGCCCACATGAAATTGCCGAACAGGATGTAGTCGGCATAGGCCGGCTGGTCGCCGGCGAGGTAAGGCTGCGCCGCCAAGGTGGCGCGGGCCGGCGCGAGGGCGGCGCGGAACGCCAGCAGCTTCTTTTCGCGGTCGGCGCTGAACTGCTCCAGAGTCATGCCGAAACGCTTCTCGCGGGTTTCGCGGAAATAGGCCTGGTTGGCGGGATCGAGGCAGTTGAACACGTCCATCAGGATCAGCGAAAACAGGGCCGCGTTGACACTGGTGTTCGCCCAGTCGTTGACAAAACGCGCGGTGCCCAGCGCCGCCGGGCTGCCGAACAGCGCCGGCCCCTTGGTATAGGCCGAGGCCAGGTGCGAGGCGATGGCCCAGCTATCGGTCACCACCGTCTCGCCATCGACCAGCACCGGCACCAGCTTCTGATTGGAAAAAGCGATCTTGTCCTTTTCGATGAAGCGCACGGGAATGCGCTCCGGCGTGATGCCCTTGTGCGCCAGCGCCATGCGGCTGCGCCAGGCATAGGGGCTGAACACCCGCTTCTGGTCCGCGCCGCAGAGTTCGTAAAGCTTGACCGCCATTCATGCCTCCCCGTTCCGGGGGAGCATAGGCCGGCGCGCATCGCTAAAAAAGGAAAAGGCCTCCGGTGGTCCGTGAAATCGGTCGAGCGATGGAGGGGGGAGACATCGGCTCGGCAACGGGCCACCGGAGACCCGATGCGGAAGTTGGGGGCGCAATGGGGCGGGTGCGGGGCCAAATAATGGCCTTTTCGCGGCAAGCCGCTACACTGTGCACATGCCGCCTGCGCCCATCGCCGCATGAGCCTGTTCCTGCTGAAGCGGCTCGCCACCATGGTGGCGACGCTGCTGTTCACCTCATTGGTCGTGTTCCTCGTGCTGGAAATCCTGCCGGGCGATCCGGCGCTGGTGATCCTCGGCATCGATGCCCAGCCGGCGCAGCTTGCCGCCTTGCGTGAGCAGTTCGGCCTGAACGATCCCGCTGCGATCCGTTATTTCCGCTGGCTCGGCGGCATGCTCACCGGCGATTTCGGCACGTCCTATGCCTACAAGGTGCCGGTCGCTGGCTTGATCGGCGAACGGCTGCTGCTCACCGTTCCCCTGGCGGCAATGGCGATGACCCTGACGGCGCTGCTCGGCCTCGGGCTTGGCGTGCTGGCGGCTGCCCGGCACAACAAGCTGGGCGACGTGATCGTCATGGGCATCAGCCAGCTCGGCATTTCGATCCCGGGCTTCTGGCTTGGCCTGCTGCTCATCCTCTTGTTCGCGGTCAAGCTCGGCTGGCTGTCGGCCGGCGGCTTTGCCGGCTGGGACAACGGGGCGTGGCCCGGCATCCGCTCGCTGCTGCTGCCCGCCTTGGCGCTCGGCACCGTGCAGGCGGCGATCCTGGCGCGCATCGCCCGCTCCGCCACCATCGACGTGCTGCAGGAGGATTTCATCCGCACCGCGCGGGCCAAGGGCCTTGGCCGTTCGGCCGTGCTGTGGCGCCACGCGCTCCGCAACGCGCTGATCCCCGTCATCACCATCATGGGCATCCAGTTCGCCCAGCTCCTGGTCGGCGCCATTGTCATCGAACAGGTGTTCAGCCTGCCCGGCCTTGGCCGCCTGGTTTTCCAGGCGATTTCCAACCGCGACCTCGAAGTGGTCAAGGCGGTGGTCATCCTGCTCGCCTTCATGGTCATCGCGGTGAATTTCATCGTCGACGTGCTGTACGCCGCGATCGATCCGCGCCTGTCGGCCCGCGATGCCTGACGCGGTAAAGGCCGGCTTCTGGTCGCGCGCGCTGCGTCACCGTTCTTTCGTGGTGGGTGGCGTGCTGACGCTGTTGTTGCTGGCTCTGGCCGCCCTGTCGCTGTTCTGGACGCCGCAAAACCCCTACGCCATCGTGATCCGGCTGCGGCTGCGTCCGCCATCGGCTGATTACTGGCTCGGCACCGATCCGTTCGGTCGGGATGTCGCCTCGCTGTTGATGACGGGCGCGCAGAACTCGATCGCCGTTGGCGTGGTCGCCGTCGGCATCGGCCTGCTCGCCGGCGTGACGCTCGGCCTTGTCGCCGCCGCCCGGCGCGGCTGGCTGGAGGAGCTGATCATGCGCCTTTCCGACTTCACCTTCGCCTTTCCCGCCATCCTGTCGGCGATCATGATCACCGCCATTCTCGGCCCCGGCGCGGTCAATTCCATCCTGGCCATCGGTATCTACAACATCCCCGTGTTTGCCCGCATCTCGCGCGGCGCGGCCAACGCCATCTGGGCGCGCGAGTTCGTGCTGGCGGCGCGGGCGTGCGGCAAGGGCCGCTTTAGCATCACCGTCGAGCATGTGCTGCCCAACATCGTCTCGGTCATTGTGGTGCAGGCCACCATCCAGTTCGCCATCGCCATCCTGGCCGAGGCGGCGCTCTCCTATCTCGGCCTCGGCACCCAGCCGCCGAACCCGTCCTGGGGCCGCATGCTGAACGAGGCGCAGACGTTGATTTACAGCGCGCCGCAACTCGCCATCTTCCCCGGCATCGCCATCGCCCTGGCGGTGCTGGGCCTCAACCTGCTGGGCGACGGGCTGCGCGACCTGATCGACCCGCGCCTGGCGCGGAAACGCTGATGGCCCTGCTGCAGGTCGAGCGGCTTAACCTGACGCTGCGCACCGCGCGCGGCCGCGTGCCGGCGTTGCGCGACGTGTCGTTCGCGCTGGAGCGGAGCGGCACTTTGGGGCTGGTCGGCGAATCCGGCTCCGGCAAGTCGCTGACCGCGCTGGCGCTGCTTGGCCTGCTGCCCGAAGGGGCCGAGGTTTCCGGCCGTATCCTGCTCGATGGCAAGAACCTTCTCGACCTCGACGAAGCCGGCTGGTGCCGCTTGCGCGGCAACCGCATCGCCATGACCTTCCAGGAGCCGATGACCGCGCTGAACCCGGTGCAGACCATCGGCCAGCAGGTCATGGAACCCCTGGCTCTGCATCGCCGCCTGACCCGCGCGGCGGCGGCCGACGAAGCGGTGCGCCTGCTCGACCGCGTCGGCATTCCCGAGCCGCGCCGGCGCCTGTCCGCCTATCCGCACCAGATGTCGGGCGGGCAGCGCCAGCGGGTGATGATCGCCATGGCCCTGTCGTGCGATCCGGCGCTGCTGGTCGCCGACGAACCGACCACGGCGCTGGACGCCACCGTGCAGGGCGCGATTCTGGCTCTGCTGAAGGAACTGGTGGCGGAACGTGGCATGGCCATGCTGCTGATCAGCCACGACCTGAACTCGATCGCCGAAACCTGCCGCGCCATCGCCGTCATGTACGGCGGGCGGGTGGTGGAGCAAGGCCCGGCCGATGCCGTCTTCGCTCAGCCAGCGCATCCCTACACGCGCGGCCTGCTGGCCGCCCTGCCAAGCATCGCGGCCGAGCCCGAAGCCGTGCGCCCGCGCCTGGCCACGATTCCCGGCAGCGTGCCCGACTTGGCCGATTTCGGCGCCGGCTGCACCTTCGCCGACCGTTGCGCCTTCGTCATCGACCCGTGCCGCGCGGCGGCTCCGCCCGACGCCATCGTGGCGACCGGCCATGCCGCCGCCTGTATCCGGCTGGAAGACATCGCATGACGGAATCGCCCCTGCTGGAAGTCGACAACCTGGTGCGCCACTACGCCCTGCCGCGCGAAAAACTGTCTCAGCCGGCCCCCGTGGTGCGCGCCCTCAATGGTGTCAGCTTCGCCGTGCAGCGCGGCCGCAGCCTTGGCATAGTCGGCGAAAGCGGCAGCGGCAAGTCCACCGCCGCGCGCCTGATCATGGCGCTGGACCGGCCGACCTCGGGCACCGTGCGCCTGCTGGGCCGCGATCTGTTCGCGCTGCCCGCCGATGAACTGAAGGACATGCGTCGGCATGTGCAGATGATTTTCCAGGACCCCTATGGTTCGCTCGACCCGCGCCAGAAGGTCGGCCGCATCATAGCCGAGCCGCTGGAGGCGCTGACCAAAGCGACTGGCCCTGAGCGGGCGGAACGGGTGCGCGAGGCGCTGGCGGCGGTCGGTCTGCAAGCCGCCGCCATCGACCGCTATCCCCACGAATTTTCCGGCGGCCAGCGCCAGCGCATCGCCACCGCGCGCGCGCTGATCACCCGGCCCGACCTGATCGTGGCCGACGAGCCGGTTTCGGCGCTGGACGTGTCGGTGCGCGCCCAGGTGCTGAACCTGCTGCGCGACCTGGCCGAGACCCAGAACGTCACCTTCGTGATGATCAGCCACGACCTCGCCGTGGTCGATTACATCTGCCAGGACATCGTGGTGCTGTATGGCGGCGAAATCGTCGAGGCCGGCCCCGCCGCCGAAATCCTGCGCCGGCCCCGCCACGACTACACCCGGGCCCTGATCGCTGCCGCCACCCGCCGGCCCCGGCCGGGTTGACCGGCGGTTCCTCCGGTTTAAAATCGACCTGTCACAAGGGAGACGCCCCAGGGATGAGTGAGGTGGTCAGGCTGGAAGAGTTCGCGCGGCAGCCCGGCGGGCGGGCGGCGCCAAACGAGGTGTTCTTCGACCGCCACGAGTTCAACCAGGTGCTCCGCCTCTACGGCCGCATGGTGGCGGCGGGCGACTGGCGCGACTACGCCATCAGCCATGATGCGGAAAAGTGTGAATTTGCGGTCTATCACCGGGCCGCCGATAGCCCGCTGTACCGCATCGTGAAAACCCCAAAGCTGGCGCGCAAGCAGGGCGCTTTCGCCATCCTGTCCGCCGCCGGTCGGGTGCTGCGGCGCGGCCATGAGCTGGCGGCCGTCCTGCGTTTCCTGGAACCGAAAGAACTCCGGCTGGTCTAAGAAAAAACCCCGCCGGGCGACCGGCGGGGTTTCATCTCGCAAATGCGAAAGAAAGACCTCAGGTGGTCTTCTTCGACACTTTCTTCTTCATCGACTTCTTCTCATCGGCGGCCTTCTTGGCCGGGGCATTTTTCTTCGTGTCGGCTTTCTTTTCGGCCGGCTTCGCTGGAGTCGCCGGGGTTGCCGGCGCCCCCTGCCTAGCCGGGGTGGCCGGGGTTGCCGGCGTCGCCTGGGCGAAGGCAGGGGTGACGAGCAGCGGAGCAACGCCGAACGACAGCACGGCGGCCAGGGCCATGGCCGCAGCAGCGGCCTTCACACAGGTAATCATGATGGGTTTCCGAATCCTTTTCTTGCGTCTCACCGCGAGACGCACGAACGAAGCGCTAGCACTTTGTCCTGATTATGGCAATGCGACGCGCCAACGGGCCAATAACCACGGGCATTTCCGGCCTGCGACAGCACGCCGCGCCGGCCACAGCCGCCCCGATTCGCGCCCTTGACGCTGCCGCCGCCACCGCCTACATGCGCGGCACTTGTTGTCGTATCAAAGGGGTATGCCCGTGTCGGATCAGGCCATGCAGTTCCAGGCCGAAGTGGCCCGCCTACTGCACATCGTCACCCATTCGCTGTACAGCCAGAAGGAGATCTTCCTTCGCGAGCTGATCTCCAACGCCTCCGACGCCTGCGACAAGCTGCGCTACGCCGCCCAGACCGAACCCGGCCTGATGCAGGGCGAGCCTGACCTCAAGGTCGCCATCACGCCGGACAAGGACGGCCAGACCCTGACCGTCGCCGACAACGGCATCGGCATGGACCGGCAGGAGCTGATCGACAATCTCGGCACCATCGCCCGTTCCGGCACCGGCCTGTTCGCCAAGGAACTGACCGGCGACGCCGCCCGGGACGTCAGCCTGATCGGCCAGTTCGGCGTTGGCTTCTATGCCGCCTTCATGGTCGCCGACAAGGTGACGGTGGTCAGCCGCAAGGCCGGCACGGCGCTGGCGCACCGCTGGACCTCGGACGGCGCCGGCAGTTTCACCATCGGCGAGGCGGAGAAGGCGGGCAGGGGCACCGAAATCGTGCTGCACCTGCGTGACGACGCCAAGGAATATCTCGAGCCGCAGCGGCTCAAGACCGTCATCAAGACCTGGTCGGACCACATCCCCCTGCCGATCCAGCTGGTCGAGGGCGGCAAGGCCGCGACGGCGAACAGCGCCAGCGCATTGTGGACCCGGCCCAAGGCCGAGATCAGCGAGCCGCAATACACCGAGTTCTACCGCCACGTCGCCCATGCCTATGACGAGCCGTGGCTGGTCCTGCACAACCGCGTCGAAGGCAAGCTCGACTACACCATGCTGCTGTTCGTGCCGGGCGAAAAGCCGCTCGACCTGTTCGACCCCGAGCGCCGCGCCAAGCTGAAGCTCTATGTGCGCCGCGTGTTCATTTCCGACGACGTCGCCGACCTGGTGCCGCCGTGGCTGCGCTTTCTGCGCGGCGTGGTCGATTCCGCCGACCTGCCGCTGAACGTCAGCCGCGAGATGCTGCAGAACAACCCGGTGGTGGCGCGCATCCGCCAGGCGATCCAGCGCCGCGTGCTTTCCGAACTGGAAAAGAAGGCCGCAGCGGCGCCCGAGGAATACGCGAAGTTCTGGGCCAATTTCGGCGCCGTGCTGAAGGAGGGCATTTACGAGGAGAGCGAGCACCGCGTGAAGCTGATGAAGCTGGCGCGCTTTCACTCGACCCACGGCGACGGCGTGGTGTCGTTCGCCGACTATATCGGCCGCATGAAGGAAGGCCAGACCGCGATCTACACGATCAACGGCGACAATCTCGATGCCTTGCGGAAAAGCCCGCAGCTCGAAGGCTTCCGCGCCAAGGGCGTCGAGGTGCTGCTGCTGACCGACGCGGTCGATGGCTTCTGGCAGGGTGTCGTGCCGGAATACGAGGGCAAGACGTTCAGTTCGGCCACGCGCGGCGGCGCCGACCTTGGCGCCATCAAAGGCGAGACAGCGGACAGGAAGGATGAGACGCTGGCGGTGACAGGGCCTGAGCTTGGCACGCTGGTGGCGCTGCTGAAGCAGGCGCTGGGCGATGCGGTGCGGGATGTGCGCGAGACCGACCGGCTGACCGACAGCGCGGTGTGCCTGGTGGCCGCCGATGGCGACATCGACCTGCATCTCGCCCGCCTGCTGAAGGCGCACCAGCGGCTCGACCGCGACAGCCCGCGCATCCTGGAAATCAACCCGCGCCACGCCCTGATCCGAAAGCTGGCGGAGCGGGCGCAGGCGCCGGGTGCGGCCACCGACCTGGCCGATGCGGCGCTGGTCCTGCTCGACCAGGCCCGCATCGTCGAGGGCGAGCCGGTGCCCGACCCGATGGCCTTCGCCCGCCGCTTGGCGGGGCTGATGGAAAAGGCGATCTGAAATTATCTCCCTCCCCCTCGATGGGGGAGGGCCGGGGAGAGGGTGTCTGGCGGCCGGTTCACGTTGCGGCACTCACCCTCTCCGGCTCGCTGTCGCTCACCACCCTCTCCCATCAAGGGGGAGGGTTCAGTTCAAGTCACCCCGCCAGCCGCGACAGCAGCATTTCCGTCACGCCATAGCCGGCGGCGGCGGGGATGCGCACCACCGGGCCACCGGGTGCTGCATCGTCGCGTTCGGGCTTTACCGTCACCACGGGCTGGCTGCGGATCGCGGCGAAAATCCCGGCGATGGTCTTCTGCCGCGTCAGTTTCACCAATTGCATGCGCGTGGCGAAGACGATGGTTAGTTCCTTCGTGTCGGCCTTCTCCAGCGCTTCGGCCGGGTCGAGCCACAACGAATCCACATGCTCGCCGCCGCCATG
>Ga0163144_10027024_pt1 | contig 11126 bp, 4 predicted proteins | sample OliLak19BULKMAT1_FD_123175 | JGI IMG/M metagenome (GOLD analysis project Ga0163144, IMG submission 123175) | Freshwater microbial mat bacterial communities from Lake Vanda, McMurdo Dry Valleys, Antarctica - Oligotrophic Lake LV.19.BULKMAT1 | ecosystem: Environmental > Aquatic > Freshwater > Lake... | reverse complement strand
TACGCGCAGCTTGCGCCGTTGCTCGCCGAGCGCGTGTTGCGTGTGCAACAGGACATCGAGGACGGTTTGTTCGCCGCCCGCCCGCTCGACGAATCCCTGCTGCTCGATTTTCATCGCGGCCTTTGCGGTGAACTGATCCCGGATTGGGCCGGACGGTTTCGGACCACCGCCGTCACCGTGGGGCGGCATTCACCCCCGCCTTCCCCTCAAGTCCCGATGCTCGTGCGTGATTACTTTGCCGACCTGAATGTCCGCCTGGCCGATTTGCCGGCCGAAAACGAACGGCTGCTCCCGGAGACGCTCGCCTTTGCCGAAGGCCGCCTGCTGTTCATCCATCCGTTCCCGGATTTCAACGGACGCGCCACCCGCCTCCTGCTGGCCGAAATCCTGCGCCGCCAGGAATTGCCGCCCGTGGAACTCGCGCCCACCGCTGACGTCGCCCGCCAGCATTACCTTGGTGCCCTGGCCGCGGCTGACCAGTCGGATTGGGCACCGCTGACACAACTATGGCAGGAACGCCTGGAAAGGGCATGAACCCGCCCCGCCGCACAAAGGAAGCCCGCCCGCCAAAGTCGGCGACCGGCGCTGAACTCACCGCCCGGCCCGAAAGTTTGTAGCGTGGTTTGGTGCTGCGACCCCTCCGGGGTCGTGTTCGTTTTGGGCCGGCGATCCGGGGGTATCGTCACGCTCCGCGCTCCTCAACCCCCGGCTACCTTCTGGCAACCCTCCGGGTTGCGCCTTGCCGTTGAAGACCAGCCGTTCCGCGCTCGACCGCCTCTTTGCCCGCGACCAATCCTCCGTTACCCTCCAGCTTTTGGAACAGGCCGCGCTGGCTTTGGGACGAAAGCTCAAGGTGATCCGGCTTCCGCACGTTCCGACGGCACCGCCCCTTTCCGGCACCCGGCGTCGGAACGTTCGGGAGGCCGTTCCCGGTTTGGGGGAGGGCGTCGGAGGCTTCCGAAGGTCGCTCCTGATTTCGGGGAGCCTTGCCGGAACGTTCCGAAGGCCACAGCCGTTTTGGCAGTCCTCATCGGAAGCTTGGGGAGGTCACTGCCGTTTCGGGAGTCACTTTCTGAACGTTCTCGAGGTCATCGCCATTTTGGCGGTTCGTGGGTGAAGGTTTTCCACGGTTCCCCTCTGTTATCGGTGGAATGGCATGGGCCGGGGTGAGGGCGGACTACACTATCGAGACTTCTCCCGCTCCCGCATCTATTCCACCCAAAACAGCGGGGAACCATTGTGGCTTGCCGCCGGGTCAGCTCCAGTGCCGCGTGAATCCGCTTTGGTGTCTGACTTGAGGCGGGCCTGCCCTCGTCGTTTGCTTCCGCATCGTCCCGGCTTCGCCGCAAAATGTGCATTCCCTTTTGGGAGGAATTGATGTTACAGTTTCCTTTCACGCGAACGTTGCCCGGATGTAGCATTGAGTCGCACCCGTGACATTTCCAGATGAACCTCATGAAAAGCCGTATCTCACTCCTGATTGTTCTCACCCTGATCCTCGCCACCACAGCGCAGGGCGCCGCCATTTTTGATCGCGGTGCCACCTGGCGCTGGCGTCCGGGCACCAATGAGGCTTCCACCCCCGTCGGCGACTGGCGTCTGGGCAACTTCAACGACGCCCAGTTCGTCACCGCTCCTTCGCCGTTCTGGTACGACGCGGCGGGTGACTCCTCCACCCTCGTCGGAGGCACTCAGATCACCGGGATGGTAAACATCTATGGCTCCATCTTCCTCCGCAAAACTTTCGTCATCACCAACCTGGCGGAGATTGGCGGGCTGAATATCGGAACATTGGTGGATGACGGTTTCGTCGCCTGGATCAATGGCGTCGAAGTGCTGCGCGTGAACATGCCCGGCGTCTCGGGCGATCCCGTAACCGTCGGGACGCCCGGCAACAACGCCGCCGAACCGGTGCCATTCGTCATCACGAATTTACCCACCCCACCGACGTATCTGTTGGCAGGCACCAACGTCCTGGCGGTCCAGGTCTTCCAAAGCGCCATCGGCAGCAGCGACGTGGGCTTTGATGGCTCGTTGGAAACCATCCTCACGGAAACAAATCCGCCGACCGTGGCGAGCTTCAGTCCCGTGTCGGGCATGGTCAGCAACCTGAACCAGATCACAGTCACCTTCAGCGAGCCAGTGACCGGCGTGGCCGCGGCGCATCTGGTCGTGAACGGCATCGGCGCGGCCAGCCTCGCCGTGGTTAACAGCACGACCTACACGTTCGGCTTCGTGCAACCTCCGTATGGCCCGGTGGCCATCACGTGGAACCCGGGGCACAACATATTTGATCTGGCCGCGCCACCGAACCGGTTTGATGACGCCGGCCCCGGTGCGACGTGGAATTATACTTTGATTGATAACACCAAGCCGACGGTCGCCGCCCTGTCGCCCGGAGCCGGTGCCACCGTCAAGACGCTCACGAATATCACCGTGCTCTTCAGTGAACCGGTGTCGGGCGTGGACGCGGCCGACTTGTTGATTAACAACGTGGCGGCCTCCGGCCTGATTACTGTCGCCGCCAGCCAGTATATTTTTTCCTTCCCCCAGCCCGCCACAGGCACCGTGCAGGTCGCGTGGGCCGGCAACCACGCTATCACTGACCTGGCCGTGCCTTCCAACGCCTTCACCGGGAATACTTGGACCTATCGCCTCGATCCGAACGCCTCTGCCTCCACCCCGTACATCAGCGAGTTCATGGCTTCCAATACGCGCACACTCGCGGATGAGAACGGCTTCTTCCCCGATTGGATTGAGATCTACAATCCATCCGCGTTCGCCGTGAACCTTGATGGATGGTCGCTCACCGACAACAACAACAACCTCACCAAATGGAAGTTCCCCGCGACCAACCTGCCCAGCGGCGGATTCCTCGTCGTGTTCGCCTCCGGCAACAACCGGCGCATCCCCGGGGCGCGTCTGCATACGGATTTCCAACTCACCGGTGGCGGCGAATACCTCGCGCTCGTCAAGCCTGACGGCACCACCATCGCCAGCCAGTTCAGCCCGGTTTTCCCGCAGCAGGTGTCGGACGTGTCGTATGGCTTCGCGCAGGCCGGGTCGCCGCCGGATTACTCCGTCAGCACCGCGGTCTTTTTCACCGCGCCCACGCCCGGCGCGGTGAACCCCGGTGGCAGCGCGGTGCCCGGTCCCGTGATCGAGTCCGTGCAGCATTCCCCCAACGTGCCGCTGGACAACCAGAACTTGCTCGTGACGGCGCGCGTCCGTCCGTCCTTCCAGGCCGTCAGCAGCGTCACGATGCGCTACCGGATCATGTTCAGCAATGAGGTGACGGCTCCGATGTTCGACGATGGCGCGCACAGCGATGGCGCGGCGGGCGACGGCTTGTACGGTGCGAACATTCCGGAGAATCTTTCAACGAACGGCCAGATGATCCGTTACCTCATCGCCGCGACGGATGTGAGCGCCAACGCCTCGCGCTGGCCGTTGTTCACCAGCCCCACCAACAGCGAGGAGTATCTCGGCACCATCGTCAACCCGACCAACGTCACCAGCAAGCTGCCGATCTTCCATCTGTTCGCGCCGCCCACGGTGCTTCAGCCAGGGCCGAACACTTCAGCGATCGGAGCGGATTCGGAGAGCGGCGGGCGGGTGGCTGTCTTCTACGATGGTGAGTTCTACGACAACGTTTACATGGAACTGCGCGGGAATACTTCCGCCGGGTTGAACAAGAAGGCGCACCGCATCGAGTTCAATCGGGGCCACGAGTTTCGTCATGCCGGGCCGGGTGGGCGCACGCGCAAGTCCTCGTTCCTGGCCGAAAAGCTCGATCCTGCCTACCTGCGTCAGCACCTCAGCTTCTGGCTTCTGGATAAAATTGGTGTGAAGGCACCCTACGATTACCCCGTGCGACTCCAACTCAATGGACAGTTTTATCAACTGGCGTTCCACAATGATGTCATCGGGCAGGAGCAGATGGAGCGGATGGGCTACGATCCCGCGGGCGCGCTCTACAAGGCGGTGGGCGTTTTCAAACCGGATTTCTTCAGCACCGGCGTCTTCCAAAAGCTCGAGCCCGACAACGATCCGACCCGGACCGATTACCTGCAACTGGCCAATGGTATCAATGAGGCCTCCACCCTCACGGTGCGGCGGAACACCGTCTTCGATCTGCTCGACGTGCCCGAGGTCATCAACCATCTCGCCGGCACGCGCTGGTGCGCCGAGAACGACGACGTGTGGGCCAACATGAGCATGTATCGCGACACGTTCGGCGATGGGCTGTGGCGCAACATCCCCTTCGACATGAACGCCTCGTGGGGTCAGCGCTACGGCGGCAGCAGCCCGTTGGATACGACCAACGATACTTGCAAGAGCCATCCGCTCTACGGCGGCTCCGCCACCCCGGCCTGTGATGCGCCGGGAGCGCCCAACAACTTCAACCGACTCTACGACGTCATCTTCGCGCTGCCGGAAACACGCCAGATGTTTCTGCGCCGTATGCGTTCGATCATGGACCAGATGGTTCAGCCGCCCGGCACTCCGGCGGAGTCGCTGATCATCGAGAACTACATCAAGTACATGACGAACCTCATCTCGGTGGAAGCCAATCTCGACCGTGCCAAATGGGGCTTCTCCGAGTGGGCCGCCGGCAAGACCTTCAACGACGGCGTCGGCGACTTGCTCAACCAGTTCGTCGGCCCGCGGCGACAACATTTTTACGTCACCCACTGCATCACCAACAACAGCCGGGCCATCGGCATCGGCCCCGCCAACAACGCCGGCATCCCGCTCAGCCAGCCGCCGAATGTCTTCCTCGCCATCGTCGGCCTCGAGCCCAATCCGGCGGGCGGCAACCAGGAGCAGGAATACATCTGCATCAGCAACTCCGCGCCGTTCGCCGTGGACATCACCGGATGGAAGATCGAGGGCGGCATCGACTTCACCTTTGCGCCGGGCACCGTGGTGCCTTCGAACGGCGTCGCCTACGTCTCGCCGAACACCCGCGCCTTCCGGGCGCGCACCACCGGCCCGCGCGGTGGGCAGGGTCTCTTCGTGCTTGGCCCCTACAAAGGCCAGCTCTCCGCGCGCGGCGAGTCGCTCACGGTGAAAAACGCCCTCGGCCTCACGCTCAACACCTTCAGCTACGCGGGCACGCCCAGCCCGGCGCAGCAATTCCTCCGCGTGTCAGAGATCATGTTCAACCCGAACGCGCTGTCGGGAAATCCGACGCTGCCGGATGAATTCGAGTACATCGAACTCAAGAACATCTCCACGAACGTCACGCTCAGCCTGCTCGGGGTGCGCCTGACCAATGGCGTCACCTTCAGCTTCACCGGCAGCGCGGTCACCAGTCTCCTGCCGGGCGCCCGGGTGCTGGTGGCGAAGAATACCAATGCCTTCACCACGCGTTACGGCGGTGGATTGCCCGTCGCGGGCCAGTACGTCGGCAATCTCGACAACGACGGCGAACGGCTGCAACTCCTCGACTCGAACAACGAGGAGGTGCTCGATTTCAGCTATGACGATGACTGGTATCCGATCACGGATGGACTGGGCTTCTCGCTCGTGATCGTGAACGAAGCCGCCGAGCCGGACGCCTGGGATCAGAAGAGCCAGTGGCGTTCCAGCGGCGCATTGGGCGGATCGCCCGGCAGCACTGAGCCGGTGCCGCCGAGCTTCGCGCCCGTGCTCATCACCGAGGCGCTGACGCGCACCGACTTGCCGCCGCCGACAGACACCATCGAATTGCACAACCCGACCGCGCAGCCGGCGAACATCGGCGGCTGGTGGCTGACGGACGACTTCAACACGCCGGCGAAATACCGCATCCCGAACGGAACCACCATCGCCTCCAACGGCTATGTGACGTTCAATGAATCCCAGTTCAACGTCGGAGCCACCGCCTTCGCCCTGAGCTCGGATGGCGATGAGGTCTGGCTCTTCAGCGCCGACGCCGCAGGCAATCTCACCGGCTACGTTCACGGCCACAGCTTCGGCGCGGCGGACGACGGCATCAGCTTCGGCCGTCACCTCACGAGCGAAGGCAAGGAACATTTCGTCGCGCAGACCTCGCGCACGCTCGGCGCGACCAACAGCGGCCCGCGGGTCGGTCCCGTCGTCATCGGGGAAATCATGTACCGCCCGCCGGACATTGGCGGCACGAGTGACAACAGCGACGACGAATACCTCGAGCTGCTGAACATCACCGCCAATCCCGTCCCGCTCTTCGATGCCGGCGTTCCCACCAACACCTGGCGGCTGCGCGGCGGTGTCGATTACGATTTCCCGACCAACCTCACGCTCACGGCTGGCGAATACGTTCTGCTCGTCAACTTCAACCCGACCAACGCCGCGATGACCTCCGCCTTCCGCGCGAAGTACGGCGTCGCCCCCGGCGTGCGCCTTTTCGGTCCGTACTCCGGCAAGCTCGACAACTCCGGCGATGACGTGGAGTTGAAGAAGCCCACGACGCCCGTCTTGGGCATCACGCCCTACGTGCGCATGGACAAGGTTGATTACCGCGACTCCGCGCCCTGGCCCGGCGGTGCGGATGGATTCGGACTGTCCCTCCAGCGTCGTGCGTCTAACGCCTACGGCAACGACCCCGCGAGCTGGGTCGCTGCGCCGCCGACGGCCGCCGCGCCCACCGCGTCTGGCGTTGCCCCGGTCATCACTGCACATCCGCAGGGCCAGACCCTGGTGGCCTACCAGAACACGAGCCTCAGCGTCACCGCCACCGGAGCCGCCACGCTGCGTTACCAATGGCGCTTGAACGGAAATCTCCTTACGGGGGCTACTAACTCCCTGCTGCAATTGATCAACACCCAGCCCGAGCAGGCGGGCGACTACGACGTGCTGGTCTTCAACACCGCCGGTTCCGCCGTGAGCTCGAATGCCACCCTGTCGCTGTTCTATCCGGCCGCCATCCTCGCGCAGCCGCAGAGCGTGGCCACACGTCCCGGCAGCAACATCCTCTTCAGCGTGACGGCCTACAGTTCCGCGGCGCTCACCTACCAGTGGCAGAAGAACGGCGTGAACATCGGAGGCGCGACCGGTGCGAGCTTGAACCTCACGAACGTCCAGGCGACCGATAACGGCACATTCACAGTAGTTATCACTGACTCCATCGGGCCCGTCACCAGCGTCCCGGCCACACTCATCATCCTGGCGGATCCCGTGATCACGCTGAATCCGCTCAGCCAGTCCATCGTGCCGGGCTCGACGGTGGTGCTCAGCGTGAGCGTGACCAACAACGCAACCCTTCCCGTCGGCTATCGCGTCCGGCGCAACAACGTCACCCTCCCGCCTTCACCCAGCACATTCTTCGTCCTCAACGAGCGCACAGCGTACATCACGCTCAGCGGCACCAACACGATGCCTCCGTGGACCAGCTACGCCATCGTCGCGACCAACCTCTCCCTGCCCAGCGGCAAACTCAGCACCGCAGCCATCCTCACCTACCTGACCGATGCTGACGGTGACGGCCTGGCCGACAACTGGGAGACGAACTTCTTCGGCCTCGCCGGTGCGAATCCCAATGTGGACTCCGACGGCGACGGCATGTTGAACGGGCAGGAATACATCGCCGGCACCGACCCGACCAACGCATTGAGCTACCTCAAGATTGATTCCCTCACCGCGCCGCCGGGAGCCATCCTTGCCTTCGGGGCGATCTCAAACCGCACCTACAGCATCCAGTTCAAGGACGCCCTCGAGGCGGCGAGCTGGTCGAAGCTCACCGACGTGCCCGCGCGCGCCACCAACCGCTCGGAAACCATTCCGTACGCGAGCTACACCACGAACCGTTTCTACCGCATCGCCACGCCCCAGCAGCCGTAGGGCCCCGGGCTCGGCAACAGGGCGGGGATGATGGGCGGAAACTGGGAAAGGCCATCCATTTTCCCGGAGAAGTTTGGTGCGCATGGCAGGACTTGAACCTGCACGCCTTTCGGCACTACCACCTCAAAGTAGCGTGTCTGCCAATTCCACCACATGCGCGACGGCCCGTTAATGAAACAACAAGCGCCCTTCGGTGCAAGCGCATTTTCCAACTCGGTGACGGCAGCTCGTGAAATGCGCCGATGCCCTCGGCGCGCGATTCGTGCCGGTGAATGGGCCAGGTCTTCACGCACCGTTGCAACGTCCGGGGCGAACAGGCCCGCCGCATGGGTTTTTCTCGCAGGCATCGGCCCTCGCCGCCGTCCCGCCTGCTTTAGTTGTTGCCCGGGTTCACCAGCGTGATCCGCTCGAGGAGATGCCGCAGGAGCGCCACGGCGAAGAGCGACGTGCCGAGCACCTCCATCGATTCGCCAATGGAATCAATCAGCGCGTAGCCCAGATTGTCATCGCTGCCCGTGGCGGTCACCCACAGGCCGAGCGGTATTTCGATCCCCAGCGCACCGCCGACGTAGATGATGCCGGCGAGGATGAATCCGATTCGCGTCGTGCGCGGCAGATGGATGAGGAACTTCAAGTAGGAGATGCCGAACACGAGCAGGAAGATCGACGCGGGGATGATCCAGCCGAAGGTCAGCGCGCCCTTGAAGTCGAACCATTCGTTCATGTGCTCGTGGATGCTCACGCTTTCATCCAGCGAGATGTAGAAGAAGATGCCCGAGAGACACCACCAGTTCACCAGATGCCGCCCGCCCCGGCGCCGCTCCTCGAGGGCGTTCCAGGCAATGAGGATGGCCGTGCAAAACAGGAGGGCGCTCGAATACCAATTCGGGAAGTTCCTCTCGAAGCTCAGTGAGAAAACCTTGGGCCAGCTCGGGAGCTTTCCGAACTCCGCGAGGTTCCGATACAATTCCCCGGTCAGGCCCAGGGCCGTCACGATGATCCAGTTGGTGAGGAGCAGGCGCCGGAGTTGCGCCGGGGTGATGGGAGGCGTCATGTGACTGGCCGCGATTATTCGCCGACCGCACGGCGAAGCAAGCCCCGCCTCTTCCTCTGCGAAGCTTGGGCTTGCACTCGCCAATGTGCTGCCTACCCTCGCCCTTCCTATGAGTTCAAAAGCGTTCAATGTCGCCGCGATGGCTGGCGACGGCATCGGTCCCGAAGTCATGCGCGAGGCGATCAAGGTCCTCCGCGTCGTCGGGCAAAAATTCTCCCTCACCTTCCACCTCACCGAGGCGCCCGTCGGCTGGGCGGGCATCGACGCCGCGGGCAAGGCCCTGCCCGACGACACGCTCGCCCTCTGCAAGAAGTCTGATTGCATCCTCTTCGGCTCCGTGGGATTGCCCGACCGCGACCCGACCATTCCCAAGGAGGAACGCCCCGAGCGCGCCGCGTTGCTGCGGTTGCGCAAGGAGTTCGGCCTCTTCGCCAATCTCCGACCGGTGAAGCTCTACAAGGAACTCTCCCATGCCTGCCCGCTGCGCGATGACCGCCAGGGCAATGGCATCGACATCATGGTCGTGCGCGAACTCACCGGTGGAATGTATTTCGGCCAGCCCAAGAAGACCGAGGAAGTCTCCCCCGGCGTGCAGCGCGCCATCGACACGATGGTTTACACCACGCCGGAAATTGAGCGCATCGCCCACGTCGCCTTCCGCTCCGCGCAACATCGCCGCAAGAAGGTCACCAGCATCGACAAGGCCAACGTCTTGGAGAATGGCGTCCTCTGGCGCGATGTCGTCACCAAGGTTTCCAAGCAATACCCCGATGTCGCCCTCGAACACATGTTCGTGGACAACGGCGCCATGCAACTGATGCTCCGCCCCACGCAGTTCGATGTGATGCTGTGCGAAAATATGTTCGGCGACATCCTCAGCGATGAAGCAGCGGCCCTCGCCGGCTCCCTCGGCATGTTGCCCAGCGCCAGCCTCGGCGTCACCGCGGGCGAACGCACCTTTGGTTTCTATGAACCCGCCGGCGGCACCGCGCCGGACATTACTGGAAAAAACCTCGCCAATCCCATCGCGCAAATCCTCTCCGCCGCGCTCATGCTGCGCCACAGCTTCGGAGAGAATGCTGCCGCCGCTTCCATCGAAGCCGCCGTCGGCAAAGCCATCGCCTCCGGCCTGCGCACGGGAGATATTTTCAACCCTGCCGATCCCGCCGCGAAGAAAACCGGCACCCGCGAAATGGGCGACGCCATCGCCGCGGCCATCTAAACTCGAAGTCCTGAACACGGAGCGTGGAACGGCTCATGCCGTTCACGCAACCCGCCGTCCTGTCCCTCGCCCGTCGTACGGGACTTGAGCGACCTGGTAAGAGGCGGAAGCACGCGATGATCTCTCGGCAGTCACTTGGTTGAAATCACCCTGCCGACTTATAGGCAGCCGCAACAGCGCCATCCAATCCCTTCGACCAGTGATCGTGCGCTTCGTTCTGGTTGAACATTTGCTTCGCGCGGTCCCGCCACTTCTGGCCCGTGGCACAGCCCAGTGCTTTCTTCAAACTTTGCGGACGGACCTCCACGACGGGCAGCCCCTTTTGAAAAGCCGCGAGTTCGGCCACGGCTTCGGCCTTGATCGCCTCAAGGGCGGAGCTGAACCGTCCGCCAGAGCATTTTAGCAGCGCGACTGAGCGATCAGCGCGTTTGGAATTGGAGGCAAGAATGCCGGAAAGGATTTGCAGGAGGCCAGCCAGGTCGCTGGCCTGCCGGAATTGGAAGGGAACGCGGCGAACTCGTTCCACGGCGAAGGCCTTTCCCGCTCCATGCGTCTCCGCGATGAATACGGCCTTTCTGGTTGTGCTCACGCCGAAAATCATAGGTGCGATTATCCCGGATTGCAGTTTGAGCGGAAAGCCCGCTGAAAGACGTGTCCTTTAGCCGCGCTCCGGGAAAAGCGCAGCTTCACCCTGCCTCATCGCCCCGACGATTGAGCGGATGAATAACGCACGGGCGATGGCCTGCATGGCCGTGACCGCGCCTATCTCACCGGCTTATTTGCGTTCTTCGCAGTTTTCGGTGGAATGGCTTGGGCGGTGGGAGAATTGGACCGCCCTCACCCCGGCCCTCTCCCCCAAGGAGAGGGAGATCAGCCGCGCCGCGTCCAGTTGATTCGTGGTGCGTGAGCGCACTTTGCTCCTGCGAGATCGCACCACACGAGGCGGCACCCCTTCCTCCCTCTCCTTGGGGGAGAGGGCCGGGGTGAGGGCGGACTACACTATCGAGACTTCTCCCGCTCCCGCAGCTATTCCACCCAAAACAG